>WNGR01013218.1_pt1 | contig 15890 bp, 18 predicted proteins | sample 5407581 | NCBI WGS metagenome assembly WNGR01 (sample SAMN13153383, study PRJNA577476) | soil metagenome | isolation source: 80 cm soil or saprolite under Garry oak tree replicate 2 | place: USA:California | collected 2016-06-15 | reverse complement strand
CGCGAGCGCGCGCGGCGTCGCCAGCCGTTTCAAGCTGGTGGTCGATATCGTCGACCGCGAGAAGCCGACCATTCGTCAGCTGGTGCAGCGCCTCGCCGGCGCGCGCGGCCACTGGGTCATTGCCGGAACGCCGGAAAAGATCGCCGACAACATCCAGAGCTGGTTCGAGAGCGGCGCGGCCGACGGCTTCAACGTGATGCCGCCCTGGCTGCCGGGCGGCTTCGACACATTCGCCGAGCAGGTCGTCCCGATCCTGCGCAAGCGCGGCTTGTTCCGCGAGGACTACACCGGCACGACCCTGCGTGAGCACTACGGCCTCGCGCGGCCCGCGAGCGTCTACTCCAACGCGGTCAAGGCGATCGCCTGACACCGTTTCCGCGCTCACATCCAAACCGAAGATCAATAAGCAGACATGAAGACAGCGTCGTTTCTCCTCACCGGCCTTTTGGCTCTTTCCCCGTTCGCAGCCGGAAATTCCCTTGCACAGCAGCCGGCCAAGCCGGAACTGAGGGTCGGCTTCGTGCCGGGCCCGTATATCGATGAGTTCAAGATCGGCGTCGAGCCGGAGCTGAAGAAGAAGAGCTACAAGATCCGCTATGTCGAGTTCTCGACCGGCCTTGAAGCCAATAATGCGGTGTTCAAGTCCGAGATCGACGCCAATGTAATGCAGCATACGATCTTCCTCGACTCCTACAACGAGCGGCAGAAGACCGACCTCGTCGGCATCGTTCACGTCCCGACACCACCGATGGGTCTCTATTCGAAGAAGCACCCGCTGGGTTCGCCGATCAAGCCGGGCTCCAGCATCGCGGTGCCAAATGACCCCGTCAATCTGCAGCGCGCGCTGTGGGTGCTGCGCGATCTCGGGCTGATCGAGATCCGCGACAGCAAGCCGGTCGACGTCACTGAGCTCGACGTGCTGAAAAACCCTGGCGGTATCAAGCTCGTTCCACTCGAAGCCGCGCAGGCGCCGCGGGTGCTCGACGACGTCGATTTCGCCGCCATCCAGGGCAATTTCGCGATCTTCAGCGGGCTAAAGCTGACCAACGCTTTTGCGTTGGAGAAGATGACGCCGCCATACATCAACGTGCTCGCGGTGAAGAAGGCCAATGCCAATGCCGAATGGGCCCAGGATATCGTTGCCGGCTACAAGTCCCCGGCGTTCAAGACGGCAATCCAGGCCGATCATTTCTATGACGGCTTCACCTTGCCCGACTACATGAAGTGAAGGGCTCGCGGAGCAACAGCAGCACACGGCGCCAGCATGTTCGAATTCACACTGGAATGGACCGGCCTTCGTTCTCCTGCCGAGCGGGCGATCGATGCGAGAGCGGTCACAGATCGCATCGGCAGGCATGAGGCATTGATCCTCCCCCTTGCCCTGTTGATCGCGTTCCTGCTCGTGCTTGGCCTCATGACGGGAGCGCATCTGCATCAGCGCGCCGACCGGAGCCTGCTCTATGCATCGTACGGCAGCATGGGCATGCCCATGCTTGTCGTGCTGCCGGGCTTCTGCCGCCGACCGCTGAACGTCGGTTCCACACCACACCTGCGGCACGCCGACGTGCTGGCGCTGCTGGCGCAAGACTGATCGAGAAGCCTGATCCAACGCCCCCGAGCCATGTGTAGTGCATGAAAATCGTCCCTTGCGAAACGGCGCCATGGAATTTTCTGCTTGAACAAATGACAGCTTCAGTACGATCCAACCAAACTGGTCGACGCCAGCGTCTGGCGATGTTCAACGTCTTGCCGCCCGTGATAGCCTTGGCGAGTTCTCGCCCCGCAATGTTGTCCGGAGTGAACATGAGCTACGTCGTCTCGCTGCATTCAGGCTTCGCCAGCTGGCTCGAGCAGGCGCGCGGATGGTTCCGGCGCTCGCTGCGGCCGCAGACGGGCGGTGAGAGCAACGATCAGGACGACCTTTACGAGATCTTCCTGTTCGGGCCCCACGGCTGACAGTCTTGCCCAAGCGCCGGCCCTCGAGCTTCCCCTGACACAAAGGTAATCCGACATGACCGACGCTGCGTTGCAGCTCGCCGAGACGGGCCGCCGCCTCGATGCGATCGACCGCAAGATCCTGACGGTGCTTCAGGAGGACGCCTCACTATCGGTGGCCGAGATCGGCGACCGGGTCGGCCTGTCGTCCACGCCGTGCTGGAAGCGCATTCAGCGGCTCGAGGCCGACGGCGTGATCCAGAAGCGCGTCGCGCTGGTCGACCAGAACAAGATCGGCCTCGGTCTCTCCGTGTTCGTCTCGGTGGAAAGCTCCGATCACTCCGACGCCTGGCTGAAGCGCTTCGCAGCTGCCGTCAGCACCATGCCCGAGGTAATGGAGTTATACCGGATGGCCGGCGACGTCGACTACATGCTGCGCGTCGTGATCCCAGACATGCAGAGCTACGACGTGTTCTACAAGAAGCTGATCAACGCCGTCCCGCTCAAGAACGTCACCTCTCGCTTTGCGATGGAGAAGATCAAGTCGATCACGGCCTTGCCGGTGCCGGCCGTTTCCGTCGAATAATGAGTCACGCACAATCCATAGTCCAACTTTCGAAGTCGAATGGAGAAATGCCATGGCAACCTGCATCGTCATCGTGCAGTTCGATCTCCCCAAACGGACCGAAGAGCAGGCCATCAAGGGAGGAACGAGCACCGCCCCCACATACCGCGAACTCGCGACGAAGGGACTGATCCGGAAAGATTACCTGAACGGAGACACCGGTACTGGTGGAGTTTATCTCTGGGAAAGCCGGCAGGCGGCCGAGGCGTGGTTCACCGAGGCCAAACTTGCCGAACTCAGTGAACGCTTCGGGGCCCGCCCACGGCTGACCTGGTACGATACCTACGTCACAGTCGACAATATCAAGGGCGAGACGCGGGTTAATCGGCCCGTCCCGGCTCTCGCCGTTCAGTAGCCTTCTCCAGACACGCCGGAAATCTCCGGCGCCCGCTTAGGGTTATTCAGCCGGCGGGCCGGGGAAGCGCCAGCGAGTCGCGCAACGTCGAACCGTCGTACTCGGTCCGGAACAGGGCGCGACGTTGCAATTCCGGCACGAGGCCGTAGACCAGCTGCTCCAACCCGCCTGGAAGGTACGGAACCTGCAACATGAAGCCGTCACAGGCGCCGGCCTCGAACCACTCCTGCATCCGATCGGCAACCGTACCGGGCGTGCCAGCAAATCCACTGGTGGTTCTCCCCGCGCCGTAGCGCTGTCCCAGTTCCGCAAGGCTCAAGCCCGAGCGTCGCGTCAGTTCGGAGACCTCGCGGTAATGACCTTCGACACCGGGCACGTCGAGATTCTCGGGCAGGACCTGATCCTGCGGGAAGCGCGAGAGATCGACGCCGAGATGATAGGACAATGTCGAGAGGCCGGACTCCGGATGCGACAGGTCATGGAGTTGGTCGTGCAGCGCCTTGGCCTGCTTCTCCGTGTCGCCGATCACAGGGACGATGCCGGGCAGCACCTTGATCGTATCGGGGTCGCGACCGAAACGCACCGCGCGAGCGCGCATTCGACAGCGACGTCGATCAGGCCTGGCGTCACGAAGATGACCTCCGCCCATCGCGCAGCAAAGTCGCGACCACGATCCGAAGCACCGGCCTGGATGAAGACCGGGCGTCCTTGCGGCGGCCGGCTGACATTGAGCGGGCCGCGCACGTTGAACCATTTGCCGGAATGATCGATCCGGTGCACCCGTGCAGGGTCGGCGAACAGCGGTGTCTGGCGATCGCGAACCAGCGCACCATCCTCCCACGAATCCCATAGCTTGGTCACGACCTCGAGAAATTCGTCAGCGCGTTCGTAGCGCCCCTCGCGTGACAGCTGCTCAGTCAGGCCGAAATTGCGAGCCTCGGCCTCCTGGAACGAGGTGACGATGTTCCAGGCGGCGCGACCGCCGCTGAGATGATCGAGCGTCGCGAGCGCGCGCGCCAGGACATAGGGCTGGGCGTAGGTTGTCGAAATGGTCGCGCCAAGACCGAGATGCTTGGTCGCGCCCGCGATGATCGAGAGCACCACCAGCGGATCGAGCCGCAGCGCGCCCAGCGCACCATAGCGGAGCTGGCTGTCCACGCTGCCGCCCAGCGTGTCCGGGATTGCAAGGATGTCCGCGATGAACAGAAGATCGAACCGCCCCTGCTCCAGCAACCGCCCGATGTTCTGATAGTAGGCAGCGGACAGCAGGTCGCCGTCGGCTTCCGGATGCAGCCATCCGGCGTGGCTTCCGGAGACGGGGCCTGCGGAGACAAAGGCGGCAAGATGCAGTTTCTTGTCGGGCATGGATCAGCTCACAGTCCAGGAGATCTCGACGGGACCGCCACGTTTCAGCGTGTTGTAGATCGGACAGTTCGCGGTGAAGCCAGCGACCAGCGTCTCAGCCTCGCCCGCCGTCACGCCGGACAGGCGCACCGCGATGCGAATCCATTCGTACTGCGTCGGATCGGTCGCGTGACGGCGGAATGAGACTTCGGACCTGGCCTCGCGCAGCACGATCCCCTGCTCCTTCGCGGTCTTTTCAATGAGCCCCAGCGAGCAGCTCCCGAGCGACGACAGCAGTAATTCGCCGGCGTTGATCGCCTCACCGGGGCCACCGACGGCGACGCGCTGGTCCGAAACGAAATGGTTCCGACCCGCGCTGAGCAAATAGCGGCCAAACTGGCCGATGGTGGCAGAGGTGATCGATACCGTCTCGCCGCTTTGAGCGTTCATGATGTTTCTCTCGTGTTACCGGCGTGGCCGCTTAGGCGCCGAGCTCCAGCGCAACGGCCTTCTTTGTCGTGTCGAACTGCGTGCCAAGCAGGAACGATCGGACGTCGACCTTGTTCGGAAGCACGCCGAGCGCCTGGAAATTGTCGGCGAGATCCTGGGTCGACGCTGCCGCCGCATCATCGATCGGCTTGAGCGCAACCGCGGTCGACTCCGACAGCCTGGCATCGCGGACAAGCTTCTCGTAGACGGCCTGCTCGGTCCCGTTCGGCGGAAAGCCGCCCTGCGAGGCCCACAGCGCAACGGACTCGGCCGGATGCGCGAAAATGTAGGCCTGGGTCTCACGGATAATCTTCACGAACCTGGCGAAGAGCTGCGGATATTTCACCGCGACGTCACTGCGCGCGACGTAGAAGGCGTAGTCGTAGGTCTTCACGTTAGGCACCAGACGTGCCTTCCCGCCGAGCTTTGTCAGCGCCAGCGCTGTGGCCGGCTGCCAGTGAATCCAGCCGTCGATGCTTCCTTGCGCGAAGGCCGTGAACGCATCCGCACCGCTCAAGCTGACGGCCTGGACGTCAGACAATCGCAAGCCGGCAGTCTCCAGATATTTGATCAGGCTGTAGGTGCCCGTCGTGCCGTTCTGGTGGGCGATCTTCTTGCCTTTCAGATCGGCCGCTGTCTTGATCGGCGAGTTGGCCTGTACCAGGAAATCGACTTCATCGACTGGCAGCGGATAGGCCGCAAGCGGCACGATCGGTACGCGCGCAGGAACAGCGTTCACAACCGCGGTTGCGGTTGCAAAGGTGAAATCGACGGAGCCGGCCTTGATCGCCTCCATAACCGGCAGCGACGCGGTAAAGCCGGGTTGCCAGACGATCCTGGTGCCGAGCTCCTGCTTGAGATTGCGGCCACCCACGCCTGCGCGCAGCGATGCCCAGACGCCGGTGCGGCCGTCTCCGATGACCGCGACGGTCAGTTGCGACGGCACCGGCTCCGCGGCTTTCGCGCGCGGCATTCCACCTAAACCTGCGGACGCCGCAGCAAGTCCCGCGCCGACCGACAACACCGTTCGCCGGGAGATACCAACGCGATCGCTGGTCGCGCCATTCAAAGTCATGTCGTCATCCTTTTGTCTATTCATGCAACGGCAGCCAAGTCGCGCTCGGCCGTCAGCAGACCGTCAAGCAGTTCTTCCTTCAGAGTCGCCAGCGCCGGATCGCTGCGATGCCGGGGACGCCGCTGATCGAAGATCAAGTCGCGTGCGATGCCTCCATCCTTGACCAGGAGCACGCGATCGGAAAGCAACAAGGCTTCCTCCACGTCGTGCGTTACCAGCACGACGGTGCGGGGCCGCGCGACGAGCAACTGCTCCAACAGCAACTGCATCGCAGCGCGGGTGATGGCGTCGAGCGCGCCGAACGGCTCGTCGAGCAGCAACAGATCTGGCTCGTGGATCAGCGCCCTCGCCAGCGCCACGCGCTGGCGCTGGCCGCCGGACAGTCCCACCGGAAATTCACTTTCGCGCCCCTGCAACCCGACTGCGTCGAGGATACGCCCGGCGTCCTGCTTCCTGCCCTTGACGCCCAGCAGCACGTTGCCGAGCACGGTCCGCCACGGCAGCAGGCGATCCTCCTGGAACATCAGGCGCACGTCAGCCTTGTGGCCCGTCGCGCGAAGCTCGATGCGACCGCGCGAGGGCGCGTCCAGACCTGCCACGAGGCGCAGAAGTGTCGACTTGCCAGCTCCGCTTGGTCCGATGATCGAGACGAACTGGCCGGCGGCGATGTCGAGATCCACGCCGTTCAGAACCGTGCGGCCGGCAAACGATTTTCCGACCGAGCGCAGGCTGACGCTGGCTCCGCTCATGCCTTCACCCGATCCGCATAGCTCGGATGCCAGCGCAGTAGCCGCCGTTCGATCAAGCGCGTGACGAGATCCGACAGCCAGCCTGCGATGGCGTAAAGGATGATGGCGAGCACGATGATGTCGATGCGCAGCAGCTCACGGGCGTTCTGGACGAGATATCCAACGCCGTCCCGCGACGCGATCGTTTCCCCCACGACCAGGGTGAGCCAGGCCACGCCGAGCGCATAACGCATGCCGACCAGGATCGGCTGCAGCGCCGCCGGCAGAATGATCGACCAGACCAGTTCGGCGCGGCCAAGCCCGTAGGATCTTCCGAGTTCGATCAGTTTGGGATCGACGTTGCGGATGCCCCCGACCGTGTTGATGTAGACCGGGAAGAGCGAACCCATCGCCACGAGAATGAGCCGCGGCTCCTCCCCGATGCCGAACCAGAGGATCATCAGCGGGACCAATGCCAGGTGCGGAATGGTCCGGATCATCTGCAGCGACCGATCGAAAAGATCGTGCAACAGCTCGAACAACCCGACGGCCAGGCCTAACAGCAGCCCACCAAGGGCACCGATGCTGAAGCCGATGGCGACCCGGCGAAGGCTGACAAGGATGTCGTGCTGCAATTCGCCGCGCTCGGCAAGCTGCCGCGCAGCGTCCCAGATGTCGGAAGGAGCGGGCACGATGGCTGTAGACACAATTCCTGTCGCCGACAGGAATTGCCAGACCAGAAGCAGGCCCAACGGTAGAAGCCAGGGTAAGAAAAATGAGCGCCATGGCAGACCGCGCACGCTCGATCCCGACATGCCCGACGGACGCGCGACGTCGGCCACCACCGTCACCACGGATTCGCCGGCACGGGGAAATGGTTCCGTGCGACCGTCCGCCGGCGACGCCGTCGCATCGGCCGGCCCGGAAAGTAGCGACGCATCCGTCATGAAATCGAACTTGCTCCGTCTCACCTGAGACGGCGCCACCTTCGCAAACTCCGGCGCGCAATTCGATGGTAGTAAAATTCAATTTTCGCTTGCCGGCATCAGTGTCGTTCTACTGCGCTCCGCCTTTTGCAGAATGTCTTTTCAATTTGGCGATGCGCCACGCGACATAATGCGATCGAGAGGATCGTCTCGAAGCTGAACCCGGCCCAACGCGCGAGCGAGGCCACAACAGTTGCGGTGTTCGGTCACAGACTGTCCCCAATCGCGCGCATTCGCGCTGGAAACGAAGCAGCTATCACGCTCGCTGCCCCGCTCCAGAGGCATTTGTTGTCCGTCTCGTGCGAAATTTGGAATGGCCACGCCTCTTCATTTCGCTTCTCCTGTGCATCTTCTCAGATCCGAAAAATGTGGCCCGATCGACGCCGCCGATCATCAGGAGCTATCCATGACCGCACGCTTCTCTTCGCTCTCGCCTTCTCGGCGACGCCTGTTGGTCACCATCTCCGCAGTGACGGCCGCCGCCTTGACGACAATGGCGGGTCTGTCTCAGGTTCACGGTGCGGGCGGTCAGAGGAATGGCGGCGACATCACCTTCCTGATCGACTCGCTGGGCAGCACCTGGATCCCGAACAACAGCTCCATCTCCAGCTTCCAGGGCCACATCTGGGGCCATGTGACCGACAAGCTCGTCTATGTCGACGCGGACGGCAAGGTCAGCCCCTGGATCGCCGAGAGCTGGGAGCAGAACAACGACGCTACCCAGTTCACCCTGCACCTCAAGAAGGGCGTGACCTTCTCCGACGGCACGCCGCTAGACGCGCCGGCGGTCGTTGCCAACCTCGACATCTGGTACGCAGGCCGACGAAACGAGGGCATCAACCCGGTTGGCCTCTTCCCGAAGACCTACGACCGCGCCGAGGCGGTCGACGCCAACACGGTGAAGGTCGTCTTCAAGGCGCCGACGCTCGGCTTCATCCCGACCCTCGGCTACCACGGCTCGATCCTCATCTCTCCGAAGACGATCGCGCAGCCCGCTGCCCAGCAAGCCGACCTTGCGAAGACATCCGGCAGCGGCCCGTACCAGGTCGCGTCCTGGAAGGAGGGAGACTTCGTCAAGCTGGTCAAGCGCAAGGACTACAATTGGGGTCCTGCAGCCGTCGGCCACACCGGCCCGGCCTTCCTCGATTCGATCACCTACAAGCTGGTGTCCGAGCCATCGCTGCGGGTCGCCGCCGTCCAGTCCGGCCAGGCCGAAATCGCCTACAACGCCTCGCCGCAAGAATTGAAATCGCTCAAGCAGGCGGGCTTCACCGTCGCGACGCCGCGCTATCTCGGCTTCGTCAACGGCCTGGCGGTCAACACCAAGCTGGAACCGTACAACGATGTGAAGGTGCGCCAGGCCCTCCAGGCCGGAATCGACCGGAAGGAAATCCTCGACACCGTCTACACACCCGACTGGAAGCCGGCGACGTCGTTCATCCAGAGCAACGTACCCGGTGCAACCGACCACAGCGACCTCCTGGTCTACAATCCCGGCAAGGCCGAGAAGCTGCTCGACGAGGCCGGCTGGACCAAGGGCGCCGGCGGCATCCGGACCAAGGACGGCAAGCAGCTGACGCTGACGCTCTACTCCAACCCATACCTCGCGACTGCGAAGTCGATCGACGAACTCATCGCCCAGCAACTCGGCAAGATCGGCTGGAAGGTCACCATCCGGGCCTATGACGTCGTGACGTTCGGCGAGAAGGTCAGGTTCGGCGGGCCGGCCGTGCCGGCCTACGAGGTGACGCGCAGCTTCATCGACGCCGGCACCGTGGCCAGCATTCTCACCGACGCCAACAACGGCGAGAACTGGTTCAACCTCGGCGACAGCGACAAGAAGCTCAACGACCTGCGCGACAAGATCGCCAGCGCCGCCTCGACCGAAATTCGCAATCCGCTTCTCGACGAGTTGCAGACTTATGTGCTTGAGCAGGGCTACTTCATCCCGCGCACGCAGATCGTTCAGCGCATCTACGTGCAGTCCCCCCGGCTGAAGGGCGAGGTCTACAACGGCATCGCTTACGCCAGCTATTACACGGCCACGATAGGCGAATAACGATGCGACCGAGCGGCGTGAGAAGGAGGCCGGCATGAGCAACGCCTATTTGCGCTATGCCGCAAAGCGCCTCGCTCAGGCTGTCGTCGTCATCCTGCTGGCCTATGTCTTCACCTTCGTCGTCGTCAGCATCCTGCCGGGCGACCCCATCACCAACGTCCTGCGCGACCCGCAGAACGGGTTCACCGAGAGCCAGATCAAGGAGATCATCGCCGCTCAGGGCCTGGACCGGCCGATTCCGGTCCAGCTATGGACGTCCTTGTCCAACTTCGTGACCGGCGATCTCGGTCTGTCGATGCGGTCCAACCGGCCCGTGACGACGCTGGTCGCCGAGGTGCTCCCCTCGACGTTGCTCCTCGCGTCCGCGGCTTTTGTCATGGCGCTGCTGCTGGCGGTGACGATCGGCTACGGCACGCAGTTCCTTCCGAAGCGCTTCGGCGGGGGCCTGCTGCGGGGCTTCCCGTCGTTGTTCCTGTCAGTGCCCAACTTCGTGATCGGCCTGGTGCTGATCCACGTCTTCGGATTCCAGCTCGGCCTCTTCCGCGTGATCGATCCCAACAGCTTCTGGGCGACCTTCTTCGCCGCGGTTGCGCTCGGCGTCCCCGTCTCCGCACGGATCGCCGAGGTGCTGATCGCGAACCTCGACAACGAATCCGAGCAGGAGTACGCCGCGGTCGCGCGCGGTCGCGGTCTCACGCAGATGCGCCTGTTCGCCAAACACCTGCTCAAGCCGTCTTCGCTTCCGGTCGTCACCGTGATCGCTCTCGCCATCGGCGAGCTGCTCGGCGGCTCGCTGATCACCGAGACGGTGTTCGGACGCACAGGCATCGGCAGCCTGGTGCAGCGTTCGGTGAGCACGCAGGACCTGCCCGTCCTGCAAGCAGTCGTCTCGCTGGCCGCGATGGTGTTCGTGCTCGTCAACTTGATCGCCGACCTCGTCTACCCCCTGCTCGACCCGCGCGTGAAGCTGATCGGCGGTCGCAAGGTTCGCCCGACCACCGCTGACGACAGCTCCGCTGGCATGTCCCAGGCGATGACATCATGACTCTCGCTTCCTTCCCCTCCGCATCGCGGGTCACGACGATCAGACGGCTGACAGCCTTTCGACTGCCGCCGACTGTCGTGCTCTCGTTCGCGGTCATCGCGCTCGTGATTGCATGGTCGCTCGCACCTGGCTTGTTCACGAGTCATAGCCCGGTCATCGGCGTCCCCGCCGACAAGCTGCTTGGCCCCAGCGCAGCGCATTGGTTCGGCACCGACCATCTGGGCCGCGATCTCTACACCCGCGTCGTCTATGGCACGGCGTCATCGGTGACGAGCGCACTCATCGCCGTCGTCATCGCCACTGTTACCGGCGGCCTCATCGGCCTTTTGGCCGGCTTCCTCGGCGGCTGGGTCGACATCGTACTCGCCCGCCTGGTCGACGTGCTGCTGGCGATCCCGAACTTCCTGCTGGCGGTGATCGTCGTCACCGCCATCGGCTTCGACACCACGAACGCCGCGATTGCGACCGGCGCGTCGGCGGCGGCCGTGTTCGCACGGGTGATGCGTTCGGAAGTGATAAAGACCCGGCAGGCGGTTTTCGTCGAGGCGGCGTTCCTGATGGGAGGCTCACGCTGGCACATCCTGTTGCGGCACGTGCTGCCGAACGCATCGCGCTCGGTGCTTCCACTTGCCGTGCTGCAGTTCGGCCTGTCGATCCTGGTGATCGCCAGCCTCGCCTTCCTCGGCTATGGCGACCCTCCGCCGGCTTCCGATTGGGGCCTGCTGATCTCGATCGGCAAGGACTACCTCAAATGGCCGTGGCTGGTGTACGCGCCCGCCTTCGTCACGATCGCGACCGTCCTCTCTGTGAACAGGATCAGCCGATGGCTGCGCAAGACAGACTGACTGCCACGCTCTCCCGCGCCGAGACCATCGCACCGACACCGCTGCGGTCGATTCCACTGCTCCGGGTCGACGGCCTGTCGGTCTCCTACGGGAAGCACGAGGTCGTCAGCAACGTGGGATTTGAACTGGGCCGCGGCGAGAGCCTTGCCCTCATCGGGGAGTCCGGTTCCGGCAAGTCGACGATCGCGCGCGCTGTGCTGCGGCTGCTCCCTAGCGGCGGTCACGCCGCCGGTCGCATCGCGTTCGATGGCCAGGAGATCTTGCGGATGCCTGAGCGTGGCTTCCGGCCGCTGCGCGGACGGGCAATTGGGTTTGTGCCGCAGGATCCAGGCAACTCGCTCAATCCGGTCCGAACGATCGGCGCCCAGGCAGATGAGGCCGCCACGCTCCTCGACGAACCCGACAGGGCAGTGCGCAAGCAATTCATCCTGGAAACTTTCGCGCAGGTCGGGCTCGACAATCCACGGCGCGTCTACGGTTCCTACCCGCACCAGCTCTCCGCTGATGAACCCCCCTCCGCGCTCGACGTCACGATCCAGAAGCGGATCCTCGATCTGCTCTCGCGGCTACAACACGAATTGGGTATCAGCCTGCTACTCATCACCCACGATCTGGCGATCGCCGCAGAGCGGGCTGATACGCTGGTGGTGCTCAAGGACGGAATTATCCAGGAGGCAGGCAAGACCGCTGCTGTCTTCGCCTCGCCGGCGTCGGCCTATGCAAGGAAGCTGCACGCCGATGTCCCGGCCCTCAACCCCGACCGCTACGCCGACCTGCGAGACCCGGGCTTCCGTCGTCTCAACACGACACTTGGCGCCACACCGAAGATCGAGGCCAGCGCCGTCACCAAGACGTTCGTCGTCGACGGAAAGCCGTTAACGGCCGTCGATAACGTGTCGTTCAGTGTCCCGGCCGGCACCACCCACGCTCTGGTCGGCGAATCCGGCTCGGGCAAGACGACGACCATCCGCCTGCTGCTTGGCCTCGAGCAACCCGACAACGGGACCATCTCGGTCGCCGGCGAGCAACTCACCGGTCGCTCACCCGGCGAGCTGCGCGCGGTGTGGCGCCACCTTCAACTGATCTACCAGAACCCGTTCACCTCGCTCGACCCGACATGGACCGTCGAGCGGCTGGTGCGCGAACCGCTCGACCGGTTCAAGATCGGAACCGACAGGGAGCGGGTCGAACGGGTCCGCCAATCCTTGGCCGATGTCGGGCTCGGCGAGCACTTGCTCGCGCGCAAGCCGGGAGCATTGTCAGGCGGACAGCGCCAGCGCGTGGCTATAGCCCGGTCGCTGGTCCTCAAGCCCGACGTAATCGTGCTCGACGAACCCACCTCCGCGCTCGACGTCACCGTGCAGGCCGACATCATCGAGATCCTGCTCTCGCTGCAAGCCGATCTGGGCCTGACCTATGTCTTCGTCTCCCACGATCTGGCGCTGGTGCGTCAGCTCGCCCACACCGTTTCGGTCATGCACCGCGGTCGCGTTGTCGAGCATGGGAGCGTCGCCGACATTTTCGACAATCCCCGCCAGCCCTATACCAGATCGCTGCTGGCCTCGATCCCGTCAGGTATCGCTCGTGTGGCTTCCTGATGCCTACGCCGCCGCCGATGGAAGGGCCTATCGGCAATACCTGCTTTATGCCGATCCGCTTGATCGCTTCTCTATCGTGAGCTTCGTTTGGGGTCCCGGACAGGGCACTCCGATCCACGACCACCGGGTCTGGGGGCTGGTGGGTGTGTTGCGAGGCGAAGAAGTCTCCATCAGCTACGCACGACAAGCCGACGCCTCGTTGAGGCCCGGCGCAGTCGAACGTTTGGCAAGAGGCACTGTGGCCGCCGTCTCGCCGGGGATCGGCGACATTCATGCGATCTCGAACGGCCTGTCGGACAAATCTTCGATCAGCATTCACGTGTATGGCGGCAACATCGGCAGGATCCACCGTTCGGTGTTCGATGCAACGACCGGAGCCGAGCACGAGTTCATCTCGGGCTATTCGAACGAATTTGTACCCAATCTCTGGATTTGATGTGGCGCCGACGACGTCATAGGAGCTTGCCCATGGCGATTTATCATCTGCATCGCGCCCGACGACTCGATCACGCTACCATTTTACGCGCGAGAAACAGGCCGACCGCATCAAGAACGGCCTCTGGTTGTTCTTCAGGCTGCAGATGCCCGCCGGGAATGCCCCAACCGTCAACCTCCGTGGCCCACTCCTTCCAGATGTGAAGCGGCGAATCTGTTTCGTCAAACCGGCTCTGCTCCCACAACACCAGCACAGGGCAGTCGAGGACCCGTCCGGCGGCACGATCGATCAGATCATGTTCATGGTCGACGGTCGCACCCGCGCGATAGTCCTGCATCATCGCATGCCGCACCTCGGGCCGACGGAACGCGCTTTGATAGGCCACCAGAGCAAAGGCGAGAACTGTGCCTGGATAATCCAACGCCAGCCGATATCCAACCCGCGCGCCTCGGTCATGCCCGATCACCGCAAAGCGGCCAAACCCAAAATGTTTCATCACGGCGAGTTGGTCACGTGCCATCGCCCGCTTGGAATAGGCTGACGCATCGACCTGCTCCGGCCCGCGGCTATCGCCGTATCCCCGCAGATCCGTGGCAATCACGGTGTAGTCGCGCGCCAGTACAGGCGCTATGCGATGCCAGGCGACATGTGTCTGAGGGTATCCGTGGAGAAGAAGCAGCGGGGGACCGTTGCCGCCCACGAATGCGGTGATCGTCGCACCTTCGACGTGGACATCGTGACGCTCGAAGCCCTCGAACATGGTGGTTCAATCCGCTATCTGCTTCCCGGAGGTCCATCCGGACACAGGCCCGCAAGGCGATGTCGACTGTGCGTTCCAGATCCGCCAATTTCGCAACTCGTCCCGTGACCCGCAATCCCTGCCCGAAGCTATAGAGGAACAGTGACGCTCCCGCCGGATCGAGATGAGGTGCGATCTCGCCGTTCGCCTGACCACGCTCCACGGCGGCATGCATCAGATCGGTGATCTGCTGCATGCCGCCAACCTTGATCGCATTAGCGACATGGCCGCCGACGGCGCCAACATACCAGAAACGCCCTTGGCGGGCCGCATTAACCATGTGCGCGCGGCAAGACTGGCATATTCAAAGGGAAATAAGCATATCTGGTGGGCTTCGCCGCAAGCGCGAAGCGGATAAGCGGCTGCCGCCCGGTGGTGGAACACCGAACGGCAGCCTGACCGCAACCGACTTTAGGAGAGTCGATCATGGCTACCTGCCACTATAGCGCCGATTCGGCGTCCTTGCCCCAAACCTACCTGCGGCCTGAGCCGCTGCCTTCTGCCGTTGACACGAGTGAACGCTTCTCGGATGGCGGCCTTGTGCCGGTGTTCGCGACCGTGTTCGCGAATTGCAACTCGTCGTTCACGGATTAGCGATCGTCAATTCGACGTCGCGCATCGCAAGGAGTGGCTAAAGGCCACCTCCTCGTTGGGACCGGCTGCTCTGCCTTCCATCCAAACGACCAGCCTTTGCGATGCCTGGGTCTCTGTTGTTTCGGCTCACCTGTCGGCAACAACGATACTCAGTTCACGGCGTCGGCCGACGATCTCTCGCAACAGAGGGATTTCAGTCATGTCATTGTCATTCGACCCGCCATCACCGCGGACTACCTGCACGTCAAAGATCTTCCGCCCAGGGGGTGGCATCACCAGCCCTCGGCTGGTGCATAGCGGCGCGAGCCGTGTTGGGGTCTGGGTCATCCCCCTCGCTGATCGCAACAGCACCGATCTTGCGCTGGCCGTCGGCCCCGCCGCCTACGTGCTGATGAACCGCGAGACGGCCTACTTCGGCGAGACCAAAAACGTCAATATGCGTTTTTCGAAGCATTTTGCCGATCCGGCAAAGGCGTTTGCCCGCGTAGCCTATGTTGTCGTCGGATATCCCGAGCCCTGGTCGAACAAGGACCCAGCATTTTATCTTCAGTACCACCTCTGGAGCATCGCTCAAGCGGCGCGCCACGTCATCATCACCAACGAGTGGACCCCGACAATTCCCATGGTCCGCGCCGATGAACGCGCCGAAATGGAGCGCATCCTCGAGGACGCGCGTCAGCAGCTGTTTGATGCGGGCTGTCTGGCGCTGGATTCCTACTTCGATCGCGTTCCCGTAGTTAATTCAACTGAACGAGACGATGAACCGATCGGCCCGAACGACATGGAGCCGATGCTGATCGACATCGTCGCCACGCCTCCCGCCGGAGGCGAGCTTGAGCTGAATTATGTAGGCCTTTGGGCACGGGGCTATCCTACATCCGATCGCGGCTTCGTGGTCATGCCGGGCGCTGAGCTGCGTTGGCCTATCAACGGTAGCGCCCAGGGGATCGTCGATACTCGCCGCAGCGAATTGGAAG
>WNGR01009120.1_pt1 | contig 15895 bp, 17 predicted proteins | sample 5407581 | NCBI WGS metagenome assembly WNGR01 (sample SAMN13153383, study PRJNA577476) | soil metagenome | isolation source: 80 cm soil or saprolite under Garry oak tree replicate 2 | place: USA:California | collected 2016-06-15 | reverse complement strand
TGCGCCGAGCGCGAATCGATTCGGTCGTGTCAGTCCCACGACCGCACAGCACGTCATGGATGAACTCGACGGACGAATCCCGTTGATCATCGACGCAGGTCCAACGGAGCATGGAATTGAATCGACCATTATCACTCTTCGTGACAGCAAGGCTTGTCCCGAGCGCAGTCGAAGGATCGAGATTTTGCGCCGTGGACCGGTCACCGAGGAGCAGCTGCGTGGCATTGGCTTCCAGCCAATGGTCCATTGGCAAGATGCCGATGCCACGAAAATTTCCGTGCCGGGGCAACTGCCCACGCATTACGCGCCGAAAACGCCGCTATGTGTGATCGACGATGTCAGGTCATTTTCGCCCAAGAAAAATCAGCGCGTCGGCTTGCTGGCATGGCATCCTGTCGAATCCAAAGAAAAATTCGCGGCAGTTCACCACTTGAGCGAACGACAAGACCTTCGCGAGGCGGCTGCGAACCTTTTCCGGTATCTGCGCGAGCTCGATCAATCCGACCTCGATCTTATCGTTGCGGAACGAGTTCCCTCTCAGGGACTCGGCGCGGCGATTCTGGATCGGCTGCAACGCGCGGCGCACGAACTGTCGGATGGACAAGACACGCCTGAATGAATCCTTTGAAGAGCGGGTGCGGCTTATTTGGTTTGCTTTGGAATTCGGGATGATACTGGCAGCCGAGAAAGTAAGGGTGGTCGCGCAGCTCGATCAATTCCGCGAGGGTGCCGTCGGGTGATGTTCCTGAAATCACAAAGCCATTGGCGTTCATTCGGTCGCGATATTTCATGTTGAACTCATACCGGTGTCTGTGTCGCTCAGTCACTTCGGTGTCCCCGTAGATTTTTTCCGCGAGAGTCCCTTGGACGATCTTTGTTGGCCATGTGCCTAGCCGCATGCTCCCGCCTTTGTTACGAACGCCGCGCTGCTCTTCCAGCAGCGAAATCACTGGCTCTGGGGTGTCCTTGTCGAACTCGGTGCTGTTTGCGTCTTTGATCCCACAGACGTTTCTCGCGAATTCAATCGTGGCCACTTGCATGCCGAGGCAAAGACCGAGGTACGGGATCTTGTGCTCGCGCGCAAAACGAGCGGCTTTGATTTTTCCTTCAACTCCGCGAACGCCGAATCCGCCGGGGATCAGGAGGCCGGCCACATCTTTCAAGTGGCCATCGACGCCATGCTCCAGCGATTCGGCGTCGATAAGTTTGAGATTGATTCCGCAGTCTTGGCTCGCCGCCGCGTGGGTGAGTGATTCGTAGATGCTTTTGTAGGCGTCACGGACGTCCATGTATTTACCGACCACGGCTATTTTGACACGCTTTTTTGGACTGACCACGCGCTCGACGAATTTCCGCCAGTCTACCAGATCAGGCTCGGGCGTTTCCAGATGCAAAAAATCGCACACCAGTTTGTCGAGCTCCTCCGCGTGCAGGGTCAGGGGCACTTCGTAAATAGTGTGCTCGACGTCGCGCTCCTCGATCACCGCTTTCTCGGAAACGCTGCAGAACATCGACAATTTCCGACGGACATCGCGGTCGAGCGGTTTTTCGGTGCGGCAAATCAGCACCTGCGGCTGCAAACCGATCTCGCGCAGCTTCGCCACGCTTTGCTGGGTCGGCTTTGTTTTTAGCTCGTGCGCGGCCTTAATGTACGGAACGAGCGTGACGTGCATGTTCACCACATTTTGCGGGCCGACTTCGAGAATGAACTGCCGGATCGCCTCAAGGAACGGAAGACCTTCGATGTCGCCCGTCGTGCCGCCAATCTCCGTGATGACGACGTCGTATTTGCTCTCATCGGAAATCTCGCGGATGCGATCTTTAATTACATCGGTGACGTGGGGGATCACTTGCACAGTCTTGCCGAGATAATCGCCCCGCCGCTCCTTTAAAATTACAGTCTCGTAAACCTGGCCGCTGGTCAGGTTGTTATGTCGTGTCAGGACGCAGTTGGTGAAGCGCTCGTAGTGGCCAAGATCGAGATCAGTCTCAGCGCCGTCGTTGAGCACATAAACTTCGCCATGCTGGAACGGGTTCATCGTTCCCGGATCGACATTGAGATAAGGATCGAACTTCTGGAGAACGACGCGCAGACGTCGTGCTTCCAGTAGTGTGCCGAGCGAAGCCGCAGTCAGGCCTTTGCCTAACGAACTAACGACGCCACCGGTGACGAAAATGTATTTCATCTGGAGAAAGCCCTCCGTTGTGCGCGAACCAGTTTTTGCTCCAACGCGTGTGCGTCTTGGGGCGTGTCTATGCCGGGCGATCCTTTGTCAGTGATGAGCACATGAACCTTTACACCATTTTCCAACGCGCGCAATTGCTCCAGCGACTCGGCGCGCTCCAGTGGACTCGTTTTCCATTTTACAAACTGCAAGAGCACCGCGCGCCGAAAACCGTAGATACCCTGATGGCGAAGGTATTTTATCTTCGAAGGACTGCGCGGGAAGGGAATCGCAGCGCGAGAAAAATAGAGTGCGCGGCCGCTTGCATCCACAACCACTTTCACTTGGTGTGGAGAAGATGCTTCGGCGGGGTTCTCAAACGGATGCGCCGCAGTAACGATGTCGATCTTGCGATCTGAGTGGAGTTTTTCGACAAGCTTGTCAATTAAATGTGGATCGACCAGCGGTTCATCGCCCTGGATGCTGATGATGTAGTCGAATTTGGTTGCCTTTTTTGCGACTTCCGCCACCCGATCGGTCCCGCTGCGATGTCTGGGCGAAGTCAAGGCAACTTCCGCGCCCCACTCGAAAGCGAACGTCGCGATGCGCATATCGTCAGTGGCGATGATCACCGAGTTCAGATTTTTCGCTTCCTGACATCGTTCCAAGACATGCTGTAGAAGAGGCTTACCAGCAACGAGATGCAGCGGTTTTCCCGGAAAACGCGTGGAAGCCCATCGAGCAGGAATAACGCCGAGTACCTTATTCATGCGTCGGGGTTGCGAATGAGCGTTTGCCTGCCAGGAGCGGCACTGTGGTTCCTTCGCGGCTCGGGATGACGACGCTACCATGACGTCGCACTCAAGATAATTTCTGCCGCTGTGGGCAAGTCCTCGGCAATCCAATCTGCGGTGCTGTCGGTCGTATCGCATTGAGGTCCGGTCTTAACCCGGATCGCGCGTACGCCCGCGTTGTGACCGCATTCGACGTCGATCTCCTTATCGCCAATTAAAAACGAACGGGAAAGATCGATCTGGTGTTCTTGGGTCGCCTCCACGATCATTCCCGGCGCGGGCTTGCGACAACTGGAGTGCTGCCCGGGAACGTCGGGGCAAAAATAAGTCGCATCGATTAAACCAGCGCCTAATTGCCGCAAGACTTCGGCTTCAACCGCGCGATATTGCTCGACTGTGAACAGCCCGCGCCCGATGCCGCTTTGGTTGGTAATGATAATGAGTTTAAACCCGTTCGATTTCAAACGACGCAGCGCTTCCGGCACGCCGGGAAAAATCTTCACGTCTTTCGGGTCGGAACAATAATCGCGATCCTCCATGATGGTTCCGTCACGATCGACAAAGATGGCAGGCGACGCCCCATCAGTCATGTTCGCTGTCCTTCCGGAAACTGGCGATAAGTTCGTCTCGGGTGACGGTCGCTGTTCCAAGTTTGCTGATTACAACAGCGCTTCCATGGTTGGCAATCTCCGCTGCTTCAATCGGAGTCGCTTCGCAGGCCAGTCCAAGGGTGAAGAGAGCAATAGCGGTGTCGCCCGCGCCTGAGACATCGAAAACCTGCCGCGCCTTCGTTGGAATGTAATGCGGCGCTTTATTCTGCTGGAAAAGCATCATGCCGTGTTCGCCGAGCGTGACGAGAAGATATCTTGTCTCCCATTTTTTAAGCAACGCTTCACCGGCCCTCCTAAGATCGACGTCTTCGGCCGGAGCTTCATCTGGATCCCGCCACGGAACGCCTGACGCCAGGAAGGCTTCAGCGCGGTTTGGTTTCACCACCGTGGCACCGTGCCAATCGACGTCCTGCCGCGGGTTAGGATCAGCCGCGACAATTTTATTTTTCTTTCGAGCGGTGTACGCAATTTGGGAAACCAATTCAGTCGTTAAGAAGCCCTTGCCATAATCTTCAAAGATGATCGCGTCGATATGTGTGAGGTTTCTTCGAACGGCTTCGACGGCTTGTTGGATTTGTGCCGTCGACGGCGGGGTGAATTGCTCGCGATCGACACGGACAACCTGCTGGTGGCGGGCGATGATGCGTGTTTTCACAATCGTGCGAAACGTCTCATCCTCGATCGCGTTGGAGATGTCGATCTTCTGTTGGGCTAATAAATCGCGGAGCTGGCGACCGCTGGCGTCTTTGCCGAGCAAGCCGATCACCTCAACATGCTCGACGAATTCGCGCAGGTTGCGGGCGACATTGGCCGCTCCCCCTGGATAAAATGACTCGCCGGTTACCTCGACAACCGGCACAGGAGCCTCGGGCGAGATCCGACCTACTTTGCCCCACACGAATTCATCGAGCATCAAATCGCCGATTACGAGTATTCGCTTTGATGGCGCGCGACCCAGAAGCTCATGTAGCCTAATCAAGTTCATAAAAAATGCACATGATGCCGCCGAGGCAGCGCAGTGGTTCGATTCAAGGAAGTCAAAATATTCTGGACGGCGTTTGTGCGCGGGGCGGGTTCTGTTTAAGATTGCTCCACTAATCCTGAATACGAATACGAAATCAATAGTCGAAAATGCCAATGCTTACGTTCACTAAACATCTCCAGCTGAGTGCGATCGTCGTGACCGGCCTTGCGCTGTGCGCCCATGGCGCGCAGGCGCCACAACGTATCGATATTAAACAATTATCAAAAACGGTGGAAGACGTCGTCGTTCCGCTGCCGAACGAAATCTTCGGCGCGCTGAACAAACTGGGCGCCGTCAACTGGAAGGAACACGTTCGAACCGATAAGGGCGCGAGTTTTACCGAGCGGCCACGGATCGCTCTTTTGCTGGGGACGGTGATTGCCGATGGTTTTGTGGCCGTGCAAGCAGAGGATGCGCCAGCTGTTAAAGAAATTGGGCAACGCGTCCTGACACTGGCCAAAGGAATCGGCGTGGGAAACTCCATCACGCCGCATTCTAAAGCGATCATCGAGGCGGCGGACAAGCGCAACTGGGAAAGTGTGCGGCAGGAACTCGACCGAACGCAGAACAGCGTGCAGCAGGCAATGAACGAGGTACACGATGAAAAATTATCGCAGCTGGTCAGTTTGGGCGGATGGCTTCGTGGCACGGAAGTATTGACCTCGGTCGTGACAAAGCATTTTTCCGCCGACGGCGCCGAGCTGCTGCATCAGCCCGATCTGCTTTCCTATTTTCAAACCAGGTTGCAGGCGATGCCGGAGTTTAATCTCCCGATCATCCACGAAATCCAGGAAGCCCTGGTGGACGTCAAGCCTCTGATCGACGTGGGTAACGCGCGAATTTCTCCCGCATCAGTAAAGAAAATCAGCGAGATCACGACGCGGCTTGGCAACGGTATTGTGACTAGAGATTAGGAATTTTCGATGACGCCTTTCGTCAAAACCCTCTTTTGCCAAGTCATTCTGCTTGTAATGCTTGGTTCATTTCAGCCGGCGGCTTTTGCATCGGTCGATGACGCCCAGTCGTTCGCGCTCCAAGCGGCCGAACCTTACGTCAAACAGGGATTTCAGGTGCGCGAGGACTATTGGGGAGGCGATCTTGGTTCCGGGGAAAAAAAAGCCGTGCGCCAGCAGTTGTTCAAAGGGAACGAATACTGGTTTTGGCTGGGCACAGAAGTCGAACGTGCAAAGATTTCCGTGCATATTTATGACTCCGATGGGAAACTGGCAGAAGAGCCAGATGGATGGGAGAAAGGTCACTTCGCGGCTGCGCACGTTATTCCGAAAGCTACTGGCAGTTACTTCATCATCGTGAGCGTCGAGGAATCACCCGAGGAACGCACCCACTGGGCGCTGGTGTATGGTTTCCGCTAGGTTAAGTGGCATTGGCTTCCAGCCAATCTTCCATCGGCACAATATGCCGGTGCCACGAGTTGATTATGACTGAGACGCGTACCCTGCAGTTTGAAAGCCCACGCGCCTTACAGTCACTCTACGCCAACGATCTGAAACTTTTGAAAACTCTCGGGGAATCTCTTGGCGTGAAGGTGACCACACGCGAAGGTTGGGTGAAATTGGAAGGCGAACCGGGACGCATCGATAAGGCGCAGCAGGTGTTTGAGCAACTCGATAAGGCGCGGCAAAGAGGTGTCGAGATTCAAAAGCACGAGTTCAATTATGCTTTAAACTCGGTGACGCAAGCACGCGATCAGAACCTGGGTGACCTTGCGTCGACAAAAATCACGACTTCGTTGCGCAAGCCTCCGATCGTCGCGCGGAGCGCAAATCAGCGCGCGTATGTTGAAGCCATCCAAAAGCACGACGTTGTGTTTGGAATCGGCCCGGCCGGCACGGGAAAGACATATCTCGCCGTGGCGATGGCCGTGGCCGCGCTCAAGAAAGAACAGGTGGACCGCATCATCCTGACGCGTCCGGCCGTCGAAGCTGGCGAGGCGCTGGGATTTCTCCCCGGTGACTTGGAACAAAAGATTACGCCCTATCTGCGTCCTCTCTATGATGCGTTGCGCGATATGCTGGAGCTGGAGGAAATGGAGCGGGCAATTGCGCGCCAAACTATTGAAGTCGCCCCGCTGGCATACATGCGCGGCCGCACTTTGAACAATGCATTTGTGATTCTGGACGAAGCGCAAAACACGACAACCGAGCAAATGTTCATGTTGCTGACACGAATCGGTTTGAATTCCAAATGCGTTGTGACCGGCGATGTGACGCAGATTGATTTGCCGGCGAACAAGCGCTCCGGCGTGGTTGAGGCATTGCAGGCGTTGAAAACTGTTCCCGGCATCGCGACTGTTTATTTCACCGAGCGCGACGTTGTGCGGCATGAATTGGTGCGCGCCATCATTAGCGCATACCAGCAGCACCGCACGCCCGCGCCAGCGCAACGCAAATAAGGATCGACATGTTCCGCTCTCTTAGACGTGCACGTCTCATCAAGCGCGGCCTCGCGTCACGAAAAACCCGGCGCCGCCGGGCGCGGAGCGAACTGATGCGCAATCTCGAATACGCGCCGTATGCGAAGTTTTTCATCTTTGCAGTATTCGCGGGCGGCCTTGCGTTTCTCGTGTTCAGCGGCCAACAACCTGAACCAACGAAAAATTTTGTCATCGCCCTCTTGGTTTTGGCCACAGCCATTACCCAACTTTGGATCAATCAGCCTAAGAGCTTTTCGCAAAGCTCGCGGATCCTTCTCATCTTTGGCATCATCCTCGTGCAACTCGCAGTGACAAAACTGTTGTTGGTAGTATGCAATAGCGGGACCTATAGCTTTCTGAAGCCTGAAATGGGCGGATTGATTACGCCCTACGCCTTCGCGCCGCTTGTGTTAAGTGTCTTGCTCGGGCGGCACCATGGCCTCTACGCGGCGTTTTTTGTTAGTCTTTGGAGCAGCGTTTTGTTTGGACCGATTGACGCGCCGCTTCTCGTCACCAGTTTGATCAGCGGATTTGCCGCAGTATCTCTTACGTTGCAGGTGCGACGGCGCAGCAAACTAATTCGCGCTGGCGTGGGTGTTGGGCTCGCCATTTGGCTGTTGTCGCTGGCATTTGGTTTGATCGGACCAATCAACTGGTTTTTCCCGATGGCTAACGATTGGGGAATGATCGGGCTGCAAAGCGCTCTCGCCATCGGCAATGGAATCGTTACCGCAACAATCGTCGGCGGCGCGCTGCCGATGCTTGAACATCTGTTCCAAATCACCACAGACATTTCCTGGCTGGAAGCTTCCGATCTTAATCATCCGTTATTGCGCCGGATGACAATCGAAGCGCCGGGCACGTATCATCATAGTTTAGTCGTGGCCAATCTCGCAGAAGCAGGGGCCGAGGCGATCGGTGCCAACGCGACGCTTTGCCGCGTCTGCTCTTACTTCCATGACGTCGGCAAACTGGTGAAACCGGAATACTTCACCGAAAACATGAGCTTTGAGCGAAATCCGCACGATGATCTTGCGCCAAGCATGAGCGCACTGATCATCATCGCGCACGTCAAGGAAGGCGTCGATCTTGCCCTCAAATACAAACTGAATCAGCGCATCATCGATATCATCCAGGAGCATCACGGCACTTCGGTCGTCCGTTATTTTTACCAACGCGCGCTGCAACAGCACGAAGACGCGCGCGCCGGCGGCAAAATCATGAAGTTGCGCGAGGAAGACATTCCCAATGTGTCCAAAGATAGTTTCCGCTACAGCGGACCAAAGCCGCAGACAAAAGAAAGCGCCATCGTCAGCCTGGCCGACGCGGTCGAAAGCGCCTCCCGCAGCCTGGAAAAACCGACCCCGCAAAAAATCGAATCGCTGGTGAACGAGCTCATCGAAGAGCGCATTGCGGACCGGCAGTTGGACGACTGCGACCTAACCCTTGGCGAACTGAAAATTATCGCGGAACGTTTCCGGTTCACGCTCACGATGATGCTGCACAGCCGGATCGCATATCCAAAGCATGGCGTAAAGCCCGCCGCGCCGCGCGACGAAACTTTGCGCCCAGACGTGATGGCCGCGACGCGAAAACCCGAAACCGCCCCACCCGTCTCAGCCGCATAAAATGTCAAGGTGCGACGGCCAGTCGTTCCGAATGCCTAACAAATATCCCAACACGATGAACCTTTTTCGTTTTGGTTTAAATGCCACCATCCTTCAAGGAGTGTTCTTGACGGCATTCATCCTTATTTCTCAGGCACGCATTTCCGCAATGGGCAAGCCCGTTATTTTGTTTTGTGCTCTGGTCGTTATGGCTTTGCTGCTCTGGCGTGGAGTTCGAGGGGCGAGAAATTGACGCGCTTTGTTTCTTCTACCTGTGGCGCTGGCTTTGGGATACATCGTTTCATTTTATTTGCTGGGACTTATCGGATTTCGCGGACTACTGAGAGATTTTGATTGGTCCTCTGCCGATTATTTAATTTCCGGTTTGAGTGTGGCAGGAACTGTATTCGCGCTTTACGTAGCGGGCACAGCTCTAATCTACTTTCTCGATAAGACTTTGCGCGCTCGTACTCATAAGGTACGTAGAGCGTGACCCGATTGCGCCGAACATTTATCGGTATGTTGCCAGTGATCAGACCAACCACCGATGAGATGAGACCTAATTCGACGGCTCCGCGGAGCGTCGCCCAGCATCACAATTCCGGTGGGCGAGCGCGTGGTTCGCGATCTTTGGACGTGGCCGTGCTCGGGACGGTGACGAAGGGGCCGCCCTCCAACGGGGTGACTTTAGTGAAAGCGACGTCTGGCATTTCGCTCGGCAAACCTGCTAGCGGAAAATCTTTTCGCAGCGGAAAGAAGGGATAGCCATCCCACATCAAAATGCGACGCAGATTGGGATGGCCGTTGAACTTGATGCCCATCATGTCGTAAATCTCGCGCTCGTGCCAGTTCGCTGTCGGCCAGATATCGGAAACGGTATCGGCCGCGGCAACATCCTCCGGGACTTTTAACTTCAACCGCAGATGGACTGCGTGCGGCATTGAGTACAGGTGATAAACGATCTCGAAACGGGGCTCTTCGCCGAAATTGTCGATGCTGGTGATGTCGATCAAATAATCAAATGAGAGTTCGTCCTGACAAAACTTTGCGATCTCACGAAGGTCGCTCGCCGAGATCGTGTAAGTCGTTTCGCCGCAAAATTCGGTTTTGTTTAGGATTTTTCCTTCGAACGATTTGTTGAACGAAGCAAGCGCGTCATCGCGAGTCATGCGAGCGCCTCCTCAACTCTTTCCACCAGCTCCGGTTTTTGTCTCCTCAACGAACGTTCGCGTGAAATTTTCTCCTGGAGTTTCATTAAGCCTGCCAGGAGCGCTTCTGGTCGCGGCGGGCAGCCAGAGATGTAAACATCGACAGGTAAAAGCTGATCGATTCCTTGCAACACTGCGTACGATCGATACATGCCGCCGGTGGATGCGCATGCGCCCATTGCGATCACCCATTTCGGCTCGGGCATTTGTTCGTAAATCCTTTTCACGGCCAGCGCCATTTTGTAAGTGACCGTGCCGGCAACGATCATCACATCGCATTGTCGCGGAGAGAAACGCATCACCTCCGCGCCAAACCGTGCGATGTCGAAGCGGGAAGCGGTCTTTGAATCGTAGGCTGTCGAGCGAGTTTCCGGCATCACCGAACAGTAAGATCACGGTCAGCCCTCGCAAGAGAAAACGAGCCACAGATTGACACGGATGAAACACGGATTACGAAAAGAACACCTCAACAAGATGAACCTGTGTAAATCTGTGTTCATCTGTGGCTAATTTCGTAATCGACTCTAGCAAAACGATCTCATGACTGAATTGAGCCGCACACATCTCGATCAACTCGAGAACCAGAGCATTTTTATTTTTCGGGAGGCGTATCACGCTTTCAAAAATATCGCCATGCCGTGGTCGATGGGAAAAGATTCCAATGTTCTCGTTTGGCTCGCCCGCAAAGCCTTTTCCGGACGCGTACCGTTTCCGGTTCTGCATATCGACACTACCTACGAGTTTCCCGAAATGCTGCAGTTCCGCGAATGGGCGACCAAGCATCATAACCTTAATTTGATCGTCAAAATCAATACCGAAGCGCGGAAGCGCGGCATCGGATACGAGACGCATGATCCGGTGACGGTGACGCACGAATTAAAAACTGTGGCGTTGCAACAAGCGCTGGCGGAATACAAATGGGACGCGCTCATCACGGGAATTCGACGCGATGAGGATCCGACGCGCGCGAAAGAGCGCTATTTTTCGCCGCGCAACGCGCAGTTCGAATGGGATTACAAAGATCAACCGCCGGAATTCTGGGGACAATTCGCTACGTCGGTTGCTGCGAAAGGCGAGCACGTTCGTGTCCAACCATTACTCGATTGGACCGAGGTCGATGTCTGGCGGTACATCCAGCATGAGAACATCCCGATTCCGAAAATGTATTTCGCGCGAAATGGGAAACGATTTCGGTCGCTTGGCTGTAGCCCGATCACGCATCCGATCGAGAGCACAGCATCGACTATCGACGAGATCATTGCCGAACTGGAAGCGACAAAAACCACCGAGCGCGCCGGCCGCGCTCAGGACCATTACGAACGCAACGCGATGCAAAAGTTGCGCGCAAAGGGATTTCTATGATCGCAAAAGCGAACGCCCAACGCTCAACGAGCAACACCCAACGTCCAATTTCAGACATGGAGCGGCCGCTGCGCGTGGTTTTTGTCGGTCACGTCGATCATGGCAAGTCCACGCTGATTGGGCGGATCCTGCACGATACTGGTTCCCTGCCGCAGGGCAAAATCGAGGAGATAAGAAAGGCCTGTGCCGCCGAGGGGATGGAATTTGAATTTGCCTTTTTGCTCGACGCGCTGCTCGAGGAACAGAAGCAAAACGTCACCATCGACACGACCGAGATTCCATTTCGAACGCCGCGGCGTCGCTATGCGATCATCGACGCCCCCGGCCACAAGGAATTTTTAAAAAACATGATCACAGGCGCGTCGCGGGCCGACGCTGCGGTACTTGTGATCGGCGCCAACGAGGGGGTGCGCGAGCAAAGCCGCCGTCACGCTTATCTGCTCAGCATGCTTGGCATTAAGCATCTAATCGTGGTCGTAAACAAAATGGACCTGGTGGATTATTCCGAGGAGCGATTTCGTGAGATAGAGCAGGATTACCGGAAATTTCTTGTCGATCTTGGGTTGGAAGCGCACGCCTTTATTCCGGCCTCGGCGAAAGAGGGGGAGAACGTCGCGAGGGCGAGCATGAAAATGAAATGGTATTGCCGGGCGAACGTTCTCGAAGCGCTCGATCTCTTGGAGCCGCAAAAGCCCGATGTCGATCTTCCGCTGCGCTTTTGCGTTCAAGATGTGTATCGCTTTGACGGGCGGCGGATCGTTGCGGGACGGATCGAGACCGGAACGCTGCAGGTGGGAGACCAGCTGGTCTTTTCGCCGGCAAACAAGTCGTCGATCGTGGCAACAATTGAACGTTGGAAGGCGCCAGCAAATGGACCTGCGCTAGCCGGCGACTCGATCGGCATCACATTGAGCGAACAGATTTTCGTCGAGCGCGGATACGTGGCGTCGCATGAAAACGAAACACCGATCGAGACGAATCGGTTTCATGCCGATCTCTTTTGGATTGTGCGGGAACCTTTGCGAGTTGGTCGTTTTTACGATCTGCGTCTGGCGACACAAGAGGTGAAATGTCAGATTGTGTCGATCGAGCGGGTAATGGATTCGTCCACACTGGAGACAAAGACGCACGGACGTGAACAGTTGGAGCGAAACGAAGTCGGCAGACTAATCATTCAAACCCGCGGGCCACTGGTAATGCGGGGCGGTCGTTTGGTTTACCGGGCTTTCTGGCGCCGGCAAATCGACTCTCGCGCAGGCGCTCGAGCGCGACCTGTTCCATCGCGGCATGCATACGTATGTGCTCGACGGCGACAACATCCGGCATGGTTTAAATTCGAATCTGGGCTTTTCGCCGGAAGACCGGGTGGAGAACATCCGCCGTGTAAGCGAAGTAGCGAAACTGATGGCTGATGCCGGAGCGGTGGTAATCACCGCCTTCATCTCGCCTTATCGAATGGATCGGCGTCGTGCGCGCGAGATCGCGCTCGAAGGTAACGCGGAGTTTATCGAAGTGTTCGTCGATGCTCCGCTGGAAGTTTGCGAGGCGCGCGATCCAAAGAATCTCTACAAGAAAGCGCGGGCTGGCGAAATCCGGGAGTTCACCGGCATCGATGCACCTTATGAAGCGCCAGAGGATCCAGAGATCGTCGTGCGCACCGACCAGCAAACGGTCGATGAATCGGTGGCGACCATTCTCGAGCAGTTGTTGCCGCGCTTGAGGGAATACGAAATGAACGACTGACGTTGTGCCTGATCGTGGCTGTTTCGATTCGTCACGCTAAATTGAGCGACGCGCCGCAGCTGGCGCAGCTGATGTGTGAGCTCGGCTACAAGACCACTGGCTCCGAAATGCGGCAGCGTTTGAAGTCGATCTTGAGCGAGGCGCGCTACAGCACGTTCGTCGCGGAAATCGACAATGAACTTTGCGGGATGATCGGCACGCAGACGCATATGAGCCACGAGCATAACGATCTTTCCGGGAAAATTATCGCCCTTGTTGTTTCCAAGAAAAAGCGACGCCGCGGTGTCGGTCGGGCCCTGATTGCGACTGCGGAGAAAGATTTTGCGAAGAAAAAAGTTACGCGAGTGACTTTAACCACGCGATTCGAACGCGAAGAAGCCCATCGGTTTTATGAAGCCCTCGGCTATCGGCAGACCGGTTTCCGCTTTGCAAAAACTTTGGAGCTTCCCTCTGTCAGTAGCGCACGCGAACAAGAAATAAACCTTCGGCTGGAGCAGCAAGGCGTGTCCGCCCGGCCTGGCTGAAGTCTAGCCGCTCCGTGAGATCTTCGATGCGCATTTTGCCTAGCGCGCATTGGACGAGCGAGCCGACAATTAATCGAACCATCTTGTAAAGAAAACCGTCACCATCGAAATCGATCGTGACACAGGGACCGTTGCGCCGGACGCGCACGGAGTAAATTGTTCGAATGGTGCTCTTCTCTGGCTTGCCGCGATTAGCAGCGAACCCGGCAAAATCATGAGTGCCGGCGAAAGCTTTAGCCGCTTTCTTTAGAACCTTGAGATCGAGTGGCTGTGACACATGCCAGGCGCGGCCATATTCGAATGGCGGTAGCACGGGAGCAGACCAGATTCTGTAGCGATAGATTTTGCCTTTAGCGGAATGGCGGGCGTGAAAATCCTTCGGAACGTATTGGCAGCGAAGTACGCGGATGGCCGGTGGTAGCAATGCATTGAGCGCAGTTGTCCAACGCGCAGCCGATAACCGATTGTCTGGAAGATCGACATGTGCGCATTGCGCCAGGGCGTGGACGCCCGCATCGGTTCGTCCGGCACCGTGAACGCGCACCGACTCACCACTAATGCGTTCAAATGCGCGTTCGACATGGTCTTGGATCGCGTTGCGATGAGATTGACTCTGCCAGCCGGCAAATCCGGTCCCGTCATAAGCAATAATTAGTTTCAGCCGTGATCGCATCGTCATTTACCGCGTGGCTTCAGTGCGACCAAACCGCGTCCCTCTCACCGTCGATCGATTTTCCCATTGCGATTGGGCAGTGGTTACGTCCCGATGGCGCGTAAGTATCGCTCCGCGGAGCGCGCGACCGCAGCTTTGGCGTCGGCAAGGACGTTCGCCTGCCACCAGCCGCCGTAGATTTGCTCGAATGAGAATGGTTCGACTCTTTCGACGATGCGGCGTATTGCTACGGGCCCGAGCGGAATCAGGTTCGGATAACTTCGCATAAAACTGACGTAACGGCGGTCCGGCACCACGGTAATGATGTCGCCGGTGAGCAACGCGCCTTTGCCATTGGCGCCCTTTAGCCAATGCAACACTGTGCCGCCCTCAAAATGCCCGCCACAGTTGATTAGCGTGAGTTCATCCCAGAGCGGAAAGGTTGTTCCCTCCCAAAATTGAATCCGCGGGCTTTGACGCATCACCCATTGTCGATCTTTCGCGTGCAAAAAAATTTGCGCGTCGAAGCGGTCGCCCCACTCAATCATCGACGAGTAAAAATGCGGATGCGAAATGGCGATGGCGCGGATGCTGCCGCGCGCGCTTACTTCGGCGACGGTTTCATCGTCCAGCAAGGAGACGCAATCCCAGAGCAGATTTCCGCCCCGCGATTGCAGGAGCAGCGCGCGCTGGCCGATGGCAAATTCCGGTTCGGTACCGATGCCGAGGAGGTGCGGCGCTTCATCCTCGAAGTGGTTGTGATGATCCGCCACTAATCGTTTAAGCGTCGTCCATGCCGAGCTTAACTTGATAATGATGTCCGAAACAAAATCGTTGTAGAGGTGCTTGTGCCAAGCACCTGACTAATTGGTTTCGGCGTTTGACACAAACGCCGCTACAACGTTGCCAGTTATTCCTTGTGCCGAATCGAACCGGCGCCGGTGATGTGTTTCTCGATCGTTTTCGGATTACCCGAGTAAGAGACTTTTCCCGCGCCGGTGATCGACACCTTTAAAGTTTCAGAAACCGCAATCTCGGCATCAGCCGCGCCAGTTGTCGAGATTTCGACCGTTTTAGTTTGGAGACCACTCGCCGCCAACTCGCTGGCGCCAGTCATATTGGCAAGGAGTTCGTCGATGTTTCCGTCGAGCGCGACGTGGGATGCGCCGGTTGCTTCAAAGGCGAATTTGGGACCATTGAGTTGCTTGGCAGTGAGCCTCACTGCGCCGCTGATTCGTGCTGCTACGCGCGTCGGACTTGAGACAGCGACCTTGATCCCGTGCGTCGGCCATATCTGCTCGCCTGTGTCCAGATAAAGAGTGTTGCCGGAAATATGGCTGTTGATGTACCGAAGAAGATTTTCGTCTGTTGTGATGCGAAGCGCAGGCGCTCCATTTTGCCATTCGATGGCGAGCGCGCTGCTGGCATTGATGTTGGCAATGGCGGGGATCGCACGTTCATCGGTTTTGATATTGCCATTGCCCCGAATACCCACCCACCAGCATCCAACCGCCAGAACGACGCATACGGCGAGAAATATGATAGTGAGCTTCTTCATGTGAAATATGCTTCCTGTTGTTCTGATGCCGCGATGCCTCGCTTTGGATTCAGAAAAATCCATTCAATGCGGCGCAAGTTTAGAACCTGCGAAACCCTTAAGAATCGCAACTCAAAAAGTTTGCGGCACTCACTTCACAATCTTTAGCTTCACTGCGTCAACGAAAACGTCGTCCACGTAAAACTCCACCCGATAATCGCCCGGCGCCCAGCC
>WNGR01004195.1_pt1 | contig 15896 bp, 13 predicted proteins | sample 5407581 | NCBI WGS metagenome assembly WNGR01 (sample SAMN13153383, study PRJNA577476) | soil metagenome | isolation source: 80 cm soil or saprolite under Garry oak tree replicate 2 | place: USA:California | collected 2016-06-15 | reverse complement strand
TCACGGCGCAGCAGCGGCTCGCCGCCGGTCAGCCGCAGCTTGCGCACCCCGAGGCTGGCGAAGACCTGGGCGAGCCGGGTCAGCTCCTCGAAGGTGAGCAACTGCTCGCGGGGCAGGAAAGCGAAGTCACGGCCGAACACCTCGCGGGGCATGCAGTAGGTGCAGCGGAACTGGCAGCGGTCGGTCACCGAGATCCGCAGATCCCGCAGCGGCCGCGCCAGCGTGTCAGCCAGCGGCAATTCAGCGATAGCTATCACCGCACCTCAGCGCCCGGAAGCCGGCGCCTGCCGGGCAGTCCCGCAGTCACCAGCCACCTCGGGCATCCACCGACGGCAAGCCGGAACTCCTGTTGCCATCGCCATCCAGGCTAGCTGCTGCCCACAAGCTGGCTGACCGCCGCTTCCGCGAAGGCCTATGGCAGGACATCAAGCCAGGCCGGCCTCCCTGACCGCGATCAGGGATGACCCTGATGCCTTCGGGATGCACATCAGGGGCGAACCGGGGCTGATCCCGATCGACGGCGGCCACCGCCGGCGGCAGCCTTGAACCATGAACACAACCACCGCGGACGCCGGGTCCGAAACCGTTACCGGCCAGCCCGAAGCCCGCCGGCTGCGCCGGTCCGGCGATGACAAGATGCTGGCCGGCGTGGCCGGCGGCATAGCCCGTTACCTGAACGCGGACGTCACGCTCGTTCGCGTCATCATCGCGGCGCTGGCTCTCTTCACCGGTGCCGGCGTGGCTCTCTACATCGGCGCCTGGCTGCTGATCCCCGAAGACGGCCAAGACCAGCCGGCCGCCCCGCAGAGCTCGACATTGACATGTTCGACGAGCTGAAGATGCCGGTCAAGGTTCGGTCAAAGAGCCTCTGAGCCGTGCAGCAGAGCCTGGACGAGGCTCAGCCCTTAACCGCGCCCATCGTGAAGCCCTGGATGAATCGGCCGAGAAAGACGTTGTAGAGCAGGGCCACGGGCACCGCGACGATGATCGCCGATGCCATGAGTGACTGCCAGTAGAACACATCGCCGCGGATGAGCACGGTGGGTACGCCTACGCTCACCGTCATGTTCGAAGAACTCGACACGAACGCCAGCGCGTAGATGAAGTCCTGCATGGTGAGCGTGAAGGTGAACACCACGACGGTGAAAATCCCCGGCAGCGCGAGCGGCATGACCGTGCGCACGACGGCCCCGATGCGGCTGTACCCGTCTACCTGGGCCTGTTCCTCGATGTCCCGGGGGATGGACTTGAAGAACCCCATCAGCAGCCAGATCGACAGCGGGATCGTGAACCCGGGATACACGATGACGAGCGACCAGATCGAGTCCTGCAGGCCGATCGTGGTGATGAGGCGCGACAGCGGAAGGAACAGCAGGGTGGGTGGCACGAGGTAGGTCACGAAGATGCCGATCCCGACCTTCTCGCCCCAGCGGCCGGACAGCCGGGCGAGGGCATAGGCGGCGGGCAGGCTCAGCGCGAGGGTGATCGCGACCGTGGCGACACCGATCACGACGTTGTTCAGGAGGAACCGCGCGTAGGGCGTGCTGGTGAAGAGGTCCGTGATGTTGTGGAGCGTCGCGGGCTTGGTGAGGACGAACGGGTTGTGGGTGGTGACGTAGAGGTCGGAATCCTGCCGGAGCATGGTGATGGCGGCCCACAGGAACGGGAACCCGGCGAAGAGAGCGAAGGCGAGGGCGAGCGCGTAGACGGCGGCCCGGCCCCGCACGCTGCGCGCGTGCACCGCGGCCACCTCAGGTCACCTCCGCGCGGCTGGCGATCCTCAGCATGATCGCGGCGAGGCCGAGGAGCACGGGGAACATGAACAGCGCGTCGGCGGCGCCGACGCCGAGGTTGCCGCCGTCGATTCCCTTGTAGAACGCCCAGCTCGCGAGCACCTGGGTGGCGTTGCCGGGGCCGCCGCCGGTGAGCACGTACACCGCCGCCATGTCGGTGAACGTGAACACGATCCCGAAGAGCAGGGCCACGGTCATCACCGGGCTGAGGAGCGGCAGCGTGACCCCGAACAGCCGCCGCCAGAAGCCCGCGCCGTCGACCTCGGCGGCGTCCTTGATGTCCTGGGGGATCGAGGACAGTCCGGCCATGAGTATCACGGTGGCCAGCGGCAGGATCCGCCAGGCCTGCAGCGTGATGACCGAGCCCATGGCCAGGTTGCTCTGCCCGAGGAACACAATGTGACCGCCGGGTTTTACCAGGCCGAGGACCTGCGCGAACCAGTCGAACGGGCTGAAGATCGAGTCGAGCATCCACAGCCACACGACGGCGCTGAGCGCGACCGGGGTCGTCCACGGCATCAGCACGAGGAGCCGCACCACCCACCGGCCGTGGAAGTCCGCTGTGAGGACGAAGGCAAGGATCGTCGACAGCACCACGACGAGCGCCTGCGAGGCCGCGGTGAAGACGACCGTATTGCGCAGCGTGCTGAGGAACACCGGGTCCTGCACGGCGGCGATGAAGGTGCGCAGGCCCACGAGGTGCAGCGTCTGGCTGCCCGTGGTGGCATCACTGAACGCGTACAGGAACGCGAGGACCAGCGGGTAGGCCACGACCAGGAGGAGGTAGACGACCGCGGGAAGGAGCAGTGCGGAGCCCAGCAGCCCCTCCCGGTCGAGCAGGTACCGTGCGCGCCGGGGTGGCGCCGCGACCGCGCGCGCGCCCCTGCGGGTGAGTGTCACGGGATCACCGTGGTGCCCGCGGAGGCGGCGCGCTTCCCGGTGCCGCGGTCGAAGGAGAGCACATCACGCCGGTCCACGGCGAAGGGAACCCGGTCACCGATGGTGACGGGGGTGGTCACCGTCGACGGCAGCTTGGCGATTACCTTGGCCTCGGGGTCGATGTCCGGCAGGTGCCCGTACACGTAGCGGTCCGAGCCGAGGTTCTCCACTCGGGTCACCGCGAAATCCAAGGTCACCTGGGCCGGGCGCTCCCCCGCGAAGGACTTGGGGAGGAACTGCTCGGGCCGAAACCCTATCAGGCTGCCGTCCCGGTTGAGCAGGTTCATGGGCGGGGAGCCCACGAAGGTGGCGACGAACGTGTTCGCGGGGTCGTGGTAGATCTGTTGCGGCGTGCCGATCTGCTGGATCTGCCCCTTGTCGAGCACGGCGATGCGATCGCCCAGGCCCATCGCCTCGACCTGGTCGTGCGTCACGTAGATCGTGGTGATCCCGACCCGCTGCTGAAACTCCTTGAGCTCGTCCCGGGCGGTCGCGCGGAGCTTGGCGTCGAGGTTGGACAGGGGCTCATCGAGCAGGAACACCTGCGGTTCGCGGACAAGAGCCCGGGCCAGGGCGACGCGCTGGCGCTCCCCGCCGGAGAGCTGCCGGGGCTTCCTGTCGAGCAGTGACTCGATGCCGAGCAAGGCGGCCGCCCACCGCACCTTCTCGGGTCGCTTCTCCCGTGGCACGCCGGCCGCCGCGAGCGGGAATGCGATGTTGCCGAACACGGTCTTGTGCGGGTACAGCGCGTAGCTCTGGAAGACCATCGCGATCTTCCTGGCCCGCGGCGGCAGGCGAGTGACTGCCTGGCCACCGATGAGGACATCGCCGTCGCTGGGCCGCTCAAGGCCCGCGATCAGGCGCAGCAGCGTGGTCTTGCCGCAGCCGGACGGCCCGAGGAGGACGAGGTACTCACCCTCGCCGGTGACGAGGTCAATGCCATTGACCGCGACGGTGTCCCCGAATTCCTTCCGCAGCGCTTTGGTCTCAACACTGGCCATCCGGCGCCACCGATGCCCTCACGCGTGCCCTCCCACAAGGCCCTTTGCCCGCCACTTGCTGAAGATAGCCTCGCACTGGCTTGCCGCACTGGCTACCGCCGCCTTAGGCGTGGCCTTCCCCTGCGCCGCGCTGGCCATCATTGTGGGAAGCACGTTCGTGGTGAAGATCTCGCCGATCGCCGCGTTCGCCGGTCCTGGGTGCCCAACATTCGTGCTCCACTGCTGAGCGCTGGCGAGCAGCGCGAGCTTGTTCGCCGGATGGGATCCGAATGGGTCGCTCGCGAGCCAGCCTGGCAGCGCCGACGCGGCGGGGGTGTTCGTGAAGGCCGGGAAGTCGTACAGCTCGGAGTTGTACACGGCATCGTGGGCCGCGCCGACCAGGCCTACCAGGAACTTCTTGATCTTGTCCACGTTCGTCGCCCACTTGGGGACGATGTAGCTGCGGATGACGTGCTCGCTCGCGATCCCGGTGCCGCCCGGCCCCTTGAGCGCGGGCACGAAGAAGACGTCATCGGCGACCGTGGGGCTGGTCGTCTGCGCGGTCCGGTACGCCGAGATCGAGTTGAGGATGTAGGAGAGCTGGCCAGCGATCAGGCCCTGGTTGTTCGATGCGGCGGTCCAGCTGAAGATCTCGCTTGTCATCGCTTGCCTGTACAGCTTGGCCATGTAGGTGACGGCGTCGACGACCTGGGGCGAGTTGAGCACGACGTTCTCCTGGGCGTCCTGCTCGCTGCCGCCGTAGGACCAGATCAGCGCGCGGGCGGCCATGTTGGAGTCGACCTCGGGCGACATGCCGATGCCCATCCGCACGCCCAGCTTGCTGTTGATCTCGGCACCGCCCCTGAGCAGGTCGTCGTAGGTGGCCGGGCCGTTGGGCATGCCAACCTTGGTCCACAGCCGCTTGCGGTAGTCGCCCGGGTCTGGCGTCCACGTATGGCAGAACGCGTAGTACTTGTTGGTCGTAGGGTTGTAGCTGGACAGCTTGCAGAAATCGATCTGAGAACCGTATTTCCCCGCCGCCTCTTGCACGACATCGGTCAGGTCGTGGACGCTGGGCTCGTACGCCGATGCCGGCGTGATCCACTCGATCAGGTCGTGCCCGGCGCCCGCCGCGAACTCCGCGGCCGTGCGGGCAGGCAGGTCGGCTTGGCTGATGTGGTCGACAACGACCGTGACCCCGTTTGCCGTGCCCCACTTCTTGGCCCAGGGGTCGAACCAGGTATCGTAACGCGGGACGAAGTGGCTCCACAGCAGGATCTTGATCGTCCCCTTGGCTTCATGTTTGCCACCTACGCCGGTGGCGCCGGAACATGCCGACAGGAGGGTCGATCCCGTCCCAAGCATGATTGTGGCTGTCCCTGACGTCTTGAGGAAGTCGCGCCGGCTGGGAAGCGCGGACAACTGTCCCAGCCTCGAAGACTCGGGGGGCAAACTTTTCTTGTTCCGGTTCATAGCCGCCTCCTCGCAGCAGCTGTTCAGTACCCCCGAAAGATTTCTACCACCGCAAGGGCCCGGCGTGACCAACGGGGTGAGCGCGATCGCGACCGCGCACTTCAACGGATCGCCGTTAGTGGTTCTGGGCGGCCGGGCGCCCGATTACCGGCGGGGAGCGGAAGCCTGCAGGAACTCGATCATCCACCGTTGCTCGCCCCATCACCAAACGAGCCTGGACCGAGCACTCGACGGCCGGCATCGCCGCGGCGGTGGACAGCGCGTTCCGGCTGGAAAACACGTCACATCGCGGGCCGTCTTCCTCGACATCCCGATGGGCGCGCTGTTCGGCGAGGCGACCGCGGAACTCCCGGCGCGCGACGCGACGACGCCGGGCGAGCCGCCATCCGGGCCTGATCCTGGCGCGATCGCCCGTATCGCCGAACTGAAACGTGCGGGCGAAGGGCTGGACTTGGAAGGCGATCGCTGAGCGCCTTGGCGTCAGCAAACAGGTCCTGCATCAGAAGTATGGCGGCGGCAGGCTGCTGCGGGCGGGGAGATAGGCCAGCTTTGTTCGAGTGGTTCACTGAGCCCGCCAAGCAGGTGATGGGGCTCGCGTGCGAGGAAGCCGACCGGCTGCGCCATAGCTACGGGGGCCCCGAGCATGTCCTGGCGGCCCTTTGCCCGGCAGGAAAGCAGCCCTGCGGGCATCCGGGCTGGGAGCGGACGGTGTCCGCGCCGGGCTGGACAGGCTGGTTGCGCAGGGGGTGCTGCCTGGCCCGTGGCGCAACAAGGCCGGCCTGCTGGCCAGCCTGGGCATCGACCTCACCTCCGTGCAGCGGGCCATCGAGGAATCCTTCGGCGCCGAGGCGGTGTGCGCGGCCAGCCTGGCGCGAGCTGGAGCCCTCGGTTGCGGCAGGACCGGTTCGTCTTCGCCAGCCCACTGACCGGCAAGGCGATGCTCGCCAAACGGGCGTTCCACCGGGCGGGCCAGGAAGCCGGCGCGCTGGGCCAGGACGAGATCCGACCCGAGCATCTCCTGCCGGGGATCCTGCGCGATGCCCAGGATCCGGTCAGTAGCCCCCGGCTCGTCCAGGCGGGCGGTCGCCCCAGTGCTCGACGACCCGGTTCCAGTACGACCCGTACGCCCGGCGGGTCCCGGGGGTCACTGCCGCCGACACCACCGGGACGTACTCGGCGAACGTCGGCACCGCCGGCCGCTCACGCGAGACGGCGGTCAGGTCGGCCGGGGACAGCCTCATCCGTTCCAGCAGCACCAGCGCCGCCTCGATCACCGCCTGCTGCGACGCGGCAGGCTGCGCGGCGGAGGTCACGGCGCTCATGGCTGGCCTCCCCGGGCAGCCGGGAACGGGCCGTGCGCCCGGAGCGCCTGGTCCACCACCGCGAACGAGCACGCGGCCAGCGCATCCTCACCGGGGAACACGGCCAGCAGGATCATCCGGTCACCAGCCTGCAGTCCGCAGCGGCGGCGCAGCACGGCCGGGATCGCGATGTATGGCTTGGACGGCATGGTCACCATGCCATCGGGATCGCGGCGGGCAAAGACCACGCCCGCGGCCGCGGTCAAGGTCAGCCGGTCCCCCTCTCGCCAGCCCAGTACGCCGGTGATGGCCCGGTCGGCCACCCGGCCCGACGCATCGATCCGGCCGAAGCCATAGAGCACATCATCCGCAGCCGCCGGGACCTCGGGCACAGAGGCGAGAGGCAGCCGACGGCCGGTAGCCGTCCGGGCACGACCGCAGTCAGACGGCCGGGTGCGCGAAGGGATGACAGGGGCGATGGTCTGGGCGGTCACGGCCGCCTCCCCGGAAGGAGGGACCGGGACGGCCCGGCAGTCGGCAGGCGGCCGAGCCGAGCGGCCGGCCAGCCCGCGTGTTCAAGCGATGTCTGGTTTAGGGGAAATTTCCCCGGTTTTGGTGTCCGAGGACCGAGTACACCCAAAGGCCGATGCGTCCTGACTGGTGAGTTCCTAATCAGCGCGGACGGTGCCCGCGCATAGCCTCATCAGCGCGGACGGTGCCCGCGCATAGCCTCGGGCGGGCGCGGTGGGCGTTGTGGTGGCCGCGGCGATGCCGTCCGGCGTTGGCGGGGTCGGTGGCGGAACTCCATGCAGAAACCCAGGAAGCGCATAACACCTGGACGCGATGGCATCGGGTACCGGGCGGCCTGGCGTGAGCATTGAGGGCGAGTAACAGTCACGGTCTCCTCGGCGTTATTAGGACATTCATCACTTTCCCCTACTAGCTCCCTGCAGCGTGCGGGCCGCGGTCGTCGGGCCCGCTGACGGTGCCAAGAGGCAGGAGATCAATGGCGACTGCCACAGGCGGGCGGCGACCCATGCCGCCTCGTGCAACAGGCGAGACGGCTGGTAATGCGGCAGGGTGGCCCGCGGCGGGGCGAGGCTCGCGGACGGGCAGTCAGCGCGGTATTCACCGTCACCGCGAGAAGAGTCTGCACCGGGGACACGACGTTGACCACATGGTCTCACCAGCGCTTGAGACGGACGTGCGGACTCGTCATCGGCGCCGTGCGACTCCAAACGCCTCGGTTTTCCTCAGCAAAGGCCAGTTGCTTGCGGTTCTGCTGATCCTGGGGGCGATCGCCGTCAGTTCCTGGTACCGGCCGCGGCTGACCGTGACCGTGGTGGTCGCCGGGTGCATGGCCTTCTATATAGTGACCGCCTTGTTCAGGCTGGTGATCACTTTGGCCGGGCGCAACTACCGCCCGCCGCGCCGGATACGGGTGTGGCCGGGAGATCCGACCCTGCCGGCCTATGCGGTGCTGCTGCCTGTGCACAAGGAAGCCAACATGCTCCGCCACCTGGTCTCTCGGGTGGACAAGCTGGCGTACCCGCGGCAGAAGCTACGCGTACTGCTTCTGATCGAGCACGACGACCTGGAGACGCTGGAAGCGGCGCGCAGGCTCCGCATCCCCTTCTACCGCGGGCCGGGCCAGATGGCGGCCGGCGGGTATTTGCGAGTCGTGGTGATCCCGCCGGGTGGTCCGAAAACCAAGCCGAACGCGATGAATGTAGCGATGAACATTGTGGTCAGAGAGGGCTGCGAATTCGTCACCGTCTATGACGCGGAGGACCGGCCTGAGCCGGATCTGCTACTCAAGGCGGTCGGCGCCTTCCGTGCCGCCACGATGGAACTGGCTTGCCTGCAAGCTGAGCTGGCGTTCTGGAACGACAACACCAACTGGGTGACCGCCCTTTACTGGATCGGCTACAAAATCCACTTCACGCGTTTCCTGCCCGGTCTCGCCCGGCTCAGGCTGCCCATTCCGCTCGGCGGTACTTCCAACCACTTCCGGGTCAGTGCACTGCTGGACGTGGCGCTGCGGCCCGGCGGTCAGGTCTGGGATCCGCACAACCTCACTGAGGATGCCGACCTCGGCGCTCGGCTTGCGGTCGCCGGTTACCGGGTTGACCTGCTGCCCTCCATCACGATGGAGGAGGCACCCGTCACGGCCAAGGCGGTGGACAAGCAACAGCGGCGGTGGAAGGCCGGCTATCTCCAGACCGGGCTGGTGCACACTCGCCGGCCGCTGCGCTCCATGCGGAAGATGGGCCTTGGCCGCTGGCTGTGCTTTAACCTGCTGATGCTCGGGGTGCCAATATCTTTCCTGCTCAACCCGCTGTTCGTGGCGCTCACTGTCGTGTACTTCGCAACTCGCTCCCAGCTGATAGCGGCGCTCTTTCCGACTCCGGTCTACTACTCGAGCGTTGTCTTGATGCTGCTGGGGAATCTCGGCTTGCTCTATGAGCTCATGCATACCTGCCTCGAGGAGGCTGAGCATGCCAGAGGCCGTTTCGACCTGATGCGGTACATGCTGATGGCGCAGCTGATGTGGCTATGGATGAGCCGCTCCACCTACATCGCCGTGTTCGAATTGGTCACCGGAAAGCGTGCCTGGCACAAAACGCCACATGGTCATGCCGAGGCGGAGGAGGCCGGGTTCAGGGATCGCCGTCTACCACGTCAGCCCGTACCGCCCGGCTGGCAGGCAGGCCAGCCAGTTAGCTGGCCTGCCGAGCGGCAGCCCGGCTGGCCTGCAGGCAGGACGCCCCGCCAGCCTGCCAGTCGGCCGGCTGGGCCGCTCGCTGGGCGCTTGCCACAGGACAGGCATTGGGCAGAATCCGCGTAGGCGCGCGGCCGCTGCTTGCAGCGGCATTCGTTTCCTTGCTCTGCGGCTGCGGGGGGATCGCCCCGTCCATCCCGCCAGGCAATGACTGGACCGTGGCCGCAGGCGCCAGCAATCCGGCGGGCACGGCGGTTCCACCGCATACCCCAGCCGGGCCCACCCAGATAAGAAAGGTCTCGGTAGCGCGCAGGGCCCTCACCGCCACGCTCGGGATTCAGGTCTACTGGGACTCGACCGGCACCCGGGCAGAGATGGCGGCCGACGCGAACCGTATCTTCAACTACGTAGTCGACTTGGGCGCCAACAGCGTGGGCATCAACTTCTCCTTCTACACCGATGGCGTGTATCCAACCAGGGTCTACGGCGTCCGCGGCAGCACCCCGAACCCCGCGACTCTTAGCATGGTGATCGCCAGCGCCCGCCGGCACGGGCTGCAGGTCCTGGTCAGGCCGCTACTGAGCGAGAAGAACATCATGGACAGCCGGGGCGACTGGAGAGGTTCCATCCAGCCGCCGTCCGTCACCGGCTGGTTCCATAGTTACTACGAATTCCTCAAGCCCTACTTCGCCGCCGCTCAGCGCGGTCGGGGCCGCCAGCTTCAACATCGGCTCCGAACTCGACTCACTAGCCCCGGATGAGGCCGAATGGAAGGCCTTCGAGGCGGCGGCCGCGAAGGTGTTCACCGGCCGGCTGCAGTACGCGGTCAACTATGGCCGATGGCAGGAAGACCCGGCGTATGAGCCGGTCCCCGATGCAAGCGTTGACGCCTGGCCGCAGCTGGGCCTCGGGGACACCGCCACGGTGCGGAAGCTGACCGCCGCCTGGGTCGGCTGGCTGCATAACCAGCCGGAGTCGGTGCTCAGGCGAACCGTGCTTCAGGAAGTCGGCATCGCCGCGACCTCCGGCGCCTACCGCGAGCCGGCTCTGCCTGCCCCCAGCGGCGCGACCCTGGACGTGGCGATCCAGGACAAGTGGTTCGCAGCGGCCTGTGCTGCCGTGAAGCGGACCGGTATGGCGGGCATTTACTTCTATGACGTCAACAGCACTGACCGGCCGGCCAAGGCCGTCGGCTATGGCCCCGGCTCCTTCATCGGCCGTGGCGACAGGGTCATCAAGACCTGTTTCGCTTCCGGATGGCACTGACGGTGCACACCTTTCCTCGCGCCACCGTGGCCTCGGTCAAGGCCGAGAGGGTGGCCATCCGGATGGCACCGCCCAGGGACGGGATGGTCCTGGCCGTCGGTCTCATCGCGGCCGTGCTGTCCATGGCATCGACCTACTACTATTTCCGGCACCATCTCATCCTCGGCTACCAGGACTCCTTCTCCCACCTGGAGGTCAGCCGGCGCGTCGCGGCCGGGCTCTCCCCTGGGATCGCCCAGCTAGGCGGTATCTGGCTGCCGGTGCCGCAACTGCTCCAGGGACTGCTCAGCTGGAACGATGTGCTCTACCGGACGGGCCTGGCCGGTTCGGCCGTATCGATGGCCTGCTTCGTGGCATCAACCGTGCTGCTGTACCGGCTGATCCGCGTCTACTCCGGCGAGCGGAAATGGCCGGCTGTCGCCGGGGCGATGGTATTCGCCACCAACGTCAACGTGCTTTACCAGCAGAGCACATCAATGGATGAGCTGCCGTTTTACGCATTCACCATCGCGGCCGTCTACTACCTGGTCAAATGGGGCGAGACGAAGGATCCGACGAACCTGCTTCCCGCCAGCATCGCGTCCATGCTGGCTGTGCTCTGCCGCTACGAAGGCTGGTTCCTGGCCGCCATATACGTCATCTGCGTCATCGTCATGGCACTGCGGTTCGGCTACTCGTGGCGTGATACGCGCGGGCTGGCTCTCAGCCATGCCATCTTCGGCCTGCTGATTCCGATGAGCGGCTGGCTGCTCTACAACTACCTGATCTTCAATAACCCGCTGAACTTCGAGAACGGTCCGGATTCGAGCGCCGCGCAGATGGCCCAACGGCACATCGATATCAACATCGGCAATTGGCCGCTGACTTTCAAGGGCTATGGTTACGCGGTCCGCTCGGATCTCGGCCTCGCCGTGATCATGATCGCGGCCCTCGGCCTGGTCGTCTTCCTGGTAGCGGAGCGCTTCTCAGCAAGATCCACGCCGGTGCTGGGCCTGCTCACCATCGTGCCGTTCTTCCTCTGGACGCTTGAGGCAGGCATGGAGCCGCTTAGCATGCCTCAGCAGAGCGGCTTGACGAACTACCGCTTCGGCCTCGTCGTAGCGATTCCGGCCGCGCCGCTGATCGGCTACCTGATCACCAGGCTCCCCGGGCCGGCCGTGCTTCCGGCGGCCCTGGCCGGCATTCTGACCTTGGCGCTGATATCCGGACAGTCGTTCGGACGGCATCAGGTGGTGCTGGCGACCGAGGCCGCTCAGGACCTCTCGGCGCAGCAGGCGCAGATCCTGGCCGGGAACTTCCTGATGAAGCACACCACCGGGCTCATCCTGCTAGACATCGTGCGGAACGAGCGAGTCGGCTTCGACGTAGCAGACCGCACGACCTACGACGGCACCAGGGAAGGCGGGACGAACCAGTGGGCGGCCGTGCTCAAGAACCCCCAGGCCTATGGCATCCGGGTGATCGTGATGAGGCTGCCCAACCCGGCCGACCCCGTAGACGTTGTCTACTCCGCCTTGCACGACTCGCCGAGGCTGAAGTCCTACCGGCTCATCTATCACAGCCCGTCGTACCTGATCTACGGCCTGTCGGCCCGGCTTGATCCCAGACGCGGATGAGTGCTGACGTCATGAGGAAGCCAGCGTAGCCGGGCCCGGCACCAGGTCAGGCGTCCGGCTCGAGGCCGAGGCTGCGGTTGGCGTATGCCGGTGTGCGCGCAGTGGTGGGGGAAGCCGCGATAACCCGGCCGCTCGGGGCCTGCAGGGTGGATGGTCTGGAAATGCCCGGAGGGTGGTGGTTCGGCTGCGCCGGGGGACTGCCGGGTCGATACTGCACCGGTGATCGGCGCCGCGTTCGGGGTCATTCTGGGCAGGGCCCAGGCCGGTGACGAGGCGGCCTTTGCCTGCATCTTCCGGGACGTGCAGCCAGCGCTGCTACGGTACCTGCGGGTATTCACGCCGGAGGCGGAGGACGTGGCAGGTGACACCTGGCTGCAGGTGGCAGCCGGGCTGGCGGGTTTCCGCGGCGGGGAGAGGGCGTTCCGCGCATGGCTATTCACCATCGCCCGGCACCGGGCAGTTGATGTCGGCCGGTCACGGGCTCGCCGTCTCGCCGTGCCGCTCGCGGACAGCGGGGCCGCAGAGCAGGTGGTGTCCCCGGACGCCGCCGACCTGGCGCTGGAGGCGCTCTCCGCGCGGGCTGTGGTGGCGCTGATCACAGCGCTGCCCCGCGATCAGGCTGAGATCATCATGCTGCGGGTGGTGGCCGACCTGGATGCCGGCGAGGTGGCGCGGATCGTCGGAAAGACCCCGGGCGCGGTCCGGGTGGCCGCGCACCGCGGCCTGCGTCGGCTCGCTAGCCTGGCTGAGCGGGCAGGTGTAGCACAATGAGCGGTCGGGACGCTTTGCATGGTGAGATGCCCGGGTTTGCCTTCCCCGGCCGGCCCGGCGGCGAGTACGACGAGCCGCTGCTGGACATGATCTTCGAGCGCCGCCCCATCCCCCCGGAGCGCCGCCGGAGATGCATGACCTGGCGCAGATGCTCGCCGCCCTGGTCGGCCCTGCGGAACCAGGTGAGCTGGCCGGGGAGGCGGCGGCGCTACGTGCGTTCAGGCGAGTGGCCTTCCCGGCTCGAGCACGGCCCGCTGCCCTGCGGCCGTTGCGGCGCTGGCGGTCCCGGCGGCCAGCCCGTGGCCGGGTCAGGCTGGCCGCAGCGCTGATCGCGGCAGTAGTCGGGCTGGGTGGCACAGCCACTGCCTACGCTGGCGTGCTGCCCGCCCCTATCCAGGAGATGGCGCACATCACGCTGGGCGCGCCGGCGCCGCACCATCACAGCCTGCACCCGCCGGCCGTGCGTGGACTGCGGCAGGACGGGCGACCCAGGCTCCGCACGGCAAGCCCGCGCGGCCCGGGGCAGGGCCGTGCCGGGGGCACCGCTCAAGATCCTGACAGCGCACATGTCCAACGGCCAGGTCATGGATCACCGCAACGCGGCCACGGAGCCGCCCGCTGCTGCGCTCACGGTCCATCGCCACACCAAAGTCCGCCAGGCCGCGGAGCCAGCGGTCCGGGCAAGTCAGCCCAAAAGGCGGCATGCTGCCCGGATACTGCCACCTAGACTGCGGTACGCCTAGTCAACGAACGGCCACGCCAGCGGCTGGGCAGTGGCCGCCCCGGCCGATCCGGTACCCCGCGTCAGCGGCGGGCAGGGCGAGCGGACGGGCGGCGGGTGATGGTGGCGCGGGCGCGGCCGCGGGCTTCCAGGTCGCAGGCGAAGAACTCGATGTCGGCGCGGCGGGCCTGGAACAGGCGCAGCTGATGCTGATGGCACCAGGCCGCGTACTGGCGCAGGTCCAGCTCGTAGGCCTGGCGGGTCAGCCCGCTGTACCCAGCGAGGAACCCGGCTAATGCCAGCCGCTCCGTGTTGGTGAACACGAGGTGCGACGGAGACGAGAACAGCGGACGGGGTCGTGGTGGCCATCAGGCACCTCCGGGGTTCGGACTGAGACCCCGAATCACTTGTACGCAGGTTCCTACCCTGACGCCGACCTGACGTGGTGGGCTGACCGGATCCGGGAATGGAACGTGGCCGGGCAAGATGTGTTCGTCTATTTCAATAACGACGGCAACGCCAATGCCGTGCCGAATGCCCGGACCCTTCGGCTCCTGCTAAACCGGTAGCCCCGGACCGCCGCGACCCGAAGTGGCACCGTGTGAGCGGGAAGGTGCGCGCGCAGTGACCTCAGGCACTGCCGCGAAGATCACAGTTCCGCTCCAGCAGGCCAGGACTTTATGACCTGAACCGATACCCTCCTGGTCCGTGCTGCCGGCAGCCAAAGCCGCGCACGACGCCCGCCCTTGCAACGTCCTTATCCACTACAACCGGCAGCCGGCCGCACTGGCGACTGCCCACAGGTTGATCACCGAGCGTAGCCTCGCACCAAGCCGAGAGCACATCCCGACCCGCCGATCTGCGTGAGGTGGTGGTCGGCCAGCGTGTCCGTCCACGCCGCACCCGAACGGCCATTATGCGGCCAGCCGCAGCCTTTCGAGCCCTTCGCTGGCTTAGCGAAACAGTGCGCGGCCTGGTACGAGACCGGGCCCCGGGTGGGCAGGCGGTAGCACCCCGCGGAGCGGTAGCGGAGCCGGGTTCTGGTGGGTGGCAGGTCGAGCGGCGGGTGCGCGGGTGACCTTGTGGCCAATGGCAGGGCGAACCGGCTGGCGTGGTGCCGCCCGGCTCAGGTGGTAGTGCGGCCGTCGCTCGCGTAGTTGCCCGCGGAGATCCCGGACTGGCCCTCCGGCCGGCCCGGCAAGATCGCGGGCTCGGGAGCGTATACCCCGGCCGGCAAGCAGAGTTAGCGTCGCGGTATGGCACCACGCACCCGCAGACCAGACGCGGCCAAGCTTGGTCACCGCATCTGGGACCACCTGCGCGACCGGGCCGAAAACATGCCGGGCGAGTTCACGCCAGATGCACGCGATGATGTCACAGGCTGGTTGTGGGAGGGCGCGGTCGCGAGCGTGATACGCGAGGCGATCCCGGGCATTGCCGCCAGCGATCTCCGGCGGGCCCGCGAATACCTCAGCGCCAGCGGCATGGTCGTGAACGTAGGTGGCTGCCAGCGCGGCGGAGGACAGCCCCGGTGGTTCATACGGTCCAGCTGGCACCAGGGACCGGGCGGCCATGTGCACGTGGTCCCCGCACATCGGCCTGGCCAGCCAGCCGCACCTGCGGCCAGCCAGCCCGCGGCGGACAACGAACCCGAGGAACTTGCACGCCAGCCGCGCCAGGACATCGTGAAGGCGCTCCAGTCGCCGATACTGAGGACCAACGGCCGCCCGCATCCGAACCATCGTCCCTCACGTGACATTTCGTGCCGAGGCCTCCTGCGCTGCACCCCGGCGCGGTCCGCCGTTCCGCCGCGGCCCTCCGGCGGCATCCTCGCATCCGGCCATGACGTAAGGTCTTTACCTGCGAGCAGGCATCGGCGATGTTGTTCAGCTCGGACCCTTCAGCCGGAACCGGGCGGGTGATTGAGCCGCCGGGTGATGCGCGGGCGAACATGCTGCAGGGCGCTGATGGTGGGTGCGTCGAGGTCGGTGCGGCCATGGCCAGGGCACGCGGTCATGCCGGCCGGTTCCAGGAGCACCGGATCCGCCGATCTGCGCGGCAAGCTGCGAGTTGCGGTTCAGTTGCTGATGCATGCAGATCTGGTCGATGTGTGCACGTCGGTTGTCATGGCTGCCGGGCACCAGTCCTGCTTGGTCTTTCGGTTGTGTTCGCTGGTTTCTAGTTCGCTGGGCAGGAGGGTGTTGCGAACGCTGACCCTGCACGCCGGGGTCCTGCTTATGGGTTGGCGAGGGCGGGCCGGGCTGTCCGCGCTGGTGATCTCGCGGACCGCCCGGACCCGCCCTTTCGCCGGCTA
>WNGR01004459.1_pt1 | contig 15899 bp, 17 predicted proteins | sample 5407581 | NCBI WGS metagenome assembly WNGR01 (sample SAMN13153383, study PRJNA577476) | soil metagenome | isolation source: 80 cm soil or saprolite under Garry oak tree replicate 2 | place: USA:California | collected 2016-06-15 | reverse complement strand
CACAGCAGCATCTGTACTCCAAGCTCATATTCTCGAGGATGCCCAGAAACTCCTGAGTGATCCCCTTGCTGCGCCAATCCCAACCGATGCTCGTCATTATCCGGCCGTCTCCAGATTATCCAAGTACCCACCCTCAATTGGAGACTACATCACCTTTAAGTTTTTGACTGGCTACCCTCAATACCCCCTTTTGTACGCAGCGACAACACCACGTGTCGACGAAATCATCTTCATAAAGTTTGTGCAACGGTACTCGATCGATTTGCACGACTTTTGCGCCAAAGCAGGTCATGCACCATCAATTCTTGGTTATGAACGACTTCCTGGTGGGTAGTTTGCTGTGGCGATGGAGTTTGTCGAGCCATCCACCACAATCATGAGATCGAACCTACTCACTTCTCACCGAGACCGTTGGATAGAGGAGCTTGAACGCCTTGTGGACAGCTTTCATGCAATGGACCTAGTCCACGGTGACTTGCGGGATGCAAATATCATCTGCAAAGAAGATTCTGTGATGCTGGTTGACTTCGATTGGAGTGGTAAAGTTGGAGAGGCGTCCTATCCTACGTTAGAACTGAATCCCGAGTTATTGGAGGGCAGGGTGTCTCATGACCTGAGAATTACGAAAGAGGATGATAGGCGGGTGTTGAGGATAACTCTGGATAAACTCAAGTCGTGTAGGAGTTCCTAGTAGTAATTTATCGCAGCTTGCGTATGAAATCGTGCGAAGCACGGGTCGACAAGGACTTGGCTCAAGACTGGCTTGGGTTTCAAGTCGGACTCAAGACAAGCTGAGCGGTGGTCCAGATAACAAGGACTGCCAATGATATTGGGCGTATGTATAATGACCCTGAGTGATCATATGATCAGATTAATCTCTGAAGTATCCGGCTCAGTCTCATCAATACCACGCCCTTCATGGGCCCATCGTTCAGTCGTATCCAGATACATCCCGATGATAAGTCAAGGACGAACTGTCTAGCCTAATCAGGGAGATCAGCGCAGATATCGAGAATGGGAGAGCCAGAATGCGCGCTTCCCGGTCAGCCATGGCGTTGTTGCCTTCCACCACGGAATGACCTTTCACCCAACGTAGCTATAAAGAATAGCCTGAGGGACCCTGCTTGTGTCTTAAGAAAATCAGTCTGGTTGTAGAACTCTCCGAGCAGCATCGCGACATACGGACCAGAGTTCGGGAATGGGAGAGACTGAATTGCCTTGATGATCTCCTTGCAGTTGGGCAGCCCACCGGTCTCCTCAAAGGGCAAACCGAAACGGCACGAGGTAAGTAGTCGTCTCTCAGCAGTAAGGCGGCGACGCCAGCTCCGCCTTTACACACGCCAAGCTATCTGTGTAGATTCGAACTGTGGCTTCCATCTGTTCGTCTTTCAGGAAGCTGGGGGTTTCAATGGCGAATGCCAGCGGTGACTCAGCCTTAGTCCTAGAGCTGTTGTATGTAACCGAGATCGGGGCTGCCTTAGCACCCGCTGCGATGGAAGAGACTTTGGAAAACTTAGAATTCTTGAGAAGGGCGTAGCAGTATGATTAACGACGTCGATGGCCCAGTTCAATTATCTTCCCAGCAAAGGAGTGTATTTCGGTTACCCCTCAAGCTCAAGTAAACCCGCACAAACCCGCACAGGTTGGATAGATTGAAGCAACAGGAGTCGTGAGGACAGGGGAGGTAGAGAAGACATGAATGCAGGCGTGACGCCGAGACAGGAGGGAAGGGAACGTTTGTTTATGACATGACATGAACATGATGGTCACGGTAAAGACAACACAAGATCTAGAATGGCTGCGCTGGCGGGTATACGATCCAACTACCGTCCCCGCTTGGAGATAGAGAAATGCACTAATTAAATAAGGCGCTGCTAGTGTATTGGGTCCGGTTGAAGTGGTAAATGTTGACTGCACCCTCAGGCTGGAGGTCCTCGGTTCAATGTCGTGGTCCTGGTCATTTCGCGGTGAACCTAGCCATGATTGCGTCGCCGACGTTCCTACTTACGTGATTATACAGCCTCTTTTCCCTTGTAATCTGCAGCATTGGCCCCGAGTGTTGCCCTACTGTAAGTCACCTTCACCGCTCTGCTGCGGTTGCTCATTCATGGTTCGTTTTGTTATTGGGAATTACATAATTTTCCACTCCGACCCCTTCGGTTTAAAAAAAAAACCCCTGTCCCTTTGCTGATGCTTGCTAGCTACACTGCTGTCTATGCTTCTCGTTCTGGCGGCTCAAGTCACCTACTGTATTTGTTGACTCGATGCCCCGCGATTTCGGAACCTCGGTACAGGACAGGGTGCCTCCTGTGTAGGAGCTGGCGAAGGCTCGGCTGTCTCCTCTCTCCGATCATAGTAATTTGTAGATTCAAACAGTGGCATTATTCCCTCACGTCTATCCAATCCAACCTCTCACCCAGAACTTGGATTAACTTGATTGTATTGGGCGCTGTTCGCAGCTATTTTTATTTTCGGCGTTCTTACCATCTCATTTCCTAGACTGGGTTGTTCTCGACTACTGCGCTGGGATTCTCGGATGAGTGCCTTTACACATGGCCTTCGAGATACTTCCGCTTTCTTCCTGTGCAGGTCTCTGGTCCGTTGGACTCCCGCTGGTAGCTCAACTGGATCGGCCCTTTCTGATCTATCCGCGTCCACGCTATCTCATCGATAATCTGGGTCAACGTGACCTGGTTTCTGAGATCGTAATCGGGGTGACATATGAACTTCGGCGACCTTGGGAATCATGGAGATACCTCCGAGTGACGAGTGATTGGGTCGCGGTAACAGCTTTTTCGCCAATGCACAAGTACTCTATCTACATTGAGGGTGGAGAAAGTATGTCCTAACAATCTACGGAACCGTATTTCGGGGTTTTGGAGTCCTTCCGATATTCCTATGTTGGGTACTAAACTACGTTGGTTTTTCTCGTCCATTGGTATCTGCGGTGGGTCACACACATTATCTCGCAACGACAGCCCACATAATACTCCGCTCTCCGCACTTTTGGGTCTTCGTTGCAGGAGTGCAGTGGTTCATCTTTGCACTTTAGGGCCTTGTTTAGAACGTGTTGCTTTGCGTGGACTTATCTTGAACTTACCCGGCTACAGGACTGCAATCCAGTGGGCTCTCAACAGTTGAGCAACATTACGAATGTTTTTGAGTAGGGTGATAAAAGAAATGGACACCTCCGTTCAAGAATTAACTTGAAAGCCTACGCCGGGGCGTTACCATCGGCGTTCTATTTCATAGAAGAAGGACATGGAAAAAACTCTGACAGCTATTCCTGGCTTTTATATTTTCGGAAAATTCTCGGAGAGGTGACCTCGGAAAGAATCCCAGACGCACTCTCACAGTCGACGCACTCTACTGTCGATAGCATAGCCTCGGAGTCTGCGAAGCAGCGGAGGGGCACAATGTACTTGGAGGTCTAAGAAAATTGATCAATCCTGTTCCTTGTTACCATCCAGTGAGCAACCCGTTTCATCTGCACTAGCGTATTCCCCTGAGGCTTCTCGTAGATCGTGCTTGCAGCTTCACAGCCAAGTTGCGTTGCCGCTCGGGTTACCACACACACATGTAGTTCTGCGACGAGTGCCGGTTGTCAGGTATGGTATGCCAGTTCGACTTGGTGAAAGCTATCCCTAAAGATACCTGGTGTAGGGTGACAGCTTCTCGTTGGAAAACCGGATCAACATTGTGCGGTTGTTGGATTAATGTTGATTCGCCGATGGATTTCTCGTTCTCGCTTCAGAGGCGTAGAAAAATAGCTTAGAGCTCGGCGTACGATTCAAAATGACAGACACATTGCCTGAACCCCAGCAGGATATTTGCGCTTTATGACGGATCCAGACCTTGTACGTCAGACCCGAATCGCATTATCTCCCTCTGGCGTGACGGCATCGTATCATCCCGGTCCCGCACTGTCACCTGGGACGACGATCGTAGAGTAACTTTCGTACGTTGCGTTGTTCTGTTCTGATACGTTCCGTCTTCACCGGGATTTTGTCGCATTCGCACCCCAGACATTGGAAGGAGTTGACTTTGCCCTTTGCTTCCTCGTCTCATCTCTCCCGATCTACGTGAAGTTGATTCCCTCTCAATTTCACGCTTAGTTTCCTGCCTGCACTTTCGCTGTCAACAACAGTTCTCCGATCCCAGTGGAAGTTGTGCCCTGACCGTACAGTACATGCCTCTCTCCGGTCAGAACGGTCCGATTCGAGCTACACCATTGCGTATTTGTACTGTAAACTATACAGTAGTAAGTACGGATCCATCCATTGGGACTTTCGACACCTCCACTCTCTGTCTCTGAAAAAATATGCTTGGCTACGAAAATTTGAGGAAGGTTCATGAACAGTCAGACTCGGACTCAGACGATGAGCCCGAGATTGTCCAAAAAGTCGACATCGATGTCTCAAATTTGACACCGCTATCACCTGAAGTAATTTCGAAACAAAGTGAGTGCAGATCGATTTCGTTGATGGGCCTGGCGCGGGCGCGCTGGAGGTGGCTGTACAAGGGCGTTCGTGCCGCGCTCGCGGAGGCGGGTGTACAGTGCGCGGACGGAGGGAGCGCGAAGACGAGCACGGGGGGCGGGGGCCAGAGCTGCGGGTACACGGGCGCGGTGAGGCGCAAGGCGGTCGCTGTGGCTGCTGCCGTTTGCGGGGGTAGCGCGGGAGGTGGAGGCCAGGAGAAGAGGAGCGGGACGAGTGGTGTGGTGGTCCAGAGGACGAGGGGCGTCCAGGAGGCGATGAGGGTGAGGGGGACGAGGGGGAAGTTGATCCATGCGTGCCGAGACCAGCGCGTCGGGTGTTCGGTAAGCAGGACGTCGAAGAGGTCTGGGGCGATGAACCCGCGCACGGCGAAGGCGCCGTAGGTCGTGAAGGTGAAGTATACGCCTGTCAGGTGTTGAGCGGAGAGAGATCGATAGGGGGCGTGTTGGCTCACCCGCGCCGAAGGAGAGGACGATGGTTCCGGCGCAGCATGCGGTTATGAGGCGCCCGGAGTGGGAGTTGACAGAGTCGACGATTCGGAGGGTGGGCGAGTTGAAGCCCTCGGTCTCGTAGCGGTCGCCGCACGGGGACACATTAGCGCTTTTGAGCGGCCGAAATCGCACTGCTGGGTGTTGATCCAGTGATGCAGACAGGCTTCGTGGGTGACGAGGATGCACTTGCACGGGTGTACCCATACGGTCGGTGGATCCTGTGGGCCTGCAACGGGATTCTGTGAGCAATGGGAGACCCACAGATACTTGAGAGGTGAGCCGTACTGTCATAGCGTTCCTCTTCGCGACGGATATAACACCTGTAAAGCGCAGGTGAGATATGAACGCGAACTGGTTTGCGGTGCTCGAAACCTATTCGAAGGTCGTCTACGGTTGGAACTCGGGGAGAGTCGCCTCGTTCATCTGGTGAAAGTAAGCGCGAGTCAGTGGCAGACGCTGGGTGGCGCAAACATAAGATGAGGCTAGGCTAGGCTAACATAATCAATAATTATAATGATCTGCTTTTGTCCGCTTTCGTCATGGAGGATACTTGTTGACTGACCAAAGGCCGAAGCGCGACACGGATGTGCCATGAGAGCCAATGCTCTACGATCTTGTCAACGATACTACAGGCTCGCACTCTAGAAGACAGCCTTTCTGGTTGTATTTCACTTGTTGAGTGATGATGCAATGGAATCCAACCGCTGCATGCATTACTCGTTCATTACTCGCACTGAACCCGAACGAAACCAACACACTCGTCTCTCCTCCCGTCTTTCTTTTCTCCAGTTCTTTCGTTAGTAATGCCTTTCTCGATTCCGGGCTCTCGTAGGTCTATGGCCCTTCGAACGTCCCCGGTAGGTCTGCTCTCTCACTCGAAAGCATATATTAGCCATTTGACTCGTTTGAGACCAATTCGCCTCCCTCTCCCCAACATTCCGAGTGCGGGTCTGTGTCACCCCCCTCCCAAACGTATCCAGACACACCGCTCGTCTTAAGTCCCGATATTTTCGACACAGTATCTTTCTCCGTATGTATTTCCACGCAGCGCACGGCGTGATCCTGATTATTCCTGCAGGCATCTTTTTCCACGTTCCTTAATCTTGCTGCGCGGGATGACACCCTTCGGGGCTACGCAGATACGACGGACACGATTCAAAATCCCGTCAAGGATGCCAAGCGTGCATCAAGTAGGGCCGAGACTAGCTACTACGTTGAGGTGTGGACTTCTTATACGAAAATACGAAACGCTAATATTTGTTCAAGCAACTGACCAATATCAGAGACGTTGATTCCGAGTGGGAGGACGATGAGGTTGAGGTACGCACATTCTAGATCCGGTCTCGTCCACCTTCAGTGTAGATTCTCTAGGAGGTTATGGTCATCTCGCCAAAGCCAAAGACATCTTCTGCTCTCGTCAGTTCGTCTGTCGCTCCTACCCTCCCGACCCTCCCTTTTGGCTCTACGGTGGAATATACTCGGCGTCTCTCTCCGGTTCAAAAAGATACTTTGGAGGCTTTCCTGGACCTCCCTTCAGGTTCTGCACCACGCTCTCCGCCCATCGTACCTCAAGAATCTTATACTATTCTGCGGACATTGCATCGTACGCAGACCTCGCACCTTTCCCTGGCAGTCGCCTCTGGCTGCGCACCGTCCACCAAGAAATCTACCTTTCGCCACGCTCTATATGCGATCCGCACGTACCGCCTGCCATTGTCCCAAGCCGGGCTCGCTGAGTGCGCGGCGCTGGAGGTGCTCTGCATGCAAGGTTGCGGAGAGAATCCATACGTCCAGCGCGCATCACGCTTCTGGGACGACGGGCAGACACTGTTCATCGTACTGGAGCATTGTGGAGGTGGAAACTTGATGGGGCTCATACAAGCCGAGGGACCCGTAGACAATATACGCATGAAGCGGTGGGCGTGCGAAATTGTGGGCCATTTTTTCACTGTCCTGGCTAGTGTCGCGCTGAGCCTGGGTAGGCATCAGGGATTGCGTTTATACACAATGCAGGCGTCATACACAACGACATCCGGCCATCGGCAATCCTTTTTCGCGTAAATGGGCACGTTTGCATCAGTGGCTTTCAGCATTCCATCGTGGTCTCCACGCGTCAGAGCGTCGCAAGGTCTGTCGAGGAAAGACAGATAGGCTCGGACACGAGTGCACGGGAGTGGTGCATGGCTCCTGAATTTCTCTTAGGACAGCATATAGGGCCCGAGGTGGACTGCTGGGCGTTCGGGGCTATACTGATATGGATGATTACTGGACGGGTATGTCTCATGCACGCCTCCTCTTTATAAACCGACGCCATGCCTGATCTGATGTAGCATCCGTGGTATCACGGCAAAGAAGAGTACCCTGATATGGTCCGGGGTTTTATTAACACTTCCTTATTACCAATCGCCCCGTTAGAGGTCGCCGACACAGCTGTCGAACACTTGATTACGAGGGTGAGGCTCTAGTTGAGGTGTGGGAATAAGTGCTCAGAAATGCCATCGTTTCTGCAGTGCCTCGACCGCAGTCCTTCCAAGAGACCTAACATCGGTCAGATTAAAGCATTCGAGTGGTTCGCGGACATGTGTGTTAATACGACTGTCCCGTTGGCCACAAGGAAGCTGACGTCGTGAACACAGCGATTGGGATGCCATCTCACTGGCACAAGGTCCAGACATCCCAATCACACTACCCACACCAGACTTGTCGTCTGAAGTGCCCACGGACATACCTAGCACCATCATTGCTCCTGATCCATCTCTGAGCACATTGGGAACGGAGATAGAAATTGAGCGTTCTCTTCTATGGACGCCGGTGCGCATCGGCAGACCGGTAGGGCACGTCTCTCCGGGCGCCATCACGATCGCCTCGGGCTATTCTGCTATTCTATCGCATACAGACACAGCGCCATTAATGTCAGGCCCGCCACGTAACCCATCGCCTCCGTCGCTCATGGGTACACCCGGTGAAGGAGATACGCCAACACTACGGTCGCAGCAACAGCATCGGGAGGAACAGTTCCATCGATCTTTTCTCCCTCATTTGAGTGAGCCAGACTGTGGTACGGGCGTTGGATCAAGCGTATGCATCGACGAATTTGGCACTTTTCTCAGCGAGAACGAGCACGAGCGGGAGGAAACCGAAGACTCCGGAAGGTCCCCAGAGATCAGCTTACAAGATGCGCTCGCGCTGCCCATTCCGCTGCTCATCACGCCGTGCGCGAGCGAGCCGGAACTACACGCTGCCCCGGGGCTCACGCGAGCGCGCCGCTTACTCCGCTGGCGTAGTAGCTCTGGTGCCGGCGCGGCAAGGGAAGTTGCAGTTCACTCACACGAGAATCGGGAGCAGGAGACGCCAGAGCTCTCGTGGCACAGCCTAGATGCGGACCCCTTCCGGTGCTCGCCGCCACCGTCTGTTCCAACTGAGGAGAGAGAGGCAGGCGGAAGTGGATGCGAAGACACGGCAAGCTCGCGGCGTGTGGATACGACGTTCCGCTGGAGCACCGCCTCGCTCGAGATGGAACCCCCGCTGCGGGCACATGAACACGATTTCCGAGGCAGAAACGCCCACGCCCATGCCCCCACTTTGCCTTTCGCTACGCTTACGGCCCTGACGAGGCGCATACGTGAGCAGGGGCGCGCGCTCCTGCGCAAGTCGCGTTCGAACGTGCTACTGCCGCGTCCGCGGCTTCCAAGTCCATCGGTGCCATCGCCGACGATTCCGTTACTACGCGCGCCACCACCCCCTCCTCGTACTGACACTTCGCGTGAGGAAGTTTTCGCGCTTGGTCACGGGGACGGATGTGTGCAGCGTATCGGTCTGGGAATCGGATTCTCACTGCCAAGTCGGAACCCAAGCCCGAGGCTTGCCGTGGCCTTACAACCGGTATATGCAAGGAGAGAGTACAGCGAAGAGGCAGTTCCTGCGGGGTGTTATGCAGGGCTAGGTGGTCGGCGGGGTAGGAAGAATGCTACACAGCAGCTCGGAGGTACCGACAGGTTAACACAAAGCAGGCGGCGGTACGAGTCTGGGCCTGGACCGTCATCAGATTTGGGGGGAGGGTTAGTAGTTGGGAACTCTGGTTGTGGTGAGATTGCCGTGCCTACCCTGACAGAACATTTGATGGACCCCCTCCTCGCCCACTGACGGCATTGACGTGTACCAGTCAGCCGGTGCGCCGCTGGGAGCTGAGCGCTGAACTTGTAGGCAATCAAATCCTAGGAATTGGTATACTAGTTCCGCTGTAACTGCGAACCTGCCATACTCTATTCTCTCAAGCGGTTCACCAACCCTTCTCCTCTTGCCCTTCTTCGGATCCCATGTGTTTGTATGTGCCCTCTGTCTGTGTCCGTGTTCCATGTCTATGTCTAAAGAGTAGAGTTGAATTATCCGAGTCTCTGTTTGAATTGTACTAGAATTTTTCTTCTCCACTAATTCGTGTGGCGCGCTTCGAGCAGCCACACATAACACCACCACATGACCGACAGAGTAAAATGAAGGTTCGAGACTGGGTATGATAGATGAGGCGTGTGTTTATGACACGGAAGGCGCCTCTGTCGGAGGTAATATGATTGTCCCGGTGTGAGAGGTCCTGCGTGTGGAGTCGAATAACAACGGAAGCGAAAATACACATTTGGTCATTTTCTTTCTTCTTCGTTCTCGGGAACGATGCGGAAAGAAGCAAAGGTTGTACAATAGCTGTATCAGGTACCATAGCAGCTTAAGTGGGTCGAGGATCGAGGAGAAATCTGCGTCGCTGGGCTACGAGTTGTCGAGTGGGGTGGATTGGACAACGGAACGTCAGCAGGCTGGGATGGAATCGAGAACGAGCTAAGCCGCGGCAGGTGTTACGAGAGAAGTCTAATAAAATTTGGATCGTCTCGTCATGGCCCATATAAGGCTATATAGGATCTGAATGTGATCAGATAGAAAAGGAAATCGACGCAATCGCGTTTATTTAAAGTCGTTCATTGGCCAAGATGACCGGAATGGAATGGATATCTCTCAGCCAGCCCTTATGACCACTCCCAAGCCCACTCGACGCTCTCCTTTGTCTTTGCTTCGCTCCGTCAAATCCCTCTTTTTCTCATCGCGGCCCAATGAGTCGTTTGTCCCTGCTCTCCCTCACCTCGACCACTCAACCACGCCCGTTCCTTTTCCAAAGTCTTTCTTTAACCGTACTTTTCGCAAATGTCCTCCTCTTCCTCCCCACCCGCCAGGTTCTGACATCCAACGCTCCTTTTTTGACGACGATGACGACCTCGTCGACAATGTTCTCGACCGCCGTGTTTTGTCCCCATCTCGTCTCTCAGTTTCTCGTCGGACAGACTCTGGGAGAACTGCCCACTCCACCTCGCGACTCTCCTCGGCCTTTGCTCACACTTCTCCGGATCTCTCTAGCGTGTCGTCGGTAATCCCGACTTCGTGCTCAATCGCAGAACAACGTGATACCCTCAGGTCCGATGCTCGAACAGATCTAGTGAGTGTGTTCTCCGATTCGATTTCTCAGCTAACGTGATGTTCTCCCCGCCCTTTTCTTCATTGCTGTTTTAAAAACACAGCGACCATCCAAAGCGTCACCCGGATTCAGGCTTCGTACGAAAATTTCGCTCACAAAGCTGGTATCTCCCAATTCCCATCCCTCTTCGTCAACCAACACCTCTGTGGCCCCGTCGTCGTTTTCTTATCATCCCTACTCTACTGCCTTTTCAGATAATGGCCATACTCATCCGTACGCTGCACAACCATCCGAGGACCGCTCATTCACACCAGAGGATGACCCTTTCCGTAAGGATGAGGTTGCACCTGCTCCATTAGCTTTATCCCGTTTCCCCGATTCATCGCCCGGATCTACTTCCATTCAAACCCACAACGAATCGCGTAAGCATCTTACGGGTTCCCGCTCTCTACCGGTGCTTCCCAGTGGGAGGTCGTCTGATCCAGACTCTCCCGCCCCCTCGGCCCATGCTCTAACAGAGAGTGGAGGTCCCCATTCCCCATCCGGTCCAAGTCAGAGCACTTCCCACACCCTCCCCCCTTCACAAAGACACAACATGTCTCCGCTCTCCTTGACATTTCCCCTCCCCCCTTCACCTCAAGATTCCATGCCCGTCCCTGTTCTCACTGTGCAAGTGGCACCCCCCGCGCCTAGTCCCCCCCCAGCGTATCCGCCTCCGTTGTCTCCTCCACCATTAGAACCTCTGCCTTGCCCACCTCTTGTCGGCGTAGATAATGCATCTTCCCCGGAGCCGTTAGAGGGGTCCAAGAAAGAGGGATCTTCTAGAAGACTCTCAGGAAGGGACTCGAGTAAACCAGTTCAAAAATCGACACCGGCTGGACAGGCACGGCGGCGGCATTCGCATGCACGGGCGGATAGATCTCCGAGTTCTTTCACTAACCAATATAGGATTGCGTCATCGCGTGCGGAAGATCGTGATTTCCGACGAACTCTGGAGAAGCGCACTCCTCGGAAGAAGGATCGTCCTTTGACGCCCTTCCCACTTCCGCTCTTAGCTGGACAAGTAAAACATGATCCGACAGGAAGACTGCAGGCATTGGAAGCGGCGCCTTGTTTCACGTCTTCCCAGACAGATCCAGCCATCGACCAGACTGCCGAGGCAATGCCGGACTCCGAGGTAGAGCCCGATTTGGACTTTAACGTGAGTTATGACCCCGTGCATTGGTTTTGTCAAACCTAGAACTGAGTGCTCATCTTGGTTCATTCCATGCAGTCCAGCAAAGCCAGGAAGAAAACCTCCGTATCTTCGGCTAAGTCTGCTCAGTCTGCTATCTCAAGCATTTCAACAGCATCCGAATCCACGACAACATCATCCACTTCAATCGCCACGACCTCGACTGCAGCGACCACAGTTTCTCCATCAATAAGTACACACACGAGCGTTGACAAGACCCATCATGGATCCCAGATACTCATCGTAGACGAAGATGCCACGACCGTTAGCGCTGAGATGTATAGTACCCTATCACCGCCAGATTCCTCGTCCCCTGAGATATTTGCTACTCGATCTGCAGGTATTTACCTCAAACGGGGAGGGACAATCCTGCATGAGCCTCTGAACGACTTGTTACTTGCTGGTTGTGAGCAGGTAATAGTTGGTGCCACCGGTTGGGCCGAATTTCGTAATTTCTGCGATGCCCACCGCGACATCTCTCTTCGCCTCGCTGGAAGTACCCGGGGTGATGGCATCGCAGATATCTTGGTTGTTGAAGTTCAACATTCCGGGAAGGTACGCGGTGTTGAGCTCCAGCTATGCCCGCGGCATCCGAGCCCCTGCATGAATACCGACTTTACTCGCCGCATTCCTGGGTCCTACCCACTGTCGCTGGATCTCTCCTCATTACTCCCTGTCATCCCTCGTATCTCCCCGATCGACATTCCACAAAGCGCCCTGGCGCTCGAAGGCACCCCGCCACTCCGTGATGATCCCCAACTCTCTGGTATAAGGGTTCCCAATGAACCAAACCATGTTCACGACGGTGAGATGCGCAGAACGCTCTTAGCGTTCGTAGCTATCCTCCCGACAACACTACGAGATGTCGTCATGCGCGCAGGAGATGTGCCTTCTTGACGGTGTCTCGACCCCGCGGGATGGTCCGCATCGTTTCAAAGAGACTACCGTTAACCCCTAGTTACCTTTCTTCCTTTCTGCTCGATTGATTTGTTTTCTGACACCACACAGTCGCTCATTCTCATTATTTCTTATTTTATGCCTAAAAATCATGGCGTTTGATACCCTTCAAAACACCCTCTCATTACCCGTTGTAACACGCTGTCATCTGTACTTGTCTCTGTATCCTCGTTACTTTCGGCCGTGATACATGCATCTTTTAGTTCATACCTATCAAACTCTCCCCCACGCTTTGTGGTCGTATTACATTTTGTTCGCTTTACCCTACGTAGTGGGCAGTTTTCGGAGATAGCCCTGTTTTATGTTTGGCATTGAGAAGTTGACATGAAGAATAAACAATGACATCTGATTCAATAAAATATAGGATATTGGGGGGGTTTTTTTTTTAAAGAAAAGCGTTAGCCAACACCCGTGCTCCCCAAGGCGCGTGCAACGGCCTCGTACACCCCACGCAGCTCCTTCATGCGCGAGTCGTCGAGTTCCCCCGCCTCGTCGCGCGTATGCAGCGGAGGCGGGGGAGGCGGGCTGAGCGGCACGTTTTCGAATTCAAAGTCGCCGGCTCCGTGGCCGCGGTGTCCCTGGTCGACGAAATCTGGGGAGGGCAAGTACGACGGAAGGACTTCCGACGTCACTGACTCGGTCATAGACGGGGAAGAGGAGGCCAAAGTTGAGGGCGGTGCAACCTTGCGACGATGACGCGAGATCGACAGCGAACGCCAGAGCGACCCGCCGCCGCCGTTGCTCGATCCGCGGTTGCGGTTATGGTCGACGTCACCGAAATACCCGCGGCGGAGTGACGACGCGGCGGAGAAAGACGATAGTGGTGGTGGAGGCGGACGGGGCCGTCGATAGCCAAGCGCTGGCAACAGGTCCAGAGCCAGCTGTCGCGTCCGTTGCCGCGGCTCGGGTGCATAGTAAGGGTAAAGGGGGGCTGCCCCAGCGACCACTCGGGAATAATACGCGTCCGCAGCGTGATCGGGAAAAAAACCACCACCTCCTCCTCGGAACAGAGCGCCACCGCGCGCAAAGAGCGCCTTTTCCACGTCCACGTCCGCGTCTACGTCACTTGCCCCCTTGTATACGCCGCTGCTGCCGCTTCCAGAGCCCAGGTTCAGAGCCAGGCCGATGGAGCGCAGCCGCGAGGTACTACGCGCGAGTTTTTCGCGCGCCCGCTCCTTCTCCGCGGCGAGGCGCCGCCGGTGGTGTAGCGCGAGACCACCCGCGAGCACGATGATCGCCCCCGCGAGCGAGAGCGGGACGGCCAGGGTCGCGGTGGGCGGTGCGCCGTGCGCTGCGGCGACTTGGGGTCCCGTGGTCGCAACTGGGTGCGGTACGGCCGCAGAACTTGGACCCGGGGCAGAGGGTGCCGCGGGATCTGCCGTTGCAGGGTCCGATGAGTTGACGTCGCCATTTGGAGAAGGAGTGGTGACCGAGGACATCGGCGCTTGGTCGGATCCAGATTGAGGTTGGGCAACAACATCAGGCGGGACTGCTGCGGGGTTATTCTCGTTTTGGAGATAGGCTATTAAGGGTGAAAAGAAGCGAGCGTTCGTATGTCAGAACGCGGCTTTTTGTTTCTTTTTCTTTATCGAGAAAGAAGGGGGGGACAAAGAACGGGAGAAGAACAAGCCGGGCTGCTCACATGTGAGGGTGAATATCGGCGAAGAGTAGGTGTGACCAAAATCGTCCTTCATCCGAACGTAATAAGCAGACTCTTTGTTCACGTTCGGAACGGCTCTACCAAACGGCTTGGTTTTCAGCAATTAAAGACTTTTTTTTCTCGATTTGAGACGTGGAACTCATCCGTACAGGGACACCAAATAGTATCCCGCGCTCTCTTTAACCTCAGGCCACACCGTGGCCCCGCAATCGTTTTCGCCGGCGGTACAGAGCCCGAAAGAAGGCGAGACGACCTTTTCCGGCGTCTGCCATTTGCCGATGATGGTGTCCCCAGAGCTGAATCTGTCGCCTGGTGCAGGACTGTTCCAGACGACGGTAGAAGCCTGTGCGAGCACCGCAAGTCGCCGAGAAGTAACGAGAAGTAAGCCAGCCAAAAGGCGACAAAGCATAACCAATTTCAAAACCACAAAAAAGAGTGAATGAAGTGAAACAAAAGAACGAGGCGCTGCCTGATATGACCGGACCGGCCGATGAAAGCGAAGAAGTGTTGACGAGGAGATCATGTCCGATGTCAAAAACGCATTCCAGTTGGTTAGCGATCGCACATTGGACCGGCGGACCAACAAACACTTTCCATACGTTACAGATGAATAAAAACTGACAGCAGTAGAAAGCGTTATCTCACACCTTTCCCTCTTCACAACATATTCTCCGGGGTCGAACTAGCAAAGCCATGTAGGGAGGGGATTTCAAGCGGGGGTGGACGCGGTAGGGAGGGGATTTCAAGCGGGGGTGGACGCGTTGGAGTCTACCTCCATCTGCGGGTTCTGGCCAACGCCGTACTGGGGGACGTTGTACCCCTTGGTGTCAATCACCTTGTCCGAAAAGTCCTGCAATTGTAATCTGGGGCACAAAAAATGGAGGGGGTTTTTTTTGAACCGATTCGGCGCCTGTAGCAGTTTTCGGATCGTACCGTTTCTTTGCTCGCAACCTCTCGAGCATGGCAATTATTTCATCTTGCTCCTCTATGAGCAAATCTCCACCAGGAAGTGCACCCGCGACGTCGCGCGCATGGTTCATAGCTTCGCGGAAGGCTTGAATCTGTTTTGAAGGGATTTAATTGATTGGTGGAGCGTCACCTCCAAGAAGAGAATTCGTCTGAGAATTTATCTTGACTTACAGCTTGCAACAGATCTTGCTTATTTCGTGCGTTGGTTGTCCCTTCCGGGCGTTGAGTGACTTGAAGGATAGTCAATAATTTCGGAAGGAGTGATTCAAAAGCGGATGAAGGGAGCGTCTCATTATTCGAAGACATTGAGAGTGACGATGCAAGGTCCAACTCGGATCTGACGTGTCCGATATAACGTTCAGATTAGATTGTGGTGTGATGTGTACGTGTGAGTGTGTGGTGTCTATAGAGAATCCAAGTATACGAAATACACTAATAAAATTACAACAACAGAGGTTCGCAGTAATACCCGTCACCACGATCTAGGCCTGAAAAAGTAGTGATCACGCTGTCAGCTCTATGGAGGCTTAAGAACAATTCAAGCACAGCGACTAACCCAAAAAAATCTCCTGGAACAACTTTTCGCAATGGCAATGCTTGTTGATCTGCCGTCTTCATGTACACAGTATTTCCCCAC
>WNGR01004030.1_pt1 | contig 15911 bp, 16 predicted proteins | sample 5407581 | NCBI WGS metagenome assembly WNGR01 (sample SAMN13153383, study PRJNA577476) | soil metagenome | isolation source: 80 cm soil or saprolite under Garry oak tree replicate 2 | place: USA:California | collected 2016-06-15 | reverse complement strand
ACTTCCAATGAGCTTAGGACCAATTCTTCCAGACTACACCTCCAGAAAACTGATTTCCAGACCCCTTCAAACTTTTAGATACACCTGGATGGACCTTTGCTTATTCCTTTGGAATACAGCTCCAGAAAAAAATGTCCGACATTGGCTGGCCCATGAGTTCTGGAAGAATCTCCAGCATCGGCCGACATTGGCTGGCCCATGACACATCTAAGATACTACCCGTCGGTTTACCCATGAGTTATGGAAGCCAGTCAGGATCATTATGTGTACATCCTAGGGGCTGGGCTCTTTGACTTAGCTAATCGTCCAGTTCTATCAGGCCTCTGTGTAGCTGGAATGGCCTCTTGGCTTCTTTGGCATCTTCCAGTTCTTCGGCATCTTCCAGTAGGTCTAGCATCCTACTTACTGTTTCTTCATCCTCTCTGTAGGTCCAGAAGTGTATATCTTCTTCACTAGGGAGGTATTCTTGTGGGTTGTCATTGTATAGTGTTCCAATGCAGGTTGGTGGGGGTGAATCCATAACACCTGATACAACTTCATACCCAGAACCTGCACATTGCACGATATGCCCCATTGGTGCATAATATCTAGCTTATTGCTAACCTCTCTACTTGCTGTCAGTTGTCTGTGTCAACAGGTGGCAGGGAAAATAGGACTTCTGTCCTGTGATTGTGGGTTGCATAACCTGTTGAGCTTTGGCACACTAATCCCTGTGTACTCATGGATTTCTGAGTCACACATTCTTGAAGGGATAATGATAGAGCTGTCTCTTTGAGTTCTATTAGAGATGTGCTAGCAAACCATTAAAGAAAGAGTTTGGAAGAGATGCCAACTTAAACCCAAAAGGGAGATAGCACAACTGCCAGGCATGGCAAAAGCAGATAGCCATCTTATAACCTTGATTTTGCAAGATAGCTATTCCATAACCCCAAATCCTGCAAGATAACCCAATTTCCAGAGAATTTCTCCTTGACTTAACTATGAACCCCACTTGTAAGTTTTGGAAGCTCACCTGTGTATGCAAAATGATGGGTATCTATCTTTATAAAACCTGCTATAGTTTCAGGTTTTTCCTGGTTTTCTGATTTCAAGAACCCAAAAACTCCGAAACCCTAAAACAGATCTTGATAAATAAAGATTTGGGGCTAAAAAAAAATGTAAAGTACAACCAATACCCAATAAATTTGATTACATGAACATTTTTGCTTAGTGGCAGCAGTGTCTAAGCAAATTATTAGGTTTTTGGCCTGTTTTAGCAGTTTTCAGGGGTTTTCCACCCCAAATTTGAGAAGGTTTCATGAAAACCACAATAGGTTTTAGTGTTTCAGTGTTTTCATAGTTTTTTTCCGTTTTTAGCGGTTTTTAGCGGTTTTTCGTGAGAAAAAACCTCCAAAAACAAACTTTGCAAGATCCTGATGCGCAATCTCGGAACAAACTCAGACATTCAAGAAAACAATAAGTTCACAAAGTAGGTGATGCCACATGGATGGATGAACTATTGGGAAATGGATGTTCCAATCGCCACGTGCCTTTTCGAATGGTCGTCACCCATTTTGGATCCGAACTGCAGCCTGCCAGTGAGCAAGGCGCGTGCCGCGGCGGACACTACTACAAGGTGCGATGTCATCCCTGGCGTATCATCGATGTCATACTGCGAAATTTTCATCGAATCTTCATGGAACAGCTCTTCCGGCAAAGAAAGCCTAGCTGCCGTCATTTGGAAGCTTCACGCTGCTGCCCCGATCATGATCATTATCGCAGTCACGTTGGCTTCCCCGATTAGCCCCGACCACGGTCCAAGTACGGTAGAACTACGCCGATTACTCGTGGCCCCGCCACTGGCAGTGAGCCCCCATCACCTACAAGGTTCGTCATCCTCTGCCAACCCCACGCACACGGAGTCATGGACACTGTCGCCTTGATGCCTTGCACACGCACTCCTGCAACATCAGCTTGAGCTTCTTTATCTGAACTCAAAGTTTATTGGCACCGAGAGCATACCATGTCCTCAAGGCTGGAGGCGCACGTCACGTCTTCGATGACAGAATCTAGATTGGGGTACCCACGCTTCATTTCCAGAAGAAGCTCATTTGCTTTCTCGAGCAGTGCTTCTTCCAGCTGCCACTCGTCACCGGGTCACTCAACGCAGCACCGTCCATATTGTCAATGAGCAGGAGCCCGCCCGTTGCTTCTTTCTTCTACCTCTCCTATTCTTCTCTCGCCCTGCGGACTGATCAGGTCTGTCAAGATTCGTGATTAATGCCGCTCTCATGGCAGTTGCGGCGAAACAGCGCCGCGGCGCGTCACGTTGCGTCGCAGGCAAGTAGACCCGAGTCGAAGAAGGCCACCGAGTCCTTACTTGAGTCGAGAGATAAGGACGTCCTCTCGTAAACGGGGGCTAGCCTGTGGTCCACCCCCACTTTTCAGACATCCATGCTGCCTACACGAGGTCCCCCTACCTTTGACCCACATTTTGTTGGACGAGGCTGTGATGTTTCCAAGTCTTCTTCGAAGCACGTCACGATCGCGTCATTTCCGGCGGGCTGCGCCGCCGCGAGATGAGGCGTGCCATCACCACCACCACCATCAGTTAGTGCCTGTCTACTCCTCTCCTTTAGCCAGGGGGGGCACCCTATCTTGCACACAGCCGGGTCATCTCTTTCTGGTGCGACGTAATGACGTCTTTTCAAGGCATATCACTCTCACCTCACTGACGCCTCGTGCCTGCCCCACCTGCTGCTACTCGCCAAAGGAACTTTGAACGAGATACGTTCCTGTATTTTGTGATGTGATGGTGGGACGGTGGTGAAGATAAGCCGTAGCGCTGGGGCCAACCAAAAACTAGTAAACCCATAGAGACTGATAAGGTGGCAGGTGGAGCTTGGACGAGCGCTCCGATTAGCACCTCGACGTTCTGGGTGGATATGTAGTTCGATTTGCAGCTGCGGAATCCGTGAGCGGGTGTATTCTCCCAAGCAGGGTCCTCCTTTCACGTAGGGTGGCCCCACAAACGCCAGCTCGAGTGAAGTGCTCTCCACCAACTACCCATCCTCTTTGCAAAGGATAGAAGCACAATGGGTCTGCGTTTGCGCGTTTCTTCGTACCACCACCACCACTGTCATGGATTCTGCTTTTCCGACTGCTGGTATAGAGAAAATGGTATATTAGGTGGATCATTTCGCGTAATATACCCGACCGACCTGCGCTGTGCTCTCGACTGTACTGAGACCCCTCGCACCACAATTAATGGTGCCAGGAAATGTCGAATTTCATTTCTTGGTTATTCGAGGACGGCATTTGTGCGCAAGCTCAGACCCAGTTTTGGCGACGACCGACGGGCACAGATAATTTAGACCGAGCCTTCCACGACAGACGCCACACCTCCGAGTCGCATATGATCGTGGGAATACTTGGCTCATTGCCCCCATGCATGACTCTTCGAGCCAACACGAGGCAGAAACGAGGCTAAGAGTCCCACACTTTGAACAGAGCACAGTTTTTTGAATAACCAGCATGTTCTGTTGACTTAATCCCCCCCTCGTCTGCCGAATCCGTGAGGGTCATTCCGCGCGACCAACATAGTGGGCCTATTTCTCGACCTCATCATCTCTTACTCACCCCTTGGCTGTCTGCCGTACCTTAATTTAATGCACCCCCCTCGAGGGATATCATCCGAGGCGCTGAACAACACCTCTGGTCCCTTGCACTATGTCCATGAAAAGAAAGCAATTCTAGTAGTTCACTGCGGAGCGGAACGCTGAAGGAACAGCCAAGTGTCAACTTGCGAGCCCCGGAGCTCCTGACCAGTCAGTCATTTATCCATGTTCGTCGCTGGAGGGATTCATCGCCCGGTATTCGTGATGCGGTATGAATCATCATCTCATATTTCTCAACCCGGACTTATCGCGACACAGGAATGCCTTTGTCGTTAGCGAGGAGACTAAGCTGTGTCCTACGCAGCTACTGAGGACCCGATGCCGAGAGATAAGCCACGAAGAGCTCTCACCAGAACCGTCTTCTTGCAATGGTCTTTTGCCGAGTTGGACGTTTTGATCCTTTCGATATGGACCTTAGGACCGGACTTGCCTCATTCGTGTGCGCTCATGCGTCCTTTAATGCAAAAGTCACTGGCAATTATACCCGATCCGTCGAGGCGACTTCAGGGCTTCGGCGCACTATTGCCTTAGAATGGATGCCCGAGGCAATCTTCTATACATAGTGCGACGAGGATGGGGGCGGCGAATTGAGTGGCTCGCGGGTACAACTTGTACCAGTATCTGTCGATCGCTTACTAGCACTCCAGTGCGTGGTAGCGCGAGGAGGTTCAACGGAAGTCGCGATGGACAGCCAGAGGGTGTGAAGAAAAAACTGTGTCGGGTTCCTCGTCTTCGATTCTGTGTGCCTGGGCGTGAGCTATTCCCTTGCCTTAATGAGTACGCTGACGGAGGCGGCTTCCCATCCATCGTGATCCCGTCAGGCGGGGTTCTCAACGATTCCGCTGCGCCGTGACTGTCACGGTGTTGTCACGGTTGTCGCGCACCTTGACTTGGTCAGGTAAGCTCAAGGGTGAGCCTTTCAAAACAAAAACGTTCAAACTAATGCGGTGACTTAAGGCTGGACAAATCTGTCAGTCAATTGTGGGGAAACAGATAGCAGAAAATACAAAAGCGTTGTCATGGTTCGGCTGGGGCTCGCCGATTTGGGTTACGACGGCGGGTTATGAATGTTCACACGCCACTTTCTGGGTTGTTGTGCTCAGACGACAAGCCCGGGCCTGGCGCCTGAGACGACTCGGACTCCTTCCTCTGCTCTTCACAGCCATTGTCAGCGGTCTGCCCATCCAAGTCCAACACTGATTCCCTTCTTTGTATTGTTCTGTTCCAAAGCCCCAGCGCACCATCCTTTACATTGTACTTAGCCGCCCCTCTTATAAGAGTTCTCCTTTTCCTCAGCTTCAAGATCCCTTTTTGCAACCCGTCTTCGTTATTTGTTCCTAGGCGGTCAATTCTCAACGCGACACCCTTTTCATTTCACAATTAAGTTGTTGGTTCCCTTCCCCAATTTCCCCAAGGATCACGCGCAATGTCCCACGCTGCCGCCCACGAAGACTCGTATCATCATCATCTACATTACCCTAACCATCGACACGCTGTTCCCCTTCGTCCAATTCTACATCGCCGTACGACAGCTTCACATCCAGGGAGACAACAACCTCAGGGTCACCCCCAGAGTGCGCCTCATTAACCCTGCGTCGTCATTGTCTTGTTGCTTATATCGTCCCCCACTCGTTGTTCAGCCCGCGTCCGATTATCCATGCGGAGGAATTCCGACGCCCCACGTCGCAGCGAAGATAGATATGCCAGCGTGATTGCCGCGGTCTCTCAAGCAAGAGACTGGATACGTCGGTACGAGCGGGAAGACGAGAATGACGCCCAGCCACCCGCACGCCGGCCGCGCTTCCGGACCTTCGGGATCGGCACAGCAACCAGCGAGGGAAACGCGATCAATCTTGATCCTGACTTCGAGCCCACTCATTCGCCGCAGCCACGTTACGTTCCAGGGACCCCTCACCCACACCATTCGTTCCCGTACCCACGTAATTCCCAAGTTGAACCACAACGACCACCAGCACCACCAAGCAGCTTTCAATCCACTTCCGCCCTTCAAGTCCCATCGGTTCTTCCTGCGACAACGCCTCCGCCACCTGTATCGATCCCTTATCAAAATATGTACGCTTATGCAGACCCTCCGACCGTTGGCCAATTCTATCAGCAGCCACAGCGGACTTCTCCTTTCGTCCTTCCTACACCCCTTGTGCCAGTTCCGGGTCCCATCGCAACGCCTATGGCCACGTCATTGACGTTGCCCTCTTCCTGGGCGCCCAACACGCCACAGATGTCAACCCCTTACGTACCTTCTCCGGCCACGTCGTGGCACCACCTGCAGCCCGGAACTCCCGCACCGGGGACGGTTGCATGGCAGCCGTACCCGTATCCTTACCCCGGAACTTCGCCAGCTGCGGCATTCTGGCCTACGCCGGCACTGGTGGCCCCGAGCATTCCGCCGACTACACCACTGACACCTGGTCAACCGCTAGCGATATCCGGTGGCCTCCCACTTCAGGGCACGCAGCCATTATGGGCTCCCGTCGAGTCGTGGCCACCGCCAGAGCAAACCCTTCCTGTACACCTCTCGCCATGGCTCGCCCCGAACCCCGTTAACCCTGATCGACCACACGTCGTCTGGGACGTCTCGGAGGCACCGTCGAAGGCACAACGTATCTCCGGGAAGGACATATTCGTCAGCATGCACGAGGCCTTTTCGCCGGATGCGACCGCAGTTTTCCCTGAGACAGACGAGATCGTCGTCGTGTGTGATGCGGGCCTCGCGCAGGACATGTGGCCGCCCATCAGGATCAGGAAGGAAAAGGTTACGTCCGGAGACGTCTTCTGGGCAATCTTCGAGTACTTCCAAAAGCCGATGACGCGTGACGAAGTCGAGCATATCAAAACGCGCTCGGAAGATGGTTACCGTAGGCTGCTCGAGGCTTGCTATCGCCGGTGCGCACGCTCGCCTGGGCTGGCGGACATTACCCGGAGACAGGGCGTCAGGCGTGTGGACTGTCTCGAGGACCGCACCGCCTGGTGGGGGTTGTGGCCCGTGTGGGCTCTGGACGGGACCTGGAGCCTACAGCTCAGCCTTATGGAGTCCCATCGCGCGTGATGGTTGCGATAGAATTTCTCAGCTCCAAGTTACCCCCATATTTGCTTGCAGATCATCAAAAGCACAAAATCAAACCACTGTACTCGTACACTGTTGATCTTCCTCAGATTCATAGATAGATATGTAAGGTGCTTCCCCTCTACACCTGCTTTTCATGCTTTTGGTTTACCTTTCGGCGTTCAATGGTTATTGGATTATGTATTCGTTACAATTACAATATTTCACATGTATTTTATGCAAGTTGACCGTAATCTCGAAGGGGCACAATAAGGACGTCCGTCTCTCCCAGTAATCGATATCAGTTCGGTGGCGTGATCGCCGTTCCCTGAAACCGCAGCAACCAACATGTAAGGAACTGCCAGTCCTTGCAACCCATTGTCCTCCTATCGAAACGGAGATTGTCCCACGGACGGGCGTTTTGTCTATTGTTGCTACATATGGGTACCATACCAGGACAGCGTAAGACTTGGTGTAAGATATGTTTTAATTTAAATTGATCACCGCTGGGGCCCGTGCAGTGGCGTTCTGAGTCGGGGGCAAGGGTTTCTTTGTCTTGGTTCCCGTCCCTTTCCCCTTTGACCACGACCACTACCACAACCACTCCCCCATCCGTGCGCCCCTCTCGTCACTCAGACCTGCGTAGACGTCAAAATCGCGCGCATATATTACCATCAGGCTTTCAGGGAAGCGATACGGACCTCGTTGGTTCGGCCCCTTTGGAGGTGCCATATTACTGCAGTGTGCCGCGGACAGCCTGCACAGACTAGAAACACGGCGGTCACCGGGGCACAAGCAGGAGCAGGCTGCACCGATTACCTACAGGGCGTCGGATTTTCTCTCGGCTGCGTAAATCACGCTCATATCCTCGAGATCTTCACGTCTACTCCATATCGAGAAGAGAGGGGCGTAATTCAGTTTTCTATTGGGCTCGTGACTCGGGGCCCCCTCTTATCTGTTACGCGCCTTGCGAGGTTGCCTGGTGTGCATTTGCATTGGCGTGCCATTCACTCTAGGCGGTTGGCTCGTCCTGGGGAGAAAGACGCGTATCAAATAATACACCTGTCCTACTATGCAGTGACACTCGGCGCTCCTCACGCTCCTTTTTGTCCTTTTGGATTTCCTTTAGAGCGCGGCAATGTCGACGTTCGAAGCATTGATGAGGGTCGGTTCAGGGTACTCATCGCTTCATTGCTTTTGATTTTCGATTGTCAGGAGACAATCTGCCAGCTGTCTTGTCTCGTGACAAGACAACGCAAAGCACGACCAGGTCGTTCAATTCAACTATTTCGATCTGCTTGCGAGTAGCGAAGCGTGTTCATTGAATGCTATTACTGTCTATTACCTCTTCGACCACGCACTTAGGTTCGTTCCGCTCGGCTACCGCGGTCCCCTCCTTTCTGGACGCTGCTTTATTGCACGCACGCGAGTTGGGCTTGTGATTTTACGCACCTGATCTCAGCTCAGATTCGCGCTCTGCTGTTTAGCCTCTAACTTAGCCTCGTTGACCCAGCCTTCCTCCTCGCCTCTAGGGGATTAACCCCCGCTCGCTAGATCTCGGATCTCTTTTCTATGTAGTCAGGCTGGGCTTCGGAAGACACAGCTTGTGAAAGAAGGCGACTAATTACGACTTGGCGTGCTTTCTTCTCCCACTATTCATTCAGCGATCATAATACTTCATTCACTTCGCATCCGTACGGGAAGCGTGGCGGTTTGTAGGGATTTTCTGCACTTTTTTTTTCGCTTCCGCGCTGTGATACATTCGATGGTTCTTGACAGACGCAGGCTTTCGAGCTTCTGATGTGTCTGATGTCTTCGGTGATGATGTCTGGGCCGGCCCAGTTCTCGACAGGTCGTTGTCATTGTTTCTCCGGGGCCTCGTGTCTGCCTTCTTGTTGATGATGGCCATCACACGTTCTCTGATGCAATCCTCGTCATTCCTGGTAGTTTCACTTCCAACTCGGTGTAATGCCACCTCGGAGTCATCTTGTCGTCTTTGGGAGTGCGACCTTGGTGCCCTGACCCACAGATCGCTCCGCCTTTTATCTTGACGCCGGGTTCGCACCGGTTCCCCGATGTTCTCGCTGTAGTGCCAGCACCTCTCCTCGATATTGTGCCCACCTCCACAGCTTCCGTGGAATGGCCCAACCCAATCTCGTATAGTTATCTTCGGTAATGGTTATGTTCCGTCGATGATCCGCACGCGTACATTCTTATTTTCCTTGGTGGGCGGGGGTTCATACTGGTATAGTTGTTGTTAGTATTTGTGGTCACACTGTACGACTGAGAATTGTTCTGTCCGAGCACTTCGCAGTTTTGACGATGGGCCAATCTTGGACCTGCAAAGGGCTTGTCATCCGCAATTCGTCCTCGTCCTCATGTATTTCATATCCTGTTTGTGCGCAGGCGCGGTTCTCGAGTCGGTCCACCCCTTGCACACAAGGCTCGCGTTCCAGGGCTTATTGGTTTTGACGGCAATGAGGCTACGTACCCGTCCATCGCGCATCAGAAGCTGTATTTACCCCTCACGCCCCTATTCTTACTATTGATGACAGGGAAGCTACTTCTTCCCGTCTACGTCATTTTAGCAACAGCAGTTCCTGCTAGCGATGAGTGGCGTCGATGGCACACGCCGCCGCCGAGCCAAGCTGGTGTTGCAGAAGACTTGGAACAGGGGTCCTTTACGGCTTGCCACAGAGTGTCAGACGTTTTCCATCTGTTTTCTCTGCGCCTATTCACCATCAACCGTCGTAATTTTACTCATCCTAGGCGGGGACGTGACTCGAAATGGTCAGAAGGCGGCTTAGAAGGCGGAAAGCGGGGGCGGCAGGGGCTACGGATTAGCTAATAGTACGCCAGCCGGTAAACGCGAGCCACGCGCTAAACACGTTACAGACACGCGTTCCTGTTCCAGGTCTTCGAAGGAAAGCCCTCGTATTCATCCACTTCCTTTTGGTCAAACACGCTTAAATATCTTACCTCAACGTTACTGCATACCACACTCTTCTCCCGCATCTGTTTCATTCAATTTCCTTGTAAGGTGGGACGATGTTTCCCAAGCGCGGGCTTCCCGGACTCATCACTAAGCGTTCCAGATCCCGGTCCTCACGCCTCGTTGCTGCACAATTTTAGAGTGCCATTCGAGTGTCATTCGCCATTTGACGAACAACTTACCGCTTCTCAGATGCCTTAATCGCTTTGAGGCACGACCGGCTATCCGGCCGTTGGCCATCTGTAGAACCCTTCATTTTTTTTCTTCCATTTACGACATCGACCTCATCCTAGAGCCCAGAACCTGACTACGCCCTTCCTCATCAAGTCGTGTTGTGATAATTATGGCTGTGGTCCCGTTTTAGTTTATAAGACCAGGTGGATCATCTTCTACGACGTCACGGCGGCCCAACACTCCCTACTACCAGTATCCCTCACTAGTTTCTCCGCTCACGCCCGCACGCTGTTCCATACTTTGACGACATTTTCACGAACTTCAGTAGAAAGGACCTCTCAGCCTCCTTGCCTCCTCCAGCTCTGTCCTCAGCGTCTTCTCTTTTTGTTGTAATGGCCGCATACCTTCGTAGCCTCTTTGGTGGTCAGACTCCCGGGCACGGAAAGGCCAAGTCACATCGGCGCACAGAGTCAAATCCAACCCCAGCACCTCACTACGTCTACGCAACTCCTCAAGGGAACATACCCGTGTCCGCCTCAGGGACATCACTAAGTAAGGCCCAGCGTACCAACAGCTACAACACGACTCCTGCGATAGTGCCATCACCTCTTCGTTATCCGACCTATGATTCGCGTACTTCACACGAAGGCAGCCGCCCAGTTATCAATCGGTCCGCGAGTTATAAGCCACCTCCTGACGCGCATGGTCCGTACCCTTGACCCACACTTATCGTATCATCCGAAACTTACTTGCGGCCCGTGGAAGCAGGGCGCTTCCCTCAATTCCCGCAGGGTGGCTACGTAACGCCGGGGAGCTCACGATCAAACTCTAGCTCTTCGCTGTATCCCGGCCCAGTGTATGGAACAGCTATCGTCCCATCTCCATTGGTCCCCAGTCTGCCTCGCTCCAAGACACCTGATAGTCGTCCCAGCACGGGGCAGAGCAATGCCCATCCATGGCAGGCTGGTGTCAGTACGAGTGCAAGCGGATCTTCTACCTGTACGTCCCCAGTCTTCAGCCCTCGCTTGCTAGCCCTCGCTCACCTCCCCTGTTCTCGCATCTGCAGACGGTCCCGAGCCATCGCCCACGAGGTCACAAGCCCGCGCACCCAGGTTCCACATGCACCCTGTGTTATCGTACACACGTCTGCACCATGCCCCCATCTCTTACGATATAGCCTTCACCCCATCCGCGCGGACAGTCGTGGATCGGACGATACATGCACCCGTGCCGGCGGTGACGCTCGCGCAGCCCGCAACGGAGCCACCGATCCCAGCGAGCTCTCGGCTCGTCCTGCGTTCGCCCAAGCTGCCATGGACCGTCGCCGTCGGGCCGATCGGTTCACCACCGAGCTTCTTCGTCGGTAAAAGCGGCCGCCAGCGCAAGGTGACGACCTCGGCGGCGCTGACGAACCTCGATGTGCTCTACGCGGTGCATACGACCCTCATGACCCGCGTGACCCCAGAGGAGTGGGCCGCGCTCGGCGAAGGCTCCCGTGCACAACGCCGCGTCGCCGAGGCGTACAAGCAGCGCTGCACACGCATGGGCGGCGGCTGGGAGGGCGGGATCCGCCGGGTGGACTGGCTCGGCTCCAAAACGCATCTGGTCGGTGTCGAGATCGACAAGAGCAATGAAGCGGGAGAGAACGTCGGCAGGCTCGTGTTTGGCAGGGCTTGACAGTCGATCCTTCTCACCACTCCCGACCGGTCTCACCCCTTCACCCTTTCTTATTCCTCACCTCTACGGGGATTCTGCTGCGCACTAATCTCCTCGGGCCCAAACGACTTTCTCTCGCTTATTTCTGTTCCCGGGTCCTTTTATTCTCATTCATCATATCTTGGTTCTCGACGCAGGTTCGCATATTTTCATACTATTAAGGACAGGACAGTCACTCTCCCGCATATTTTTGGATTCTGCACTTCAACCCCTCATCTGTACTATTTGACAACACACTTTCTTTCGTCTCCCTTCTTTTTCATGCTGTTTTCACACCTCGGATCTGCTTGCTGGCTGTATAGTAGGAGTCGCTGATGTTATGTCGTACTATGCGCAATATATGCAAGATCATGATAAACTGCTCCCAATGTTTCCAATTGTCAGAGACGAACCGATATGGGCCTGACAAATGCTGTCACTGTCGAGCTCATACTACGGCTGCCGATCGGGGGTCGCTCCACAAATCCGCAGAAATGTTACGAATAAAGCATCTCACATGTGGGCCTCACCGGCATTGGCGGGCGGCCCATCAAAGACCATTTCATTTCATTTTCATTTCACTACTGTGTTACAGTATGTTGAGCTGGGCTGCGATGAGCAATCTCAAAAATGCTGTAAGTGCAGGCGCGGGCGCGAGATCTGTTGATCTACCCTCGAACGTGGCCTGGGAGGGGAAAGGGTTTTATGAAACGGATTATCTCATACCAAGCTGCTATCGGACCTTGCGACGCAACACCATTGCAGTTATCGTATATACTTTGCCATGCTGCGGCGCTTTCTTCCGTTTATTTCCGCCCTCGATCTGCGGAGCGCACGATATTCTGGGTCCTGACGTGCCCAGAACCTTGTCTTGTTTCGTAATTGCGTATTACTGGTTCCTCCAATTGTGGGCAAGTCCAACCGAGGTAAGTTGGAGGGTGTCGGGGTTCATGTGGTGCCGTCGCGTCGCGATCTATCAAGCAAAGAAGAGTGGGCACCAACTTGAAGCTGCAGTACAGTATCTGTACTTACTCCTTCCGTAACTCGGCAGTCCGTCTTTTCGTTACTCCGTACCTAGACCCAGCACCGGCCGACGTACGTACTATATATTTGCCGAGATATTCTTCCTGTCACAGAAAAGTGGTCGATGACGCGTGGCGGCGTGTTGTGCCCCCAGTGGCGACTGACGACTCGTCTCAGAGCATGGCGGTGATAATGGACACCGACTTTCGCATGTACGAAGCGTTCTGGTAGTCGGCTCGGTAGTCATTGGGTTATGCGTAATCCTTGACACGCTTCCAGAGCAAGAGCCGCCCGGCTGAAGAGAGAGCGTGGGCGTTCCGTAATTGATAAGATCTCGATAAGAGGTCGTATACTCCAGCGCAGCGAATGCTCACCTGGGTTTACTGCCCACCATAAACGACCCTCATCCTATCCCGGCACACTGGTAGTTTGAGGAGGCAGGAACGGGGTTGAGCCCGAACCTCAGTCATAAAGCTCGGTCATAACAGGAACCCGACCGTCTGTGCTTCGGCTCTGCACGTGATGGTCAACTTGTGTGCCGTCTGTACAGTATCGAGTCTATCGACGTGGTAAAGTTTCAGTATCGCGACCAAATTTCGACACTGAAAGCACACTCTATGGCATCGATGATTAGAGGGATGTTCTAGAAGGAAAGTGTGTGAACGACCCGAGCTACGAAAAAAAAAAGGACAAAGGCAGAAACAAAGATAGTTCGTAAGTCTCCATTTATTTTTATGAGCCAATTATGAGAGAGCTGAAAAAAAGGGTGTGGCCAGCCTCCCATAAACAAGTTTTTTGAAATTGTCTCACCAGCGAAACTTGATGTCCTTGAGGCTGTCGACGTCATCGTCCTAGGGGATTCTCTTTAACCGACAGAGAACTCTTTCAAACCTTCAGCCCCGACCCCCGGTAATATTGGGGTTACAGCGATTTTCTCTAAGCGCTACCAGCGGCGACCCGCTTGGTGACACGATTAAGGGTGTCTTGTAGCCGTCAGCGGATTCTGAGGGTGCCATTTCCACCTTTTCTCGATTTTCACTTTTTGACGTTGTACACGGTAGAACGAATGCCATAGGAGGATGGATCTGGCGAGGATATGGCCGAGCACGGTTCGCTCGTTAAACCCGAGGGGAAAGAAGGATTCGCAGCACTTCCACGGCAAACCTTAGGAAGTTGATTCCAGGCTCTCCAGCGAGATGGAAGCTGTTTCACGTACTGTAGGTTGTGTGAAGATGCCGGCTGCTGCTATGCCAGCACCGAGGACTTCCGCGAACGCAACACAGGACGCGGTAATGAGCTCAAACGGCGTTATGGTGTGGTGGCCTCGGGATGATGACGATAGTTCGCGCGCTGGAATGCATAAACGGTCGACACTAGTACAACATACATACCTCTACTGGCAGCCTGCCGTATTCCCTGCATCGTCCTCAGTACGCTCCTTAGGTCTTTGTTGGATTCTCTTCCTCTTGTTGCCTCATCGTCGCGTCTTTGCCCCAGTCTCCCGCCTCGAAACCCTGAAGTTTATCTCGTGTCAAGTGAAACATAACGCAGTACAACTTACCCAATGCCTCATACAAATTTCACTCGACGACGATCTGCAGACTAACGAATCCAAGCTCGGTATCTGCTGTACCGCATCGACCGCATCGACGTACACAGACTTTGCTCGTCATTCCTACTGCGAAACTTGAAAGCCTCTCATTCCTCCGTGCATGAAACACTCTCACACTCTCCGCACCTGCATTGATGGATGGTACGATCACACCGGAGGCTCCAAACATCCGTATGGAGTATCACTATGAGATGCGGGGCGCGCAGCGAATACAACTTGGTAGCTGCAACGCACAAATGACACAGCCGACGACATCTATCGCGCTTCCCGCTTCGATTCCTCCGTCCTAACTACAAAAAACCTGGGCACACAATATAATTTTGTGTGTCACTGAGCCGAAACCTGACTGGTCAGTCAACACACGACGCCATCACTCACCAAGAAGCAGCGTACAGCACTTTTCGTTCTCGCGCATAGGACACCCTTCGCACCCATGCCGACGCATTTCTGTCATCAAAATCAAGCACAACGGCACACCTGTGATTGGCCGTCCGTTAGAGGCAAAAACACTCATCACACCAGTACCAACCTGGCGGATTTGCCGTTCTACCTCGGCTCAGGCGCTACGGCACACATCAGCTGCGTAGGATCGGACTTCACCTCTCTTCGGACGATCTAGTCGCGTAGAATATCTGGGAGGGAGGCTCCTCGGTGTCTGCCGTGGAGACCGGCATCGTCGAACTCTTTCTTCCAATAGCTTCGGTTGCAAGGCGTCCTGCATGCTCCGGAGGCTGATCTCCGCCTCATCTCCATTGGCCAGCTCACTGAACTTGGTTACACCGCGATCTTCGGACATGGGCAGTTTCTCCTCACCAACCAAGACGGACGCATCCATGCAAAAGGCACGGCCAAAGTGTTCGACGTGTTACGCCACAGCGTCGCCGCAGGTATGACCATTTGACGTGTCGTTGTTCCAAAGGTACATGACAGGCCCTAAATCCCGCACCTACCAATGAACCCACGACTACTAGACTAGAGCAGGTTACATTGACCTTTCTACCACATTCCGTCATGTTGCCTTCTAATTATCGACCACTGTCCGGACTACCGATGGACGCGTCTGCTAAGTCAAAGTTCATGCATCGCACGCACTACTCGAGTGGTCGCGTACGGTCGAAGCGCAGTCCAGGGACTGACTACGCTACCTCTTCAAGGAGTCACGCTAGATCGAGATCGTACCGTAGAGCGAGGCAATACCTACCGATTACTGATTACTGCCTTACATACCCCCGTGCAAAACGGTCGCGATGAGAGGTTACACAGGACACAGAATCGAGGAAAGGTACGGAGGTTGCGTCTCGCATGCGATGCATTTTGACGAGTGTGGGGCGAATTTTTGCCTAATACCCCCTCATCTGACTATGCTGACCGCCTTAAGAACGCTCAGCAGGTGCACCCCATACGAGATGCGGTACGGCAGCCGTTGCAGTCGTTGTCGCACTTGCGTGAGATAGGCTGCCACGCGTACTATGTTTTCATCAGTGGCAAAAACTCAAAGATTGCAGCACGTTCCGTGGAATGCGCGCTGACTGGCCACACGCCAAACCCCATAGCCTACAGGTGCTGTCATTGAGAAGGCGGATACGTAGTGGGCTCGCCCACGTCGCTTTCGTCATTGGACGATGGGTCGCGTTGCTTGCTCGGTCCCGGAACAGCCGTTGATACCCTAAACTGTGCGGACCAGCAGCCACAGAC
>WNGR01019452.1_pt1 | contig 15918 bp, 18 predicted proteins | sample 5407581 | NCBI WGS metagenome assembly WNGR01 (sample SAMN13153383, study PRJNA577476) | soil metagenome | isolation source: 80 cm soil or saprolite under Garry oak tree replicate 2 | place: USA:California | collected 2016-06-15 | reverse complement strand
CGGCACGCCGGACGGACACACGCCTTCGCAGGTGCGGCAGCCGAGACAGAGGTCGATGTGCTTCACCTGCTCCTCGTCGAACGCCAGCGTCCCGCGCTTCCACTGCGTCATGAGGTAGATCCGGCCGCGCGGCGACTCGGTCTCGAGCCCGGTGACACGAAACGTGGGGCAGGCGTCGAGGCAGAGGCCGCAGTGGACGCACGTGGCCAGGTCGTCGTCGGACAGGCGTGCAAACGGCGTGGCGCTCTTCTTAATCAAACGACAAACCTACCCGGGTTCAAGACACCGTCCGGGTCAAAGGCATTCTTGATCCGGCGCATGATGCCGATCGTGGCGGGCGCCGTGCCCCAGGCGCCGACGTCGCGAATGAAGTCGTCCGGCCCGGCAAGCATGGTCAGGGTCCCACCGACCGCCTCCGCCTTCGATCGGAGTTCGCTAACGCTTGCGGCGTCGCTGGCGATTGCCCAGTGCGCCACTCCGATGCCGGGGGCTGCCCACCAACCGGCTCCTCTGGGGAGCGCTTCCACCAGCTGACGAAGTTCTGATCGCGGCGCGGCGATGCTCGCCCATCGCACCGGTGCGCGTCTGGAGTGCCGCTCCCAGATCGACTGCTCCTCGACCGTCCAGCCAAGCTCACCGACCACGCGGTCGACCGCGTCACGACTGCCGGTGTAGCGGGCGAGCACCCGTCCGTCGGAGAAGACTTCGAGGGCCGAGGGCGAGACGGGCATCGACAGAGCGCGTGCGGCGTCGTCCCAGCCTCCCTCGCTCGCCACGGTCACGTCCCGAAGCGGTTTCGGGAAGACCTTGAACGACGCGGCGACGATCACGCCGAGCGAACCGAGGGCGCCGTAGTGCAGCTTCATCATGTCGTAGCCGCTGACGTTTTTCACCACCCGACCGCCGCCGCTTGCGAGCTTGCCGTCGGGCAGCGCGACCCGGATGCCGATCAGGAAGTCGCGTGGTGACCCGAAGCGCAGGCGCAGAGGTCCGGTCCACCCGCTCGCCAGCAATCCACCGATCGTGTGGCCGGGCGAGTGGAATGGATCGAGCGGAAGAAACTGTCCCGCCTTCGCCAGCTCCGCCTGCAGCGCCTCCAGTGTGATGCCAGCCTCGACGCTGACCACCATGTCCGACTGCGAATGCTCGATCACGCGGTCGAGGCGGGTTGTGTGCAGAAGCACGTCGGCACGTGCGGGCGGATCGCCCATCCCGCTTGCCCTGCCCCCGCCGACCGGAATCACGGCCAGCTTTGCTTCGGCCGCTTCGTGCAGGTGGCGCGCCAGCTCTTCAGCGGTCGCCGGCTTCTCGATCGCCGGTTCCGTCACCACCATTTCGCCTCGATGGCAAGGCCGGTGCGACCCGCCAGGTGGATCGGCTTTCGTGAAGGGTCGGGGAAGATCTTGCCGGGGTTGAGGATGCCGTCCGCGTCGAAGACGTCCTTCACCCGACGCATCGCATCGAGGTCGTCTTCGCTGTAGATCCACGGCATGAAGGCGCTCTTTTCCAAACCGATTCCGTGCTCGCCCGACAGCGCGCCGCCAAGCTCGACGACCGCGCGAAGCATCTCCTCCCCGGCCGCCTCGACCTGGTGCAGCACGTCGCGATCGCGGAGGTCGAAAAGGATGTTGGGGTGCAGGTTGCCGTCTCCCGCGTGAAACACGTTCGCCACCGGCAGCCTGTAGTGCTCGCCGATCTCGCCGACCGCTGAGAGCACCTGCGGCAATCGCGACCGGGGCACCACGCCGTCGTGAAGGTAGTAATTGGGCCTGATGCGCCCGAGCGCGCCGATCGCGCCCTTGCGGCCGGCCCACAGCAGCTCGCGCTCCGCGGGGTTCTGCGCTTCGCGCATCGCATAGCCGTGGTTGTCCACCAGGATCTTGCTGATCGCCGCGGTGAGCTCGCGGGTCGACTCCGCGATGCCGTCGACCTCAACCAACAGGACGGCGCCCGCGTCGGTCGGATAACCCGCGTGGTAGTGCGCCTCGACCGCGCCCACCGTGACGTTGTCCATCATCTCCAGCGCAGCCGGAACGATCCCGTGGCAGATGACGGCCGACACGGCCTGGCTGGCCGACTCGATGCTCGGGAAGGCCGCCAGCAGGGTCGCGATGCTGGGCGGGATGCGAAGCAGGCGGACCTTGATCTTGGTGATGGCGCAGAGCGTGCCTTCGGAGCCCACGAGCACCCCGCACAGGTCGAGGCCGACGCGGTCCGGCGCGTCGCCGCTGACCCAGTGCACGCTGCCGTCGGCCAGCACCACCTCCATGCCGAGCACGTGGTTGGTCGTCAGGGACAGCTCCTGGTTCACGACGCCAGGCTCGACCAGCGCGGTCATGGCGACCGGGTCGATCTCCAGGATCCGGCGCATTCGGGTGACCTGCAGCGCGATTCCGCCGCGGATCGTCACCGCGCCTCCCGACAGCCCGGTGCCGGCTCCGCGGGGCACCACCGGGATGTGGTGCCGGGCCGCGACCTTGATCACGCGCGCCACATGCTCGGTCGACGACGCGAGGACGACCGCGTCCGGCATGGCTCCCTCGATCGAGCCGTCCCTCTCGAAGATGCGCAGGTCGTTTGGCGCGTCGATCACCGATTCGCGTCCGACGACGCTGCGCAGCTCTTCGACCACGGACCTGGGGAGTGGCATCAGGCGATCGGCGCCTCGAGCTCGGGATTGCGCTCGAAGGCCTCGAAGCGCCGCGTCACCGCGCCGGGAAAGCCGGGTGCTTCGGTCGCCTTGGCTCCGACGATGAGCAGGTCGAGCCAGCGCCGGCATTCCTCGTCGGACGGCATGCGGTCGCCGCGCTCGAAGATTGCCTCCTGGATGCGGCTGTGCGGGGAAACCTGGATCGTGTACCAGACCGAAAGCCCGTCGGGCGTGACCGCATGATGTGACTCGTCGACCTTGCGATTGACTGGAAGCCGCATAGGCCTGGCTTCGGCCGCGGCGCGGAGGCGAACCGCCTCACATTCGATGTCGGTCACGAAGTCCAGCTTAAACTCGAACTCGTGAATGGCCGGGGTCGGATCGAGGCTGCGCTCGCAATGGATGTGGCCGACAGGCCGCCAGTCGGGGCGTGGGGTCACACGTATCACGAGGAGTGGTCGCCCGAGGCGCTGGCCGCGATCACGGTGGAGCGGGCGCGGCGATTCGGTTGGGACTTCGTCAAGTTCCAACCGCGCGCGAGCTGCTTCGCGGAGGCGTTCGGGTCGGTCTATCATCCCTCCGGCCACCGCCTGCGGGCGCCAATCCTGGTCCAGGCGGCCGTCCCCGACCTGGAAGCGTGGACCTCGGTGAAGCTGGTCAATCCCAAAGCACTCGACGACCAGGTCGGGGCGATCGGGATGGTCATGCGTGACCTGGGTCCCGATATTCCTGTGATCCAGACGGTGCTCGATTTCAGCCGCCGCTCGGTCGAGGCCGGAGCCGCCGGAATCTTCTATGCCATCTCCGGTTACGCCGGTGGGAACGTCATGCGCGAGGACCTCTACCGCGACCTCGTCCTGCCCTACGACCTGGCGGTGCTGCAGGGGCCGCCGAACAAGGCGTGGTTCAACGTGCTCCACCTGTGCGGCTCGAACCTCAACTTCGGGCTGGCGCGTGATCTGCCGACCCACGCCGTGAGCTGGTCGATCCACAACCAGGGCAACCCGTCGCTTGCCGAGGGACGTGAGATCGCCGGCCGTGCGGTGATGGGCGGGCTGAGCCAGCGCGCAACGCTCGTCTACGGTCCGCCGCCGAAGATCGAAGCGGAGGCGCGCCGCGCCGTGGAGGAGACCGGTGGCCGGGGGTTGCTGCTCGCGCCCGGCTGCTCGGTTCCTCCGCGCGTGCGGGAAACCAATCTGGCGGCGATTTTCACGGCGGTCGCGGCATGAGCCGCGTGGAGGGGCTCGCGGAGATCGTGCTCTGGGTCGCCGACATGGAGGCGGCGCTGCAGTTCTATCGCGACCAGTTCGGCCTGGAGATCATGTCGCCGCCCACGATGCCGAACAAGTTCCTGATGGTGGCCAAACCTGGCGGGATCCCCGAGATGATCGTGCTCGCCCCGCATCCGCATCCAGCCGACTATTTCCCGCGACACAAGGAAAAGCGGGTCCTGCACCACCTTGCGTTTCGCGTCGACCGCCGCTCGTACGACGAACTGGAGACGCGTTTCATCGAAGCCAGCGTCGAGGTGCGGCACGGCGTGCATCCGGTGCTGAAGGGCGTCCGTACCTTTTACGTGGACGATCCGGACGGGAACGAGGTCGAGGTGATCGGCCCGGCCTGAGCCGAAACTGTGATCCCCACAAGCACTCGCCCGGCGTCCTGTTCGTTTTAGCGGACACGAGCGAAATCTGGCTTCCACTGGGACAAATGTCTCCTTGTTGACGACTTGCCTGATTGATACCTTGGGTGGCTGCCGCGAATTGGCCATCGGCGTGGCCATTGAAAAGGGAGTCCGCGATGATCAGGTTTCGTGTTCTTGCTGCAGCCGTGGGAGCCGTGGCCGCCCTCGCCGCCCCGATTGCAGCTCAGGCCAGCTCTTGCGCCAATTTCAGCCGTCCCGCGCCCGCGTGCAACTTGACCTGCGGCGCGCCGGTCATCGACGGCAACTGGGTTTGGCTGCCGAGCATCGGAGCTCCGATAGCGGCTTGGGGCTTTGCGCCTCCCGGCAGCTTCGACTCTCAACTTTTCGGTTTCCCGGGAGCTAACGGCAATTACACCAACGGCCAGACGGCCTCGCTTCTTGGTATGAGCGCTCTCTGCACAAACGGCGCGGGCGGCGCCATATTCAAGCGGCAGGACGGCGTATTTGTGATCGTTGTCATCAACGGGGGAGATCCCAGTCTGCTCAAGGGCGTCTGGAGCGGCTGCGAGTAGGAATAAAACCCGATGTGAGAGGGCTGGGCTCGAGCCCAGCCCCTCACTGCGATCGGGTTGGCTTATCAGTCCAGTAATGGGAGGCAAGAATGCCCACGTTGGGGATCGAACATTCAGTCCCTGACGTGTCCGGGCGCTGTCGCCGCGGCGAGCAGAAGTTCGGCGCCGCGCCCTGACCTAAGTGACCTGTGGCTTGTTCTCAGCGACCGACTCGGGCGCGCGGGTGAGCAGTGCAACCGCAACGCCGGCGATCACGAGGACAGTCACGACGATCACCGAAATGGGCTCTGGGAAGCGGATGCCCAGGTCGGCGTCCAACGAGTAAGCGCCTGGCCCGGTCAGGCCGAGAGCAGCGACACTGGCGAGGATCGCAAGGTTGAACTCGTAGCCCCCCTTGGTGACGAAGAAACCCTTGGGGAGGTGGACGATGATCATCGCCACAAGCATCGAGCCCGCGATGGCGGCGCTGGGCAGAGGGAAGAGGAGGCCGAGCGCAAGCCCGATCCCACCGAGGAACTCGGCCAGGGCCGACATCCAGGCCCATGGCGTGGCCGGCCGGATCCGCATCCGGTTCATGGCGCCGGTCCAGCCCGTCATGCCGGGCCCGCCAAACCATCCGAAGAGCTTCTGCGCGCCATGCGCGGCCAGGATCAGACCAATGACCAGACGAAGGATCAGCAACCCCAACGCAACCACTTACGAACTCACCTCCTTAGCCGACAACATGTGTCGATGCATGGAAATTCCACGTAACCATGGGGGTTAAACCTGGCGCGCCTGAGGATGGTCCGATTCGGTCTAGATAGACTCAGCCCTCAGGGCCCGTAGCTCAGTTGGTCAGAGCGGCCGACTCATAATCGGCTGGTCGGTGGATCGAGGCCACCCGGGCCCACACGTTTTCAAGTTCATCTCGGGCCTCCTTGGTGGAATTGACCGGCGTCGGCGGCCGGTCTGACAACAATTCTGACAACAGTTTGGCGCGCCTTCGCCAACTAGACTACCCGCCAATGAACGAGTGGACCAACCTCCGTGCGTTGGGCGCACTCTTGGGAGCTGCGTTGGGATCCGCGCTTGGCGTCGTTCTCGTGCTGCTTGTCGTGTTTCTCACGCCAGCCTTCGGAATCAAATGGCCAGTGGCACACTCAGCTGTCCTCTTGGCTGCTCTCGCGATCCCAGTTGTCCTGACAGCGTCGATCGGCGCACTTTGCGGGCCGTCGATTCCCGCATGGCTGCGCGCTACCTCGATCGCGGCACGCAGCCTCCAGACCAGCACCCAGGGCTTGCCAACTGATTCTGGTGACAGGCTGGCCCTTCATATTTCCCGCGGATTCACCATGGTCTACGTTGTTCTCGGGTTAGCGATGACGGCCGCAGGCGCATTCCTGATCGTGGCTGTTACCCCGACGATGGGCGTGCTCGCGGCACTGGTCGGTTGGGCAGCGGTCTTGTTCTTCGGCGGCATCACGCTGTTGTTCCTCGTGCAATTGATTTGGGCTAAGCGTTTTGGCCTTACGCTGGACACCGAGGGCTTCACAGTGAGAATGAATCTCGGGAGCCGACGCTATCGGTGGGTCGACGTAGAGAGATTCTTTCCATACCACACGATGGCGCTCCAGCCGGTGGTTGCCTTCAAATACCGAGGCAAGGCTGAGATTCATGGGCTCCAATGGACGCGCGGCATCTTCGGAACGTTTGACGGCACACTGCCTCAGAATTTGCCGATCCGAGGGCTCGCGTTGTTGGACCTAATGGAGACCTGGCGGTCTAGAACAACCACATCAGGGCGATGACTCCGATGACGCCCAATTTGCGCCCTTGAAGACAACCTCGAAGATTTCGCTCGGATCCGTGAATGAACCGTCTGGTTTGATGGCAGGGACAACGCGTGAGCCATAGAAGCTCGACAGCTGCGACCAAACGGCGTCGATGGAGGCCATTTGATTGTCTAGCGCGCCAACCGATACAGTCCCTCGCGCGATGAACTGCCTACGGGCTGCTTCGCGATCTCCGTCGAACCACCACGCCGTCACGCCAGCAGCATGCAACGCCTGCACCAGCGGAAGGAATGCCGGCGGGCTGTCGACCACTCAGAGGCCACACCGGCAGCTACGACACCGCCGTACTCAGGGTCGACATGCAAGAAACCGTGATTGTTCGACGTCAGTCCGCGATCAGAACCAGCTGCCATACGTCGAGTCGAGCACCCGACCGCAACTCGCAAAGGTTCTGGCCATGCCATGGCCGCGCGCAGACTGCGAGGAATTACTCGACCACGTCTGGAGTCGGACCGAAACCTAGCCATCCTAGCGCTCGTCTGGCCGGTGGATCGTGGCCACCCGGGCCAACGCAAGCCTCACGACTGTCCGACCCGTAGGCATACAACGGCCGTTGATACCCGCCTTTTCGGACAGTCGTGACCCAGATGGGATCGGAGATGGCGTAGGCAGCGACCGATCCGCCGCGCTTGGGTTGAGCTTTAACATCGGCTGGTGATCCGCGCCGTCTTCGGCGACGCTCTCCTCGATCCCGCCACCGGTGAGGTGACGCGCCAGGCGGTGGTGCTCATCGAGGACGGGCACGTCACGAAAGCCGGCCGCCGCGAGGGGATGCAGGTGCCGCGCGACGCCGACACAATCGATGCGGCCGGACTCACCCTGCTGCCCGGCCTCATCGACTGCCACGTCCACCTGACGTCGCTTGGTGAAGGCCTTGATTTCGCCCGCGAGCTGACCACGCCGCCGACGCTCGAGCTGATGCGCGCCGTGCGCGCGGCCAAGCGAACCCTCGATGCAGGCTTCACGGCCGTGCGGGACGCAGCCGGCTCTCCCGCCGGCATCCGCATGGCCATCGACGCCGGCTATTTTCCCGGACCGCGCATGTTCGTCACCGTCAGCGCGCTGAGCCAGACCGGCGGCCATACCGATTCACACTTCATGTGCGGCGCCGACCTCGACATTCCCTTGCCCGACCGGCCCTACATGGTGGTCGACGGGGTTGAAAACATGCGGATGCGCGTGCGTGAGGTCATCCGCGCCGGTGCCGACTGGATCAAGCTCTGCACCTCCGGTGGCGTGCTGTCACCCGGCGACCAGCCGCATCACCCCGCGCTGACCCTGGAGGAGATCCGGGCGGCCGTCGAGGAGGCTCGCGTACAGGGCCGCAAGGTGATGGCTCACGCGCAGGCCAATGCGGGAATCAAGAACGCACTGAAGGCCGGCGTCGCCACCATCGAGCACGGCATCTGGCTCGACGGAGATGCGATCGAGATGATGCTCGACGGCCACAACGCGCTCATCCCGACCCTGGTCGCGCCCCACTGGGTCATCCGCCATGCCGAGGCGGGGAAGATGCCGGCTTACGCGATTGAAAAGGCCCGAGCTGTGATCGACGACCACAGGGCCAGCATCAAGCAAGCCATCGAGTCGGGCGTGAAGATCGCGTTCGGCACCGACACCGGAGTCGGCCCGCATGGGTCGAACGGCGAGGAGTTCTTGCTCATGCGCGACCTCGGCATGGAACCGCTCGACTGCATCCGCTCCGCGACGACGGTGGCGGCGGAGACGATCGGCATGAAGGGAGTCGGAAGCCTCGAGCCCGGCGCTTGGGGGGATGTCATCGGTGTGCCGGGCGACCCGGTTGCCGACCTGCCGCTGCTCGCCAAACCCGAAAACATCAAGCTGGTCATCAAGGGCGGCGAAGTCGTCAAGAGCGCATCGGCGTGAGGCTCGACTGGGCGCTCCTCGCCAACGCCGCTGAAGCACCGCCGAATGGGCTTGTCTACATCCTCGGCGCGGGCTTCGACACGCTGATCCGTGATCAGTACCCGACTCCTTTCGGCGGCGTGATCGTGCTCCGCCTCCAGACCACGCGGCTCGAGACCGAACGGCCGCACAAGGTCGAGGTCCACTGCGCCGATGAAGACGGCAAGCTGGTCCTGCCCAACCCGATCGTGCTGAACCTGCCCGCGCGCCAGGTGCCGGCCGACTATCCGCACGGTTGGGACCTCTCGGCGAGCATCGTGATCAACCTCACCTCTGTGCCAATCGAGCGGCCCGGCTTCTACAACTTCGAGATCATGATCGACGACCAGCAGGTCCGGACCCTGCCGTTCAGGGCGGTAAAAGCAGCCGCGGTCCAGACCGTTTGACCGCCGCCGTCAGCAACTTCATCGCGGGCTACGGCCTTCTGGCCGTGTTCGTGCTCATGGTCGGCGAGAGCTGCGGCTTTCCTTTTCCGAGCGAGGTGATCATGCCGACCGCCGGCCTGCTAGCCGCCACTGGTCACATGAACCTGATCCTGGCGATCACCGCGGGCGCCGTCGCGAACCTGGTGGGATCCCTCATCGCCTACGGCGTGGCGGCTCGCTTCGGCGAACCATTGCTACTGGGCCCAGGCCGCTACATCGGCATCCGCCGCCACCACCTCGAGATCGCGGACGGATGGTTCCGGCGATGGGGCTTGATCGCCGTGCTTGTCGGGCGCGTGCTGCCCGTGATCCGGACCTACATCTCGTTCCCCGTCGGACTTGCGCGCATCGACCTGCTGAGGTTCTCGATCCTGACTTTCGTCGGCGCCCTGCCCTGGTGCGCCGCCCTCGCCATCGTGGGCTACGTGCTAGGCCGCAACTACGACCGGATCAGCGGCCCGCTGGAGAAGGGTGCGATCGCGATCGCGGTGTTAGTCGTGCTCGCCGTGATCGCCTGGTACGTGCGAGGCCGCGAACCGGTAAGCAGAGAAGTGTGAGATGTCGCGTTTCGTTCCGCCATCGCAAACGAGGTCGGCGGCGATATCGCCGATCACAGGCGCGAACTTGAACCCGTGACCTGAGCACGCGCTGATCACCACGACTCGACTGTCGTCCGGGCTGAAGTCGATGACGAAGTGACCATCGGGCGTGTTGGTGTACATGCAGGTCAGCGTTCGAGTCACGTGTCCGCTTACGCCGCGCAGATAGGTCGAGGTGAGCAGGCGCAGCGGGTCGATGTCGGAATCGTCGACACGACGGCGGATGGTTTGCGGTGTCGTCGTCTCTCCATCATGGTGCCGCCCGACCTTGACCGTCTTGCCGTCCAGGCTGGGGATGCCGTACATGAAGCCTGACTCGCCCGTTTGCCGGACGAAGGCCGGAAATCTCTCGGGGCCGAACCAGTCGGCATCGCGCGCGACGGAGAACCATCCGTGCACCTGGCGCTCGACGCGAAGCGGGATCCAATCGATCAGCTCGGGAGTCCATGGCCCTGCGGCGACGACCACCGCATCGAAGCTCGACCGCAACTCGGCGATCGACTTCACCTCCGTGTCGCCGACGACCTGCGGCACCTGGCCGAGCATCGCGTTAACGGCCGCTTCGGGGTTGAGCACGCCCGCCTGGCGGTCGAGCACAGCGACGTCGCCATTCCGGACGACATGCCCTCCCTCGCCGAAGCCTGCGCGCCGACGACCGCATCCGACGCCGCGTCGCCGATCATCAACGCGCCGGTCATGGTCAGGAGCTGTGCGCCGCTGGTCGCCTCCAGCTCTCGCCAGAGTGGAAAGACCTCCTGGAGGAGCGGCACATACCAGGCTCCTTCGAAATAGGCGGTGCGGATGATCCGCGATTCGCCATGCGTCGAGCCGTGGGCGTGAGGAGGCGAGTGCCGGTCGAAGCACACGACCTCGACTCCGCGCTTGGCGAGCCTCCATGACGACGCGGCGCCCATCGCGCCGCCGCCGATGACCGCAACTCTCAACGGTCCGGCGTGATCCGTGCGATCGGCTGTCCGGGCACGACCTTGTCGCCGACCTCGAGCAGCAACCCCTCCACGACGCCCGCGACGGGAGACGGGATCTCTGCGTTGACCTTGTCGGTGTGCACTTCCATCAACGTCTCACCCTCGGCGACGTGCTCGCCTTCCTGTTTGCTCCACGCCCCGACGGTGATCTCTTCAGCGCCCTGCAGGTCCGGCATCACGACTTCCTGGATCTCGACACTCACCCAACTATTGTCGCTCCGCCTGAAGCGCATCTCTGGCGTCAGTCGTGCGGAATCCATCGGCTTGAGGCACACGGCTGACGCCAGACGTGCGGAATTTGGGCGATCGGCTCCTGGCGTCAGGCCATGGAGACAACGTCGAGCAGGTCCTCGTCCCAATAGTCGAGCCGGCCTTCGGGCATGAACAGCACCCGACCTGGGTGCAGCGCCTCGACAAACTCCGGGTCGTGGCTGACGATCACCATCGTCCCCGGCCACTCCGCCAGCGACCGCGCGACCCCAGATCGAGACGGCGGATCCAGGTTGTTCGTCGGCTCGTCCAGGAGCAGCAGGTTGTGGCGCCCGGCGACCAGCTGGGCGAGCGCCAGCTTCGTCTTCTCGCCGCCGGACAGCGTACCCGCGTCCTGCCGAGCGATGTCGCCGGTCAGCCCGAACATGCCCAGCAGCGCCCGGAGCACCCGCTCCTCGGCGTCCGACTGTTCCCGCATGTGGGCCAGGACGGTGACCCCAGACCGGATCCCCTCGTGCTCCTGCGCGTAGTAGCCGAGCGAAACGCCGTGACCGAGGCGAAACGACCCTGCATTCGGCTCGCTCTGTCCCGCCAGGATTCGCAGCAAGCTCGTCTTCCCGGCGCCGTTCAGGCCCATCACAAGGAGCCGCTCGCGCCGCTCCACCTCGAAGGAAACGTCGCCAAAAACGAGCGGACCGCCGTAGCCCTTGGCGAGGCCATTGGAGTGCAGGACGATGCGACCGCTGTGCGGTGGGTCCGTCTGCCGGCGCATCACCTCCGCGAGAAGGCTCAGTCTCTGGATCTCCGCCTGCTGGCGGTGGGCGAGCGAAGTCAGCCGCTTCTCCTCGAGGCGCCGCGCCGCCTGGTACTGCGAGTAGGTGCCCCGATATTCGATCAGGCGGCCCGAGTCGAGGTGCAGCACCCGGGTGATCGAGGCGTCGAGCAGCGCCAGGTCGTGGCTCACGACGATCACCGCGCCGCGATACTCGCGCAGGAAGTCCATCAGCCAGGTCTTGGCGTCGCTGTCGAGGTGGTTGGTCGGCTCGTCGAGCAGCAGCAGGTCGGCGTCCGCGAAAAGCACGCGCGCCAGCTCCACCCGCCGGCGTTCGCCACCTGAGAGCACGCTGAGCGGCAGGTCTACCCGGTCGAGCCGCAGGCCCAGCCCGCCGGCGATGCGGCGTGCCTCCGACTCGCCGGAATACCCGCCGTCCATCCGGTAGCGCTCCTCCGCGGCGTCGTCCTCCGCGGCCAGCACCTTGAGCAGGCTGGTCTTGCCCGCGCCGTTGCGCCCCACGAGGCCGACCTTGTCCCCCGCGGCAACGGTGAAGCTCGCGTCTGACAGCACTCGGCGCGCTGCGACGTCGATGGCGAGACCTCGGGCCTGAATCATGAGCGCCAATTGTTACGTGACGGCCTACCCGACGTTCTGTCAATCAAATCTCGCCCAGGAGGCCGGCTCAAATGAAGAAGGTCCTTGTCATCGTCAGCATCCTCGTGGTGGCGGGCGCCTGCGGCGGGGGGAGTGGTTCCGGCGGCGCTACGTCCTCGAACGACGGCACTTCTCTCTCCCAACCCGCGGCGGGGGGCGCTCAACAGCCTTCGAAGGCCGTCGGCCAGCCAAATGGAACGACCGGCGGCACGACCACTCTGCCAGGCGACACCGTTCCGACCCTACAAGGCCCGCCGGTGATCCGGCAGGCGCAGCTGAGCATGACCGTCGGCAACGGTGCGTTCGACTCGAAGCTGGCGCAGGTGCGCACGCTGGTCGAGTCAGAGGGTGGCTACATCGCCGGAACCGACGCCCAGGCGAATCCCGCCACCAGCTCAGAGGACAGCCAGATTCGTACGGGCGTGATCAGCTTCATGGTCCCGGCGGCGCACTTCGACGACACCATCGACCAGCTGTCGAAGGTCGGCAAGGTGCAGAGCGAGCACATCACCGGCACCGACGTGAGCGCCCAGTACGTCGACCTCCGTGCTCGCCTAGCCAACGCTGAAGCCCAGCACGCGGCGATGCTCGCCCTGCTGACCAAGGCGCAGAACATCAACGACATCATCGCGGTGCAGAACCAGATCGGCCAGATCACCGCGCAGATCGAGCAGCTGAAGGGTCAGATCAAGTACCTGGACGACAACACGTCTTACAGCAACGTGTCCGTGACGCTGACCGAGTCCGGCGCGCCCGCCCAGGCCGCGTCCTCGGACAACTGGGGCTTTGCCACCGCTCTCAGCGGGGCGGCCCACAACTTCGTGACCACGATCGACTACTTCGTCACCGGCCTCGGCGCGGTCGGACCGTTCATCGTGCTGGCCGGCATAGGCTTCCTGGTCTGGCGCCGACGCCGGACGCCCCAGCCGAAACACGCGTAACAGACAGAGCGGGTCCCGCGTCAATCCGGGACCCGCTTTAGTAACCTGCAGCAGTAATGCCAAGGACATGGTTCGCTCTGGCCGTAGTCGCGGTTTCCGCGATGGTGTGCGGCGGCCGGTTAGCCGTGACCCCTTCGCCTTCGCCCACCGGCGGCCCGGACATGCAGGGGTCGACCGCCTCCTATCTGCTCTGCGGCAACCTTTGACCGCGCCATGACGTCAGAAGAACCGGCATCCGAGCCGGGCCAGGTTCTCCAGCTTCCCACCTCTGCGCGCGCGACCGACATCGCGCTCAACGAGCTGGAGCTGGTTTACGCGTTCATCTACGCGCGGGTTGGCAACCGCGCCGACGCAGAAGACCTCACCCAGCAGGTCGCGCTCAAGGCGATCCCCAGGCTTCGCGAGGGCGCACCGGCAAGCGCCATCCGGGGATACCTCTTCGCCACCGCCCGATCGGTGCTCGGCGCGTTCTGGAGCACGCGTCTTGGGCTGTCGGAGTCCGAGCTCCGCGAAGACCTCGCCATGCCGGTCGCCCCGGGGCCGCCATCAGGCGAAGGGACGGAAACGGTCCAGCAGATCCTGGCCCAGCTCTCCGACAACTACAGGCGCGTCCTGGAGCTGCGTTTCCTGCACGGGTATTCGTTGAAGGAAGTTGCCTCGGAAATGAAATCGACGGTCGGCGCCATAAAGGTCATGCAGCTGCGCGCGCTGAGGGCGGCGGCAAAGGTCCACCCGGAATGAACGGCAAGCGCGAGAACCGGATCGACAAGATCGTCTCCGACCTGCTCCGCGGCCGCCGCCTGAAGCTGCGCGGGGGCGATGCGGAGGAAAAGGCCGCCATCACAGCGGCGGCGAGGCTCGCAGCTGCCCGCCAAGGCCCCCAGCGCATGCACCCCGCTTTTCGGAAGAGGCTCGCCTCGGTGCTGGAACAGGCTCCGAAGCAAGCCCGCGTCACTCGACGCGCCGCGCTGGTCGCCGGCCTCGGCATCGCAGCGGGCGTCGCGGGGGGGACATTGCTTGGCCGGGCCACGCAGCCGGGCATCATGCCGGTGGCGGGCGCCACGATCGATCCTGTCAACGGTCGTTGGATCGACGTGGCCGCGATGAGCGACCTCGTGGAGGGCCATGGCAAGCGCGTGAAGGCGGGTGGGGTCGGCGCGTTCCTGTTTCGGCGCGGCCAGACCGTGACCGCGGTCTCGTCCATCTGCTCCCACCTGCCGTGCGAGCTGTGGTGGGATGGCGGCAACAGCCACCTGGCGTGCCCGTGCCATCCAGTCTCGTTCCGGCCGGACGGCAAGCCGGCCGGCGGCTATGCCCTTCCCGCGCTCAACCCGGTGCAGGTGCGCGTCACCGCGGAAGGACGCATCGAGGTGCTGGGGACGGAATGAACGTCCGGGCGCACAGGTCGAGGCAGATTGCCCTGGACCGGTGCCTTCAGCTACTCGAGGAGGCGCAGGTCCGCGGACAGGGGCGCATCGATGGGCCGCTCGGCGCGTCGCTGCGGCGTCATCTCGAGCGGGCGGGGGTCATCGCCGACCACCGGCTCGAGGGTCGCCGCATCGACCGCGTGCTCGACGACATCTTCGCCCTGCAGGCGCACCTGCTCGGGCAGGACCCGGAGGACAGCCGGCACCACAACGGGTCTTAGTTGCCCCTCCGCCGGGCGCCGCCCGGCACCTCCCCATGAATGGGGAGGACACTATGATCTGCCTTTGTGACGACAAGCTTTAGCTCATCGCCGTCGTTTTTGCTCACGTCCGAATCGGTTACCGAAGGGCATCCCGACAAGATCTGCGACCAGGTCTCGGACGCGGTCCTCGACGGGATGCTCGAGCAGGATGCAAACGCGCGGGTCGCGTGCGAAACAGCGATCACCAAGGGTCTCTGTGTCGTCATCGGCGAGGTGACCACGCACGCAGACCTCGATATCCAGCGCACCATCCGCGACACGATCCGCTCGATCGGCTACAACGATGAGCAGATCGGATTCGATGCTGACCATGCGCTGATCCAGGTCTATCTGAAAGAGCAATCGCCGGACATTGCCGCGGGAGTCAATCACTCACTCGAAGAGCGCGAAGGTTCGTTGGAAGACGACCCGTTCGAGCTCCAGGGCGCGGGTGACCAGGGCATGATGATCGGCTTTGCCTGCCGTGAGACGCCAGAGCTGATGCCGCTCACGATCTCGCTCGCCAACCGGCTGGCCAAGAAGCTCGCCGAGACGCGAAAGAACGGTTCTCTGCCTTTCCTGCGTCCCGACGGCAAGACGCAAGTCACGGTGGAGTACGAATACGGCCGTCCCAAGCGCATCGAGGCGATCGTCGTTTCGACCCACCACGCTGCGAGCGCCACGCAGAAAGAGATCGCCGAAGGCGTGCGCGAGCTCGTGATCAACCCGGTTCTGAAAGGCCATATGCTCGACGCCGCGACCAAGATCATGGTCAACCCGAGCGGCCACTTCGTCCTTGGCGGCCCGGCGGCGGACGCCGGCCTGACCGGACGCAAGATCATCGTCGACACGTACGGAGGCGTAGCGCGTCATGGCGGCGGCGCCTTCAGCGGCAAGGACCCGAGCAAGGTCGACCGGTCCGCCGCGTACGCGGCGCGGCACGTGGCGAAGAACCTTGTCGCGGCTGGTCTCGCGGATCGCTGCGAGGTGCAGGTCTCGTACGCCATCGGTCGCGCGCACCCGACGTCGAT
>WNGR01010003.1_pt1 | contig 15926 bp, 17 predicted proteins | sample 5407581 | NCBI WGS metagenome assembly WNGR01 (sample SAMN13153383, study PRJNA577476) | soil metagenome | isolation source: 80 cm soil or saprolite under Garry oak tree replicate 2 | place: USA:California | collected 2016-06-15 | reverse complement strand
TCGGCGTACACGTGGTCGAACAGGGCCAGCGGCGGCGGATCGGGCATGTTCCGGCAGGCCTCGCGGACCCGGGCGCCGACCTGCTTGGCCTCCGCGTCCACCCCGGCGAGGAACTCAGGCTCCGCCAGGCCGCCGCGGACCAGGTAGGCCCGGACGCGCTCGATCGGGTCCTTGAGCTTCCACATCTCCAGCTCGCTGGCGAGCCGGTACCTGGTCGGGTCGTCGGTGGTGGTGTGCGCGCCCATGCGGTAGGTGAACGCCTCGATCAGGGTGGGGCCCTGGCCCTCCCTGGCCGCCTGCAACGCCTTCTGCGTCACCGCGTAGCAGGCCAGCACGTCGTTGCCGTCGACCCGGAGCCCGGGGAAGCCGAACCCGCGGGCCCGCTGGTAGAGCGGGATGCGGCTCTGCTTCTCCAGCGGCTCGGAGATCGCCCACTGGTTGTTCTGGCAGAAGAAGACGATCGGCGCGTTGAACACTGATGCGAATACGAACGCCTCGTTGACGTCGCCCTGGCTGGTGGCACCGTCGCCGAAGTACGCGATGACCGCCTCATCCGCCCCGTCCCGCTGGATGCCCATGGCGTAGCCGGTGGCGTGCAGGGTCTGGGCGCCGATCACGATCGTGTACAGGTGGAACTTGTGTTCCTCGGGCGCCCAGCCGCCGTGGCTGACGCCGCGGTACAGCTCGAGCAGCTTGACCGGGTCGATGCCGCGGCACCAGGCCACGCCGTGCTCGCGGTAGGTAGGGAACACCATGTCACCCGGGCTCAGCGCCCGGCCGGACCCGATCTGGGCGGCTTCCTGGCCGAGCAGCGAGGCCCAGATGCCGAGCTCACCCTGGCGCTGCAGCGAGATCGCCACGGTGTCGATGGTGCGGACCAGCACCAGGTCCCGGTACATGTTCCTGATGTCGTCGGCGGACAGGTCCAGCGGGTAGTCGGGGTGGTCGATCCGCTCACCCTCCGGGGTGAGCAGCTGGACGAAATCGCCCGCCTGGTCGGGCGTATCCGGGGCGGGCTGGTCGAGTGCTGTTACGGCGGTGGTCGCGGCGCCGGATTCGACGGTCACGTGCCACTCCTTTCCGGGCCGGGACTGGGATCACCAGCGTCGGCCGTACGGCTGAAGGTTCCCGGACTGCGCTGTCTCGGGGCGGTCGCGTACGCTGCGTGCCCGGTGGGGACGCACGCGCCCGCGTTGCCCGTGGGACGCTCCTCACCTGAAGATATATGCCCTGATCGCCCTGGAGGATACGTGGCGCGGATGATCGTGGAAGTAATGCTCAAGCCGGAGATCCATGATCCGCAGGGGGAGGCCATCGCCAGCGCCTGTCACCGGCTGGGCTTCGGCCAGGTACTCGGGGTCAGGCAGGGCAAGCGGTTCGAGGTGGAGCTGGACGGGCCCGCCGACGAGGCGGCTGTGACCGCTATCACAAACTTGGCGCGGGATCTGCTGTCTAACCCGGTCATAGAGGACTTTACGCTGCGTACCGGGCCTGCGTGAGCGGCCGGGCCGGCTTACGGTTTGGCGACGCCTGGTTTCGGTCGCGTTAACGGGGAATCTTTCGACTCATGAGGGTGCTGCACAGTAGTTGAAAGGGGCCTCGTGAATACGGGTGGGAAGACGCGAGCGAAGCCAATGCCCGATGTGAAGTTCTGCCTGGTTTTCCAGCGCGAGACCCTCAGCGTCCCGGTGATGCGCCGCGTTCTCGGTGACACCCTGCGCGGGCTCGGCATGGACGAGGAGTCCGTCTACGACATCCTGCTCGCGGCCACCGAAGCCTGCACCAACGTCCTGACCCACGGCGGCCGGAAGGTCCGGGGTTACGCGGTGGTCACCAGCCTCGGCGCGGTCGGCTGCCAGGTCGAGGTGGCCGACGAAGGGACCGGCCTGGCCCCGGCCCCGGGGATTCCCGCCGGGCGCGGCAGGCCGGAGGCTCAGCCCGATCCGCAGCAGACGCCAATCGCCCAGCTGCCAGAATCGGGCCGCGGCCTGGCCGTCATGCGGGCCTGTGTGGATAACGTCACGCTGGACAGCCGTCCCGGCCGCGGCACGGTCGTGACCTTGCGCAAGCGCATCAGGTGGCCGGACGACGCCCCGCTGCGCCAGCTCCGCGCGGCCAGCTAGCTGCGCAGCCCAGCTCGTACCACGACGATGTGATGCGATGACATTGCCGTGGTTCTGACCACCGCGATGTGACATTGCCGTGGTTCCGCTGAGCGGGGGCCGCCATCGCAGCGGGGCTGCTAGCGCCTAGGTAAACTTCCTGGGTGCGGATAGGGGTTATCACCTTTCCCGGGTCGCTCGATGACCGGGATGCGGCGCGCGCGGTCCGGCTCGCCGGGGCCGAGCCGGTCGGGCTCTGGCACGGCGACCGCGGCCTGCGCGGCGTGGACGCGGTGATCCTGCCCGGCGGCTTCTCCTACGGCGACTACCTGCGCTGCGGCGCCATCGCCCGGTTCGCGCCGGTGATGGCCGATCTGGTGCCCGCCGCCAGGGCCGGGCTGCCCGTGCTCGGCATCTGCAACGGCTTCCAGATCCTGTGCGAGGCGCACCTGCTGCCGGGCGCGCTGACCCGCAACGCCGGCCTGAAGTTCATCACCAGGGACGTGCCGCTCCGGGTGGAGAACGCGGCCACCGCGTGGACCCGGGCCTACTCCGGCGGCGAGCAGATCGTGGTGCCGCTGAAGAGCGGGGAGGGCGCCTACGCGGCGGATGCGGGCACGCTGGCCGGCCTCGAGGCGTCCGGGCAGGTCGTCATCTCCTACGCCGGGGACAACCCGAACGGTTCGGCGGCCGCCATCGCGGGGGTGTGCAACGCGGAGGGCACCGTGGTCGGGCTGATGCCGCATCCGGAGCACGCGGTCGACCCGCTCACCGGCCCGTCCGCCGACGGCCTCGGTTTCTTCGCCTCCGTGCTGGCCCGGGTGGCGGCGTGACCGTGACCGACACGGTGGCGCGGGCGGCGGCCACGGCCGGCCTGCCGCAGCCGTTCGCCGAGCTCGGGCTGACAGCGGAGGAGTACGAGAAGATCGTGGCCACGCTCGGCCGCCGTCCCACCGGCGCCGAACTGGCGCTGTACTCGGTCATGTGGAGCGAGCACTGCTCCTACAAGTCCTCCAAGGTGCACCTGCGCCAGTTCGCGGCCACGGCGCCGCCGTCCGGCGCGCTGCTCGCGGGCATCGGCCACAACGCCGGCGTGGTCGACATCGGGCATGGCTACGCGGTCACCTTCAAGATCGAGTCGCACAACCACCCGTCGTACGTGGAGCCCCACCAGGGCGCGGCCACCGGCGTCGGCGGCATCGTCCGTGACATCCTCGCCATGGGCGCGCGCCCGGTCGCGGTGATGGACGCGCTGCGGTTCGGCCCGGCCGACGCCCCCGACACCGGCCGGGTGCTGCCCGGCGTGGTCGGCGGCATCTCCTTCTACGGCAACTGCCTGGGCCTGCCCAACATCGGCGGAGAGCTGGACTTCGATCCGAGCTACGCGGGCAACCCGCTGGTCAACGCGCTCTGCGTGGGGGTCATGCGGCACGGTGACCTGCAGGTCGCGGCGGCCAGCGGGCCGGGCAACAAGGTGATCCTGTTCGGCTCCACGACCGGGCCCGACGGGGTGGGCGGGGCCTCGGTGCTGGCCAGCGCGACGTTCGGCGACGCCGCTTCCGACGGCACGGCGTCCGCCAAACGCCCCAGCGTCCAGGTGGGAGACCCGTTCACCGAGAAGCTGCTGGTCGAGTGCTGCCTCGAGCTGTTCGCCGGCGGCCTGGTGACCGGCATCCAGGACCTCGGCGCGGCCGGGGTCGCCTGCGCCACCACCGAGCTCGCCGCGGCGGGCACCGGCGGCATGCTGGTCCGGCTGGACGAGGTACCGCTGCGGGACGGGTCGCTGGGGCCGCCCGAGATCTTGATGAGCGAGTCGCAGGAACGCATGATGGCGGTGGTCGAGCCCGGCCGGGTGGAGGAGTTCCTCGCCGTCTGCGCCAAGTGGGACGTCCGGGCCGCCGTGATCGGCGAGGTGACCGACACCGGCCGGCTGGTCATGACCTGGCGCGGCGAGACCGTGGTGGACATCCCGCCCGCCTCGGCGGCCGACGGCCCGGTCTACCACCGGCCGCTGGCCCGGCCCGCGAGCCAGGACGCGCTGGCCGCCGGTGACCCGGCCGCGCTGCCCCGCCCGGCGGACGGCGCGGGCCTGCGCGCGGACCTGCTCGCCCTGCTCGGCTCGCCCGGCCTGGCCGACAAGAGCTGGGTCACCGACCAGTACGACCGGTACGTCCGCGGGGACACCGTGCTGGCCATGCCGGACGACGCCGGGCTGCTCCGGGTGGACGAGGCGACCGGCCTCGGCATCGCGCTGGCCACCGACGGCAACGGCCGCTACTGCCGGCTCGACCCCTACCTGGGCACCCAGCTGGCGCTGTCCGAGGCCTACCGGAACGTCGCGGCGACCGGGGCGCGCCCGCTCGCCGTCACGAACTGCCTGAACTTCGGCTCGCCGGAAGATCCCGCGGTGATGTGGCAGTTCGCCGAGGCGGCGCGCGGGCTGGCCGACGGCTGCGTCGCGCTGGGCGTGCCGGTCACCGGCGGCAACGTCAGCCTCTACAACCAGACGGGGACGGCGGCCATCCATCCCACTCCGGTCGTCGGGGTGCTCGGCGTCCACGACGACGTGCGCCGCCGGGTCGGCATCGGGTTCCGGGATGTCTCGGCCGACCTCGTGCTGCTCGGCCGGACAGAGCCGGAGTTCGGCGGCTCGGCCTGGGCGCACGTGTGCCACGGTCACCTGGGCGGCCGCCCGCCCGCCCCCGACCTCGACGCCGAACGGCGGCTGGCCGCGCTGCTCGCGGCGGCGGTCGCGGCCGGGCTGCTGTCCGCCGCGCACGACCTGTCCGACGGCGGCCTGGCCGTCGCGCTCGCCGAGTCCTGCCTGCGCGGCGGGACCGGGTGCACGGTCCGGCTGCCGGACGAGGAGTTCACCGCCCTGTTCAGCGAGTCGGCGGCACGCGCCGTCGTGGCAGTGCGCCCGGGCAGCGAGACGGCCTTCGGCCAGCTCGCCGAGGCGCACCGTGTGCCGGCCGCGACCATCGGCAGCACCGGCGGCGACAGCCTGACCGTGGACGGCTGCTTCGCGATCGCGCTGGCCGAGCTCGCCGCCGTGCACACCAGGACGCTGCCCGCGTTGTTCGGCTGAGGGATCCCGTGCCACCCCGCCGCCTCGACCCGCGCGGGCCGGACAGCGTCGCGGCCGTGCTGCGCGCGCTGGACGCGGGTGCCGATCCAAAGCCGGACGACCGGCGCATCGCGGCCAGGTACCTGCTGTACACGCTGGCCGCGCGCCATCCGGGCCGCGTCCTGGAGGTTCGGATCCCGCCGGTGGCCGCCGTGCAGTGCCTGCCCGGCCCGGTGCACACCAGGGGGACACCGCCGAATGTCGTCGAGACCGACCCGCTGACCTGGATCCGGCTGGCGGCCGGCCGGCTCGACTGGGCCGGCGCGGTCCGCTCCGGCGCCGTCCACGCCAGCGGCCCGCGCGCCGATCTTGCGCCCTACCTGCCGCTTGTTTAATAGACTGACTCGGTGAGACCCCCCGACGGTCGTCTGACGGATGAGCTCTTCCCCGAGGACCGGCCGCCACGAGATGCCTGCGGCGTGTTCGGCGTGTGGGCGCCGAACGAGGACGTGGCCAAGCTCGCCTACTACGGTCTGTACGCGCTGCAGCACCGCGGGCAGGAGTCGGCCGGCATCGCGGTCAGCGACGGCAGCCGCATCGTGGTGCACAAGGAGATGGGCCTGGTCGCCCAGGTCTTCGACGAGCCCGCCCTGACCGCGCTGCGCGGCCACATCGCGGTGGGCCACTGCCGGTACTCCACCACCGGCGCCTCGGTCTGGGCCAACGCCCAGCCGGCCTTCCGCTCGACCGGCACGGTCAGCCTGGCGCTCGGCCACAACGGGAACCTGATCAACACCCGCGAGCTGGCCGGCCTGCTCAGTGACCCGCTGGGGGGCCGGGGGCCGGGCAGCACCGGCATCGCGGCGACGTCCGACACCGACGTGCTCACCGCGCTGTTCGTCAGCGACCCGGCCGCGCTCGGCCGGGCGGACGGGGCTGTTCCCGGCGGTGCGGCGGACACCGACGACCCGTTCGGCCCTCAACCGCCGGCCAATCCCGTGGAGACGACCGCGGCCACCGTCCTGCCGCTGGCCAAGGGGGCCTACTCGCTGGTCTTCATGGACGAGCAGACCCTGTACGCGGCGCGGGACCCGCACGGCTTCCGGCCGCTGGTGCTAGGCCGCCTGGACACCGGCTGGGTGGTGGCCAGCGAGACGGCCGCGCTGGACATCGTGGGGGCCAGGTTCGTGCGCGAGGTCGCGCCCGGCGAGCTCGTCTGCATCGACGGGCGAGGGGTGCGGTCCCGGACCTTCGCCGCGGCCCAGCCGAGCGGGTGCCTGTTCGAGTACGTCTACCTGGCCCGGCCGGACACCACGATTTCCGGCCGGGGGGTGCACGCCACCCGGGTCGCGGCCGGCCGGCGGCTCGCCGCCGAGCATCCCGCGGACGCCGACCTGGTCATCCCGGTGCCCGAGTCGGGGACACCCGCGGCGATCGGCTTCGCCGAAGCCAGCGGCATCCCCTTCGGGCAGGGTCTGGTCAAGAACTCCTACGTGGGCCGGACCTTCATCCAGCCCAGCCAGACCATCAGGGAGCGGGGCATCAAGCTGAAGCTGAACCCGCTCAAGGACGCCATCGCCGGCCGCCGGCTCGTGGTGGTCGACGACACGATCGTCCGCGGCACCACCCAGCGCGCGCTGGTCGCCATGCTCCGCGAGGCCGGCGCCCGTGAGGTGCACGTGCGAGTCGCCGCCCCGCCGGTGAGCTGGCCGTGCTTTTACGGCATCGACTTCGCCACCCGCGCCGAACTCATCGCCGGGCATCTCTCGCCCGAGGAGATATGCGCCTCGATCGGCGCGGACACCCTCGGCTACGTGTCACTGGCAGGGCTCATCGAGGCGACGACGCTGCCGGAAGATCGGCTATGCCGCGCCTGCTTCGACGGACGCTACCCCGTCCCGGTCGGAGAAGATGACCGGGGTAAGCACGTACTGGACGGCCTGGGCGTCGGATCCTGATCGCGGTCAGCGCGGCCAGGCGTCCTCGGCGTCTTTCCAGGCGTCTTCGGGAGATTCGTCGTCGTCATCTTCTTCGTCGTCGTCCTCGGCGGCGGAATCGTACTTGCCGTCGCCGGAGTCAGCACCGACGCCCAGCTCCGCACGCAGCCGGTCAAGGTCTGTGTCGTCGCTCTTGTACTTGAGCTGGCGAGCAACCTTCACCTGCTTGGCCTTGGCTCGGCCGCGCCCCATTGGCTCGACCCCCTCGAACGTTCGGAGCCAGTGCAGGCCCCATGATCTCCGCCTCGCTGGTTTGGTGCGTCGTATGACGCCGTCGCCACCCCGCAGCGGAGAGCGCGACGTTCACCAGCATCCGTACAGGTACAACCGTACCCGGTTTGCGCCCCTGATGCCTACGCTGATCCCATCGTGCCCAGCCAGATTCCGCGCAGCCGGCCCACCTCGGACATCCGGCGCTCCGCCAGACGGTCCGCGGCCACCGACGGCGGTACCCCGTCGGCGTCCGCGATGGCGAGAACCTTGCCGGTGGTGACGAAAACCTGTTCGGTAGCGGCCCGGGCGCGCTCGAAGCTGAAGCCTGCCAGCTCGTCCGCCACCTGGATGACGCCGCCCGAGTTGACCACGTAGTCGGGCGCGTACAGGATGCCCCGGTCGGCGAGCAGTTTCTCGATGCCGTGATGGGCCAGCTGGTTGTTGGCGCCGCCGCAGACAATGCGCGCGGTGAGCGTGTTCACCACGCTCTCGTTCAGCGTCCCGCCCAGCGCGCACGGGGACAGGACGTCCAGTTTCTCCGCGACCAGCGCCTCGACGTCCGCGACCGCGCGGACCTGCGGATGGCGGGCGCGGACCGCGTCGACCGCGGCCGGGCTGACGTCGCAGACGATCACCTCGGCCCCGGCCTCGATGAGGTGGTCGACGAGGCGGTGCCCGACCTTGCCGACGCCCTCGACGCCGACGGTCCGGCCCTGCAGGCTGGTGCTGCCCCAGGCGTGTTCGGCCGCCGCGCGCATGCCGTGCATGACGCCGACGGCGGTCAGCACGGACGAATCACCCGCGCCGCCGTTGGCGGTCGTCCGGCCCGTCGTCCAGCGGCATTCCCTGGCGATGACGTCCATGTCCTCGCTGCGCGTGCCGACGTCGCAGGCGGTGACGTAGCGCCCGCCGAGTGAGGCGACGAAGCGGCCGTAGGCGCGCAGCAGCGCTTCCGTCTTGACCTGGGCCGGGTCGCCGATGATGACCGCCTTGCCGCCGCCGTGGTCCAGGCCGGCCAGCGCGTTCTTGTAGGCCATGGCGGCGGACAGCCGCAGCACGTCGGCGAGGGCCTCGTCCTCGCTGCCGTAGGGGTAGAAGCGGGTCCCGCCCAGCGCGGGGCCCAGCGCGGTGGAGTAGATGCCGATGATCGCCTTGAGCCCGGAGTGGTGGTCCTGGCAGAAGACGACCTGCTCGTGGTGGGGTATCGCGAACACGTTGGTCACGGTGGCGACCCTTCTCATCCCGCTCCGGTTCCTCGTCGAACCGGGGTCGGAACCAGCGTATTGCGTGCACGGGGTGGCCGCCGGGTCCCCGGGATGCCCGGAGAAGCGGGAAAGACCCGATGCGTTCCGTACCAGCTGGTAACTGACAGTAGAGATGATGTTGTTACCTTGACCACTGCCTTTAGGGGGTTCTGGTATGTCACGATACGACAGTGATGGCTTACGCCGCGTATCTCCGCATCTACGAGCCGGTGTCGGCGTTCCACGAGCCTGACCGGTCCCGGTGGGGGGCCTACGCGGCTTCATCCACCCGGCCGCGGCGGCGGGATTCGCTCGCGGTCGAGCATGCCGAGGCGCTGTGCCGGGCCGTCACCACCCCGTGGGTCGCGGTACCGGAGCGGGAGAGTGAGCACGCTTACGTGCGGCGCGCGGATGGCACTACTTATGTGTGCCCCTGGCAGACCAGGCTGCGCTGCCTGCTGGCCTACGGCCAGATACGGTCCGAGTCCGGCGAGGAAGCTGGCCGCGCCCGGCTGCACATCACGGCCAGTACCTGGACCGTTCCGCTCACCTGGTTCGTGCCGTTCACCCCGGCCGAACGCTGGCTTTCGCTCGGGGACGGCCGGGGCCGGGTCGGCACCGCGGCGACCGCGTCGGCCACCCGGGCACTGGTCTACACGACACCGATGACACGGGCGCGACGGCGGGTGGCGCGCGGCCTGGCCGCGTTGCGCCACCTCCCGGCTGGATCTGGCGACGCCGTCCTCGAGCCCGCCCGGGCCGCCGGCGACCTGGCCGAGGTCGGCCGCTGGCTGGAGGATTTCCACTCGTACTCGCTCGTGGAGCTCGACTACGGCGGGCTCGTGCACCTAGTCAGCGACGACGCGCTCTGCGGCGATCAGTCGGTGGCCGAGATCCGCGCCGCCATCGACGGCGCCGCCCGGGGCGAGTGCGAGCTCGCCGTCGCCATGTACATGCGCGCCCGTGACCGGTGGCGTGCATTCGCCGAATTCGAGCAGGCGAACTGAATACCGGGGGGGTTCGGGGGTGGCATCTCCCCCGGAGTCGGCAGAGTACCGGGGGGGTCCGGAAGGGCAGCTCCCCGCGGTGCCAGCAGCGCACCCGAGTGGTTCGGAAGGGTAGTCCCGCACGGAGCCAGCCGAGCAGCCGGGGGCCTCCGGCCGATACTCGCCGGACAGTTATTTCCGAATCTGGCGCGATGCGACGATAAGTATCGCTAGAATCACCCTGAGTGACAGTGTCTGGCGCGATGCGACGATAAGTATCGCTAGAATCACCCTGAGTGACAGTGATCGGCGGAGTAACTGGGCATCCCGGTACAGAAACTTTGCGCCTGGTGGTCGACGCGTCACCGCTGGTGATGGCAATATGGTCCCTGTCGGGCCATATCTGGACATCCCCGACTCGCTCCCCACGGAGCACCAGGCAACACAAGAAACGCAGGATCGCACCACTGGTCCAGGAGGAGAGGCCACGCACATGTCCGCACGTACACCAGAGGCCGAGCCGCTGTTGACGCCCGCGGAGGTCGCCACGATGTTTCGCGTCGACCCCAAGACCGTCACACGCTGGGCGAAGGCTGGCAAACTGACCTCGATCCGCACGCTGGGGGGACACCGGCGCTACCGGGAGACTGAGGTTCGTGCACTGCTCGCGGGTATTCCGCAGCAGCGCTCCGAGTGATCTCCTGCCGTCTTCGCCATGCGGGCGCCCGTCAGGAACCGCCAGGGTGAATGCGGCAGCACTCGATCAATGGATGGAATGGGGGGTCGGCCCCGGTGGCGGAGTGCCGCACCGAGGGTGCTGTCCGGCAGGGAAATCGCCCGCCAGGCACATCCCCGGAAGGCACGTTGCCGGGGCCGGTCCGCTCTCAGGGGAGGGTCGCACGATGCGTGATCCAGAATTGGTCGCACGTGCTCAGCGCGCCGCGACGCGCCTGGAATCTGCATGGGAACAATGGCGCGCGCTGCATGGACTCGCGGTCGCGCCCGGACAGCCGGTCGTAAGCTACGTCGGCTACTCGCTCAAGGAACCCTGGGGTGAGCCCCGGGTCGTCATCGGAATCGACGCCGACGAGGCCGAGTACCTGGCCGAATTCCTCGACCGCGATGAATGCGCACAGCGCGGACAGCAGGGCCCGCCGCCGCAGGCGCAGCTGCCACAGGTGCAGCTGCCGCAGGTCCCGATCCGTCAGATGCCGATCCAGCAGGTCCCGCTCCAGTCGGGTCCGTTGCAGTCAGGTCCGCTTCAGCAGGTCAAGCTGACCGAATCAGCGCCGGAAGGCACGGGCGAATACCCGAGTTCGGCGCTTCTGGGCGCGCCGGTACCCTTCGGCCGCGGTCGCCAGTCAGCGGATCAGGCCCGGGATCTGGCCGGCTGGACCTCGGGTGAGCTTCCCGGTCAGGTGAACGAGCAGCTCGCCTCGTGGCCGCCCAGCGCGGACCAGCCACCCGCGAGCGCCTGACACCGCCGCGCAGCCCGCGTCCGGGACTGGCTCCGGGACTGCGGCCGGACTGCGGCCGGGACTGGGGCCGGGACTGGCGAATCCACTTGAAAGCGGGTTCACAGCTGCGTCCTAGCGTGCTGTAAGAATCAACCGGCATGATCTTTACTGAAGGGCCGAGAGGTATCTCGCCTTTCCCGTCTGGGCTCGGGGTGGCCAGGCCCCGCTCCGAGCCCAGGCTCCTTGGCTGCCTGGGGTGGCGCCGGACAGGCCGCGGCGGTGGCGGATGCGCTCGGCTAGGCCTGGTCGTGGGCGACGGTGATGCCGGATAGCAGGTCGGAGTGGCCGCCGATGAATTTGGTGGCGCTGTGCACGACCACGTCCGCGCCGAATGCCAGGGGCTGTTGCAGCAGTGGCGTGGCGAAGGTGTTGTCAACACCGACGATGGCCCCTGCGCGGCGGCCGGCGCATATGACCGCTGTTTCCGGGCGCAGGCCGACAGGTGTGGTCGGCTGGTCATCTGATGTCATGGGCTTCTCCTGTCTCCCGGTAGTGCAGTATAATGCTCTTTATGAGGCAGCCAGAATTGGAGGCCCGGGCCGGGGCGGACAGCGTCGCCCGGGCGATCGGCGACCGGGTCCGGCAGGGACGGGCCGGCCGAGGCTGGACCCTGAACCAGCTGGCCGAACGCTCTGGCGTCAGCCGCAGGATGCTGGTCAGCATCGAGCAGGGCTCGGCTAACCCGAGCATCGCGACGCTGCTTCTCATCAGTGACGCGCTCGGTATCGGGCTGCCCGCGCTAGTGGATATGGACCGCTCGCCCGGGCTGCGGGTCACCCGGGCCGGCGCCGCCGCGGTGCTGTGGCGGGGCAAGCTCGGCGGGCAAGCCGTGCTCGTCGCCGGCACTGAGCCGCCGGACGTCACCGAGCTGTGGGACTGGACGCTCGGGCCGGGTGAGAGTCACTCCACCGAGGCGCACGCGGCGGGGACCCGCGAGCTGCTCCTGGTCCTGGACGGCCAGGTCGAGCTCACGGTGGGCCAGCACGCCGAGGTGCTCGCCACCGGAGACTCGGCGTCGTTCTCCGGTGATCTGCCTCACGGATACGCGAACCCCAGCTCAGCGCAGGCGGCGCGGTTCGCCCTGACGGTGTTCGAGCCAGGTGTCGGCGGAGGTGCGGCCCGGTGATCACCATGCTGACCGCGGCTGAGGCGAGCGAGAGCGTACGCGCGTTCCTCGCGGCGGCCGTCGTGGCCCCTGAGGTATTCGAGCTGCGTCCGGATTACCGCGTCCTGGTGATGACGGCCGAGGGCCTGGAACCGGGACCGCCTGACCAGGTCAGCGACGAGCTGCTGGCGCGAGCCGAGACCCGGGCCCGGACCGCGCTCGACGGCCGGGCACCGGAAGACGTTCCCCAGGTCACCGACTGGCGCGACGCCTACCGGGCGTTCGGCGCCAAGCCCCAGCGCACCCGGCCGAGCGTTGAGGCGCTGCTGCGTCGCCTGGACGCCGGGCTGCCACGCATCGACCGCCTCACTGACACTTACAACGCGGTTTCGATCGCGAACCTGGTGCCAGTCGGCGGCGAGGATCTGGACCGGTACCAGGGCCCGGCCCGGCTGGTCCGGGCCGCCGGAGACGAGGACTTCGGCACCACAGCGCACGGCGAGCCGGCCACCGAGCACCCCCGGCCAGGCGAGATGATCTGGCGGGACGACGCCGGCGTCACCTGTCGCCAGTGGAACTGGCGGCAATGCACCCGGACCCGGATAACGACGGCCACCACGAACGCCGTCTTCATCATCGACGGGCTCGCCGCGCTCGGACACGACGGCCTGACCGCAGCGGGGACCGACCTCACCAGCTCCCTCATCCGGCTGAGCCCGCAGGCCGCCATCGCCAGCCGGCTCATCACCGCCGACCAGCCCCACACCAGCAGGAGAACACGCGCAACTGGTTAGCCGGGCATGATTTCGGGCAGCTCGCCGTCAGCGACCCGGGCAACGGTGCCCTATGTCCACCTATCCCGCCCCCACACCTTCCGGCGAAGACCTGCCCGGCGTGGAGCGCCTACTCGCCTTGTCTGACGGCGTGGTGGCCATCGCCATCACCCTGCTCGTCCTGCAACGCCTGGTGGAATTTCGCGTTCTTGTTCACCATCACCCTCATGCCTTTCACCAGTGACCTGCTGGGCGCCACCTTGGCGACCTACCTAACGCTCGTCTACGGCCGGCGCCAGGATCTGCTGACCATGAGGACCAGCGCGCGAGACACGCAAGCTGGACAGGCGCGTGCGGCGGCAAGCGTGTTCGTGATCGTCTTGTCCATCGGCGTCGCCTGGGTGAACACCGACGCCGCCAAATACTGCTGGCTGCTGCTTGCCGTCGCGCCCTGGGTGGCCGATCGCTGGTCCGGCCCTCGACTCGGCCAAACGGTCAGCGCTTGATCTCGACGAGCAAGACCCAGCTGTTGATGAGCCCTGTTCTCCTGTGCTCCTGATCGGCGCCGGAACTCTGGCGAGCAGCAGCCGGGTCAATGCCCGGCGCAGCCGGCCGTGCCAGCGGTCCGGAAGCGACATTGACCCGGCAACAGCGAGCGGGATCCGGTCCGCGTCTTCAAGGAAGAAACCGCTCCAGCTGGCCGCGGCCCCGGCAAACGGGCCATACGCCGCAGCCTGATCATCGCTTAAGGCCGGGCGGGCAGTCGGCCGGCTAAGGCGGGCGGGCGGCTAAGGCGGGCGCCTGGCCCGGCATCTAAGGCTTCCGTCCGATGCGGCGGGCCAGGCCTTACGGCGAGTATCGGTAGTACGGAGTGGCGGGGACGGAGGCGATCAATATGAGAGAGACCGGATTCCTGCAGGTGGACGTCGAGTACGACTTTCTGCGGGCCAGGCGGCACCAGGTCCTGGCCGCGCTGGCGCACCGCCTGCGGCGCTGGCGCGGTGACGGCAACCGGCTCGTGCCGCTGGATGAGGTTGCCGACCCGGCGAGCTGGCGTGGCGAGCGGCAACTGGGGCGGCAGACGATCCGGCTGGACACCATCATCGGCGCGGCCGAGCCGCGCCGCGACTTCGACCGGCGCTTCCGGCCCACCTCCGACCGGGTGCGGTTCCGGTGGGAGCGGCTGGCGCTGGCCCAGCGGCGCGGTGAACCGATCCCGCCGATCGAGGTCTACCGCGTCGGCGGCTGCCATTTCGTGATCGACGGCCACCACAGGATCTCCATCGCCGCTGCCGCGGGCGAGCGGCTGATCGAGGCCAATGTCACCCAGCTGCTTACCGCGGTGCCGTCCGGGCCTGGCCACTCGCCGGTTCACGCAGACAAGCCGGCCCGCGCGGTGGTCGGCTGCGCTTAAGCCAGTTCGTCGGCTGACAGCGTCCGGTACCCGTGGGGCCGCTAATTAGAACATGCGTTTGAGCCAGTGCAGGGTGGCTGTTAGCCGCTCAAGCCCTTTGCCATCAGCGTCTCGCCGATTACCACGTCAGCCGCGGCTATGAGTTCGGTGAACACTGGTGAAGCGGCGGCATGTACTTCGCTCGCGCGATGGACTGCGAAGGCATCGTCGTCGGCGTATACCTCGGTAGTCCAGAATACGTGCGGATCGTCATTGGAACGGTGGACGGCATAGAGGAGAGTGCCCGGCTCCCTCTTTGCTTGTTCGAGCAAAGGCGCGAACGCAGCCACGTACTCGTCAGCCTTACCTTCCTTAACAGTGACGCGGGCGACGATCGCGACGTGTGACACGGATCCTCCTCGTTGCCGGCCTGCCCTGACTGTAGCCGCTACAGCCTTGTGATCCGTAGATCAGTGCCGCGCGTCCGGCGAGTGCGCAGGAAGGCGCGCGGAGTCCGTATCCGCAGGTCAGGGCCCACCGGGTGTCCGATGCGGCGCCCTGGTCCGGCGCTGTCTAACCAGTCTGTGAGAAAACGGTGAGAGATCAGATCTGGCCAGCCGAGGCCTATCTCTCTGCCCTGGAACTGTCCCTGAGCGCCCGTACCTTGCAGGGGATGGCCAGCGTCCGGTTGGGCAGGCTCCGGCCTGGTTTAGATCGGTCCGGCCGCCGGGAAGACTGGGGTTTGAACCCAGAACCGTTACATGCGGGAGAGCTCGTCTAGACCCCGCGCGCATCCCGCCTTTCGTTTGATGGAAAGGCGTGCCATGAGATCCTCGAGCGTGCCGGACTCGGAGGGGTTCGGCGGCCATCCTGATCAGTACCCCGGCGATCCGGTGCGGCGTCTGCGCGTTCCCGGCGCGGGTGCCGCGCCCTGGCAGGACCGGGCCGCGAGCTCGATCGCCCCGGCCCGCGGCAGGCACCGGCCGGGGTCCGGGCGGCCGGGCGTCCACCGGGAGTATGACCATCAGCCAGACGCCCCCGCCGCCAGCTGCGTGGCCCCGTGCGCTTTCGCCGCGGCCCGCGACAGCACCGGGCGGATGCTGCTGGTGCGCCGCTGTGACACCGGCGACCGGGAACTGCCCGGCGGGCACGTCGATCCCGGCGAGAGCGCGTCCGATGCGGCGGTCCGGGAGACCGCCGGGGAATCCGGCATCACCGTGAAGGTCACCGGGCTGGCCGGCATCTGCACCGACCCCGGCCACGTCATCGCCGACCCGCGTGCCGGGCTGGTACGCCAGCCGTTCGCGGTGTGCTTCCATGCCCGCCCGCTGAGCGGCAGCCCCGCCGGTGACCAGGTCGAGACCAGCGACGCCCGCTGGTTCACCACCGGCGACATCCCCGCCTTGCCGATCCGCCCGGCCATGCGCCTGCGGATCGGCCACGCGCTCACCCCCGGCCGCCCCTGCCACATCGACCGACACCGGCCATCCCCGCGGCAGGCCGCGCCGCCCGCCGTGCGGCCCCTCTTC
>WNGR01013130.1_pt1 | contig 15940 bp, 18 predicted proteins | sample 5407581 | NCBI WGS metagenome assembly WNGR01 (sample SAMN13153383, study PRJNA577476) | soil metagenome | isolation source: 80 cm soil or saprolite under Garry oak tree replicate 2 | place: USA:California | collected 2016-06-15 | reverse complement strand
CCAAAAAGCCAAGGCTAACCAGACAACGCAGGCATTCCCCGTTCGGACCGCATTGAGTCAGCGGCCGTCCGCATGTCGCGCAGGTTCCCGCAGTTCTAGCGTCCGCGTTCGCAGTTCCGGGACCAGTGCCGTTGTCGTCTATATCCAAAATCAATTTATGCCATCAGTATCTGATAAAGATGGTGTAGCTCGGCATCGACATCTGCCGGATCAGAGACGGTGCTAGCCACTTCAGTTCTCAATGATTCACGGTAACGCTGGCGGAGACGTGAAAGCCAGGTGCGCAGAGTCGCGATTGGCACTCCGAGTCGGCCCGCAGCCTCCTCCTGATTCAGCGGCGTGACGCTTCCGCCCGCGACGAACGGTCTTAATTCTTCGAGCCACTCAGCTTTGCCTTCTGCCACAAATGCGTTTTGCAAATTTTGCCAGGCTCGCGAAACAATATTTGACGCCCAGATAAGATCGTAGCAACGGGCGTCACTGAGATGAGAGGTCGCCAACATCGCTGCCTCGGCCTCTGGCAGATGTTCCTCGATCGAGACGATCTGACGGCCGCCACCTCTCTTTAGTGCTCGGGCGCGGTCATACTCATTGTACAGGAAATTCTGCAGAGATCCCAACAGGAACGTGCGAAGCCGGCCCTTTTGCTGATCCGCGCGGGTCAACGTGTTTTGCTCAAGCAGATAGGCGAAGAAACCTTGGACCAGGTCCTGTGCATCAGCGGATGGATAACCGCGGTGGCGAAGAAAACTGTAAAGCGGTGGCCAATAGGCTTCGCAAAATCCGGAGAGTGCCTCCCGAGCGGACTCCGCTGACTCCGTCTCCCGCGCACGCAACACCACGGTCCAATGCGTCGTTTGAAACGAAGCACCGCCCTCCTGTAGCGTTCCCGGAATTGCCTTCGTGGCTGCAGAGAGTCGCCCAACGAAGTTGTTTTTGCGAGAACAAAATCGCGCGAGCCCGGCGCGCTTGTGTAAGACGTCAGCGGCCAGGCGGGCTGAGGACCGCGCACTCTACAGCACGCGGGACACCGGCCAGGTTCTTTTTTCCGTCGCCGTCGCTGTCTTTAATCAGTAGAGCCCGAGAATTTGGTCCTCGCCCTTCCCGTCGTGCAGCCCGGACAAAGAACTCTCAGATCCTCGCATGCTCACGCGGCTAAACGCGGGGCTGTCTGTCGGGCTATAGCCATTCGGTCCGCTGGTCCTACGTTGGCTCTGCTCTTGCGCGATGGCGCCTATGCTCAAGACTGCAAAGGCGACGGCTACGGCCGCTGCTACTTTCGCTTCGATTGATAACTTCATATCGCGAATCGCTCGTTAATGAGAACGATGGCGGCTCTTGCGATCATGCGTTTTTGAGGGAGGCCTTTAGAAGGAGTCCTCTCCATCCGCCGCCGAAATTGAATGAAGCCATGCTGTATACGAGAAACGGATCGTGCTTGCGGCCGGCCGTCCGAACGAGCGACCGCCAAGTGGAGCGCAGCCGTTCAACAGGTCTCATGCAGCGTTTTTTCATATTCTCTCAAATAGATGACCCAATTGGCTGGTGTCGGCACTCTTCGGATAATGGCAACCTGCGAAAACCCGAACAAAAGAGGCCCGCAGTCTCCGGGAAAGGCGGCCGGCACGGCGTACCCAATAATCGACGCAGCTTAATGACGCGTCCGACAAGAGTTCCGCGCGGATAACTTCCGGGCAGAGATCCAACAACTTACAAACGTTCAGGAATGAGTACGGCCAGGAAAAATCATTCGCGTTGATCCAACTGTAGGCATCGAGATAGATCTCCCGCTTGACGCCCGTGGTCGCGGCACGGAACCGGCGCAAATCGTAGGCTGCTTGTTTCAGCACACCGGCCGCCAGATCTTTCTCAGGCGTTGGCTTTGGCGGTTCGGGTGGAGGAGCAAAAAAATGTGTACTGCTCAGTTTGGCAGATTCCGCCTTTAAAAATGCCTCCAGCTGGTCGCGCGATAACCGCGACACCGGTTCTTCTCCCCGGTTTTCGCGCCCGCAACGGGTCGGAAACAACACAAATTGATTGGCGAAATCCCGTGTCCCACTAATGCGATCGTCTATTAGGAGGTTCATATCATTCTCGATTGTAATTGATTGCCGTCATCCTTTCTCAGGATTTTGAACCTCGACATTTCAAAAAAAATTGAATTTTTTTCCAATGCTGCGGCGCGAAGGACGGACGTGCCGCTTTGCGATCGAGGACGTACGGCCTGAGTTTACTCTGCAACCCACCGCCTCGACAGGGGGCAGACTTTACGCAACGAGTTAATTGTCACAGCCGATTTGTCGGCTGCTCATTGAGTCGGTGGCAAACGCTTCCTTGTTTACCACGTATGGCATCTTGGTTGGGTCGCCGCCGTAGTTGCGTTCGAGGACGTCGATCAATCCTTGGACGCAGCGCCCGGCCATGCCTTTGTCGGGATCGACTGAGAGACGCGTGATTTGCGCGCCACTGGCGAAGTGATGGAAGACACGGCAGCGGTCGGCGATTTTGGGATCGAGCAGCGGTGAATCGGGTGAGAGCGGTTCTTTCTCGAACACGTCGAGCGCCGCGCCGGCGATAGTTTTTTCTTTCAGTGCCTTAGCGAGCGCTTTTTCGTCCACGACCGGGCCGCGTGAACTATTTATTAAGTATGCGGTTGGTTTCATCAGCTTGAGGGTGCGCTCGTTGATGAGGTGGTAAGTCGGTTTGTCGGTCTCGCCTTCGCGCAACAGCGGCACGTGGATGGTCACGTAATCCGCGCCGCGCAATGCTTCCTCGAAATCGACGTATTTGATCCAGGTTTTCTCCTTCTGAATGCCGCGCGCGTGGCGCAGGTCCATCAATTCCTGAATGGCGGCGATGAACTTGTCGTTGTGATACGCCGGGTCGTAGCAAAGGATGTTCATGTCGAACCCCGAACATTTCTTGATCATCGCCAAGCCGATGCGGCCGGTGCCGATGACGGCGATAGTTTTGCCTGTGACCTCGTCGCCGAGGAACGGCAGGAACGGGTGCCACGAGGGCCACTTCTGTTCACGCACCAGACGCTCGCTCTGCCACATTTTGCGCGCCAGCATGCCCATCATGAAAAACGCGAACTCGGCGGTCGCTTCGGTGAGCACGTCGGCGGTGTTCGTGAATGGGATTTTGTATTTGTTGGCGTCGTCGCGGTTGATGTTGTCGAACCCGACGGCGATCTGCGCCACGACCTTAAGCGTCCCCTTCCCCGCTTCGAAAACTTCAGCGTCGATGGGATCGCGCAGCGTGGTGATCAATCCGTCGATGCCGCTACTCACCTTTTCGATGATCAATTTCTTTGGCGGCGCCTCGGGGCCTTGGTAAACCTCGAGCTCGTAACCGCGCTCACGCAGTCGGTTCTCAGCCGGGTCGCCGATGCGCGAGGTGGCAAACACACGGAATTTTTTCTTCTCGGTCATATCTGAAAGAATGGAAGCATGTGTTTAGCGCGGCGACAATGCGCCAAGGGCGCTATGTCAATGCAAGCCTGGAGCATCGCCCCAGGAATTCAATCGCATCACAAACAAGCGCTGAAAGCGCGATTCAGTTCAACACTTCTCAATCCCAGACGTAGCGTTCATCGAACTCAACGCCGTGCCTCCGTAGCAACTCGCGGTATTCTTCCTGAAATGTGCGAGTGCGATGATGTTCTTGTTGCGCGTCGACGTACTGCAGCACTGCATCGAGCTGGCTCGGGCTCACCGAGAAGGCGCCATAACCGCGCTGGCAGAAAAATCCGCGATAGCGAGCGTCAAGCGCTTCGATCCATTTCGAGGTACCTTCTTAATCTTTTCGATGAGCTGAGCCTGGGAAACAGTTCGCGGCAGCCTCGTGATAATATGAACGTGATCAGCAATGCCGCCTACGTGCACCAAATCGGCATGGAGATCGCGGCAGAGCGTCGCCAGATAAGCGTGTATGCGCGGCCGCACCTCGACATCGAGCCAAGGCTCGCGATTCTTCGTGCTAAAAATGATATGAAGGATGACTTTGCTAAGCGATTGAGGCATGGCGCGAATGATGATCGAACTGGTGTCGCAAGTGAATCGCGCTTTTAGCGCTGCCGTTTTGACTTCCTCGAATCCTGGGGCGTTGCCCCAGGCTGCAGGCGAATCGCGCCGATGGCGCTGAGCCCTACAGGTTCTTTTTCACCAAGGCGCGGATGCGAAAACCCTCGTCCCTCAAAATTTCCGAATCTCTTCGACTTGGATCTGCGCGAACCCGGCGCGCGCAGTTTCCTTTCCTCTGATTGTAACAATCTTCGCGGCGTAATCAGCAAGCTCGGCGTTCACGTGGGCGTCCTTACCCGTCAACAAATAAACTTTTCCGTTCTCACCTTTTATCCCAACCGGCAACCCGCTTCTGATGCAGTCCCTCGCGCACGAAGCGTGTTCCGGACCACTCGCGTTGTAGGCGACGTAACAGGTGAGATCGAGCACTTCGCCCTTCACTACGATTTCTCGGCCCTGGATAAGCCGATGCGGGTCGCGCTGCCACAATTTCATCGAACCGGCGGTTATGCTCGCTGAAATAATTATCGCTGCTGCAAGCTTCAGTATTTGCTTCGAGTCCCGGCGGAATAGAATCGGCCGATTCTGCATAATTTTCTCGGCGAGATCGCCGGGAGGCTCAACTTCACGAAGTTTCGATCGGATCACGTGGTAACAACTGGCCTGTTCACGCAACCATTCTGCAAGTTCTGGATCGCGTCGGGCCTGCGCGAGGGCTTCTTGAAATCGCGGATCGGCGTCATCAATTCGCCCGCGATAAAACAACAACTTTTCTTTGGCTTCGCTCGTGTTCATTTACTAGACGGCAGTGCGGGACTTGGTTTCACTTAAGAGCTGAAAAAGCTTAATCTTCGCGCGCGCAATTCGGGACTGCACCGTCCCGAGTGGGATTGCCAACACGTTACCGATCTGCTTGTAAGACAAATCTTCGAGGTAGTACAGCACGAGCGGGGCACGATAACATTCGTCAATCTGGCCAAGAAAATTTAACAATGTTCGTGCGTCTATTCGGTTGACGACGTCGGCATACACATGCGGAAGATTTTGTGCGCCTTCATTGATTGGTTCATACACAACGCGTTTCCGATGACGGCAGATTTTTAGAAACTCCCGATGCAATGTTGTGAAAAGCCAGCCTTTGACGTTCGCGGGATTCCTAAGCTGGTGTCTTTTGTTCGCCCAGATGTAAAAGGTCTCCTGAGTAAGGTCAGTGGCATCGACCTCGCTTCCGGTAAGACTGAAGCCGAATCGGTAAAGATCGCGGTAATAAAGTTTTACTAAATTTTCAAATTCCGGGTCCGCGGACATGTCGCCGTTATCCCAAAATAGGAGTCCTCAGACGGGCGTTTGTTCCCGCAGCTAAAGAAAAATTCTTAACGCTGACGTCGACCGGTCCGTGACCATGTCCCGAATTCTTTTCGTCGGCGGGAACAATGATGATTCTCGTGCATCTCATCAGTGACGAGCCTGAACCTAAAGTGAATCTATGCAATCCATAGACTTAAAGTCCCGTGACGGGGAAAAACGTACCGCCCTAATTCAATCGCCCCCGCCCCTGAAAGTGAGCACGATTTTGAAAGCGGCAGTTCGGCATCCGTTTAAGATATTCAACGCCCGTCACAAAAAGGGAGGTTCCATGCACAAGAAAAATGATCAATGCACTCAACGAAACCTACAAATCTCATCCGCAATCACAAACGCTTACCCGGCCCTACTGGGTGCTAGGATAATACTAGCGTGCGCGGCGTTGTTGGCTGCACAAGTGAAAGCGCAAGAATCGACGCAGAGCGCACCCGCAAGTGATCCACGACGCGATATGATCAAAGCGCTCGGGGCGTTGAGCCCTCACCCTTCTTTGGGTGAGGAGGCGCGCGTCTTCGATCGCCTCGTTGGCACCTGGGATTGCGACTATAGCTTCCACCTCGATGATGGCAGCGTTCGACATTCAAAGGGCGAGTTGTTGCTCGGCTGGATCCTGGAAGGTCGCGCGGTGCAGGACATCTTTGTTACCTACCCGAAAGATGGCGAGAAGGAGCGCCGGATGGGCACGACGCTTCGGTTCTTCGATACTGCTCTCAAACAGTGGCGCATCGTCTTCGTAGGTCCGCAGTTCAACTACCTCGTCACTGTTCAGGGAGGATCGGAAGGCCGCGATCGTATTGTTCTTCGTGGTGTCGATATCGACGGCGCGCCGATACGTTGGTCTTTCAATGACATCAAGCCCGATTCGTTCGTCTGGCGGGGAGAGAAAAGTCATGACCATGGAAAAACCTGGAAGCTCGAAGAGGAACACAATATGAAACGACGCTCCGGAACTGGAGGCCAGCAATGAGAACCAGCATGAAAAGTTCAGGATCACTTCGGTGGATTGTGATGAGAAGGATTGCGACGATTCTATTGTTCGTCCCAGCGGTGCTAGTAATGGCGACGGCGCAACAGCAAAGCCGTCGACAGGCTAAGGAGTAAACGACGCTTCTTCGGGCGTCGCAAACAACGAATCAATCAGGACGCAATATGAATAGAACTCATCGATACCTAATACTCGCTGCCGTATTAGGATTGGCGTTGATTGGAGCGGCCATCACATCGGCTGCGGAAAAATCCAATAGTGTTCTGGCATTTGAGCAATTGGCATCGCTCGTCGGGGAATGGAAGGGAGTGCAGGGAAACACCGAAATCAAATTAACCTACACGCTGACTGCAAACGGTAGCGCGCTGATGGAAGAATCTCAGCCCGCGGGAGAAGGAACGATGATTACCATGTTCACCGTGGATGGAGATCATCTTATTGCAACGCACTACTGTATCGCAGGAAACCAGCCACAGATGGTCACAACACCGATCACAGAACCGTTGCCAAAGAGTTTGGCGTTTTCGCTTTCGCACGTAACCGGAATGAAGACGCCGGGCGATTGGCATAACACGGGGTTGACGGTCACGCTCGAGGACACACAGCATCTTACCCAAGTGTGGACTTATGAGTACAACGGCAAGAAGGGCACTAACACGTTTCGCTTCACGCGAGCGCGGTAGAGCGAAAGACGTTATCCAAAATCTACCTACTAAGTTGAAGAATAACCTCTTCAACGGTCGGCGAGAGCTCATGTTTAATTAAAACACTTTGCTCTGTGCTCCTGATTCCTCTTCGATAAATTCACTCGTCGTCCGAAGCGAGTCACGTCAATGAAACAAGCGTTCTTGCTGTTCGCAGCGTTCATCTTTACTGCGACGGCTCTTCGTCTCGCTAACGTGAAAGCAAACGACCTCGCTAAGGCGAAGCCGGGAACGGTCTTCCGCGATTGCGCCGATTGTCCCGAGATGGTCGTAATTCCGGCGGGTTCACGGCGGAGCACGGTGCTTCGCCTCAATCAGTTTCCGATGAAGCGCCCCAACATCGCGTTGTCCTGCGATCCTTCGCGCTGGGCAAATACGATGTTACGCGGGCCGAATACGCCGTTTTTGTCAGAGAAACGGGCTATCCACCCGGCGACGGATGCGGCAAAGACAGTTTCAAGTGGGATAAGCAGCCGAATTTGACTTGGCAAAATCCCGGCTTCAGTCAGACCGATCGCGATCCGGCGGTGTGCGTCAGCTGGCAGGATGCGCGGGCCTACATCTTGTGGTTGAACAGCAAGTTGCGTGGACGCGTTTCGAAATCAGGTGACGGACCGTATCGGCTGCCCAGCGAAGCAGAGTGGGAATACGCGGCGCGCGCTGGAACAACAACTAAGTTCTACTGGGGCGATGACGACGCTGCCGCTCCTGTCCACGCCTGGTTCAATGCCAACTCCGGCTGCGAGAAAGTGGAAGGTCTTTTTTGCGACCATGGCCAGACACACCCGGTGGGCGCGAAGCCGCCGAACGCATTCGGCCTTTACGACATGGCAGGGAACGTTTGGCAGTGGACCGAGGACTGCTACGACAACAACTACGCCGGGACTCCCGCAGATGGGCGCGCGAACGAGACCCCCTCGAGTGATGTCCACGCGAACGACAGCCAGGGCAAGTGCCTCCGCGTGGATCGCGGCGGCTCCTGGATGTTTCCGGCGCGGCTTTTGCGCTCCGCTACGCGTGAGCGGAATCCCGCCGATTATCGCGACGCGATCATGGGCTTTCGCGTGGCAAGGACGCTGCCGTGAAGCCTGCGTTTATGTGCAAATTTTTGATCGAATGAAAGGAACACGAATCTTTTTGGTGTTGGCATTTATCAGTGCCGCTGTGATCACCTTCATTGCCGTGCGACTACCCGCTGACGTCGATAGCCGCGCGAGTAAAAGCCCTTCGGAGGAAGCCGATCGCATTGCAATTGAGCGGCTGCATCAGCAGGATGTCGAAGCAACTCTGTCTGACAAAGCTGATGAGTTAGCCAGGTTGTGGGATAACGAAGCTGTTCGGATCCAACCTGGGCGCCCGGCGGAGATCGGCAAAGCAGAGATTTACGCAAATGATAAGCGGTGGGAGTCCAAAGCGGACAGAGCGAAGACACTTTGCTACAAGTCCGAAATCAAGGATGTGCAAATCGCCGGCGGCTGGGCGTTTGAATGGGGCTATTTGTCTTACAAAGACTCCAGCAATCCGAAGCCGATGCGAGGTAAAGTGCTGAGAGTGATGAAGCGACAGCCGGACGGCTCGTGGAAATTCGCGCGCGTGATTGTGTTCAATGAAAACAAGGAATCTGCTGCTCCAATGTCGGATCCATGCCAATGAAAATACCGATCTTAACTCTTTGCTTATCGTCGTTCGTCACCGTTGCTGTCAGCGCTACGGGCGAGCGCCCAAATAGCGCCCCACGCGTCGTTGATCTTAAATCGACTGACGGGACAATCCTAAAGGCCAGCTACTTCGCTGCCGCGAAGCCCGGTCCCGGTGTGTTGTTGTTTCATCAGACCAACCGCAGGCGGGAATCGTGGGAGGATATCGCGCGTCAGCTTGTTGCCGCTGGAATTAATGTGTTAACGGTCGATACCGATCCGAAAACAAGAAAGCAGTGGTGGCCAGGCGGCCTTGACGCTGCGTTTGAATACTTGATCTCTCAGCCCGGGGTGAAGCGCGATGTCATAGGCATCGGAGGAGCAGGGGTAATCGGCGTTGAAAATTCCGTCGAAACGGCACGCCGACATTCCGATCAGGTAAAATCGCTGGTGCTACTTTCTGGAGAAACATCGCGCGACGGGTTGCAATTCTTGCAACAAGCATCGCAGTTACCCGAGTTGTTCGTTTTCTCTGACGACGACGAATACCCTCCAATCCAACAGGCGATGGGGTTGCTCTACGTCACAGCCTCCAGCCCGAGCAGGAAGCTCGTTCATTACTCAGCTTCGAAAGATGCGCCTTGGAAATGGTACGAACCTTTCGACATCGGAAAGGTTCCCGCAACGGGCGGTCATGGGACCGATTTGTTCAAAGGTCATCCCGAACTTCCCGGCATTATCGTGGATTGGTTCGTGACCACGCTGATCAAGACACCGGGTCACGCGCTGGCGGACACTCTCGCCTCTGCATCGACAATTAACGAAATCCAAACGCCCGGTGGCGTTGCCAAAGTCACGCAGCAGCTGATTGAAGCTCAAAAAAAAGATCCGCAGGCGCAGTTGTTCCCGGAAATCACCGCCAGCACCATCGGCCAAGGTTTTCTGCGCGCAGGCGACACAAAATCGGCGATCGACGTTTTGAAGCTGGTCCTTCTCGCTTATCCCGATTCGGCTGATGCAAACGAGAACTTAGCTGAGGCGTACTTGAAGGACGGCCAAAAAGATCTGGCACGGCAACACGCCGAAAAAGCATTGGCCATTCTTGATGCTCATACCGTACCGGCGTCATCATGGACCGATACCGAAGAGTACCGAGGCGAGATTCGCCGCAGTGCGCAGAAAACACTCAAGAAGTTAAATGAGAAGCAAGGCTAGCCTTCGTCGCTCTTCACTTTTCGCGCTCTGCTACAAATTCTTCTTCGCCCAGGGGCCGACGCGATCGAGCGCTTTCTCGATGTTCTCGATCGAGTTGGCGACACTGAAACGCAAATAGCCTTCCCCGAAGTCGCCGAATGCGGTGCCGGAGAGCGCAGCGACGCCGGCGTCATCGAGCAGCCCGTCGGCTAGTTTCTTCGATAACCAGCCAGTCTGCGTGATGTTCGGGAAAACGTAGAACGCGCCATGAGGCAAGCGGCAGGAGAAACCTTTGATTTTGTTGAGACCAGCGACCATCACGTCGCGACGTTTCTGAAACTCGGCACGCATCGCGTCCACCGCCGCTTGCGACCCGCGGAGCGCTTCGATGCCGGCGACCTGCGTGAAGCTGGCGGTGCACGACGCCGAGTTGGTCATGAGGCGGGCGATGTGCGTCGCCAGCTCGGCGCGCATCACGCCGTAGCCCATACGCCAGCCGGTCATGGCGTAAGTCTTGGAAAAGCCGCCGAGCAGGATCGTGCGCTCCTTCATGCCGTCCACCGACATGATGGAATGATGTTCGCCGTCGAAAATGAGGCGGCTGTAGATCTCGTCGCTCAACACCATGATGTTGCGATCGCCGATCGCGCGCGCGATGCCGTCGATGTCCTTCTTCTCCAGCACGCCGCCGGTCGGGTTTTGTGGCGAATTCAGGATGATCAGTTTCGTGCGATCGTTGATCAATCCGGCGAGCTCATCGACGTCGAGCCGGAAATCCAGCTCCTCGCGCAACCGGATCGGCACCGCCTTCGCGCCGACGTAGTTGATCATCGATTCGTAAATCGGGAATCCCGGATTCGGGTAGATGACCTCATCGCCTTCTTCCACGAGTGCAAGGATGCTGAAAAATATGATGGGCTTGCCGCCGGGGACGACGACCACTTCGTCGGGCGTAACGCTTACTTGGCGCGTTTCGCTCACGTGTTGCGCGATGACTTCGCGCAGCTCCATCAAACCAGCCGACGGCCCATAATGGGTGAAGCCTTTGTGCAGGGCGTCACATCCCGCGTCGATGATGTTGCGCGGCGTATCAAAATCCGGTTCGCCGATTTCGAGATGGATAATGTCGCGGCCCTTTGCCTCCAGCGCTTTCGCTTTGACCAACACTTCGAAGGCGGTCTCGGTGCCGAGACGCGCCATGCGCTTTGCGAGGCGAAGTTCATGGCCCTTAGTCATAAGAGTGAAATCAGCATTATCAAAGCAGTGGCGCAACTTGTCTTTTATCAAGTTCGCGATCGCGGGGCGCATCGCTCTCGAGTCGAGAATTTGCAGCTGACACAGGCGTCTCTACAGTTCAGTACTTTGAAGCGCGGTTTGCCTTTCATCATTCTCGTTGGTGTTGTTGTGCTTATTGCTGCGCTCGGGGTGCACATCGACTGGACCTGGAAACGAAAACTCTCGCCGCGCGGTGGGCGTTATTTTTTCCATCGCGTCGAACTCGCAGTGCCGTCATTCCATCAGTCGGAAGAAAAATGGCGCGATGATCCGCTTGGCGGAGTCGCAGACAACGGCACTCTTGGCGGCGAAGGCTGCGCAGTGGCCGCCGCGGCGATGGTGTTCAAATTTTATGGTATCGATGTCGATCCGCAGCAGTTAAACTGGTTTCTGACATCCGTTGGCGGATACACGGATCGCGGCTGGCTTTACTGGGATCGCGCGGCTTGGTTCGCGCCCAATCATGTCCGGCATGTCTACGAAGACCTGGCTTCGTATGATCTCATCGATTCGAATCTCGCCCGTGGAAACCCCGTCATCGTGCGAGTGCGACTGCGAGGCGGCGTCACGCATTTTGTCGTCATTGCTGGCAAAGACGGGTTCGATTACCTTATTGCTGATCCCGGCGCTGGCTCTGCGAGAGGTCTCTACCCGCTGCGCGAGCTCGGCAGCGATATCGAGGCACTGCGATTCTACGAGCCGATCGCCGCCGCGAATTCGCAACTCTCCGCGAAGCGGGAAACATCAAACTAAGACTTCCCTGATCCTTTCGAATGTAGCTCGCCAACGCTGACACACACGAAAACGACCGCGAATTATGGGTGTCATGTTACAAGCATTTTATTGGGATTGTCCCAAAGCGGAAAATTGCGATCACCAATGGTGGGTGTTTATCAAATCTAAATTGCCGGCAATCGCGCAGGCCGGTTTCACGGCCTTGTGGCTTCCGCCGGCAAACAAGGCCGCCAGCTGGAAATCGATGGGGTACGACCCTTACGATTATTATGACCTCGGCGAGTTCGATCAGAAAGGCGGCGTCTCCACGTGGTTCGGTTCCAAAGCTGAATTATTCGATCTTATCCAGTCTGCTCACACGGCGGGATTACAAGTGTATGCGGACCTCGTGTTCAATCATAACAGCGGCGCGGATGGTCAGGAACTAAATCCAACCGACGGCCAGTTGCGGTGGACGAAATTCGCGCCGACAAGCGGCAAGTTTCCTCGCGACTGGAAATGTTTTCATCCGAGCCAATACGAGACTTGGGACGGAGCGACTTTCGGTGACATGCCGGATCTCTGTCATCGCGCTCCCCTCGTTTACACCGAGCTCATCAACTACGCTCGCTGGCTTCTGGAAGAAATCGGTTTCGACGGATTCCGCTACGACATGGTGAAAGGTTATGGCGGTTGGATGGTCCGGTCGATTCAAGAACTGCGCGCACTGCGCGGCGGCACCAGCTTCAAGCCGTATGCAGTGGGCGAATGTTGGGACAGCGAACGCACAATCGATGATTGGCTCGATGAAACCAATGCATGGTCAGACAATCCGGTGGGCGCATTCGATTTTCCGCTGCGCTGGCGCTTGCGCGATTTGTGCGACAGTTACGGTTTCATTCTTCGCAATCTCGCCGAGCACGGAGTCTTAATGTGGGACCGACCGGCGCAGGCTGTCACCTTCGTCGAGAACCACGATGTTGTGCGCGACAGTCCTATCATTAACGACAAGCTGCTCGCGTACGCATTCATCCTTACGCATGACGGTTATCCATGTGTTTTCTGGCAGGATTACTTTAACTGGGACCTCGCGCAGCCAGATAATCAAACCGGCATTGACGCGCTCATCAAAGTTCACGAACAAAATGCCGGCGGTCCAGCGCAAGTGCTCTTCGTCGATGACGACCTTTATATCATGCAACGTTCAGGCCTCGCTCATCAAAGCGGACTGATTTTTGTTTTGAACAACCGCGGCACCTGGAATGGCGCGTGGGTCCAAACGCCGTGGAACAGCAGGCGGCTTGTCCCGGCCGCCTGGCGCGGACGCGACGACTCCGGCGTGCCGCAGGAAAAATGGACTAACGACTCCGGCTGGGCCGATCTTTGGGCACCACCGCGAGGCTATGCAGTGTACGTGCCTGCATAACGCTCCGCGAATGACTAACGCCGCCATGCATACATGGAAGTATGCGGCGTATGCGCTAAATTACACCGGTGTTCGGGAATGCATTTCGCGACCGAATTTTGGTTAACCCGGCTTTGCTTTCAGCGCGCGCTCGGGCTCATTTACCTAATCGCGTTTCTCACTGCGGCTAATCAATTCATCCCGCTGCTGGGTGAGCGCGGGTTACAACCGGTGCGGCGCTTGTTGCGTCACGTACGTTTTCGCCACGCGCCGAGTTTGTTCTGGATCAATTGTTCAGATCGCTTCATCACGGCGACGATCTGGTGCGGCATCGCGTTCTCAGTCTTCGCCATCAGCGGCTTGTCGGAGTCGTTTGGACTCGCCGTATCGATGAGCACGTGGGCGTTGCTCTGGATCATTTATCTCTCGCTCGTCAACGTCGGCCAGACGTTCTACGGCTTCGGGTGGGAAACGATGCTCGCCGAGACCGGTTTTCTCGCGATTTTTCTCGGTTCATCTGACACGCGCCCGCCGACGGCGGTAATGTGGTTAATCGTGTGGGTGCTTTTCCGCACCATGTTCGGCGCGGGCATGATCAAGATGCGCGCCGACCCGTGCTGGCGCGATCTGACCTGTCTTTTTTACCACTACGAGACTCAGCCACTGCCCAATCCGCTGAGCTGGTATCTCCATCATTCACCGCGTTGGATGCACAAAACTGGTGTGCTCTTCACTCATTTTGCCCAACTTGTGGTGCCGTGGTTCTACTTCGCGCCCGCGCCGATCTGTTACTGGGCAGGCGCACTAACGATCCTCTTTCAAATTACCCTCATCCTGAGCGGGAATCTTTCGTGGCTGAATTATATCACCATCATGCTTTGTATCCCCTGCTTCGATGATCGCTTGCTCGCGCGGTTGATCTCGATCCCGCATTCGGTGCCGGAAAAAATGACCTTGCCACACGAGATCGCAGTGATCGGCTTGGTCGCCCTTGTGCTCTATCTGAGTATCCGCCCGGCACGCAATTTGTTTTCGCGCCGGCAACTCATGAATGCGAGCTTCGAGCCGTTGCATCTGGTCAACACCTACGGCGCGTTCGGCGCCGTCACGCGCCAGCGACTTGAAGTCGTGATCAAGGGAACGGACGCCGAATTTCCCGATGCTTCTCCTGAATGGCGCGAGTACGAGTTCAAAGGAAAACCAGGCGACGTGCAGCGTCGTCCCTGCATCGTCTCGCCGTATCATTGGAGGCTCGACTGGCAAATGTGGTTTGCCGCGATGTCGCCGCCGGAGTTTCACCCTTGGATTTTTATACTGGTACAAAAACTCCTTGAAGGTGAAAAAAGAATTCTTTCGCTGCTTGCGCACAACCCATTCCCAAACGCGCCGCCAAAATACATCCGCGCCGATTGGTATCAGTATCGCTTTACCAAGCCAGGTGAGCACGCCTGGTGGACGCGAACGTTCGTCGCCGAATACTTTCCACCGATGACCCTGCACCGCGCGCCAGACGAGGGGCATCGACCTTCACTCTAAGCGCGCCTAAAACTTTCGGCCGCTGTTTGCCGTTGCTTGGAGCGCGCCGCGCTGGTTCAGCTGGCCAGATTGTGATCGTCCGCCATCATCCAGACGCTTCACGCGGCCATTCGCGGGTTTCTTCCAGCGATTCGCCGGTTTCCAAGAGACTTTTGAGACTGGCTAAAATGTGCGGCCATCCGCTCGACACCGCTTCGATGAACTTCGAGCCTTCTTTCTCGATTTCGTGAATGACGGTGAGCTTGACCGAGTTGCCTTCCTTTTCCAGTTCGTAAGTCATGCGCGAATAACCTTCGGCTTTCAATTCAGGTCTGAATTCATTGCGCCACTTGAGAACGAGCCGGCGATTCGGTTCGATTTCAACGACTTCGCCGCTGTCAGCAACGCGTCCGTCGGGCATTAGAATCTTCCACGACGCGCCCGGCTTCCATTCGGATTCCTGCGTTGTGTTGCACCAGAACCGGCGCGTGAATTCCGGTTCGATGAGCGCCTTCCACAATTTCTCAGGCGTCGTGCGAATGTAGGTTACGTAAATGAATTGATCTTTCTTCATAGAATTACTTTCTCTTGGTTTTCTGTTTGGTTTTGGTTTGTTCGAGACCTTTTTTCAAATCGCTCAACGCCTGGAGGCGATGGCGTTCGTATTTGCCAATCCAACGCTCGTAGATCTCATGTAACGGCATCGGATTGAGATAATGCAGCTTCTCGCGCCCGCGCCACACGACAGCGATGAGGTTTGCTTTTTCCAGCAACACCAAATGCTTGGTCACCGCCTGCCGCGTCATGTCCAGGTGCGCGCACAATTCGCTCAACGTCTGCCCATTCTCTTCGCGCAACTCATCGAGCAATTTTCTGCGACTGGGATCGGCTAGCACTTTAAAGACTGCATCCATCGAGCTGCCATTATGCAACCAAATGGTTGCATGTCAACCGACGGATTCAGAAAAATGAATTTCCTTTCATCGAGCCGGTTATTGCCGACAAACGTTTGCTTTGGCCCGACACATTGAGCTGGGGACCAAACGGCCAGTTGTATGTCACCGCATCACAGATCGAAAACATGCCGCGATTCAACAACGGCAAATCGACTCGCACCGAAC
>WNGR01006391.1_pt1 | contig 15941 bp, 16 predicted proteins | sample 5407581 | NCBI WGS metagenome assembly WNGR01 (sample SAMN13153383, study PRJNA577476) | soil metagenome | isolation source: 80 cm soil or saprolite under Garry oak tree replicate 2 | place: USA:California | collected 2016-06-15 | reverse complement strand
TCCCCGCTGGCCTACTGGTCGGCGAGGTACATCTGGGTCCGGTCGCTGCAGGACGTCCTGCTGGCGAACGTGGCCCCGGCGTTCCTCGTGCTCGGGGCGCCCTGGCTGGTACTGCGCCGGGGGCTGCCGCGCCGGCGGCCGCGGGCCGGGGTGGGAGAGCCCGGCCCGCGGCGGCCGGGGATCCGGGCCCCGGCCCGGCTCGCGGTGGGCACGGTCATCGCGTTCAACGTGGCCTGGTGCGGCTGGCATGTGCCGGTGCTGTACGACGGCGCATTGCGGTACCCGGTCGTGTACGCCGCCGAGGTGGTGTCCTACCTTGGGCTTGGCGTGGCGTTCTGGCTCGTTCTCATCGGCTCCCGGCCGCTGAGCCCGGTGCTGGCGCCGCTGCGCCGGGTGGCCCTGCTGGCCGGCTCGGTCATCGTGAGCACCCTGCTCGGTATGGTGCTCGTGTTCGGTTACGGCGTGGCCTACCCCGGCTACCTCGGGCCGGGGCACCACGTGCTAAGCGTGGTGTATGACCAGCAGGCGGGCGGTGCCGTGCTGTGGGTGCTCGTGCTCCCCGTCTACGTCACCGCCGGTGTGGCCCTCCTCATCAGGTGGCTGAACGATGAGGAGGCGCAAGCCCTGACGAGCGGCCTGGACCGGTTGCTCAAGCCAGCCAAGCCGGCCTGGCCGTCCAGGTCCGGCCTGTAGATGTCAATAAATATTCACAGCAGGAGGCTTGAGTGCCTGGAGTAATAGCAGCCGCGGGCAGCGACTGGACGTACGGCGCCTCGATTCTCACGTTCGCGTTCCCCATGCTTCTGTTCATCGCCGTGGCCGGGGCCCTGTACGTCCTTTACACCAAGCCGCACCTGGTGCCCGGCCACCGGTACCAGCTCCAACTGCGCCCGACGACGGCCACCGCCGCGCCGGAGACCGCCGCGCCGGCCCGGCCGGCCATGCCACCGGCGGTGGACACCGGCACGATCACGGGTACTGAGCCGCCCGCGCACGAGGGCTGAGGACTAGAGCGTGCCAGAAGTCTCCGCGGGCACCCTGCCCGCGATGCCCGTCACGGGCCGCCGCAGCGTGAAGGCCGTGGCGTCCTCGTTGTTCGCGCTGACCAAGCCGAGGATCATCGAGCTGCTCCTGGTCACCACGATCCCCACCATGCTGCTCGCGGACCGGGGGCTGCCGTCGGTCCGGATCCTGCTGGTGACGCTGGCCGGCGGGGCCCTGGCGGCCGGCAGCGCGAACACGATCAACTGCTACATCGACCGCGACATCGACGCCCTGATGCGGCGGACCTCCCGGCGCCCGCTGGCCAGGCCCGCGCCGATGGCCGTGGTCAAGCCGCTCGAGGCGCTGATCTTCGGCATCGTCCTGGGCGCGGCCGCGACCGTCCTGCTCGGCACCCTGGTCAACTGGCTGTCCGCGATCCTGGCCGACGCCGCCATCCTGTTCTACGTCTTCGTATACACGATCGGGCTGAAGCGCCGGACCGCTTCCAACATCGTGATCGGCGGCGCCGCGGGCTGCTTCCCGGTGCTGGTGGGCTGGTCGGCGGTCACCGGCACGGTGAGCCTCCCGGCGATCGTGCTGTTCGCGGTCATCTTCTTCTGGACGCCGCCGCACTTCTGGGCGCTGGCCATGAAGTTCCGCGACGACTACGCCGCGGCCAGCGTGCCCATGCTGCCGGTCGTCGCGCCCGCGACCGTGGTGGCCCGCAAGATCCTCATCTACTCGTACGTGATGGTCGCCTCGACGCTGGCCCTCGTCCCCTACGCCGGCTGGCTGTACGCGGTCTGCGCGGCCGGCCTGGGCGGCTGGTTCCTGGCCGAGGCGCACCGGCTGCACGCCCGGGTCTACCGGGCCGCTCAGCCGGTCCCGGCCGCCGGGCCGGTCCCGGCCGCCGCCGGGGCCACGGCGGCCGGCGCCGGGCGCGAGGTGGACGAGGGAACCTGCGCCGGGATCGCGCGCCCCAGCGCCAATCCCGCCTCCATGCGGCTGTTCCACCTGTCCATCGCCTACCTGACCCTGCTGTTCGCCGTCATCGCGGTGGTGTCCCTGCTTCCCTGGGGCCGCTGGTAGCCGCGGGCGTCGCCGGGGCAGCGGCCGGCGCCGCGGCTTCGGGGCTGGCGGGGGCCCGGGGTGCCGCCGAGGCCCGGGGCGGTGCGGGCGGCGCGGGCTGGTCCGGGGCCACGGGGAGGCGGACGACCGCGCGCAGGCCGGGCGTGGCGCCCTCCAGGTACGCCGACCCGCCGTGGGTGCGGGCGATGGCCCGGACGATGGCCAGGCCCAGGCCGGCCCCGCCGGTCCCGGTCTCGTCCCGGCTGCGGGCGTCGTCGAGCCGGACGAACCGGTCGAAGGCCCGTTCCCGGTCGGCCGCCGGGATGCCCGGACCGTCGTCCGACACGGTGAGCACGGCCTCCGCGTCCTCGCGGAGCACTGCCACATCCACCCCGGACGTTGCGTATCTCATCGCATTCTCGATCAGGTTCCGCAGCATCCGCCGCAGCCCTTCCGGCTCCCCGGTGACCGGGCACGGGCCCGCGGTCCGCGCGGTGACCGGCACCCGGCCGCCGGCGCCGCGCTCGGCCTCCTCGGTGACCAGGGCGGCGAGGTCCACCGGCTTGCCCGGTGCCGCCCGCGGCTGGTGCTCATCCAGCCTGGCCAGCACGAGCAGGTCCTCGGCGAGCCTGGCCAGCCGCAGGGTGTCGGCCAGGACGTCCCGCCCGGTCTGGTTCCAGTCCTGCTGCTCCGGATGGTCCAGCGCCACCTCGAGCTGGGCCCGGATGCTCGCGATCGGGCTGCGCAGCTCGTGCGCGGTGTCCGAGACCAGGCCCCGCTGCCGCCGTTGCGCGGCGTCGAGGCGGGCCAGCATGTCGTTCAGCGTGATCGCCAGCGTGCGCACCTCGTCGCGGGCCTCTGGCACCGGCAGTTTCCTGGCCTTGCCCGTGGCGGTGACGAGCTGCGCGCCACGGCGCAGCGCGGCGATCGGCCGCAGGGTGGAGCCGACCACCAGCCAGGTGGTCCCGGCGAGCAGCAGCAACAGTACCGGCGTGGCCACGACCAGGGCCCGGCTCAGCGCCATCGTGCTCTCCCTGACCTCCGAGTACGCGGCCGCGGAGAGCACGATCTGGCCGTTGTGGGCCGGGACCGCCACCACCCGCATCAGGTACGGGATGCCGAACGGGCGCCCGTCGAGCAGCACCGCGCGGCCGGTCCGGGCGGCGGCGGCCGCCTGGGCCGGCGGCAGCAGCGGGACCAGCCGGTCCGCGCCGGGTGAGGCGTCCACGATCCGGCCGTGCGGGCCGAGCACCTGGATGGTGAGCGTGCCCGCCACCACCGGCACCGGGCTGGGCAGCCGGTTCGCCACCGCCAGGCCCACCGTGGTGGCCATGGTCACCCGGGCGCGCAGGCTGCGCCGCCGCCACCACCGGGGCACCGAGAAGGTCACGGTCCGATCATCTCCCGGCCCGCCCGTGCTACCCGCCGTCGGCGGCGAGCCGGTACCCGGCGCCGCGCACGGTCTGCAGGGCGCGGCGGCCGAACGGGTTGTCGATCTTGCGGCGCAGGTAGCCCGCGTAGACCTCGACCACGTTCGGGTCCACCGTGTCATAGGCGTCCCAGACGTGCTCGAGCAGCGAGGGCTTGGACACCACCTGCCCGGCCCTGCGCATCAGGTATTCCAGCAGGGCGAACTCGCGCGGCGTCAGCTCGATGGCCGTCTCGCCGCGGCGGACCTGCCTGGTCCCGGGGTCGAGGGTGAGGTCTCCGGCGCGCAACTGGGCCGGCCGCGGCTGTGTGCCGCGGCGGAGCAGGGCGCGCAGCCGGGCGGCGAGCACCACGTAGGAGAACGGCTTGGTGAGGTAGTCGTCCGCGCCCAGGTCCAGCCCGTCCGCCTGGTCGTACTCCCCGTCCTTGGCGGACAGGATGAGGATCGGGACCCAGTTCTCCTCGGCCCGCAACTGGCGGCAGATCCCGTACCCGGAGATCTTCGGCAGCATCAGGTCCAGGACGAGGGCGTCGTAGGCGCCCTCCCTGGCCAGGTGCAGCCCGTCCTCGCCGTCATGGGCCAGGTCCACCGCGAAGCCCTCGGCCTGCAGCCCCCGGCGCACGGCCGCGGCCAGCCGCCGTTCGTCCTCCACCACCAGCACACGCATGCTTCCGGCTCCCCGTTGCCCGCTCGTCGCCGCATGGCCTTTGCTCACAGGGATACCACAGCGGCGCCGTGCACAATGAAATGACGGGACCCCGGGCGGCAGTCCGCCCCGGGACGCCCGGCAGCGCAGCGAGGAGTGGTTTCATGGCAGCGATCCCGAAGTTCTCCCGCCGGGCCCGTTGGGTGGTGCCGACGGGCGTGGTGGCCGCGGTCGCCGCGGTCGGCATCGCCTCCGCCATCACGGTCGCGCAGGCCGCTCCCGCGCTGCCCCCGCGCACCCCGGCGCAACTGCTCGCCGCCGTGGCGGGCGACCACGCCGCCCTCCCGCCGCTGACCGGCACCGTGGTCGAGACCGCCGCGCTGGGCATCCCGGAGCTGCCGGGGAGCGCGAACCCGGACTCGATCACGTCGCTGCTGGCCGGGTCGCACACGCTGAAGATCTGGTACGCGGGGCCGCGGAAGCTGCGCCTCGCCGTCCCGGTGCTCATGGGCGAGACCGACCTGGTCCGCAACGGGACCACCGCGTGGCTGTGGCAGAGCGGCTCCGACTCGGTCACCAGGTTCCTGATCCCGGCCGGTGACCACGGCCGGGAGCCCGTCATGCCGCGGGTCCCGCTCACCCCGCAGCAGGCCGCGCAGCAGGTGCTGAAGGTCGCCAGCAAGAGCACGCGGGTGACCACGGAGGCCAACGTGACGGTGGCCGGCCAGGCCGCCTACCAGCTCGTCCTGGCGCCGAAGGCAAGCGGCTCGCAGATCGCCAGGATCACGATCGCGCTGGACGCGCAGCACCTGTCCGTGCCGCTGCGGGTGCAGGTGTTCGCCAAGGGGGCGGCCAGCCCGGTGTTCCAGGTCGGCTACACCTCGATCGCGTTCGTCACCCCGGCGGCCAGCAACTTCGCCTTCACCCCGCCGCCCGGGGCGAAGGTGCGCACGGTCGGCTCGGGCCTGCCCGGCGGCTGGTCCGGCTACGCGCCCGGCCAGCAGCCCCGGGGCATGGCCTCCGGTGCCCAGATCATCGGCAAGGACTGGACCGCGGTGGCCGTCCTGCCCGCGGCCGACGTGCTGCCCGGCGGCGCGCTGTCGCGCGTGGCCGGCGCGGGCAACGCCGCCGGGGTGGCCGGCCAGGCGGCCCGGTCGGCGTCCGGCGGCGGCGGTGCCATCAGCGGCTCCGAGATGATCGGCGCGCTGTTGCTCGCGGCGCACCCGGTGCACGGGGCCTGGGGCAGCGGCAAGCTGCTGCACACTAGCCTGGTCTCCATGCTCATCACCAACGGGCACGTGCTGATCGGCGCGGTCTCGCCGTCGGTCCTTTACGCGGACGTCGCCCTCATCAAGTGAGCGCTGGCCTGGAGATATCCGCGGATCAGCCGGCCGAGGACGCCCCCGCCGCGCCCGGCGACCCAGCTCAGGGGGCCACGGCGCGGGCCGCCGTGGTCACCCGTGGGCTGACCAAGCGGTTCCGTGGCGGCCAGCTCGCCGTGGACGGGCTGGACATGGTGGTGCCGCGCGGCTCGGTCTACGGGTTCCTCGGGCCCAACGGCTCCGGCAAGACCACCACGATCCGGATGCTGCTCGGCCTGGTCTTCCCGACCAGCGGCAGCCACGAGCTGCTGGCCACGGCCATGCCGGCCGGGTCGGCGCGGGTCCTGCCCAGGGTCGGCTCGCTGGTCGAGGGCCCGGCGTTCTACTCGCAGCTATCCGGCCGGGCGAACCTGGCCAGGATCGACGCCGTGGACGCGACCGCCGACCCGGCCACCACCGACGCCAGGGTCACGGCCGCGCTGGAGCGGGTCGGCCTGCTGGCCGCCGCGAAGAAGCACTACCGCGCCTACTCGCTCGGCATGAAGCAGCGGCTGGCCATCGCGGCGAGCCTGCTCCAGCCGCGGGAGCTGATCATCCTGGACGAGCCGACCAACGGCCTGGATCCGCAGGGCACCAGGGAGGTGCGCGCGCTCATCAGGGAGATCGCCACCGGCGGGGTCACCGTCCTGGTATCCTCGCACCTGCTGGCCGAGGTGGAGCAGATCTGCACCCATGTCGGGGTGATGCGCACCGGCCGGCTGGTGTTCCAGGGCCCCCTGGAGCAGCTGCGGGCCCGCGGTGCCGCCCGGGTGCAGGTGCGCACCACCGAGCCGGCCCAGGCGTCCGAGGTGCTCGCCAAGCTGGGGCTTGCCGACATCCAGGCCGGCGACGGCCAGGTCAGCGCCCAGATCGGCGGCCAGGCCCCGGAGGCGGTCTGCCGGGAACTGGTGATGGCCGGGGTGCCGGTGGCCGGCTTCGACACGCCGCGGCCGAGCCTGGAGGACCTGTTCGTGGAACTCACCGGTGAGGGCTTCGATGTCGACGGCTGAGGCACCGCCCATCCCCGGGCCCGCCCCGGCCGGCGGCCCGCTCGCGGCCGGCGCCGCGCGGCGCGGCTACGTCCGGCCCTGGCTGCGGCTGCTCCGCTCCGAACTGGGGCTGATGTTCCGGCGGTGGCGCAACCGGGGCCTGCTCGCCGTGGTCGTGGCGATCCCGGTCCTGCTCGGGTCCGCGCTGCGGGTGGCCGTGCCACAGGGCGGGAACAACGGCGGTGGCAGCGGGCTGGGCGCCGCCTTCCTCACCCAGGTGGCCGGCAACGGGGTGTTCCTGTCGTTCCTGGCGCTGACCATCATGCTGACGCTGGTGCTGCCGCTGGTGGTCGCGGTGGTCTCCGGGGAGTCCCTGGCCGGGGAGGCGAACACCGGCACGCTGCGCTACCTGCTGGTGGTGCCGGCCGGCCGGGCCAGGCTGCTCAGCGTCAAGTACCTGGCCGTGGTGCTGTTCGCCCTGGTCGCCTGCCTGCTGGTGGCCGCCTCCGCGCTGATCATGGGGGTGGCGCTGTTCCCGGTCGGCCCGGTCACGCTGCTGTCCGGCACCACGGTGCCGCTGGCCGACGGGCTGCTGCGGCTGCTGTTCGTGGTGCTGTACGTGACGGCGGCCATGGCCACGCTCGGCGCGATCGGGCTGGCCATCTCCAGCCTCACCGAGCACCCGATCGCGGCGATCGCCACCATCATGATCCTCGCGGTATCCAGCGAGGTGGCCGACAACATCCCGCAGTTCGCGGCCGTCGGGCCCTACCTGCCCACGCACTGGTGGCTGGCGTTCGACTCGATCCTCCGTGCGCCGGTCGACACCACGGAACTGCTGCACGGGCTGCTGTCGTTCGGCGTGTACGTGGTGATCTTCGGCTCGATCGCCTGGGCCAGGTTCACCTCGGCCGACATCACCAGCTGACGCCGGGCCCCGGCCGCCGGTCCCCGGCGCAGGTAGCCTGCGGGCCATCACCCCGGCTACCTTCGGCGCCGCGCCGGCAGCCGGAGGCCTGCCAATCGCCCATGGCAAAATCAGCTACGTGCAGATCGGGATGCTTGGCTCATTCGAGGTTCGCACGGACGACGGCGTCCTCGCCGACGTGCCGGGCGCCCGGTTGCGCGGGCTGTTGATCGCCCTGGCGCTCGAACCAGGTCACGCAGTCCCGAAGGCGACTCTCGTCGACTGGATCTGGGGTGAGCGCCCGCCCTCCGGCGCGGCGAATGCCTTGCAGCGCTTGGTTTCCCGGCTGCGGAAGGCGCTGCCGGAAGGCTTGGTCGAGGGGCAGGCGGACGGCTACCGGTTGACGGTGGCACCCGCCGCTGTCGACGCGGTGCGGTTCGAACGCCTCGTCGGCCAGGCCCGCAATGACGAGGATCCGCGGCGGGTACGGCTGCTGCGCGAGGCCCTCGCGTTGTGGCGCGGTGCGGCCATGCAGGACGTCGGTTTGCAGGATAGCGCCGCGTTTGACGCGGCGGTCACCCGGCTCGAAGGGCTACGCCTGACCGCCATGGAGGATCGGTTCGATGCGGAGATCAGCCTCGGCCACGGTGCGGAGCTGGTCACGGAACTGACCGACTTGGTGGCCGCGCATCCGGTACGAGAACGGCTTGTCGCTGCGCTGATGCGTGCCCTCGTCGCGACCGGTCGCGACACCGAGGCGCTGTTCGTGTACCAGCGCACGAGAGAAGCCCTGGCCGGCGCGCTGGGCGTCGACCCCTCACCGGAGCTGTCCGCATTGCACGTCGCGCTGCTGCGGGGCGAGTTGGGACGGCGGGAGCAGCGCTGGCAGGAGGAGGGCCGGAAGACCAACTTGCGCGCCGAGCTGACCAGCTTCGTCGGCAGGGATGCCGATGTCGCCGCGGTCCGCGAACTCATCGCCGGACATCGGCTCACCACCGTGATCGGGCCGGGCGGCTCGGGGAAGACCAGGCTGGCCACGGAAACCGCGCGCACGCTGCTCGGCGATCTGCCGGACGGGGCCTGGCTGGTGGAACTGGCGTCGATCGGCGCGAGTGGTGACGTGGCGCAATCGACGCTCGGCGCGCTCGGGCTCCGGGATGCGCTGCTCGGCGGCGCACCGAACGCGGAACCGATGGACCGGCTCATCGCCGCGATCCGCGAGCGCGAAACGCTCTTGATTCTGGACAACTGTGAGCACGTCATCGAGTCTGCGGCGGCGTTCGCCCACCGGGTGCTCGGGGAGTGCTGGCGGCTGCGGATCCTGGCGACGAGCAGGGAACCGCTCGGCATCACCGGTGAGGCGCTGTGGCAGGCCGAGCCGCTGGCGCTGCCGGCCGGGGACGCGGACCCCGGCGAGATCGAGTCCGCTCCAGCCGTCCGGCTGCTGCGGGACCGGGCCGGCGCGGTGCGCAGGGATCTTGCGGCCGACGCCCGCACGCTGTCGAACATGGCGCGCGTCTGCCGGGCGCTCGACGGGATGCCGCTGGCGATCGAACTCGCCGCGGCCAGATTGCGCACCATGTCCCTCGATCAGCTCGCCAACCGTCTCGACGACCGGTTCCGCCTGCTGACCGGCGGCAGCCGTACCGCGCTGCCACGGCACCGGACGTTGCGCGCGGTGGTCGACTGGAGCTGGGAGCTGCTCACCGACGCCGAACGGATGGTCCTGCGCAGGCTCGCGGCGTTCTCCGGCGGGGCGAGCCTGGACGCGGCCGAGCAGGTCTGCGGCGGTGATTCGGTCGAGCGGGGGGAAGTGCTCAAGTTGCTGACCGCGCTGACCGAGAAATCGCTGCTGCTCACCGAGGGGGACAGCGCACCGCGCTATCGGATGCTCGACACGATCAAGGAATACGCCCGGGACCGGCTCGCGGAGGCGGGGGAATCGGATCTGGCGCGCCGGGCGCATCTCGCGTACTTCACCGGACTCGCGGAAACCGCGGAGCCGCATCTGCGCCGTGCCGAGCAACTGGAATGGCTCGCCACGCTCGAGGCCGAGCATGACAACATCGCCGTTGCCCTGCGTGGCGCGCTCGCGGCCGGCGAGGCGCACGGGGCGATGCGGCTCGCGGCGGCCGCCGGCTGGTACTGGTGGCTCGGCGGGCACAAGGCCGAGGGCATCGAGCTGCTCACCGCGGCCGCCAACACGCCCGGCGAGGTGAGCGATGAGATCCGGGCCACGGTGTACGCGCTTGTCGTGATGTTCATGACCGACGGCCCGGCTGATCAGTACCAGGCGGAGGAGTGGATCCACAGGGCATACCGGTTCACCCAGCGCAGTCCGCGCCGCACCCCGCACCTGGCCTTCGTCGCCCCGCTGGAACGCTTGTTGCAGGGGCCGGACGCATTCTTGCCCGCGTTCGAACCATTGCTGGACGACGAGGACCCGTGGGTACGCGCACTGGCCCGGCTGCAGCTCGGCAAGATGCGGATCATGCTCGGCCAGGACGGGCGGGATGCGGATGCCTATCTCGAGATGGCGCTCGCCGAGTTTCTGGCGCTCGGCGAGCGGTGGGGGATTTCGTTCGCTCTGCGGGAGCTGGCGGACCGAATCGCCACGCGCGGCGAGTTCGCCGGTGCGTGCGAGCACTACGACCAGGCGATTGCGGTGGTCACCGAGGTCGGCGCCATCGAAGATGTGGTTCAGATGCGGTCGCGGCAGGCTCAGCTGTACTGGCTGCTGGGTGATGAGGAGTCGAGCACGGCCGCCATGGCCGAGGCACAGCGGTACGCGGAACGGGTCGCGTGGCCGTCTGCGCTGGCCGAGCTGGCCCTGGCGAAGGCGGAGCTGGCCCGCTGGAGCGGCGACACCGAGCAGGCATACCGGCAACTCGGCGTCGCGACAACCATGCTGGACCCGGGGCGGGCAAACATCCGGGCGGTGACACACGACCTGCTCGGTTACCTCGCCGACAGCCTCGACGAGGCCCGCGAGCACCGCGTCGCGGCATTGCAAGCCGCGTCGGAGGCGGGGCACGCGCCCCTGATCGCGCACGTACTCGTCGGGATCGCGGACCTGGCGCTGCGCGGCGAACGGTACGAGCAGGCCGCGCGGCTGCTCGCGGCAAGTGCGAGCGTGCGCGGATTGCCGGATCGGTCGCAACCGGATGTGGCCCGGATCGAGCGGGCCGCGCGGCGCCGCCTCGGCGAACCGCGGTTCGCCGAGGCGACGCAGGAGGGAGCGCAGGCGAGCTGGTGCGAGCTGGCCGAAGCTACGCTCGCTTGCTGAACGTGGCACGCGACCACAGGTATCCGGCGAGGGTGATCCCGGCGCACCAGGCGAGGGCGGCGGCCGCGTAGCCGCCCGAGGGGGTGCCGGCGAGCAGTCCGCGCAGCGATTCGATGATCGGCGTGAAGGGCTGATATTCCGCGAATTGCCGGAAGCCTTGTCCCATCTTGGCGGCCGGGACGATCGCGCTGCTCACGAATGGCAGCAGGAGCAGCGGCACGACGGTGAGGCTTGCGGATTCCGGGGTTTTCGCGGCCATGCCCAGCGCGACCGTGAGCCAGGTGGCCGCGAAGGCTGCCGCCGCGATGATACCGATCGCGGCGAGCCAGTCGAGGGGGGTCGCAGGCGACCGGAACCCCAGCGCGAAGGCCATTCCGATGATGGCCGCAATGGCTACCGAACTGCTCAGCATGGTGGCCACGACGTGACCGGTCAGGACGGCACCGCGGGAGACGTTCATCACCTTGAACCGGTTGATGATGCCCTTGGTCATGTCGGAGTTCACCGATACCGCAGTGGCCGCCAGCCCGTAGGTGATGGCCATCAGGATCAGGCCTGGTGTTGCGTATTCGATGTAGTGTTCGCCGACGTTGAACGCGCCGCCGAGCACGTACACGAATAGCAACATGACCACGACCGGCATCAAGGCCCCGTTGAATATCGTGACCGGGTTCCGAAGGATGTGCTTGAGGTTGCGGCGCACCATGATCCGCGAATCGGTCAACGGTGCTGAAGTGGTGCTCATTGTGCGATGGCCTCCGTGCTCGCGTGACCCGTCAGGGCAAGGAAAACGTCATCGAGGTCCGGCGTGTGCACGGAGAACTCGGCAACGTCGATCGAATGCTCATCGAGCCGATCCAGCAGCGCCCGCAACGATTTCACCCCGCCATCGCTCGGAACCCGCAGGGTCAGCGCCGCGTCATCCACGGTGGAGCCGTTCAGGACTCGCGCCGCCGCGTCCAGCACCACGACGTCGGAAAACCGGAGCCGGACGTCGCCGCCGGGAACCTGGCGCTTGAGTTCGCCGGGAGTGCCCTCGGCAACCAGGTGGCCCCGGTCGAGCACCGCGATCCGGTCGGCGAGCTGATCGGCTTCTTCGAGATACTGGGTCGTGAGGAAAACGGTCACGCCGTCGGCCACCAACTCGCGGACGATGTTCCACATCGTGCGACGGCTGCGCGGATCCAGTCCCGCCGTCGGCTCGTCCAGGAAAATGATCTGTGGCCTGGTGACCAGCGTCATCGCCAAGTCCAGCTTCCGGCGCATACCGCCGGAATAGGCCGCCGCCATCTTCTGCGCCGACTCCACCAGATCGAACCGTTCCAGCAGCGAGGTGACCGCCCGCTTGCCCTCGCCGGCCCGCAGATGGTGCAGATCCGCCATCATCTGGAGGTTCTCCTGCCCGGTCAGCAGATCGTCCACCGCCGCGAACTGACCGGTGACCCCGATCACCGCGCGCACCGCCCTGGCCTCGGTCGCAACATCATGCCCGGCAACCCGTACCGTCCCACCGTCGGCCTTCACCAACGTGGTCAGCACGTTCACCGTCGTCGTCTTACCCGCCCCATTGGGGCCGAGCAGGGAAAAGACCGTGCCCGCACGAGCATCCAGATCGATGCCATCGAGCACGATCTTGTCCCCGTATGCCTTCCGCAGCCCCGAGACTGCAATCGCTGAACTTCTCATGCGACCACTATCGGCACCGCCCCTGACACGGCCCTGACACGCCCCTGACACGACCACTGACACGGCGTTCCACCGCGTTGCGCCAGGTCAGGGCACTGCGCAGCCTACCGATGGCTGCCTGAAGGGTGGCGGCATGAACGCTGGAGCGTTCAGCCGTGACGGAAGTCTTCCTCCCAGAACTCGGTCACGCCACGCGGGCCCGGCGCGGCGTCACCACTGTGCCGGGCGGTCTCCTGGGCCCGCAGCTCCACCCGGCGGATCTTGCCGGAGATCGTCTTCGGCAGGTCGGCGAATTCCAGCCGCCGCACCCGCTTGTACGGGGCCAGCCGCTCCCGGGTGTAGGCGAAGATCGCCAGGGCCGTCTCGCCGGACGGCTCGGCACCGGCCACGAGCGTCACGTACGCCTTGGGCACCGCCAGCCGCAGCGGGTCCGGCGACGGCACCACGGCGGCCTCCGCCACGGCCTCGTGCTCGATCAGCACGCTTTCCAGCTCGAACGGGGAGATGCGGTAGTCCGCCGCCTTGAACACGTCGTCGGTGCGCCCGACATAGGTGAGGTACCCGTCGCCGTCGCGGGACGCCACGTCCCCGGTGTGGTAGAAGCCGCCGCGCATCGCCGCCTCGGCCCGCTCCGGGTCGCCCCGGTAGCCGGTCATCAGGCCGAGCGGGCGCCGGGACAGGTCCAGGCAGAGTTCGCCCTCCTCGGCACGCTCGCCGGTGACCGGATCCAGCAGCGCCACCGTGTACCCGGGCAGCGCCCGGCCCATCGAGCCCAGCTTCAGCGGCTGGCCGGGGGCGTTGCCGAGCTGGGCGGTGGTCTCGGTCTGGCCGTACCCATCGCGGACGGTGATCCGCCACGCCTCCCGGACCCGCTCGATGACCTCCGGGTTGAGCGGCTCGCCGGCGGCGACGCATTCGCGCAGCGCGCTCACGTCCGCGGCGCCGAGGTCGGCCTGGATGAGCATCCGCCACACCGTGGGCGGCGCGCAGAACGTGCTCACCCGCTGCTCGCCGAGCGCCCGGAGCAGCAGGTCCGCGTTGAACCGCTCGTAGCCGAGGATCAGCGTGGTCGCCTCCGCGTTCCACGGCGCGAACACGTTGCTCCAGGCGTGCTTGGCCCAGCCGGGCGAGGAGATGTTCAGGTGCACGTCCCCGGGGCGCAGCCCGATCCAGTACACCGTGGACAGGTGGCCCACCGGGTAGGACACGTGGGTGTGCTCCACCAGCTTGGGCTGCGCGGTCGTGCCGGAAGTGAAGTACAGCAGCAGCGGGTCGCCGGCCCTGGTCGGCCCGTCGGCGGCGAACTCGGCGCTGGCCTGGTACGAGTCGTCATAGCCATGCCAGCCGGCCTGCCCGGCCGGGGCACCGACGACGACGGGGGTCCAGTCCCCGCCGAGCCCGGCGAACCTTGCCACGAGGCCGTCCTCGGTCACCACGTGCCGGACCTCGCCCCGCTCGATCCGGTCGGCCAGGTCGTCCGGGCTGAGCAGCGTGCTGGCCGGGATGATCACCACGCCTAGCTTGATCGAGGCGAGGATGACCTCCCACAGCGGGGCGATGTTGCCGAGCATGAGCAGCAGCCGGTCGCCGCGCCTGGCGCCCAGCGCGCGCAGCCAGTTGGCCACCTGGCTCGACCTGGCGGCCAGTTCGCCGTAGGTCAGCGTGGTGGTGCTGTCCTCGGTGACCACCCGCAGCGCCTCCTGGCCGGGATGCTCGGCCGCGATCACGTCGAACCAGTCCAGCGCCCAGTTGAACTCCTCGAGCTCCGGCCAGGAGAACTCCCGGACGGCCGCGCCGTGGTCCTCGCGGTAGCGGAGCAGCAGGTCGCGGGCGGCCCGGAAGGTGGCCGTCGCCGGGTTCGGTTGCGTCATGTGGTTCATCGTGGCAGGTAAGGCGGGCAGCGTGAAGGGCCGGGCGGTCTACTGACGGCGGGGCATCGGGCCGAGGTTGTGGATGATGTTCAGGATGCCCGCCTGTGTGCCCGGGTCCATCCTCGGCATCGCCTTGCGGACAGCAGGCAGAACCTCAACCGTGTAGGTCACCGCCTACTTCTCCCGGCCGAACCCGAACTCAGCCTCCAGTTCGGCAAGCGGGATCGGCTCGCCTCCTTCTTCCCAAGCCGCATCGGCGTCGGCAATGTCTTCGGCATCCTCCATCTCGCTCAGGCTATGGGCGAGGGCCGCAGCGAAGACCTCGAACCGGAGCAACCGGTGGTCGTCGGGCTGGCTCATGGTCCCCAAAGTACGCGCGGGCCTGCGAGTGTGCTACGGCACCAGGGAACCTGCGGCGGTGTCTGCGCTGATACCAGCCTGACATGATGTCCCGTGCCCAATCCCGGCGCAGGGCCATGTGAACGCCAGCAACGACTTCGGCGCGGCACCCTCAGTCTTGGTCTGTGCCCCAGCTCTCCTCGGCCCATACGGGGCTGGCCGAACGGCTCCCGGGCGGCGGCTCAGGTATCTGTCAGGTGGTCGGCGGCTTGATCAGCGAGCTGGGCGTCGGCGGTCAAATCTTCCTCGCGGATTCGCATGCGAAGCTCGGCGGCGTTCCAGGAGGTGATCAGCAAGGTTCCATGGCTGGCGAACAGGCGCCTTGCGTCCGGCCCAGCGCCAGCGCTCGCCCAGACCGAGCCGAAGGTGAAGCCCGACCCCTCGAATTCCTTGCGGAGGTCGGCCAGGTCGCTGCTGATCGCCTCGTCAGTCATCGCCTTAACCCGCGCTCCCGCTCGGCGGATTCGATCTCCTGACGCAAGCCGTCCGTGGTGGTCGATCTGACCACCATCGGCGGACTTGAACGCGGCCTGCGGGCGTACAGCAGACCGGCGATGGCGCCTTCCCAAGCGAGCCAGCCGGGGTAGTCATCGGGGATGGTCGCTAAGGCGCCGTGCTGTGCGCCATCAGGGGGGTCGGCCGGGTGCGATGCTGTGGTCACGGGTGCTGCCCTCCTTGCCCGGTGATCCCGCAGGACACAGTTCGCGGTGGTTCGCAGGCTGCGTCCGCCCATAGCCTACTTATGGTAACCCACGGTATACCAGAGACGGACTCTAGTTACCCTTGATCTCTTATACGCCTCCTTGGGTACCTAACCTGGGGTTATGTCAATCGATCATGAGCGCGGCATCCCGGTATATGAGCAGTTGGCCGAGATCCTGCGTGCTCAGATCGCCTCGGGGGAGCTGCAACCTGAGCGGGCCTTGCCGAGTGGCAAGACACTGGTGCAGCGGTACGGGGTCGCGAGAGGGACTGTGGATCACGCCATCGCTCTGCTGAAAGAGGAGGGCTTGGTTTACGTCCTCAAAGGGAAAGGCGTCTACGTCTCCAAGCGCTCGTGACGCGGGCTGAACCAGGTGCTTCAGTATCCCCGCTCGCCGCACGGCTCCGGTCCCGCCGGGGTTCGCGTGTTGGGCGGTGGCGGCGTCGGTGGCGCGCGGTAGCGTTCCGGTGTGCGGACCGGTGAGAAGCAGGGCCCGGCCGAGGCGGCGAGCCCGGCCCGGAGCACCACCGGGCCCGAGGTGACCGGGCTGCTCGCCGAAGCGGTCGCGGGCATCGGCGGGACGGAGCGCTCCGGCCAGGTCGCGATGGCCGA
>WNGR01011108.1_pt1 | contig 15947 bp, 15 predicted proteins | sample 5407581 | NCBI WGS metagenome assembly WNGR01 (sample SAMN13153383, study PRJNA577476) | soil metagenome | isolation source: 80 cm soil or saprolite under Garry oak tree replicate 2 | place: USA:California | collected 2016-06-15 | reverse complement strand
GACCAGGTCGAACAGGCCGCCGATGACCCCGATCGCGACCCGGTACAGCGACGGGTCGGCGGGCGCGCCGTTGCGCTGCCACACGGACGTGAGGAAGTCGGCGGCCCAACGCCGGTTCTCCCGCCGCTGCCGCTCCACCGCTGGCGAGATGCCGCCCGCCTGGCCGAACGTGACCTTCGCGAACCGGGGATCGTCCACCAGCGCGTGCGCGAAGCTGCTCAGCAGCACCTCGGTCGCGGCCGGCTCGTCGTCCGGCAGCGTGCGCAGGGCCTCGACCATGCGCGCCTCGATCGTCGCGGAGACCTGGCGTAACAGCGCGATGTAGCAGGCTTCCTTGCTGTCGAAGATCTCGTAGAACCCTTTGGTGCCAACGAAAGCGGCCTGGCAGATCTGCTCGATCGACGTGTTCGGGTAGCCGGCCGCCGCGAACAGGTCCAATGCCGCCGCGAGCAGGTCGTCCTGCCGCTGCGCCCGCCGCTGGTCGGCATCCAGCCCTCTGATCCGGCGCCCGGTCCGCTCCACCACGAGCCGACCCTACCGAGCGGACCCGGTTATCAACAGCCCTACCTTTCTCGAACAAGAGATCTTGTTGTCAACAGGATAACCTGTTCTACTGTGGCGTGTCGCACATCCAACCGCTCGTCGGAGGGATCCACATGCGCAAAGTCGCGCACGCCGCGCTGGCCGTGCTGGCCGGCGCCACACTCGTGCTCACCGCACAGGGCACTGCGTCGGCGGCCGGGCCCAGTTCCGGATTCAACGACCCGGCCTGTCATCCGTCGGTGGCCCATCCGGACCCGGTCGTCCTCCTGCACGGCCTGGGCGGCAACGGCCCCGGCAACTTCGCGTTCCTCGGACCGGCCCTGGCCGCCGCCGGCTACTGCGCGTTCGCGCAGACGTATGGCGAGGCGGCGCCGCCGATCCCGGTCGGCGGCCTGGTCCCGATCGACCGGTCGGCGCACGAGATCGCTGCCTACATCGACCAGGTGCGCGGCAGCACCGGTGCCGCCAAGGTCGACGTGGTCGGCCACTCCGAGGGCGCGTTCCAGTCCCTGTACGTGCCGAAGGTGCTGGGCTATGCGGGCAAGATCGACCGGGTGGTCGCGCTCGCCCCGCCGACGCACGGCACCACGTTCGCCAACCTGGTGAACGTCGCGGACCTGCTGGGCATCCGGTCGCAGGTGGACCAGGTACTCGACGGCTTCGGCTGCGCGGCCTGCGCCGAGCTGATCACCGGCGGCTCGGCGGTGGCCACGCTGACCAACGGCCCGATCGCCCAGCCCGGCGTCAGCTACACCGTCATCGCGTCCACCGCCGACGCGCTGGTCACGCCGCACGAGACGTCGTTCGTCCGGGAACCCGGTGTGCGCAACGAGTTCGTGCAGGACACGTGCCCGTTCGACCCGGTCGGGCACATCGGGCTGGCCTTCGACCCCGGCGTGGCGCAACTCGTCACCAACGCACTCGATCCGGCGCACGCCAAGCCGGTTCTCTGCGGCCTCGGGCTGCCTTTCTGACTATCCCAGCAGGTGGGCGGGCCGGTCCGTGGTTTGGCCGGCCCGCCCGGCGCTGTCACGATCGACCGCATGCCACCGGTGAGCCAGGCCGCCCGCGTGTCCGGGTCGTCCAGCACGGTGCTGCGCGCGGTGCTGGACCGTGGCCCGGTGGCGCGCAGCACCATCGCCCGCGCCACCGGCCTGTCGCCAGCCGCCGTCACCCGGCACACCGCAGACCTGGCGGCCGGCGGCCTGATCCGAGAACTGGCGACGCAGGCCGCAGGCGGCATCGGCCGGCCGCACATCCCGGTGGACATCGACATCGACCGGCACCGGGTGGCCGGCGTGCACATCGCGGTCGGCCACACCACGCTGGCGGTCCTCGATCTGCGGGGCAACGTGCTCGCCCAGGAGAGCCTGCCGCACGCCGATCCGGCGCCCAGAGCCGTGCTCACGTCGGCGGCGCAACGGTTGCCGGCGTTCATCCGCCGGCACGCCGTCACCAGGACACCGCTGGGCATCGGCGTGGCGTGTGGTGGCTGGGTCGATCCGGCGCGCGGGGTGCTGGTCGGCCACGATTCGCTTGGCTGGTACGACGTGGGTATCCGGGAGGCCTTCGCCCGGCATTCCGCCGCACCGGTCAATGTGGACAATCACGCCCGCGCGCTGGCCAGGGCCGAGCAACTGTTCGGCCAGGCCGGCTCCGTGGTCAGCGCCGTGCACCTGTTCGTGGGCAACGCGGTGGACGCGGCCATCGTCACCGGCGGCGACGTGCACCACGGGCCCGGTTCGGCCGCTGGCGACGTGGCGCACCAGCCACTCGGCGATCCGGACACGGACTGCCCGTGCGGTCGGCGCGGCTGCCTGCAGGCCACCGTGTCCAGCGACGCGCTCGCCCGCCGCGCGGCCGTCGACGGCATCCTGCCGCGACCGTCCTTTTCGGCCTTACTTGCCGCCGCCAAGGCCGGCAATGTCCAGGCGTGCCAACTGTTCCGGCATCGGGCCGAGGTGATCGGCGGTGCGGCCGCGCTACTGCTGGACGTGGTGAACCCCGAACTGCTGGTGCTCACCGAGGCGGGCACGCTGTTCCTGCCGGACTGCCTCAAGGTGGTACACGACGTGGTCCGGGCACGCTCGCGCGCGGGCACCGACCCGGAGCGCAAGGTCGTCGTCTCGAGCTTCCCGGCCGGGGACGTGCTCGCCGTTGCGGCCGGCGCCGTGGCGCTGGACCGGGTGTACCGGGATCCGCTCGGCGTCGGATCAGTTCGCTGACCGCGCCATTCCCAGTCCGTGGGTGGACTTAATTTCAGAACTCGCAATGTTGACCCTGGTCGTGCGCGGCCGGCATCCTGAATGAGCGGGAGACAACCCCGAACAATTCCGCCACAGGAGAAGTCCGCGATGAACCGTGCCCTGATCACCGCCGGCCTGATCGTGTTACTCGGCGCGAGTGCCGCGTGCACCACGTCGAATGCGGCCACCAGTTTCGGTACCGGTTCGGTCACCCTGCGAATCGGCGACCAACAGCAGTCCATCGCTGAACCGCTGAAACTGTCCGGGCAGTTGACGAATCTGCCCTACCAGGTGAAATTCGACGAGTTCGGCAGCGGCCCGCTGGTCAACCAGGCGTTCGGCGCCAACGCCATCGACATCGGCTTCATGGGCGACACGCCCGCGATGTTCGCGCAAGCCAGCAACCTGCCGGTGAACGTCGTCTCCGTCAGCAGCACCAGCGGCCCCGGCACCACGCTGCTGGCGCGGCCCGGCAGCGGCATCCACAGCCTGGCCGACCTGCGGGGCAAGAAGATCGCCAGCACCCGCAACACCGCGCCGGACGGCTTCCTGCTGCGCGTGCTGGATTCACGGGGCCTTGCCCAGCAGGACATCACCTTCGTGGACGTGCCGCTGCTCAACCTGGGCAGCATCCTGCAGTCGGGCACCGTGGACGCGGCGACCGTGTCCGAGCAGCAGCTCGTCGACTACGAACAGCAGCATCCGGACGCGCTCGCGCTGACCAACAGCCACGCCTACCACGCCAGTTACACATTCGTGCTGGCCACCAAGTCCGCGCTGGCCAACCCGTCGGTCCGGGCCGCGATCACCGATTTCGTGCAGCGGCTGGTGCGGGCCAACGCGTGGGTGACCGCCCACCCGGACCAGTGGATCCAGGACTACTACGTCACGACGCTGAAGCAGACCCCGGCCAACGGCCGGCTGATCTACCAGGGATCAGGGACCACCACCTATGTCGCGGTCGACCAGAAGGTCCGGGCGAATCAACAGGCGCAGGCCGACCTGTGGACGAAGAACGGGCTGCTGCCACAGCACGTCGACATTTCGCCGCAGTTCGACGAATCGGTCATCGCCGAGTTCAACAAAGCCGTACTCGCGGCGACGTAAATTCGAAAGGAATAACACAGTGACCGCACTACAGGAATCACCAACCAGCACCATCACGGTGCGACCGGTCGCCGGCCACATCGGCGCGGACATCTCCGACGTGGACATTTCCCAGCCATTGGACGAGCGGACGGTCGCCGACATCAGGGCGGCGCTGCACCGGTACAAGGTGATCTTCTTCCGGAACCAGGCGCTCGACCATGCCAGCCAGATCGCGTTCGGCAAGCAGTTCGGGCAACTCACCTACGCGCACCCGCACGACGAGGCCCCGCCGGAGGCGTTCCCGCAGATCTTCACCATCGACCCGCGCCGCTACGAGGAGCGCTACGGCAAGGACTTCCGCAAGGAGGTCCGCCGCCAGTACAGCTACTTCAACGGCTGGCACACCGACGTCACGGCCGCGGTCAACCCACCGGCCGCGTCGATCCTGCGCGCCGAGGTCGTACCGGAGATCGGCGGCGACACCCAGTGGACCAACCTGGTGGCCGCGTACGAAGGACTCTCCGATCCGGTGAAGTCCTTTGTGGATACGCTGCGCGCCGAGCACAGGTACGGCGGCTCCAGCAAGCCTGCGGACAGCAACTCCAGCTACGCCAAGCGGATCAACGACAACCTGCTGGTCGCGATCCACCCCGTGGTCCGGGTGCACCCGGTGACCGGTGAGCGCGGGCTGTTCGTGAACCCCGGGTTCACCAGCCACATCGTGGACGTCTCGCCCACCGAGAGCCGGGCCATCCTGGACCTGCTGTACTCCGAGATCACCCGCCCCGAGTACACCGTGCGGTTCCGCTGGGAGCCGGGCAGCGTGGCGTTCTGGGACAACCGTGCCACGTCGCACCTGGCGCCACGGGACATCGAGCACCTGGACCTGCAGCGCACCCTGCACCGCATCACGCTGATCGGCGACGTCCCGAAGGGCCCGGACGGCCGGGAGTCGGAACTGGTGGCGGGCCGGCCGTTCACCGACGAGCACCAGGTCGTCGTGGACTAGGTATCGGCGACCACGGGAGGGACGTCCATGTCGACAACCGAGATCGCGGCGCCGCCCGACACCGGGCAACTCGAGCTGGTCGAGGCGGCCACGCTGAGCAGCAGGCGGCGCCGGTGGGTGCCGTTGCCGCGCTGGGCTCGCCGGTTGGGCGGTCCGCTGCTCCTGCTGGCGGTCTGGCAACTGCTCGGCTCGCTCGGCGTGGCGTCCGCCCAGGTGCTCGCCCCGCCCAGTGCCGTGGTGCGGGCGGCATGGCAGCTGGCCGGCACCGGTGAGCTGGGCGCGAACCTGCTGGCGTCACTGGTCCGGGCCGGCGAGGGTCTCGCCGTCGGGGTGAGCGCCGGTGTGCTGCTGGCGGTCGTGGCCGGCCTGTTCCACGTCGGCGACGACCTGCTGGACTCCAGCATGCAGATCCTGCGCGGGCTGCCCGTGCTCGGCCTGCTGCCGCTGGTGATCATCTGGTTCGGCGTCGGCGAGCTGCCGAAGGTGGCGCTGGTCGCGTTCGGCACGCTGTTTCCGGTCTACATCAACACCTATGCCGCGATTCGCGGGGTGGACAGCCGGCTGGTCGAGTCCGGGCGGGCCTTCGGGCTCGGCCGGGCCGGCCTGATCCGGTACGTGATCCTGCCCGGCGCGGTGCCGGGTTTCCTGGTCGGCCTGCGGTTCGCGCTGACCGCGAGCTGGCTGGTGCTGGTGATCGCCGAGCAGCTCAACGCGACCAGCGGCATCGGCTACCTGATGAACCAGGCCCAGAGCTGGTACCGCACCGACATCATCGTGCTCGGCCTGCTCATCTACGGCCTGCTCGGCTTGGCCTCCGACGGCGTCGTACGCCTGCTGGAACGGCGATTGCTGGTGTGGCGCAACGGATTCCAGGGAGCATGACGATGACCGACACGGTGCGCGCGACCGACGTGCGACGGGCCTACGACGACCATCGCGTGCTGGCCGGCGTGGACCTGACGATCGGCCGGGACGAGTTCGTCGCACTACTGGGCCGCAGCGGTTCCGGCAAGAGCACGCTGCTGCGGATCGTCGCCGGGCTCGACCCGGACTACCAGGGCTCGGTCCGGGTGCCGGCACGGCGGGCCGTGGTGTTCCAGGACCCCAGGTTGCAGCCGTGGCTGCGGGTGCTGGACAACGTGGTGCTCGGCCTGCCCCGCGCCCGGTCCCGCGAGCTGGGCAGGCGGGCACTGGCCGAGGTGGAGCTGACCGGGCACGAGCGGGCATGGCCGGTTACCCTGTCCGGTGGCGAGGCGCAGCGGGTGGCGCTGGCCAGGGCGTTGGTCCGGGAGCCGGACCTGCTGTTGCTGGACGAGCCGTTCGGCGCGCTGGACGCGCTGACCCGGATCCGGATGCACGACCTGCTGCGCACCCTCTGCGCGCGGCACCGGCCCGCGGTGCTGCTCGTGACGCACGACGTGGACGAGGCGATCGTGCTGGCCGACCGAATCGTGGTGCTGGGCACGGATGGCCGGCTCGGCGACGACACCGTCATCGACCTGCCCCGACCGCGCCGGATGGACACCCGTGAGTTCGGCGCGCTGCGGGAGGGGTTGCTGGCCGCGCTCGGCGTGATCGAAGCTGCCTGATCGGGTGCGCGGCTACCCTGAGAGCTCGTGATCTCAGGAGGCGTGATGACCAGCGGCGTGGTCGAGACGGTCGTGGTGCGGTCGGCCGACGGCACCGGGGCGGCAGCGGCCCGCAGGGCATCGAGTACGGGATGGACCACGAGTGCGACGACCTGGTCGCCGTGCTGGCGCACGCGAACGCGAACCTGGTGTTCGGGCACAGCTTCGGTGGCCTCGTCGCGCTGGAGACCATGCTGCGCAGGCCGAACACGCCGATCACCCGGCTGGCGGTCTACGAGCCGTCGGTGAGCATCAACGGCGCGATCAGCAACGAATGGCTGCCCGAACTGGAACTCGCGGTGGCCGACGGCCGCACGGCGGACGGCCTGATCAGCATCATCTGCGGCCTGGAACTGGCCGGCCCGCTCACGCAGTCGCAGCGCATGCGCCGGACGTTGGCCAAGGCCGTCATGCGCGGCGACCTGCTGACCGACATGACGGACGTGCTGCCGACCGTGCACGCCGAGGTCGTCACGTCCACCGGGCTGGACTCCGACGGCGCCAAGTTCGCCGACGTCACCACGGACACGCTGCTGATGGCGGGCGAACGCGGCCCGGAATACCTGCGGGACGTGGTCGCCGCACTGGCCGCCGTCATGCCGCACGCCCGGCCGGCGATCCTACCCAGGCTGACGCACAACGCGCCGGACCTGGACGCGCCGGCAGCGGTCGCGGCCGAACTGCGCCGGTACTTCGGCTAGTGGCGCGGCGTCGCACCGCCGGGCGGATCCGGCATGAGGTGGACACCGGGATCGCCGAACTGGTAACGGATCCCGACCACCCCGGCGGCCGCACCCTGCTGCTGGACGGCACGCCACAGTCCCATGTGGACCTCGACGACCCGGCCCACATCGTGTTCGAGTACGTCCGCAGGCTCGCCCACGTGGTGGACCTGGCCCCGGCCGGCCCGCTGCGGACGCTGCACCTGGGCGGCGGCGCGCTGACCCTCCCCCGATACATCGCGGCCACCCGGCCCGGATCCGGCCAGCAGGTGGTGGAGATCGACGGCGCCCTGTTGGACCTGGTGCGCCGCGAGCTGCCGCTGGACCGCGCGGCCCGGGTCCGGCTGCGCACCGGCGACGCCCGCGACGTGCTGGCAAGGCAGCCGCCGATGGCATTCGATCTGGTCGTGGTGGACGTGTTCGCGGCAGGCCGGATGCCGGCCAGCTGTGCGTCGGTCCAGTTCGCCCGGCTGGCCGCGCACGCCCTGCGCCCGACCGGCACCGTCGCGGTGAACCTGGCCGACGGCGGCGGCCTCGACTTCGCCCGCTCCCAGGTCGCGACCCTGCGGTCGGTGTTCGACCGGGTCGTCCTGCTCGCCGATCCGACCGTGCTGGCCGGCAAGCGGTTCGGCAACGTGGTGCTGGCCGCCGGCCGCCTGCCACTGCCGGTGGACGGCTACGTGCGGCGCACCGCGTCCGACCCGTTCCCCGGCCGCGTGCTGCACGGCGTGGCACTGGACCGCTTCACCGGCGGCGCGAAGCCGGTCACGGACCAGTTCGCGACCGGCTCACCCGACCCGCCCGGCACCCTGTTCCCGTGCTGACGCCGACTCCCACCCTCACGCAAACGTGTGACCAACACGACTTGCAGCTCGCCACAACTCCGATAAAATCCCCACCCGCCCAAGGGGAACCGCGACCCATCTCAAACCTATCCCGATTCGCGGCGAGTCCGCGCTTCTCCTTCGGGTGACTGTGGACAACTGTGCCGACGCGACAACCGAGACCTCCTACCAACCCTGGTCGGTTGGCCGAAGCGTGATCTCGTTGATCGCGACGTGGTCGGGCTGGGTCACGGCGTAGAGCACGGCCGCCGCGACGTCGTCGGACTGCAGGTTCCGGTTGTCCTTGATCCGGGCCGCCAGCGCGGCCGCGGCCTGCTGGTCGGTGATGTGTTCGCGCAGTTCGGTGTCCACAACACCCGGCTCGATCACCACCACCCGCACGCCCTTGGTGGTGACCTCCTGGCGCAGCGACTCGGCGAACGCGCCGATCCCGAACTTGGTCGCCGCGTAGGCACCGCCACCGGCCCGCACGACCCGGCCGGCCACCGACGAGATCTGCACGATGGAACCCTTGCGCGCCAACAGGTGTGGCAGCGACGAGTGCACCATGAACATCGAGCCGAGCAGGTTCGTGTTGATCATGCGGGTCCAGTCGGTTGTGTCCGCATTGTTGATCAGGCCCAGCAGCATCACGCCGGCGTTGTTGATCAGGATGTCCAGGCCGCCGAGTTCGTCCACGGTCCGCGCGACCGCCTCCTGGCAGGCCCGCTCGTCGGTCACGTCCAGTGCGACGGACAGCACCGTGGCGCCCTTGTCGGACAGCCGCGAGGCCAGGTCGGCCAGTCGGTCGGTGCGCCGGGCCGCCAGCACCACGGACGCACCCGCCCCCGCCAGCGCCTCGGCGGTCGCCGCCCCGATGCCCGACGAGGCACCTGTCACCAGCGCTACCTTCCCGTCCAACATGTCTGTCTCCATTCGTCATTTCTGGTTGGTCCAGCAAACATCCTGGAGTGCACTCCACGTCAAGCTACCGACGGGTATGGCCAGGACGTGACCGTTGGGTAATGATGGTCGTGCGACTCAAGGAGGCACAGTGAGTACATCCCAGGTCGAGGTTGGCACGAACGGCTCAACGGCGCAGGCGCCGACGTTCGACTCGCTGAACCCGAGCACCGGTGACGTCGTGGCAAGCCACCCGGTCCACAGCGCGGCGGACGTCGAGGCCGCCGTGGACCGGGCCCGCATCGCGGCCGAATGGTGGTCCGGCCTCGGTTTCGCGGGCCGGGCCGAGCGGATGCGACGCTGGGCCGGCGTGCTCACCCGGCGGATGGCGCAGCTCGCCGATGTCGTCTACACGGAGACCGGCAAGCCGCACAGCGACGGGCAGTTGGAGATCGTGCTGGCCATCGAGCACATCGCGTGGGCCGGCAAGCACGCCGCCAAGATCCTCGGGCCGCAGAAGCGTTCCCCCGGTTTGCTGATGGCCAACTACGTGGCGACCGTGGAGTACGAGCCGCTCGGCGTGGTCGGCGTGATCGGCCCGTGGAACTACCCGGTGTTCACCCCGATGGGTTCGATCGCGTACGCCCTCGCGGCGGGGAACGCGGTGGTGTTCAAGCCGAGCGAGTACAGCCCCGGCGTGGGTGCGTGGCTGGCGCAATCGTTTGCGGATGTAGTACCCGAGCAGCCGGTGTTGCAGCTGATCACCGGTTTCGGCGAGACAGGTGCCGCGCTGTGCCGGTCGGGTGTGGACAAGATCGCGTTCACCGGCTCGGCAGCCACCGGCAAGCGCGTGATGGCCGCGTGCGCGGAAACCCTCACTCCAGTGGTGATCGAGGGCGGCGGCAAGGACTCCCTGCTGGTCGACGAGGACGCGAACCTGGACGAGGCGGCCGACGCGGCGGTGTGGGGCGGCATGTTCAACGCGGGCCAGACGTGCGTCGGCGTCGAACGGGTGTACGTACACGAGAAGGTGCACGACGAGTTCGTGGCGAAGGTGCTGGAGAAGGCGTCGGACCTGCGCGCCGGCTCGGACGCGGGCGCCAAGCTGGGCCCGATCACCATGCCCAAACAGCTGACGGTCATCCGGGAGCACATCGCCGACGCGCTGGCCAAGGGCGGCAAGGCGCTGCTCGGCGGGGTCGATTCGGTCGGCGAGCGGTTCGTGCAGCCGACGGTCCTGGTGGACGTACCGGAGGACTCGAAGGCCGTCACCGACGAGACGTTCGGCCCGACGATCACGATCGCCAAGGTCCGCGACATGGACGACGCCGTGGCCAAGGCGAACGCCACCCGTTACGGCCTTGGGAACACGGTGTTCTCGCGTCGCCGGGGTGTGGAACTGGCCAAGCGGCTTCGGTCGGGGATGGTTTCGGTGAACTCGGTGATCAGTTTTGCCGGCATTCCGAGCCTGCCGTTCGGTGGGGTTGGCGAGTCCGGCTTCGGCCGTATTCATGGGCCGGACGGCCTGCGCGAGTTCGCTCGGTCCAAGGCGATTGCGCGGCCGCGGTTCCGGGCGCCGCTTCAGTTGACCACGTTTTCTCGGTTGGAGAAAACGGACAAGCTGGTGGCGAAGCTCGTCACACTCCTGCATGGCAAACGCTGAATCGACCCTGCCGCTCCCCTCGATTCCAGCGGAACCGGCAACCCCTTACACCGTCAGCTGTTCTTGATCAGGTCCGCCGCCTTCTCCGCGATCATGATCGTCGGCGCGTTGGTGTTGCCGCGTACCACCTTGGGCATCACCGACGCGTCCACGACCCGTAGGCCGGCCACCCCGCGTACCCGCAACTCCGGATCGACCACGGCCTGTTCGCCGGTGCCCATCGCGCAGGTGCCGACCGGGTGGTAGAGCGTCTGGGTGAGCTGGCGGACGTGCTCGCCCAACTCGTCGTCCGTGATGCCGTCCAGGTGTGCTGGCTGGTTGGGGGCGGCGAGGAACCTGGCGATCGCGGGCTGGCGGCCGATCTCGATCAGCATTCGGCAGCCGGCCAGCATCGCGTCCCAGTCGGCCGGGTCCGTGTAGTACGCCGGGTCGATCGCGGGGTGCCAGTTCGGGTTGGCCGAGCGTAGGCGCAGCCTGCCTCGGCTGGCCACGTCGACCAACGTCGCCGCCGCTGTGAAGCCGCGGCCGGTCGGCTCGCGTAGGCCGTTGTCGACGAACTGTGTTGGCGCCACGTGGAACTGCATGTCCGGTGCGTCGAGGTCTCTGGTCGTGGTGAAACCGCCTGCCTCGCCCACGTTCGACGCCAGTGGGCCGCGGCCGGCTAGTTGCCACTGCATCAGCCTGCTGGTGGTCTGGTAGTCGATCAAGTCCGTGGTGCCCTTGGTGTGCCAGATGACGCCGGCGGCCGGGTGGTCGTGCAGGTTCTCGCCGACGCCGGGCAGGTGTACTGCCACGTCGATCCCGTGTTCCCGCAGGTGTTCCGCAGGGCCGATGCCGGACAGCATCAGCAACTGCGGCGAGTTGATCGCGCCGCCGGACAGCAGCACCTCACGATCCGCCCGCGCCACGTGTTCCGTGCCGCCACGCTGGTACGCCACGCCAGTGGCCCGGCCGTCGGACAGCACGACGCGGCCGGCCAACGCGTCGGTGACCACGGTGAGGTTGGACCGCTTCAGTGCCGGGCGCAGGTAGGCGTCCGCGGTGGACCAGCGCCGGCCGTCGTGACACGTCACCTGGTAGAGGCCGGCGCCGGTCTGGTCCTCGCCGTTGAAGTCGTCGCTCGGCTTGAGGCCCCAGGCGACCGCGCTGTCGACCCACGCCCTGGACAGTTCGTGCGTGTACCGGCGGTCCTCGACGTGCAGCGGTCCGTCGTTGCCGTGCAGTGCGCCGGTCAGGCGATGGTTGTGTTCCGCTCGACGGAAGTACGGCAGCACGTCGGCGTAACCCCAGCCGGTCGCGCCGTGTTCGTCGCGCCAGCCGTCGTAGTCGGCCTTGTTGCCGCGGATGTAGATCATCGCGTTCATGGACGAGCAGCCGCCCAGCGCCTTCATCCTTGGCCAGTACGTGGTCCGGCCGCCGAGGTGCTTCTGTTCGCCCGTCTCGTAGTTCCAGTCCCACTTCGTCTTGAACAACGCCGAGAAGGCGACCGGAATGTGGATCTCGTCCGCGTCGTCCTGGCCGCCCGCCTCCAGCAGCAGGACCGTTACGTCCGGATTCTCGGTGAGCCGATTGGCCAGCACGCACCCGGCGCTGCCGGCACCGATCACGACGTAGTCGTAGGACTGCCTCAACGGTTCAGAATTGGGTTGGGACGGCATCCGGACCTCCTTGTCACGACGACCGCGTGACCTACCTTTCACCGTCGACCGCTGCGGCGCCAGAGGTGTTCGCCTGCCGGACGCTAGGCCAAAGTGACTACTCCGGGCTACGCCACGCTTCCCGATTGACGTCTGTTCAGGTGAACCTTGACTTTGACGGTAACCCTACGCAACATCCACACGAATCACCCGATAACCGGTCAGATCCAGCCGGATCCACGGAAGTGAGAGGTGCCATGCCCCTCGCGTCGCCTTCGACCACGCACCACGCGGCCGAATCGCCGTCGAACCGGACCGGGCTCGCGATCGTCGCGCTGATCTTCGGCGTGTTGGCCGCCGGACTCGCGCTGACCGCCGCGACCGGCCACGTTCTCCCGCCGGGCGCCTGGTATCTGGTCGTCGCGCTCGCCGTTGTCACGCTGTGCTGCGGACTGCTCAGCGTGGGGCGCCGACACCACCGGTCCACGGCCGGGGGCGCCGTCGCGTGGATCGGCACGGTCGGCGGCGTCGTCGCGCTGGTGCTCGGGGTCTGGGGCATGACCGACATGCTGCGCGCCGCCCACCAGGGGGCGCCGGCCGCCGCGCCATCGGTGCAGGTCCTGCACCCCTCCGTGGACCGGCCCGCGCCACCGCCACCCGGGCCGACCACCCCGGTGCTGGCCGGGCCGCAACTGAACTTCGGCCAGACGTACGAGGTGGACAATGTCACCGTCCGGCTGACCGGGCCGGACGACTACACGCCGTCACCGATGGCCTCCAACAGCGACGGCAGCGCCATCGTGCGCCCGATCAAGTTCGTGGTGAAGATCACCAACAACACCAACGCGGCCCTGAACGCCAACGGCGTCGGCATCGAGGGCCTGGTGAACGGCATGATGGTCGGCCACATCTACGACACGGACGTCCAGAGCCCCACCCAGGACATCCAGCCCGGTCAGACCGTGACGTACCCGGTGGCGTTCAACCTGCCCGCCACCCCCACGCGACTGGTGCTCCAGGTCAACCCGCAGGCGATGAGCTCGACCGACAAGATCTTCTACGTGGGGACCGTGTAGCCGTGCGACCGGCCGGCATGGTCGTCGCAGCGGTTCTCGTGGTGGTCATCAGCAGCGCGGCAACCGGTTGCGCGCAGGCCACGTCGTCGACCAAGGCCATTTCGCGGACGACCGCGCAGCAGGCGTGCGTGCAAGCGGTGTTCGACGTGCTCAGCGGCATGGTCAACCGGCCGTTCGACAACCAGCCGTTCCAGGACTTCGTGACCCGCTACGGCACCGAATCGGTGACGTACAACGCGTATCGGGACAGCTTCGCGCCGTTCTACGACCTGGCCGCCACCCAGGGCGTCCAGGGCGCTGAGCAGCACCTGCGCGCCCTCATCACCAAGGAGTGCGGCGCGGCCCGCTGACGAACCTGACACGTGTCACACCGCGGCGCCTGACAGGTCTCACACGGAACCGCTTACTCGTCGCACTAACCGCGTGACCTGCGGAATCCCTACCGTTTTCGACATGAGCGAGAACGCGGTGGACTTCAACGACGTAGCCAAGAACTTCGGCCCGGTCCGTGCGGTGGACGGGCTCAGCATGACGATCGAGCGCGGCGAGACCGTCGCGCTCCTTGGCCCGAACGGCGCCGGCAAGAGCACCGCGGCCAACCTGCTGCTCGGCCTGCTGCGCCCGACGGCCGGTCGGGTCACCGTGCTGGGCGCGCGACCGGACGAGTCGGTCGCGGCCGGCCGGGTCGGCGCGATGTTGCAGGACGGCGGCCTGATGCCCGGCGTGTCCGTCGCGGCTCTGGTGGGCCTGGCCCGCGCGCTCTACCCACACCCGAGGCCGCTGGCCGACCTGCTGGTCGAGGCCGACCTGACCGGCATCGCGAACCGGCGGGCCGACCGCCTGTCCGGCGGCCAGGCCCAGCGCCTGCGCTTCGCGATGGCCATCGCGGGCGACCCGGACCTGCTGGTGCTGGACGAGCCGACCACGGCGATGGACGTCGAGGCCCGGCAGGCGTTCTGGGCCAACGTGCGCGGCTACGCGGCCCACGGCACCACCGTCCTGTTCGCCACCCACTACCTGGAAGAGGCCGACGAGAACGCGGACCGCATCGTCGTGGTCGCCCATGGCCGGGTCGTCATCGACGGCACCCCGAGCAAGATCAAGTCCACGGCCGGCCAGCAGCGCGTCCGGTTCACCCTCGGCGACGAGAGCATCGCAGGCCTCGACCGGCTGCCCGGCGTGACCGCGGTGGACCTGCGCGGCCCGTCGGTCACGCTGCGCACCACGGACGCCGAGGCCACCGTGCGCGCACTGTTCGCCGCCCGCGACCGCGTGCCCGACATCGAGGTGCACGGCGCCGACCTCGAAGACGCCTTCCTGGCCCTGACCCGCTGAGCATCTGAAAGTCCAAAGGAGACACTACGATGTCTACCCTGCTGCGCCTGGAAATCCGGCGGATGCTGACCGACACCCGCTTCCTCATCCTGATGCTCGCCATGCCGATCGCGATGTACCTGTTGTTCAGCACCATTTTCGCGGGCACCCCGCCGGTGAACGGGATGAGCGAAGCCGTGCGGGACATGATCTCGATGGCCGCGTTCGGCGCGATCGGCGCCGCGCTGATGGCCACCGCGCCACGCATCGCGCAGGAACGCACCAACGGCTGGCTGCGCCAGTTACGGATCATGCCGGTCTCCACCGGCCAGGTGATCACCGCGAAGGTGCTGGCCGCGATGACCTGGGGCCTGCCGGCGATCGTGCTGGTCGACCTGACCGCGGTGGTCGCGCACGGGGTGACCATGCCGGCGTGGCAGTGGGTGGCCATCGGCGGCCTGCTGTGGCTGGGCACGGCGCCGTTCGCGGCACTGGGCACGTTCCTGGGCTACCTCACCGGTGGCGAATCGGCATTCGGTGTGACGTATGGGATCTACCTGTTCCTGGCGGCGCTGGGCGGCCTGTGGATGCCGGTGACGATCCTGCCGACGGCGTTGCAGCACATCGCGACCGTGCTGCCGTCCAACCGGTTCGCCGAACTCGGCTGGCGGATCGCGGGCGGCGCGGCGCCCACCCTGGTCGACGCCGCGATGCTGGCCGGTTGGCTGGTGGTGTTCACCGGCCTCGCCGGTGTCCTTTACCGACGTTCCAACGCATTGCGCTGAACATCCCGTACGGTGCATCCGAGGTGGCGCGATGAACGAACCAACGCCGATCCTGGGCGCGATGGGCCGTCGGCCGGGGCCGCCCACTCGGCTGCGCAAGGCGCGCTGGGCGGGTTTCCTGGTCGCGATGACGGCGTTCCACACGTATCCGTTGTCCGACCTGGTGCACCGGCACCTGTCGTGGCCGGGGCTGGCCGTGGTCCTGGCGTTCGAGACGGTGTTCGCCGGGCTGTGGCTGCGCACCATGTGGCTGGCGCTGGCCAGCACGGCACCGTTTCGCGTGATCCGGCCGTGGCTGATCGCGACCGCCGTGCTGGGCGTCGGCATGACGATGGTGCTCGGCGGCCAGTACAAGGGTTTGCTGATCTACCTGAGCATCGCGTGCGCCGTGTCGCTGCCGCTGCGCTGGACGCTGCCGGCGCTGTTCGCCTGTGCCGGGCTGGACGCGATCGCCGAGTTCCGCAACGTGCAATACCTGGGACCTGGCGACCGGTTGAACGAGTTCGTC
>WNGR01008746.1_pt1 | contig 15947 bp, 11 predicted proteins | sample 5407581 | NCBI WGS metagenome assembly WNGR01 (sample SAMN13153383, study PRJNA577476) | soil metagenome | isolation source: 80 cm soil or saprolite under Garry oak tree replicate 2 | place: USA:California | collected 2016-06-15 | reverse complement strand
CTGTACGAGAACGGCTACATCACCTATATGCGCACCGACTCGGTGACGCTGTCCCAGACCGCGATCAGCGCGGCCCGCAAGCAGGCCGCCGAGCTGTACGGCGCGAACTACGTGCCGGACGCCCCGCGCACCTACGCCAGCAAGGTGAAGAACGCGCAGGAGGCGCACGAGGCCATCCGCCCGGCCGGGGACAGCTTCCGCACCCCGCGCCAGCTGGCCGGCGACCGGCTCTCCTCCGACGAGCGCCGCCTGTACGAGCTGATCTGGCAGCGCACCGTCGCCTCGCAGATGAAGGACGCCACCGGCGAGTCGATCTCGGTCCGGGTGGCGGGCACCTCCACCAGCAACGAGCGGGCCGAGTTCGGCGCGACCGGCAAGGTCATCAACTTCTACGGCTTCCTCAAGGCCTACGTCGAGGACGCCGACGACCCCAGCGCCGACCGGGACGACCGGGAGCGCAGGCTGCCGCCGCTGGCCGAGAGCGACCCGCTCGACGTGCTGCGGCTCGCCCCGGCCGAGCACTCCACCAGGCCGCCCGCCCGCTACACCGAGGCGTCGCTGGTCAAGGAGCTGGAAGACCGGGAGATCGGCCGGCCGTCTACCTACGCGACCATCATCGGCACGATCCTGGACCGCGGCTACGTGTTCAAGAAGGGCACCGCGCTGGTCCCGTCGTTCCTCGCCTTCGCCGTCGTCACCCTGCTGGAACGGCACTTCGGCCAGCTGGTCGACTACGAGTTCACCGCGCACATGGAAGACGTGCTGGACGAGATCGCCCGCGGTGAAGCCGAACGGGTGCCGTGGCTGCGCCGGTTCTACTTCGGCACCCCCGACGGCGACGGCGTCGGCGCAAGCGCCGACCGCGCCAGCGAAGACCGGGGCCTGAAGTCCCTGGTGGGCGACATCAGCGACATCGACGCGCGGGAGGTCAGCTCGTTCCCGCTGGCCGGCTCCGACATCGTGGTCCGGGTCGGCCGGTACGGCCCGTACCTGGAGCGGGACGGGCAGCGGGTGAACGTCCCCGAGGACATCGCGCCGGACGAGCTGACCGTGGAGAAGGCCGAGGAGCTCTTTAACCAGCCGAACGGGGACACCTCTCTCGGCACCGACCCGGACAGCGGCCGCGAGGTGGTCGCCAAGGCCGGGCGGTTCGGCCCCTACGTGACCGAGCTGCTGCCGGAGGATGCCCCCTCGTCGGCCAAGCCGAGGACGGCTTCGCTGCTGAAGTCGATGGCGCTGGACACGGTGACGCTGGACGACGCGCTGAAGCTGCTCAGCCTGCCCCGTACCCTCGGCGAGCTGGACGGCGAGCAGGTCACCGTGCAGAACGGCCGGTACGGGCCGTACGTGAAGAAGGGCACGGACAGCCGGTCGCTCGAGTCGGAGGAGCAGCTGTTCACGCTGACCCTGGCCGAGGCCAAGGAGCTGTTCGCCCAGCCGAAGACCCGCGGCCGCCGCACCGGCGCCGCGGGCTACGGTTCCCCGCCGCTGCGCGAGCTCGGCCAGGACCCGGCCACCGGCAAGCCGATGGTGATCAAGGACGGCCGGTTCGGCCCGTACGTGACCGACGGGGAGACCAACGCGTCGCTGCGCAAGGGGGACGAGGTCGCCGCGATCACCGATCAGCGGGCGGCAGAGCTCCTCGCCGACCGGCGCGCGGCTCCGCCGACGACCCGCCGCAAGACCACTACCACCAGGAAGAAGGCCGCCACGCCCGCCCGTTCGGGATCAAAAAGATCGTGACCTTCGCCCGCACCATGAGGATCGGGGACTAAGCCGTTATGCGGCCAGCACTGCCGATACGCTAACGCCGTGAACTTCCGCGCCGCACCGCAGGAGGGCGACGCCGACCGGGGGAAGACCGGAAACGGCGCCGCGCGGCGCCACCATGCCCGGCGTCAGGGGGGTCAAGGGGTCCTGTCGATCAAGCCGTTCCGCCGGCTGTGGATCGCGCTGTCCCTGTCCAGCCTGGGCGACTGGCTGAGCATCGTCGCGCTCACCGCGCTGGCGCCCTCGCTGGCCAGCGGCGGCGCGGTGGCGAAGGGTTCGGCCGTCGGCGGCGTCTGGCTGGCCACGCTGCTGCCCGCATTGCTGTTCGGCCCGCTGGCCGGGGCGCTGGCGGACCGGATGGACCGCCGGACCATGATGATCGCCGGCGACGTGATCCGCGGCCTGCTGTTCGTGTCCATCCCCATCTTCCCGAACCTGACCTGGATCTACGTCGCCAAGTTCCTGGCCGGCATCGCGACCCAGTTCTGGGCTCCGGCGACCTCCGCGTCGATCCCCAACCTGGTGCCCAAGGACAAGCTGGAACGGGCCAACCAGCTCAGCATCCTGAGCACGTACGGCACCGCACCGCTCGCGGCCGGCGTGTTCAGCGTGCTCGCCCTGGTCAGCGACGGGATCAGCCGGGTCACGCCGCTGTTCCACGCCAGCAACGTGGACCTGGCCCTGTACTTCAACGCCGCCTCCTACTTCATCTCCGCGCTCACCGTCTACTTCATCCGCGAGATTCCCAAGCGGAACGACAGCGAGAAGATCTCGGCGCCGTCCGCGGCCAAATCCATCTGGGAGGGCTGGCGGTTCATCGGCAGGACCCCGGTGGTGCGCGGCCTGGTGATCGGCATGGTGGGCGCGTTCGCCGCGGCCGGCGTGGTGATCGGCCTGGGCTACTTCTACATCACCTTCACCCTGCACGGCGGCAGCGCCGGCTGGGGCCTGGTCTTCGCCGCGATCTTCGTCGGCATGGCGCTGGGCATGGTCGTCGGCACCAAGGTGCTCGGCAGCTTCAGCCGCCGACGGCTGTTCGGCATCACGATCGCGGCCGGGGCGGTGCCGCTCGCGCTCATCGGGCTGATCCCGAACCTGGGCGCCGTCGTCCTGTTCGTGGTGCTGCTCGGTGCGCTGTCCGGGATCGCCTACTCCACCGGCTTCACCATCGTCGGCCTGGAGGTGGACGACGCCACCCGCGGCCGGGTCTTCGCCTTCTTCCAGTCCTCCATCCAGATCATCCTGCTCACCGTCATCGCCGCCGTCCCGTTCCTGTCGGCCCTGTTCACCAGGCTGATCGTCAGCCTGAACGGCACCGGGGACGTGAAGATCGGCACGGTCACCTACGTCTCGGCCGGGCAGAACGCGGTGATCCTGCTGGCCGCCCTGGTGGCGTTCCTGCTCGGGATCCGGGCCTACCGGCAGATGGACGACCGCAGGGGCGTGCCGCTGCGCGAGGACCTGATGGCGGCGATCCGCAGCGAGTCGCCCCCGCCGATCGGCGAGCCCGGCCATGTCAACGGCAGCACCCCGCCCGGACCGCCGCCGGGGCGGCTGATCGCGTTCGAGGGCGGCGAGGGCTCGGGCAAGACCACGCAGGCCCGGCTGGTCGCCATCTGGCTGCGCGAGCTCGGCTACGACGTGGAGAATACGCACGAGCCCGGCGCGACCAAGATCGGCATGCGGCTGCGCGCGCTGCTCCTGGACACCTCGCACACCGGCATGTCGCCGCGTGCCGAGGCGCTGATGTACGCGGCCGACCGGGCCGAGCACGTCGCCTCGGTCATCGCGCCCGCGCTGGCCCGCGGCGCGATCGTCATCACCGACCGGTACGTCGACTCTTCCCTGGCCTACCAGGGCGCGGGCCGGAACCTGCCGGTCGACGAGATCGCCGGGTTCAACCGGTGGGCGACCGGCGGGCGCACCCCGGACCTCACGATCCTGCTGGACATGGACCCGATGGCGGGGCTGAGCCGCCGGGCCCGTTCGGCCGACCGGCTCGAGGCCGAGCCCGCCGACTTCCACCTCCGGGTCCGGGCCGGCTTCCTGGCCCTGGCCCGCGCCGAACCCGCCCGCTACCTGGTGCTCGATGCCGACCGGCCGCCCGCCGAGATCACCCGCGACATCCAGGAGCGGATCCGCGAGCTGCTCCCCGACCCGGTGCCCTCGGCCGCCGAGGCCAGCACCGGTGACTTCCCCGCGATCCGGGCCGAGGTCCTGACCCCCACCCCGCAGCCGGGCGACCGGCGCCGCCCGTGACCGGGGTTTTCGCCGACCTCCCCGGCCAGGACGCGGTCGTCGCCCAGCTCCGCCGGGCCGCCGCCGGGGCCTCGGCCCTGCTGGCCGGGCGGCAGCCCGAACCCGGCGCCATGACCCACGCCTGGCTGTTCACCGGCCCGCCCGGGTCAGGCCGGTCGGTGGCGGCCCGGGCCTTCGCCGCCGCGCTGCTGTGCGACGAGGGTGGCTGTAACCAGTGCAACAGCTGCCGCCAGGTCTTCGCCGGCACCCACGCCGACCTGCTGCTGATCCGCCCCGAGGGCCTGTCCTACGGGGTGAAGCAGACCCGCGACCTGGTGCTGCGCGCGGCGGGCAAGCCGACCGGCGGGCGCTGGCAGATCGTCCTGTTCGAGGACGCCGACCGGTGCACGGAACAGGCCGCCAACGCCCTGCTCAAGGCGATCGAGGAGCCCGCCCCGCGGACCGTCTGGCTGCTCTGCGCGCCCTCGGCCGAGGACCTGGTGCCCACGATCAGGTCGCGCTGCCGGGTGGTCACGCTCGTCGTGCCGTCGTCGGCGGCCGTGGCTCAGGCGCTGACCGAGCGGGACGGCATCGAGCCCGCTCGCGCGCTGGCCGCGGCGCGTGCGGCGCAGGGGCACATCGGCCGCGCCCGGCGTCTCGCGGTTGATCCCGCCGCAGCCAAGCGCCGCGCCGACGTGCTTCGCGTCCCGTCATCGGTGACCTCGCTGGGCCCGGCCCTGTCGGCGGCCGCCGCCCTGGTCCGCACCGCCGAGGAGGAAGCCAAGGCGGTCACCGAGGAACTCGACGAGCCGGAACGCGAGGCGCTGCGCCGGGCGTTCGGCGAGGGATCCTCGGGCAAGGGCGTGGCCAAGGCGATGCGGGGCATGGCCGGCGCCATGAAGGACCTGGAGGACCGGCAGAAGTCCCGCGCCACCCGGGTCAAGCGCGACACCCTGGACCAGGCCCTGCTCGAGCTGGCCCTGTTCTACCGCGACATCTTGATGCTGCAGCTAGGCGCCGGGGTGGAGCTCGCCAACCCCGAGTCCGGCCTGCGCAAGCTCGCCTCCTCCTCCACCCCCGAGGCCACCCTCCGCCGCCTGCAGGCCATCATGCACTGCCGCGAGCTCCTCACCCTCAACGTCGCCCCCCTGCTAGCCGTCGAAGAAATGGCCCTCTCCCTCACCGAAGCCTAACCCCCGGGGCTCCGACAAAACGGCGGGCAGCCGGTCGGCGCCTGGTAGCGGCAAACCCGGACAACGTAGTCTGGCACCGTGGGCATGATGATGGCGGTGAGCTTCGAGCGGTACGGCCGGCTCTACTACCTCGACCCCGGAGCCCATAAGCCGGCCATCGGCGACAAGGTGCTGGTGCCCACCGATTCGGGACCCGAGGTAGCCGAGTGCGTCTGGGCTCCGCAGTGGGTGTCGGAGGAGATCGACGGGCTGCCGGTCTGCGCGGGCCTGGCCAGCGACGGTGACCTGGCCCGGGACGAGGAGAACCGCAAGCGGCGGGCCGAGGGCCGGCTCGCCTCCCGCCGCCTGATACGCGAGCACGGGCTGCCGATGAAGGTCACCGCGGTGGACTTCATCGGCGCGGAGAACGTGTTCGTGGTGTACTTCAGCGCGCCGCACCGGGTGGACTTCCGCGCGCTGGTCCGCGACCTGGGCGGCCGGCTCAAGGCGCGGGTCGAGCTGCGCCAGATCGGCCCGCGGGACGAGGCGCGGTTGCAGGGCGGGATCGGCCCCTGCGGCCGCGACCTGTGCTGCGCCACGTTCCTGAAGGACTTCGAGCCGGTGTCGGTCCGGATGGCCAAGGACCAGGAGCTGCCGGTGAACCCGCTGCGGATCGCCGGCGCGTGCGGCAGGCTGATGTGCTGCCTGAAGTACGAGCACCCGCTCTACCAGGACTTCCGCAAGGACGCCCCGCCGGTGGGCGCGGCCGTCACCTCACCGGAAGGCCCGGGCACGGTGATCGGCCACAACGTCCCCTCCGACACGGTCGTGGTCAAGCTGGCCGCCGACGGCCGGGCCGCGCCCTGCCCCAAGGCCAGCGTGTGCGGGTCGCGGAAGGCGTACGAGTCCATGCACGGGAAAGGGTGAGACCCGGGCGCCGTAGCTGGCTGGCCGCCGCGGCGATCCTGCTGGCCGGGTGTTCCAGCAGTTCATCGGTCCCGAACGACCTGCCTTCCACGTCCCCCGCCTACTACGCGCAGCACCTGGCCTGGCAACCCTGCGACAACGGCTTCCAGTGCGCCCGCCTGCTGGTGCCGTTCGACTACGCCCGCCCCGGCGGGCCGCGCTTCTCCCTGCCGGTCATCAAGCTCCCGGCCACCGACCCCGCCCGCCGCGTCGGCGACCTGGTGGTCAACCCGGGCGGCCCGGGCGGCTCGGGCGTGCAGTACGCGCTCGCGGCGCGCGGCGAATTCCCGTCCGCCGTGCGGGCCCGGTTCGACGTCGTCGGCTTCGACCCGCGCGGGGTGGGCGGCAGCGAGCCCGCGCTGTCCTGCATGACCGGCCCGGAGCTGGACAAGTACCTGTCCACCGACGAGATGCCGGACAACGCCGCGCAGCTCGCCGCCGTGGTCCGGCAGGGCAAGTTCTACGCGTCCCGGTGCGAGCAGAACTCCCGGGCGCTGCTGCCCTACGTCGGCACCCAGAACGCGGCCCGCGACCTGGACGTGCTCCGCGCCGCGCTCGGCCAGTCCCGGCTCACCTACCTGGGCAAGTCCTACGGCACCTACCTGGGCACCTGGTACGCCCAGCTGTTCCCGCACCGGGTCAGGGCGCTGGTCCTGGACGGCGCGGTGGACCCGGACACGCCGGGCCTGCAGTCCGACGCCGTCCAGGCCGAAGGGTTCCAGACCGCGTTCGGCTCGTTCGCCGCGTGGTGCCGCGCGCGCTCCGGCTGCCCGCTGGGGCAGGATGCCGCTGGTCAGCTCGAGGCCCTGATCGTTCGGGCCAATTCCCGGCCGTTGTCGCAGGAGCTTGGCACCGGCCAGGTGGCAAGCGGCGCCCTGCTGCTGAACGGGGTGGCCGCCGCGCTGTACAGCAAGTCGACCTGGCCGGACCTGAAGGACGCGCTGGTCAACGCGTTCAACGGCGACGGCACCCTGCTGGTCCAGCTGGCCGACCTGCTGCTGGAGCGGAACGCGGACGGGACCTACGCCAACCTGGTGGACGCCAACACCGCGATCAGCTGCGTGGACCGGCCCTGGCCCCGGTCGCTGGCCAGCTGGCAGGCGGCGGCGTCGGCGGCCGAACGGGCGGCGCCGCTGTTCGGCGCGTCGATCGTGTGGGGCAACCTGCCGTGCGCGTACTGGCCGGTGCCGGCCGCGCCGCCGGCCGCGATCAAGGCCGCGGGCGCGGCCCCCATCCTGGTGGTCGGGACGACCCGCGATCCGGCCACGCCGTACCGCTGGGCGCGGGCGCTGGCCGCCGGCCTGTCCTCCGGCGTGCTGCTCGGCTGGAACGGCGACGGCCACACCGCCTACGGCGAGGGCAGCTCCTGCGTGGACGCGATCGTGAACGCGTACCTGATCAGCCTGACGGTGCCGCGCAGCGGGACGCTCTGCCCCGCATCAGGGCGGTAACTCCCAGCATCCCGGCGAGCGGCAGCAGCACCACGGCGGGCAGCTGGTACCGCCAGGAGAACTCGAACGCGTCCGAGCTCACCAGCAGCACCACCGCGGCCAGCGTCACCAGCAGGCAGGGCACGCGCAGCTCCGTGCGCCGCCGCACCGCGCCCGCCACCCCCGCGACGCCGAAAACCGCGTACAGCGGCCCCGGCGTGTAACCGCCGCCCAGCTGGTAGGCCCGCAGGAACGACGCGGCGGGCTGGACCGCGACCAGGTCGCCGCCGCTGCCGTGCGCGTGCGCCAGCCGGGTGAGGAAGGCCATCGAGTACCGCCGCGGGTAGACCGGGTAGAAGTCCTGGAACTGCCAGCGCGCGATGGGCGTGACCTGCGGGTCGCCGTCCCGGACCGGCGCGAGCAGCCGGACCGAGTCCCGGGCGGCCGACGCGGCCGCCCGCAGCGGCTGCTGCCGGAAGACGGCGACCGCGAACCGGTCGAGGAACTCGTCCCGGGTGAGCCCGGGCGGGACCGGCACGGTGTGCCCGGGGGAGCGCGGGTTGTGCAGCAGCCCGTCGATGCCGCCCAGCGCCAGGGTCTGCGCCGGTGACGGGCACAGCGCCCGCTCGCCGGCGGGCAGCCGGAGCGTGGCGCAGTCCGCCGCGGCCGCCGCCCGCCCGTACTGCGGGCTCGGCCCGTTGCCGGCCATCCCGAAGTGCCCGGTGACGCCGAACGTCCCGGCCAGGTAGCCGAGCACCGGCAGCATGAAGCACCCGGCCGCCAGCGCGGCCCGCCGCACCCGGCGCGCCCACCCGCGCACGGTCAGCGCCGCGAACACCACCACCGGCACGATCAGCACCGCGCCGATCTCCCGCACCGTGACCGCCGCGCCGAGCAGCAGCGCCCCGACCGCCACCGGCCACCGGCCGGTCCGCCACAGCAGCACCACGAGCCCCGCCGCGATCATCGTCTCGAACAGCACGTCCGGCATGATCGTCTGCTCGAGCTGGAGCTGATACGCGTCGAGCAGCACCGGCGCGGCGGCCAGCGTCGCCACCCACCGCGGCGCCCCCCGGCGGAGCAGCACCGCGTACAGCGCCACCGCCATGGCCAGCCCGAACGCGTGCTGGACCGCCGCGACCAGCGCCAGCCCGCCGGCCGGCTCCAGCAGCCGGAGCAGCGCCTGGTATCCCTGCGGCGCGGTGGCCACCGAGCCCTCGAGGTACTTGACCGAGTCGATGTACAGCAGGGCGGGCCGGTAGGCGGTCTCGGCCAGCACCCGCAGCGCCAGGCCGGCCGTCAGGACCAGCAGAAACCAAAAATGGCGCCGAACGGTCCTCCATCCCGCCCATGCCACCCCAGGAGCCTGGACCGGCGCGGTCGCCTCCCGCTGGGTGATCGTCACGGATAAAGGCTGGCCGGCTTCCCCTCCAGGCTGGCTGAAAACCTGCTGCGAATCGCGTTAGCGCCGAGCACCGCGGCCACCGGGATGAGGCTGAGCTGCGGCAGCTGGTACCGCCAGTCGAAGGTGGCGAACATGGCCGGGGGCAGCAGGACGGCCACCGCGCTGACCGTGAACAGCAGCAGCGCCCTCCGGTCGCCCCGGCCGAAGACCAGGCCGGCCAGGGCGAGCGCGAGCCCGGCCGCGAACAGCGGTCCGGGCAGGTAGAACCACCGCCCGTACGCGGCCAGGAACGCGGCCGGCCCGGCGCGTATCCCCGGGGGCGGGTAGCCGAACGTCCCGATCGAGGCGTACGCCTGCCGGTCCGGCCGGACCTTCGTCTGGAACTGCAGGTAGGCCGGCGAGTACCGTTCCGGCCCGGCCCCGCGGACCGGCGAGAACCCGTAGCCGAAGTCACGGACGACGGCTTCGGCGTAGGCGCCCGGCTGGTGCCGCAGGATCCGCAGGCTGAAGTCGCGCACCACCGCGTCCCTGGACTGGCCGGCCGGGGGCGTGAAGGTCCACTGCGGCGAGGACGGGTCCCAGGTGTAGAAGTCCGCGATCCGCTGTGACGGCGGCTCCGCCGGGCACAGCGGCCGCTCGTAGGCGGGAAGGTTCAGGCCCTGGCAGTCGGCGAAGTCCGCCACCCGCCCGTACAGGAACGCCCCGTCGAACGTGGTGAAATTCCACTGCCCGTGTGCCGCGGCGAACCACCCCAGGTAGCCCACCACCGGCACCAGGAAGCACCCGGTCAGCGCGGCCAGCCGGACCAGCCGCCGCCCGCGGAGCAGCAGCACGTACAGCGCGGCCGGGACGATCATGATCAGTTCCTGGTCGCGGAACATCACGGCCACCCCGAGCAGCAGCCCGGCTGCCGCCGCGGCGCGGACCGTCAGCCCGTCCCGCCGCCACACCAGCAGGACCAGCGCCCCCACGATTAGCAGCAGCGTCCACACGTCGGTCAGTACGTACTGCTCGAGCACGAGGTGCAGCGGGTCGAACAGCACCGGGATCGTGGCCAGCGCCGCCAGCGGTGTCCGCGCCCCGAACCGGATCAGCACCGCGTAGACCAGCACGGCGGTGGCCAGCCCGGCCAGGTGCTGCGTCAGCGGGACGAGCCACTCCTCGTGCAGCGCCGCGATCGGGATGATCAGCACCGAGTACCCGCTCTGCCGCAGCGCGTCCGGGCTCCACCGCCCGTGGGCGAAGTTGTGCGCGTACTGCAGGTACCGCACGCTGTCCGGGAAGATCAGCGCCGGATGGTAGGCCGCGAGCACGACGCCTCGCAGCGCCGCCGCCAGCACCAGCAGCGCCACGAAGATCCAGTGTCGGTGCAGCCGTCGCGCTGCCATGCTCAACCGACCCGGGCTCAGCCTGCCCGGGCTCAGCCTGCCCGGGCGCCGCTCCACCCGGTCCACCGCTCGACCGTCACCGCTAGTCCCGTCGGCGCGAACCCACCACAGCGTTTCCCAATCCTCGGAGTAATGGTCGGCGAGCATGGTGACCACCGGGTTCTCGCCGACGTTGCGCAGCCGCTTCAGCGGCCTGCCCGACTTCGGCTTCTGGTCCACGGCCGTATAGACCACGTCACCGTCGACCGCGAAGGTGACCACCACCACGTGCGGCCGACCCTGACCGTCGGCGGTTCCCAGGCGCACCACCGGCCCGGCGGCGAACCGCGCCCGCGCTTCGTCCTCAGCAAGCCTCACGCCGAGGATATTACGGGCCTCAACCCCGCTGGCCCGCCCGGACGCGAACCCGCCGTCCCGGCCTTCCGGTAGACTCATCGCGTCGTCCCGCCAGGCGACACGCCGCCTTAGCTCAGTCGGTTAGAGCGACGCACTCGTAATGCGTAGGTCATCGGTTCGATTCCGATAGGCGGCTCCCAGCTAAAAGGCCACTTCCGCGCTTACGTTCGAAGGGGAAGTGGCCTTTTGCTAACGGATCTGCTAACAGCAGGGGTGCTATGCGGCCTTCACGGCCTGGGCGAAGATATCCGCGGCAGCGGCCTCGGCGCTGCGGATAACGTGGGCGTACACGCGCAGGGTGATAGCCGGGTCGGCGTGGCCCAGGCGAGCGGCGACGACATGAACGGGCACGCCAGAGAGCAGCAGGGTCGTGGCATGCAGGTGTCTGAGGTCGTGTAGCCGCGCGTGCGGCAGCTGGTCCTTGGGCCGGGAACCTTGGTCTGGCTCGTTGTGGGCGCGGATGAGCTTGGTCATCAGCGATGTGACGGTATCGGGGTAGACCGGCTCGCCCCATCCGGTCGTGAACACGTACCCGTCCTTGGTTCCGCGCCAGGAGTCGCCCGCTTGCAGCCGCTCGGCGGCCTGGTCGGCCTTGCGCTGGCGGAGGACGGCGACGGTCTCGTCATCAATGGGGATGGCCCGCGTCCGACCGCTCTTAGTTGTCCCGTTGACGCGCTCGCCTTGGATCACTGCGGTTGATCCGGTGATGGTGATCTTCTTCCCGTCGAGGTCAATGTCGGCCCATTGCAGGTTGAGCAGCTCGCCGCGGCGTGCTCCGGTGTAGGCCGCGACGTGGAAGAAGGCGAACAGCCGGTGCTCCCTCGCAGTGGTCAGGAACGCACGGAGTTGCGCTATGGCCCAGACGGTTCCGGGTTCGTGGGCCTGTGCTCGTGGCCGCTTGGCCCGTTCCACGGGGTTGCTGCCGATGAGTTCGTCCACGATGACGGCATCGCGGAACGCCTTCCTGAGCACCGCGTGCAGGTGGATCACGGTCGCGGCGGCGAGCGGCTGGCCGTCGCGGCCCCCACTGGTCAGCAGGTCGCGGTACAGCTTGGTGATCGTAGACGGCCGGACGGCCTGGATCGGCAGGCGGCCGATCCGCGGCGTGACGTAGAGCCTGATGCAGGCACGGTAGTCGAGCAGGGTGCGCGGCTTGATCTCCATCGCGTGGCTGTCGATCCAGTCATCGAGGTAGGCGGCGACAGTCACCCGGTTCCGATCGACGTACTCGCCGCGCCGTGCCTTTACCCGGCCCTCGTCGCGGGCGGCCTTGGCTTCTTCCTCGGTGGCGAAGCCGCTGACCCACTTCGGCTTGCTGATGCCCGTCTCTGGGTCCTTGACGCGGATCACGTATGACCAGGTGCTTCCGCGCTTCATGACGCCATCGCGGAGTCGGGGGGTGTTCTTGCGCGGCTTCTCCTGGCGGCCAGTCAGGGTGGCGGTGTTGTCGTGCATTACGCTGCGGTCCTTTCTGTGAGCAGCCTGGAGACGTATGCCTCCAGGGCAGTGAGCGGGATGCGTCGTGATCCGTCGATGCGGATGGACGCGATGGCGCCGCTGGCCAGCAGCTCGTAGAGCTTGCTGCGGGAGATGGCCAGTGCCTCGGCCGCCTCAGGTACGGTCAGCAGTAGCCGGGTCATGGCGGACCTCCCGTCGGCGGCGCGTGGGACGGGACGCCCACCGCCAGCACGGCTACCGGCGGCGGGTGTCCGCGTCCGGCGAAGTGCCAGTCATTGATGACGAGCGTGGTGTCGCTGTCGAGGTCAGGTAGTAGTCCGGCGGATATGGCGCATTCGCGTTGGTGGGCGGCACGGTCGGCGCGGAGGGCACCCATGGTGGTGGAGTAGGCACGGCTCTTGGTCGAGAAGTGGCCGCGGAAGCCGAGCATGTGCGCCCAGGCGGCCAGTCGCAGCCCGCTGAGCTGCGGGAGCCTGCCCAGGCGCAGGCATTCGGCTATGTGACAGCGGGCGTGTTCGCGGACGGGCAGGTCGGCGAGGCGATCGGCGGCAGTGATGCGGCGGTCGAGAGTACCGGTGCATTCGGCGGCCTTCGTGGCGTACTTCGCTACGTAACCGGCGACCTTGGTATCTGTCAGCTCTCCGGTAGTCGTGATCGGACGAGTGTCGTGTTCGCGGCCCCAGGCCAGGGTCCGGGCGGCGACTCCCGGAGCGGTGGGCGTGACGACGTTGACGATGCGGATGGCCTGGTCGATGGCGGCAGTGAGCAGGCCGAGTGTGGCCCAGGCAGGAGGGGTCGTGGTTGGCCCTGCGGGGCCGTCGAGGCGGATGACAGCGTGGAAGTGGACGACCCCGCGCCGCTGGTATTCGGCGACCTTGGCGTACGAGACCCGTACCAGCGCCTTGTTGGTAAGCCCGGCCTGGCGGGCCAAGGTCCGACGCAGGGTGATGGTGAAGCGGCGCCACAGTTCGGGGGCGTAGGCGTTGAACAGAACCGAGCCGGTGTAGTCATAGCATTCGGGGCACAGCGGCTCGCCGAGCCGGTCGTCATCAGGAGCGTGCTTCTCAGCACAGGACATGCGGATGCCGTGCGGGCAGGTCCGACTGCCGCGCCGAGGTCGGCATCTCAGGAGTCGGCCGTCCTTCTCACGGCGGGAATGCACTGGGCCAAATGACGGCGCGGTGAGCGTGACGAAGACGCACGGGTGTTCAGCCACCGTGGCGGGGACTCCCTTGCCTCCGGTCAGTCCGGCACGGATGAGCTGGTAGGTATCGGCGCGGTAGACCTCGGCGCACGATGGGCAGCGCGAGGCGCGGCGGGTCTTGCACGCGATCGGCAGGACGCCACCGGGTTCGTGGACGGTGGTGTAGCGGTGGAGCAGTTCGCCCGTGCCGCCGTCGATGTAATCGGCGCGGCCACGCAGCAGAACGGGTTGCAGGCAGCCTCCGGTGTGCCGGGCGGTGCCTGCGAGAACAGTGGGCAAAGGTAGTACTCCTCTCGTCGGGCCCTTACGGGCGGTGGTGGACGAGCGGAGGCAAACCGCAGCCAGGCGGATAAGTATCGGGTTGCTGATCAGCGGTGCTATGCCGCATGTGGCCTGGTCAGATTGCCTGCCGCTCAGGCGTTTCATGTGTGGCTTGTGCACCGTGACCCGGCACCCGGTTACTCACCGGCCGGGTATCTGCACGGTCATCCCTCGATGGGGCGAGGTCCTATGGCCTCAATCGTACAGTACCCAATATACGTGCCTAATACACAAAATATCAGTTGCGCTTAGTAGTGAGGCGCTTCGCCAGGTCGCGTAGCTCAGTGGCTGGCGGGTCTTGCATGGTGAGCAGGTCCGAGACGAGCTGGCGCACCAGGGCGTGCCCGCGGACTTGTTCTGGAGTGATGGCCTCAGCTTGGACCAGCGCGGCGACCGCCTCATAGACTTGGCGGCGCTGGGCATGAGCGCGGGCCACGTCGATAAGCATCCGGGCTTGTCGCTCGGCAGACAGGCCGGTGGTGTCCACATTGGCAGCGGCGCGCAGTGCGCGGCCTGCGTCACCAAGTTCGACGGCGACGGCGATTTCATAAAGCCGCACGTTGACGGGACCGAACTCGGTGTTGTACTCGCCCCGTCCCTCGCCGAGCCGGGCGGCGATCTGGCTGGCCCGCTCAAGCTGGTCATACGCGGTATCGGGGTCGTTGACGTGGGCGGCGGTGACGGCACGCTGCAAGGTTAGGCCGCCCCATAGAGACATGGCCTGCGGGTCACCCTGGTCGGCCATCGGCCACAAGGCCTCGGCCGCGGTCCGGGCGGTTTCCTCGGCCTGGTCGTAGTGGCGGGCGTTGATGAACACGAATACGAGCCGGAACGCCCCAGCGGCGGCGAGCATCGGGTTGCCTGCCCGTTCGGCGGCGGCCATGGCACGGTCAGCGGCGATCCAGGCGGCTTCCGGCTCGCCAAGTTTCGCTAGCGCGGCCGAACATGCCTGGTAGGTCGTGGCCAGCAGTTCGGATACCTCGGCCCGCTGCTCCTCCGGCACCGATCGAGCGGCCGTCTCAAGGTCGGGGACCAGGCGCCGCAGCAAGTCGGTTAGCTCGGTGTAGCGCCCAGCGTGCGTCAACTCCCATGCCTTGCGGGTCTTGGTGCGGAGTGTGCTGATGGCGGGAGCGCGGCGACCATCCAGTATGGCGCGTAGCGCGTAGGCGCCAGACAAGACCAAGCGCAGGCCACTTGCACCAGGCGGTTCCTCGGTGACCGCGGCGACCACGGGCGCCTCGGCGGCCAGCTCAGCGAGCGGGATCTCAAGCGCCGCGGCGAGAGCTTCTAGCACCGACATGCGGTCGACCTTGCGCACACCGCGCTCAACCTGCGAGACCCAGGCCACCGACCGGTCAACCATCCTGGCCAGCTCGGGCTGGGACAAGCCCCGGCGGCGCCGCTCAGCAGCAATCTTCCGACCCAGGGCCTTCTGGTAATCGGGCGTGGTCACCCGCCCGTGCCCTTGCCCGTCTGGAGGGTCAGCCAGTCAACCTCCGTGCTGGCCAGATACTGGTCCCGCTCGTCCAGGTAGCGACGCGTGTGCGGGGCTGCCTCATGCGCTTCGAATGCCGCCTTGTCCCGGTATAGCTCGTAGAAGATCCGCTGCAAGGGCTGGCCCTCGACCAGGTGAGAGGCGTACACGAGCGTCCCCGGCTCGTTGGCCTTGATGCCTTCGATTGTCTCCGCCACCAGCCGGTCGTAAGCCTCGGCACTGGCCTCGTCCTTGCACGTGAAGCGCACGCACAGACCGAACATCTGTCTCCTCCAAGTCGTGTGACGCCATGCTCGCACCGAATGTGCCGGGCTAGTACGCAAAGTAACAAGTATTTATAGTACGTTGCTATGACTCAGAGTACGCTCCAGGTAGCAGAAGATGTGAACTAGGCGCCGCAGCGAGGATCAATGCACACGCCAGCACCCAGGACAGTCGGGCTACGCACCACTGACGTCACCTATCCCGGCGGCACTGAGCACATCCGTGCTGTTCGAGCCGACTTGCGCGCAGTACTCCGAGATTGCCCGAGAGCAGACGATGTGATCCTCTGTGCTTCCGAGCTCTTCTTTCCAGGGTTCAGGTCTGTCTCAGCGCCCTGCTCGGGGTGATCGCGGGTGGTGCTCCTGTTCTGGCTGATCAGGTGATCTTTCTGGGACCCTGACCGGACTCCTTCGGCGGGCTGGTGGTATCTCTGTACTCCT
>WNGR01004011.1_pt1 | contig 15951 bp, 12 predicted proteins | sample 5407581 | NCBI WGS metagenome assembly WNGR01 (sample SAMN13153383, study PRJNA577476) | soil metagenome | isolation source: 80 cm soil or saprolite under Garry oak tree replicate 2 | place: USA:California | collected 2016-06-15 | reverse complement strand
AGGATGGCGAAGATCTCGTCCGCCTTCTTGCCGGCCCAGGTGCGCTCGAAGTCCTCGCGGGTGGCCGGAACCCCCAGCCGCGCGGCGAGCGCCAACCATGCGTCCCCGTGGAAACGCATGTTGTCGACGAGGGTGCCGTCGAGGTCGAAGATGATGGCGCGAGGGCGGTCCATGCGGCCGCGCAGCATACTCCGGCGCGGGGGCGGACGCGCCACCTCACAGTGGAGCTCACTTGGCCTGAGCCCGTCGCGAGGCGCACGATGCCGCCGGCGAGCCGGGCACGACGACGGAGCAGCGGAGGCGTGCCTGGAAGGCACGTCGAGCAGCGGACGGAGGAGTCTGCCCGGCGCAGCAAGGCAGCGTGCGCCGCAGCAGGGATCGGGCCAAGTGGGCTCCGCTTTACGCGCGCCGCGCGCGCATCTCCGCTCGGATCGCCTCCTGGGCCGCGCGGTCGAGCCGCGTCCGGATGGCAGGGAAGATGACGCGCTCCTCGCGGTCGAGGTGCGCCGCGAACTGCCCGTCCAGCTCGCGCGCCGCCTCGGCCAGCGCCGGGGCCGCCCGGCCGAGCTCGTCCGGGCGCTCCTGGATCGCCCGGCAGGCGGCGACGAGGCGACCCACCGCCCGCTCGTGCTCGGCGTGCTCCCGCCGCATGTGATCGAGCTCGGCGTCGACGGCCGGGTCGAGCCCGCGCAGCCGCGGCAGGATCGACGCTTCCTCGTCGGCGGCGTGCAGCGGCAGCGCCACCTCGAAGTAGCGTCGGACGTCGCCGGCGGCCTGCTGCGCCTCGGCTGCCGCCAGGCCGCTCGCACTCGCGAGGCGCAGGGCGAGCGCGACGAAGTCGCGGATACGAGCGTGGCAGTCGAGCAGGGCGTCGACGACGTCGCCCGGCCGGGCGGGCTGCCGATGCGGGCTTCCCAGCCGAATCACAGGCGCGATCTAACCGCTCGCGGCCGTCCCCGCCGGTTCCCCGATCTCGCGCAGGCAAGCGAGCAGCTCGTCGCGATCGAACGGCTTCTCCAGCACCGGCCGACCGCTGGCGGCCAGCAGCCGCCGCGCCTCGTGCGAGAAGACGCCCCCTGTCATGAAGGCGAACCGGCACGCCTGCTCGGGCGCGATGGCCTCGACGGCGGCGTGCAGCTGCACCCCCGTCATCTCGGGCATCATGACGTCGCACAGGATCACGTCGAAGCGCGCCCCGTTGCGGATGAGGTCGAGCGCGGCCCGGCTCTGGGAGAGCGAGCGCACGCGCTCGCTGCCGCGCAGGAGGCGCGCCACCGCCTCGCACACCCGCGGCTCGTCGTCCACGACGAGTACGGCGCCCGGGATGGGCGGCCGCGCTGGAGCAGCCTCGGCGCCCGCCGCAGCCGGCGCGGTGGTGGCGACGAGGAGGACGCGGAAGCACGAGCCTCGGCCGGGCGTGCTCTCCACCTCGATGGCACCGCCGTGGCCGCGCACGATGCTGTGGCAGATGGCGAGGCCGAGTCCGGTCCCCACCCCCTTCGGCTTGGTCGTGAAGAACGGGTCGAACAGGCGCTGGACGAGCTCGGGCGGGATGCCGCAGCCCGAGTCGCGGACCTCCACGGCCACCGTCTCTCCCATCCGCTTCACCGTGATGCGCACCTCGTTGGCGCTGGCCTCGCCGTCCGGGATGGCCTGGGCGGCGTTCACGAGCAGGTTCACGAAGACCTGCGCCAGCTTCCCTTCGTTGCCTCGCACCCAGACCGGCTCACGCCCCGCGCAACGCACGAGCCGGGCGCGGTGCTTCACCTCGTTGCTCGACATGCTGCACGCCGCGTCGAGGACGCCCCGCAGCTCGACCGCGCCGAGCTCCTCCTCGTCGTCGCCGCGCGAGAAGGTCTTGAGGTCGCGTACGATGTCGCGCACGCGCTCCAGACCCTGCCGCGCGTCGGAGAGCGCGTTGCGCAGCTCCTGCCGCTCCTCCGGGGTGGCCGTGCTGGGGTGCTGCGAGATCGCGCCCGCGACGTAGGACACATTGGCGAGCGCGTACGAGATGGGGTTGTTGATCTCGTGCGCGATGCCGGCTGCCAGCGTGCCGAGCGAGCTCATCCGGTCCGTCAGCGCGAGCCGCGCCTCCAGGCGTCGCCTTTCGGACACGTCGCGGCCGAAGATGAGCACCGCTGGACCGCCGTCGAAGTCCACCAAGGCGCCGCGGAACTCGACGTGAGCCGCGGAGGTGCCGTCGGGGCGCCGGAGATGGAGCTCGAGCGGATAGCGCTCGCCTTGCGCCGCGTCCACCAGGGCCTTGGTCGCCTGGGCGAGCTCCTCGGGTGAGACGAACTCCAGGGCCGGCCGCCCGATGAGCGTGTCCGTGGACTGATCGCCGAGCGCGTGCGCAGCGGCAGGGTTCGCGTAGGCGATACGGCCCTCGCGGATGACGACGACCAGGTCGGGCGAGCACTCGATGGCCGCGCGGAAGCTCTCCTCGGAGCGCCGCAGCGCCTCCTCGGCCAGCTTCTGCTCGGTGACATCGCGGACGTGCACCACGACGGCACCCACGGCCGGGTCGTCGAGCCGGTTCTCGCGGACCGTCTCCAGCCAGCGCCACGGCTGGCCCTCGAGAGCGTAGCGCGCCAGGCAGCGGATCTGCTCGGAGGGCCGGGCCAGCGACTCGGCTCGCGCCGCGCGGATGGCGCCTCGATCGTCGGCGTGGACGAGCTCGAGCCCTTCCAGCCCCACGATCTCCCCGGGCGGCCTCCCGAAGATGTGCGCCGTCGACGCGCTCGCCCAGATCAGCCGCCCGTCGGCCGCCTGGAGGACGAGGCCCTCGGCGCTGTTCTCCAGGATGTCCCGGAACCGCTGCTCGTTGTGCTGCAGCGCCGGGATGGCGCGCCGCTCGCTCGTGACGTCTCGAGCGGTGATGAGGCGAGCCGGGCGTTCGTCGAGGTGCACGTCGGCGGACCGCACCTCGACGTCCAGGACCGCGCCGGCGCGCGTGCGGTGCCGCCAGAGTCCCCGTCGGCCGACGGGATCATTCGGCGGCAGCCGGACCTGCTCGACGTCCTCGGATGGGCGGATGTCCAGGATGGTCATGGCGAGGAACTCCTCGCGCGACCAGCCGTAGGCGCGGACCGCTTGCTCGTTCACGGCCAGGAAGCGGAGCGTCTCTCGGTCGAAGATCCACTGCGGGAGCGGACTGTGATCGAAGAGCGCGCGAAAGAGGTCCTGCTTCGTGGCGTCGAGCGGCATCTGAGGCGAGCCACAGTAGCGGCGATTTGTCGCATGACCAAGGTGCGCCCTGCGCCCACACGGGCGGGATGCTCCAGGCTCTTGTCAGCTGCGATAGTCCGCGTTCTCGGTGATGTACTCGTGGCTGCGGTCGGCGCCGAGCACCTCGGCCGCCGCCCCTCCCGCCCCGAGATCGACCGCCAGCTCGACCGCTCGCTCGTGAGGTGGATGCCGGAGCGGCGGCTGGAAGGTCATCCCATCCGCCGGCGGCACCGACGCGTAGAGCTCGGCCGCTCGCAGGTGGCGGACGAGCCGCTCCTCGCGGCCGGGGTCGAGCAGCATCAGTCCGCCCTCGAGCAGGGGCTCGCCGCCCATGCCTAGCCGGACGCGCGTCATGTCGAGCGACAGCCCGGCGGCGCCCACGTGCTTGCCGATGGCGCACAGGAGCCGTCCGACGTTGGGGTCGTTGCCGTTCACCGCGCACTGGAACAGCGGCGAGTTGGCGATGGCCTTCCCGACGCCGCGCGCGGTGGCGAGGTCGGGAGCGCCGGTGACCTGGATGCGCAGCACGTGGTGGACGCCCTCGCCGTTGCGCACGAGGTCCTCCGCCAGGTCGCGGCAGACGCGGGTGAGCGCGGCGCGGAAGGCGTCGCGCGGGGGCGCCGGCCTGCGCTGCGAGGCGAGCAGCACCACCATGTCGGAGGTGCTCGTGTCGGAGTCGATGGTGATGCCGTGGAAGCTCGCCTCGACCGCCTCGTCGAGCGCCGCCCGCAGCTCCTCGCGCGGGACGTCGAGGTCCGTGAGGAGGAAGACCAGCATGGTGGCGAGGTTCGGCTCGATCATGCCGGCGCCCTTGGCGATGCCCACCACCGCGCCGTCGCCCACCTCCGCCCGGCGGACCTTGGGGTAGAGGTCGGTCGTCATGATGGCCTCGGCCGCGGGCAGGACGGTCCGATCCTGCAGCGCGGCGGCGGCGGCGGGCAGCGCCGCGATCATGCCCGCCTCGGGCAGCCGCCAGCCGATGACGCCCGTCGAGGCGGGCAGGACCTCGGAGGCGGCCAGGCCGAGCGCGCCCGCAGCCGCCGCGCACACGCGCTCGGCCGACGCCAGCCCGTCCGGCGCGCAGACGTTCGACACCTTGTTGTTCACCACCACCGCCCCGAGCCGTGGCCCGTCGCGGCGCGCCCGCCCGACGATGATGGGCGCTCCCGGGAAGGCATTCCTGGTGAGCTTCAGCGCGAAGGCGGAGGTGGGCCGGTCGAGCGCGAGCAGGGTCAGGTTCATGCGCGCCGGCTTCGGCACCTCGACCGGCGTGAATTCGAAGCTGGCCGTCCCGACCCGGAACCCCGCCGGGAGCGTGCTCTGCGCCGCGAGCCAGGCGCGGTGCTCGGCGGCAGAGGCGAAGGCGAGCGAGGTGCTGGGCATGTGGCCGTGTAGCGCGCGCGGGCCCGGCACGTCAAACGGGATCCCGCGCGCTACGGGGTGACGAGCGGCCCGGTGGCCACCACCTCGAAGTCGCTCCCCTTCACACGCGCGCGTGTGGGTCGAGGTCAGCGCGAGGAGAGCGACTGGGTCTTCGGCGCAGCGCAGGCCTCGAGCGTCCGCGAGGACTCCTGGCCGGTCTCGTCCACCGCCGCGACGCGGTAGCAGTGGCGCTCGCCGGGCTTCAGGCCGATGGCGCCGAAGGCGGTGAGGCGCGTCGCCCCGATGTTCTTGTCGTTCTCCCAGTACACCCGGTAGACGACACCGGGCTGGCTGGAGGGCTCCCAGGTCAGGCTGACGGCCTTGTCGGAGGCGGGCTCGGCGCGCAGGCGATAGGGCGCCGGCGGCAGCTCGGCCGAGGCGGTCGTCGAGCAGGCGGGAAGCGAGGGCCGCGATCGGTTGCCGGCGCGATCGAAGGCCCGAACGCGGAAGCAGTGCCGAGCGCCGGCAGTGAGCGCGGCGGTGTAGGCATCCGTGCCGAGGACGCGCATGAGGACCTTGTCGTCGCCGAGGACCTCGTAGCCAGCGACGCCCACGTCATCCTCGGAGGCGTGCCAGGCGAGGTAGATCGAGGACGGGGAGACGGGCTGCGCGGCGATCGCCTCGGGGATGGTGGGCGGAGTCACGTCGGGCGTGACGGCGCAGGCGTTGGCGCTCGGAAGCGACGTGTTCCCGGCCGCGTCGAGCGCGCGGACCGTGTAGCAATAGCTCTGGCCTGGCCGGAGGTCCTGCTCCTCGAAGCGCGCCGCCTTGGGCTCGGCGAGGACCTCCCCATCGCGCAGCACCTGGTAGTGAGTGACGCCCACGTTGTCGGCGGAGGCCTGCCAGCCGAGGTCGATGCTCCGGTCGGAGGTGGCGCGCGCCACCACGTGCAGCGGCGTCGTCGGCGGGGTGAGGTCCGGAGTCTCGGCGCAGGCCTCGTCCGAGAGCGCAGACCTGTTGCCGGCCGCGTCGTAGGCCCGCACCTTGTAACAGTAACGGACGGCCGCCCTCAGCCCGTGCTCGCGCGCGATCGTGCCGGGCGCGCCCGCCACCACGCGCCCTTCGCGCAACGCCTCGTAGCCGACCACCGCCACCTCATCGGTCGAGGGCTGCCAGCGAAGCTCGATGTCGGTCTCGCCGAGCGCGACAGCGGCGACGCCGGCGGGCACGGTGGGCGGCGTCAGGTCCGGAGTCGTGGCGCAGACGGGTCCGGCCTGCGGCGAGGCGTTGCCCGCCTTGTCGAAGGCGCGGACGGTGTAGCAGTAGGTCGCGGCGGCGCGCAGGTTCCGGTCGACCGCGTACGTCCCGGTCCCACTCCCGGTGGCGACGCGCACGTCGCCGCGGCGGACCTCGTAGGCCGTGACCCCGACGTCGTCGCGCGACGCTCCCCAGTGGAGGTTCACGCTGTGCTCGGAGCTCGCCTCGACGGTGAGGGCGGAGGGCGTGGTGGGCGGGTTCGTGTCGGGCGGCGTGATGGGCCGGCGAGCTGCGGCCGGTCGCTCATCGGCGGGCGCGCTCGCGGTCGCGGCTGGGGTCGGGTTCGAGGTTGCGGTCGCGGTCGCGGTCGAGGTCGGAAGGGCGGACTGTCCTCCCTCTCCCCCGACGAGGGAGAGGGCTGGGGTGAGGGGATCTCGGTTCGCCCCGGCGACATCCGGCGCCGCCCACGCGTGGGGTTCGGCCGGCCCGGACACCGCGCGCACAGGCTCGTCCTCGACCTTCCGTGAATCCGTCGCCTGCCGGCACGCGGCGGCGAGGAGGAGTGCCGTGAGGAACGCTAGGTGCGACGTGCGGTAGGCCACGAGCGGTCTCCTTCTTCCCGGGGGCATGGGCGAACGTGCGCTCACGTCGGCGGGATGACCTGGACGGCGCACACGCTACCATGTAGGGCCCACACTTCGGCACCTCCCACGGGGTGAGCTTTACTGTCGCATGTAGGCAGAGGTGAGACAGGCGCTTGGTACGTCCTGTCGAGGGTATGCGGTTGGTGTACCGGCGGCGGGGGACAAGCCCCCGCCCTACGCACGCGCCGAAGTAGGGCGGGCGGGTACCCGCCGGCGAAGCCGGTGGGTGATCCCCCGCCGCAGAGTCCCCCGGGTCAGGCCCACTCCAGCTCCGCCGTGAAGTGGCGCAGGAACTTGCTCTGGCGCGCGATGCGGACGCCGCGGACCGAGCGCGCCTTGGCGGCGAGCTCGAGGATCACCTCGGCCGCGTAGTCGAAGTGGCTCTGCGTGTAGACCCGCCGCGGGAAGGCGAGCCGGACCAGGTCGACGTGGTGATAGGTCTCGCTCCCATCGTCGAGGCGCTTGCCGAACATCACCGAGCCGATCTCGACGCCGCGAATCCCCCCCTCGAGGTAGAGCGCATTGCAGAGCGCCCAGCCGGGGTACTGCTCGCGCCCGAGGTGGGGCAGGAAGGCCCTCGCGTCGACATACACGGCGTGGCCGCCGGTCGGCTCGACGATGGCGACCCCGCCCCGGAGGAGCTTCTCTCCGAGGTACTCGGCAGTGCGGAGGCGGTAGCGGAGGTAGCTCTCGTCCAGCACCTCCTCGAGTCCGGTGGCGATCGCCTCGAGATCGCGGCCCGCCAGGCCGCCGTAGGTGGGGAAGCCCTCCGTCAGCACGAGCAGGTTCCGCGCGGCCTCCACCCAGCGCTCGTCGCGGAGCGCGATGAAGCCCCCGATGTTCGCGAGCCCATCCTTCTTGGCGCTCATCGTGCAGCCGTCGGCGCAGGAGAACATCTCGCGCGCGATCTCCCTCACGCTGCGCCCCTCGTGGCCCGACTCGCGCAGCTTCACGAACATGGCGTTCTCGGCGAAGCGGCAGGCGTCGATGATGAGCGGCTTGCCGTAGCGGCGCAGGAGCTCCCGGTACGCTTTCAGGTTCTCGAGCGAGACGGGCTGGCCACCACCCGAGTTGTTCGTCACCGTGATCATCCCGAACGGCACGCGCGGCCCTTGCGCGGCGAGCAGCCGCTCGACCTTGGCGAGGTCGATGTTCCCCTTGAACGGGTGGCGCGTCTTCGGCTCCAGCCCCTCCGGGATGACGAGGTCCACCGCCTCGACCCCGCCGTATTCGAGGTTCGCCCGCGTCGTGTCGAAGTGAGTGTTGCTCGGCACGACATCGCCCCGCTTCGTCGTCACCGTGAAGAGGATCCGCTCCGCCGCGCGCCCCTGGTGCGTCGGGATGACGAAGGGGTAGCCGGTGAGGTCCTTCACCGCCGCCTCGAACCGGAAGAAGCTCGGCGCGCCCGCGTAGCTCTCGTCGCCAGCCATCATGCCCGCCCACTGGCGGGCCGACATGGCGCCGGTGCCGGAGTCGGTGAGGAAGTCGAGGAGCACGTCCTCCGACCGCAGCCTGAACACGTTCAGCTTCGCCTCGGCCAGGGCGCGTTCGCGCTCCTCGCGGGTGGTGAGCCGAATCGGCTCGATCGACTTCACCCGGAACGGCTCGATGATCGTGTGGGGCATCGCTCTCCTCGGGGGGCTTCCGGTGCGGGGTGGAGTCCTATACTGCGGGAGGCGGTCGTGGCACGCCGCCAAACCCAAGGAGAGTGACATGCGCCTCGCCTCTCTCGCGCTCGTCGCGGCGATCGCCCACGCCCCCTCCGCTGCACGCGGGCAGCAGGCCGGCTCGGGGCCCGGCACCGCCGTCGCCGCGCCGAAGCCGACGGTGGTGCTGCTCGCGACGGGCGGCACCATCGCCATGAAGATCGATCCGGTGAAGAAGGCGCCCGTGCCGGCCATCTCGGGCGACGACCTCCTCGCGACTGTCCCGGAGATCGGCCAGGTGGCGAAGATGGAGGTGCAGAACCTCTCCAACGTGCCGTCCGACTACATGGACCCGCCGCGCTGGGTGGAGCTCGCCCGCGCGGCCGAGGAGGCGCTCGGGCGGCCGGAGGTGGCGGGCGTCATCGTCTCGCACGGCACGGACACGCTGGAGGAGACCGCCTGGTTCCTCGACCTCACCGTGAAGAGCGACAAGCCCATCGTCCTCATCGGCGCCCAGCGCAACGCCTCGGAGAAGGACTTCGACGGCCCGCGCAACCTCTTCAACGCCGCGCGCATCTGCGTGGCGCCGGAGGCGAAGGGCAAGGGCGCCATGATCGCCCTGAACGACCAGATCAACGCCGCGCGCGAGGTGACGAAGACGCACACCTCGTCCGTCGAGACCTTCAAGTCGGGCGACGTCGGCTTCCTCGGCACGGCCGACGAGGACCGGGTCGTCTTCTACCGCGCCCCGCTGCGGCGCCAGCACGTGCCGCTCGCCGACCGCAAGGGACCGGACGGCAAGCCCATGCCGCTGCCGCGCGTCGACATCGTCGCCATGTACGGCGGTGAGGATGGCGCGCTCCTGCGGGCGGCGGTGGCGGCCGGGGCGAAGGGCATCGTGGTGCAGGCGCTCGGCTGGGGCAACATGAACGTGCCACTCTTTCAGGCGGTCAGGGAGGCGGTGCAGAAGGGCGTGCCGGTCGTCGTGACGAGCCGCGTGCCGAACGGGCGCGTGCTGCCGCACTACGGCTTCGAGGGCGGTGGGAAGACGCTCCGGGAGGCCGGCGCGGTCATCGGCGACGACCTCTCGCCGGTGAAGGCCCGCATCCTCCTCATGCTGGCGTTGCAGACGACGAGCGACCCGCGCGAGCTGCAGAAGCTGTACGATCGCTAGATGTTACCGTGGGAGACGATCGACAAGACGCGCGCGCCCGACGGGACGGACCTCGTCCTGGCTCGCCGCGGCGACGAATGGGTGGTGCGGGCCGGCGGGCGGGTGCTCATGTCGAGCCGCATGCACGGCTCGGAGGAGGCGCTGGCGGCGCTGGCGCTCGCCCGCGCCGCCCGCCGCGACACGGTGCTGGTGGGCGGCCTCGGCCTCGGCTTCACGGTGCGGGCGGTGCTGGACCGGATCCCGGTCGACGCGCGGGTGGTGGTGGCCGAGCTGTCGAAGGGGCTGGTGGACTGGAACCGCGGGCCGGTGGCGCACCTCGCCGGCCGGCCGCTCGACGATCCGCGTACGCGCCTGCAAGTGGGCGACGTGGCCGACCGCATCGCCGAGGCGCACCGGGCGTTCGACGCGATCCTGCTCGACGTCGACAACGGGCCCTCGTCCTTCGTGCACGAGAAGAACGACCGGCTCTACGGACAGGAGGGGCTGCACGCGGCGTTCGAGTCACTCCGGCCGGGCGGGGTGCTGGCGGTGTGGTCGGCCGGACCGGACGAGCGCTTCCCGTCGCGGCTGGCGCGGGCCGGCTTCGCGGCGGAGCAGCAGGTCGCGCCTGCGCGCGGCGCGGCGGGAGGCGGCCGTCACGTCATCTTCCTGGGAGTGAAGCCGGGGCCGCGCCGCCGCGGATGACGTCGGTGGCCGCCGGTCGCGCTCACACCCCGCGGGCGGCCAGGTAGCGGGCCGTCACGAAGTCCATCGTCTCGATGTGGCGGTAGAACCAGTCCGGCATGGCGCTCTCGACGTAGCGCGCCAGCCGCTCGGCTTCTCCGCCCTCCTCGAAGGCGAGCAGCTCCGCCTGCATGGCGGTGAGCACGAGCTCGTGCTCGGCCCGGTGCACCTCGAAGGGCGGGAAGCTGGTCTGCGCCATGGCGCGCTCCTCCCGCGCGAAGTGCGCCCGCGTGTGCTGCTCCAGGGCGCGCCAGGCGCGCGTCACCTCCGCCCGACCGGCCCGCCCGTCGAGCAGCGCCGTCAGCGCCGTCGTCACCACGTTGAGGAGGCGCGCCTCCTCCCGGTGGTCCTCGTTCATGAAGCCGACCGCCACCTGCGGGAGCGCGTCGATGTCGATCTTGGCCATGGTGACCTCGGTGCGTCGTTCAGCGTCTCCGTGCTCAGGGCGGCACGAGCCGCTTGCAGAGCGCGACGAGCTCGTAATCCGGGCCCTTGGTGAGGAACGCGTCGGCGCCGCAGCGCTGGGCGAGGGCGGCGAGGTCGCGCTCCTTGAGGCCCGAGTAGAGGATCATGCGCGCCCCGAGGCAGCGCGGGTTCCGGCGCAGCTGCATCGCCATCACGTCTCCGCTCACCATGCCCGGCAGCGTGACGTCGAGGACGATCAGCTGGGGCACGTCGCGGGCGAGCGCCCGCCGGCAGTCGGCCCAGTCCACCGCGCTGTACACCGGCGCGTAACCGGCCCGCGTCAACGCGGCGGCGATGCCGAGCGCCTGTACGGCGGAGTCGTCGACGATGAGGGCGCAGCTCACGCGCGCAGCATAGCGCTCCGCCCCTGCGTAGCGGAACCCACTTGGCCCGATCCCTGCTGCGGCGCACGCTGCCTGGCTGCGCCGGGCAGACTCCTCCGTCCGCTGCTCGACGTGCCTTCCAGGCACGCCTCCGCTGCTCCGTCGTCTTGTGCCCGGCTCGCCGACGGCATCGTGTGCCTCGCGACGGGCTCAGGCCAAGTGAGCTCCGCTTCACTGGGCGAGGTCCCGCACGTCCAGCTGGTAGTTCCGCACCGTCGGCTCCGGCTCGACGAGGAACTCCGGGTCGCGCGGCCAGGGGCGGTGCTTCGTGAGGTCGTCGCCGGCGTAGGCGCGGAGGGCGTCCTTCGTGGTCCAGTAGCTCACCACCAGGAAGTGCGCCTCCGGACCTGCGTCGTCGCGCAAGAGCTCATAGCCGAGGTTGCCGGGGAAAGTCCGGAACTGGGTGATGGCGGACGCCAGATACGCAGCGTACTCCCCGGCTCGCGCCGCCGGCACGCGGCCATGCCAGACGCGCGCGATGCCGGGCCGGGGCGCCGCGGGCACCGGGTCGATCGCCGGCGCCGCGGGGCCGTGATGAGCGCACGCGGCGAGGAGGAGGCCGGCGGCGAGGAGGGCGTATCGCATGGCGTCGTCAATAGCTGACGTCGAGAGGTCGTCCCAGCTCCCGCCGGGGTCAGCGTCCTGCGGCGGGGGACAAGCCCCCGCCCTACGACCGGGAAGTAGGGCGGGGGTTCATCCCCCGCCGCCATTGCAGCCCGCGGACGCCCTCATCGAGGATGGCAGCGGCCGGCGCGAAGGAGCACGCTCGTGCTCATGCTCCCCGCCGCGCAGCTGCTCCTCGCCGTCGCGCTCGCCGCGGCGCCCGGGCCGCGCGAGCCACCCGTCGGCATCCGCGTCGCGAGCTCGCTCGAGAAGCTCCGCCCCGGGGGAGCCCTGCCGGCCGGGCACGCCATCGAGCTCGCCGCAGCGCGCGGCGAATGCGAGTCGGCGCAGGTGGCCGTCCGCGCCGAGCGCCCGCTGGCGGCGCTCGCGGCGTCGTCGGCGCCGCTCGAGGGCCCGTCGCGCATCGTGGCGACGCTGTACCGGGTCGAGAACGTCGAGCTGCGTGCGCCCTCCGGCCCGGAGGGCAGCCCTGGTCCATGGCCGGACCCGCTCGTCCCCGAGCGCGACCCGTTTCACGGTGAGGCGAGGCGCGCCTTCCCGGTGGCGGTCCCGGCGCTCCGGGTGCAGGCGATCTGGGTCGAGCTGTGCGTGCCCCGCGAGGCGAAGCCCGGGCGGTACTCGGGCGTGGTGCGGCTGCGCGACGGCGACCGCGAGCTCGGTCACGTGCCGGTGCGGCTCGAGGTCTGGCCTTTTGCGCTGCCGGCGACGAGCACCTTCACGGTCACGGTCGGGCTCGCCACGCGCGTCGGGACGAAGGCCCTCGGCCGGCCGGATGACCCGCAGACGGCGCGCGCTCTGGCGGCGGCGCTGCTCCGCCATCGCGTGACGCCGCATGGCCTGACCTATGATCCCCCCTGGGGGCGCTGCTCCGCGGCGCGCTGCGAGCTCGACTGGACGCCGTACGATGCCGAGCTGTCGCCCATCCTCGACGGCACGCTCGTGCCGGGCGTCCGCGGAACCTTCGCCGACCTGCGCGTCTCGGCGCGCGATTGGCAGGGCTCCGAGGCCGACCAGCTGGCGCTGTTCAGCGCATGGCGCGAGCACTTCGCGGCGCGGGGCTGGGCCGACGACCTGTGGCTCTACACGCTCGACGAGCCGAAGCCGCCGGATCTCGCGGAGCTGGCGCGACGCGCGCGCATCGCCCGCACCGCTGGCGTCCGGGTGTTCGTGACGAGCGTCCCGCAGAGCTCGCTCGAGGGGCTCGTCGAGGCCTGGGCGCCGAACCTCTTGTTCTTCGAGGGGCGCGGCGCCGGCCACTTCCTCGGGCTGCGGCGCGCCGGCCCGGGCGGCTGGTCGGGGCGGCCGTTTTGGTACGCGTCCTGTATGAGCCACGGTTGCGAGGAGCTCCCCACCTCGGGGCCGGTGCGAGCGCAGATGCTCCGCACCTTCGGTGGTTGGCCCGGCTACGAGATCGATCGTCCGGGCGCGGCCGTGCGCGCGCTGGGATGGCTCGCCTACCGGGCAGGCGTGGCGGGCGAGCTGTACTACGCGGCCCTCGAGAACTGGTCCGCCGATCCGTGGAAGGACGTCCGCGCCCATGCCGGGAATGGTGACGGGATCCTCCTCTACCCCGGGCTGCCGCCCCGGCTCGGCGGCGAGCACCCCTTCCCGGTGGAGTCGATCCGCCTGAAGCTCCTGCGCGACGCCATCGAGGATCGCGAGCTCCTGGAGCTCGCCGACCGCAGCGGGCTCGGAGCCCTGGCGCGGGAGCTGGCCGCGCGCGTGGCGCCGTCACTGCGAGGCTTCACGCGCGCGCCAGAGGCCTGGCGCTCGGCGCATGACGAGCTCGGCCGAGCCCTGGCGAAGTCGCTTGCGCCATGAAGAAACAGGCGGGCAGGGAGGCGCGCACAGCCCCCCCGCCCGCCCCCCGACCCCCCCTGCCCCCAGCTGCAGGTCCCCCAGCGCGGCCCGTTGTCACCGCGCGCCCGGCATGATGCGAAAGTCGGGCCAATGGCTGTTAGACGCGGAAATCACCGACTACCTGTTGATGTCGCGTGTGGGGTGGTCACCTCGGGCGACCGAGGAGGAAGAAAAGTTCTCCTCCCGTCGTGGTCACCGGCGCGGGTGAGCGGGGTGGCATCCTGGCCCACGTTGGGCGCGCTTCAGGCCGACCGCCCCATCCCCGGCGTTGCGGCAGGCCGCTCGCGGTGGGCACCTGTCGAGGAGCGCTTCACCCACCGTCAGACGCAGGGCGGGACGCCCACATGTTCGAGTCGCTCGTGCAGGCGCTGGCCAGGCTCCCCGCCGGGACCGTCGTGGGTCGCGCTGCGCGTTTGGCGAAGAACACCGTGGTCGCGCCCATGCTCTATGGCCGGGGCGGGGACTACCGGTGCCCCATCTGCGATTACCGCGGACCCTTCGTGAACGAGAGGCCGGAGACCGGGTTGCGCAAGCACGCCCGCTGCCCGCGCTGCGGTGCGCTGGAGCGGCACCGCCTGCAGTGGGCGATCCTGAAACCGCTCCTCGCGCAGCGCCCGGGTCTACGGCTCCTGCACGTGGCGCCCGAAGCGTGCCTGTCGGGACGCCTGCGCCGGGCTTGCCGCTACGAGACGGCCGACCTCTCCATGCCGCGCGTGGATCACCGCGCCGACCTGACGCACCTCCGGTTCCCGGACGCGTCGTACGACGCCGTGCTCGCCTCGCACGTGCTGGAGCACATCCCGGACGACCGGCGGGCCCTCCGCGAGGTCCGGCGCGTGCTGCGGCCAGGCGGCTTCGCCGCGCTCCCGGTCCCGATCATCGGCGCGCGCACCGTCGAGTACCCGGCCCCGAACCCCCACGAGGCCGGGCACGTGCGGTGCCCGGGGGTCGACTACTTCGATCGTTACCGCGAGGTGTTCGCGAGGGTGGAGGTGGCGAGCTCGGCCGACGTGCCGGCGGACATCCAGCCGTTCGTGTACGAGGATCAGAGCCGCTGGCCGGCGACGATGCCGCACCGGCCTCGAGTTTCGGGGGCGCGGCACCTCGACTACGTCCCCATCTGCTGGGTCTAGGCGCGGGACCGCCGGGGCCGCGCGACCCAGGCGGCGAGGAGGCCGAGCGCAGCCAGCGCGTCGGCGCCCGGTGCGGCCGCGCAGCCCGTGGCCGCCGTCGGAGAGAGGGACGGCGCGCCAGCGCCCGAGGAAGCGGCGACGACGGCGCCGGCGGCACCGCTGCCAGCGGTGCCGGCATCCGTGGCGCCGCCCCCGGAAGCGCCGGCCGACGTGGTCGACGTCCCGCCCGTCAGCGCCAGGATGCGGGCCGCGAGCTCTTGCCGGGCGGCGAACAGGTCCGCCACCGAGGGCTGCGTCCAGGGGTCCGGGAAGAGCCGGGCCGCCACCTGCTTCGCGAACGCGCCGTCGCCGAGGTCGGTGACGAGCTTCAAGTACTCGTAGTCCTCCATCCCCTCGCGGATCATCGCGAGGCGCAGCGACGCGACCGGGATGTGGGTCTGGCCGCCGATGGCCGCCGGCGTGCCGGGGTAGAGGAGGGTGCCGTCGCCGTTGCCACCGTACGCCCACTGGTTCGTCCAGGGGTCGCGGCCCTCCGCGTAGTCGTAGGCCTGCGTCGCCTCGTAGTAGAGCTCGCCCGTCACGTCGAAGCGGAAGGAGAGCCACTCCATGGCGCGGTGGCGGAGCGCGCTCGCATCGATGGCGTAGCTCGCCCACCCGCGGAAGTACTCGCTCGTGCCGCCGCAGCCGTGGCTCATGCAGCTCTGGTACATCCAGAGCTCCTTGCGCGGCCCGGAGGCCAGGAAGGCGTCGTACGCGGCGCGCTGCTCGCCGGCGTAGGTGCCGCTCTTGTCCTGCATGTAGTTCAGGACCGGTACGATGAGGTCGATCGTCCCCGCGGCGCCCTGCTGGTTCGCCTCGGTGATGCTGGTCGTGGTGACGACGCGGAAGTCGGGATCGCCCGCCTTCACCAGCGCGGCGCGCGACTGGAGCTGGCTCCAGGTGCACCGCGAGCTGTCCGGCTCGTCGCAGGTGTAGTCGAAGAGCCGGTCGAACCAGCCCTTCCCCTTGAAGAACGCGGCCCACTGGGCGTGTCCGGCGGAGGTGGCTGGGCCGGCGTACTGGGCCGAGGTGAGGCGGGCGCCCTCGAGCCTGGTCGGGGCGAGGCCGTCGAAGAGCGGGCCATAGAACGCCGCGTAGTGGTCCAGGTCGCCGTTCCCGTCGTCGATGTTCGAGAGCGAGATGCGGTGATCGAGGCCGAGCTGCGTGTAGCGCGCGCGCAGGGTGGAGAAGGCGTCGCCCGAGACGCCGTGCGCCGTCGGGAGGTCGCCGTAGTAGAGGCCGAAGTGGCTCTTCAGGGAGGAGGTGGAGGGGAGGGTGAAGCTCCAGACGGTGAGCGAGATCGGAATGGTGAGCTCGGCCTGACCGGTGGCGCGCACCGTCACCTGCGCCGTGTACCGGCCGGCCGGTGCGTCGCGCGGCACGAACGCCTCGACCCACAGCGCGCGCGCCTCG
>WNGR01007100.1_pt1 | contig 15955 bp, 14 predicted proteins | sample 5407581 | NCBI WGS metagenome assembly WNGR01 (sample SAMN13153383, study PRJNA577476) | soil metagenome | isolation source: 80 cm soil or saprolite under Garry oak tree replicate 2 | place: USA:California | collected 2016-06-15 | reverse complement strand
CTTGTCGGGCATGCCCCCGGTCGCGGCGAGGAAGGCCGGCGCGAGGCCGACGGGATCGACCACCAGCAGCAGCGTCACGAAGGCGGACAGGGCGAAGTCGAGCATGCGGTTGGGTCTCGCGCGAGGTGCAGCCGCAATCCATAACGGCTCGACGCGGCCTTCGCGAGGAACATTTGCGCTCGCAGACTCTTGGTCGCGCGAGGATTGAGCAGGGCACCCGTGTCGCCTCAAGAGGAGGATTTATGGCTAAAAAAGCAATGAAGCGCACCACCAAAAAGACCGCGGCGCGCCGCCCGCGTCAGGCACCGAAGATGCTGAGCGACCTGTTCCTGGCAACGCTGAAGGACATCTATTTCGCCGAGAACAAGATCATCAGGACCTTGCCGAAGATGGCCAAGGCGGCGCATTCGAAGGACCTTGCAGCCGCCTTCAACAAGCATCTGCGGGAAACACGTGGCCAGGTCAAACGTCTCGACCAGATCTTCAAGATGCTGGGCAAGCCCGCGCGCGGCAAGCCCTGCGAAGCCATCAACGGCATCACCGATGAGGGCGCCAAGATCATGAAGGAGTTCAAGAACGCCCCTGCCCTCGATGCCGGCCTGCTCGCGGCGGCCCAAGCCGTCGAGCATTACGAGATCTCCCGCTACGGCACACTGCGCACCTGGGCCGAGGAGCTCGGCATGCCGGACGCGGCAAGGCTGCTTCAGGAGACGCTGGACGAGGAAGAGGCGACCGACCACACGCTGACCGAGCTCGCCACCTCCGTCATCAACCTCGAAGCCGAAGAGGACTACCGCGCCGCGGCCTAATACGCGCCCCTGCCCCATTGTTGCCAACGGCGCCGCGGAATATCTCCGCGGCGCCGAACTGCTTGCAAGGGCCTCCTCGGGTTCGAGGGGTCAGGCATGCCCCGAACGCGCGATGCTGGATTTCCGGAGAACCATCCCCATATCCTGCCTTTCCAACCGCAGCGCCTTCCCCGAGTTTTGCCATGCAACCCAAAAATCCCCTCGACTGGATGCTGTCCGAAGCCCTGGACTCGCTGACCCGCGCCGAACGGCTGCGTCAACAGTTCGGCCGTCAGGAAGCTTGCTGGGAGCCGCCGATCGACGTGCTCGAAACCGAGCATGAGCTTTTGATCCTCGTCGCGCTTCCCGGCGTCAATCCCGACAATGTCGAGACGGTGATCCATGACGGCGTGCTCGTCATCTCCGGCCAGCGCACCCTTCCGCCGGAACTTCGCAACGCCCGCATCCACCGGCTCGAGCTGCCGCAAGGCCGCTTCGAGCGGCGCATCGCGCTTCCAGTTGGCCGCTATGCCATCAGCCGCTTCGTGATGGACGGCTGCGTCGCACTGCGCCTCACCAAATCCTGAGGTCGATCATGGCCAATGGTGCTGTTCCCCGGCGCCATCGCGCCGATCGCGATCGCGCGGCCGAAGTCGGTCGCCGCCGCGCAGCAGGCGCTACGCGAGCAGCGGCCGATCGGCATCGTCCTGCAACGAAGCCCCGAGACCGAAGAGCCGGGTCCGGACGACCTCTATCGCGTTGCGACCATCGCCAACATCGTGCGCTACATCACCGCGCCCGACGGCACCCATCACATCGTCTGCCAGGGCGTGCAGCGCGCTCGCATCCTCGACTTCCTGCCGGGCACGCCGTTCCCGGCCGCACGGGTGCAGCAAATTCCGGAGCCGACCACGAATTCGCCCGAGATCGAGGCGCGGGCGCTGAACTTGCAGCGCCTGGCGATCGAGGCAATCGAGCTGCTGCCGCAGGCGCCGCAGGAGCTGGTCGCGATGTTCCAGAGCACCACCGCGCCCGGCGCGCTGGCGGATCTGGCGACGTCGTTCATGGACATCAAGCCGCAGGACAAGCAGGAGGTCTTGGAGACCATCGACCTTACCTTGCGGGTCGAGAAGGTGTCGAAGCATCTGGCCGAACGGCTGGAGGTGCTGCGCATCTCCAACGAGATCGGCCAGAAGACCCGCGCCACTTTCGACGAGCGGCAGCGCGAGGCGATCCTGCGCGAACAGATGGCGACCATCCAGCGCCAGCTCGGTGAAGGCGACGGCAAGGCGGCCGAGGTCGCCGAGCTGACGGCTGCCATCGCGCAGGCCAAAATGCCGCCGGAAGCGGACGCGCATGCCAGGAAGGAGCTGCGCCGCTATGAGCGCATGCCGGAAGCCGCCGGCGAAGCCGGCATGGTCCGCACCTATCTGGACTGGCTGATCGAGCTGCCCTGGGCGCTGCCCGAGGAGAAGCCGATCGACATCAAGGAGGCGCGGCGCATCCTCGACGCCGATCACTTCGGCCTGGAGAAGATCAAGAGCCGGATCATCGAATATCTGGCGGTCCGCAAGCTCGCCCCGCAGGGCAAGGCGCCGATCCTGTGCTTCGTCGGCCCGCCCGGCGTCGGCAAGACCTCGCTCGGCCAATCCATCGCCCGCGCGATGGATCGCCCCTTCGTGCGCGTCAGCCTCGGCGGCTTGCATGACGAGGCCGAGATCCGCGGCCACCGGCGCACCTATATCGGCGCGCTGCCCGGCAACATCATCCAGGGCATCAAGAAGGCAGGCACGCGAAACTGCGTCATGATGCTGGACGAGATCGACAAGATGGGCCGCGGCGTGCAGGGCGACCCTTCCGCTGCCATGCTGGAGGTGCTCGACCCCGAGCAGAACGGGACGTTCCGGGACAATTACCTGGGCGTGCCGTTCGACCTGTCGCGCGTGGTGTTCATCGCGACCGCCAACATGCTGGACCAGATTCCGGGTCCGTTGTTGGACCGCATGGAGCTGATCAGCCTCGCCGGCTACACCCAGGAGGAGAAGCTGGAGATCGCGCGGCGCTATCTGGTACGGCGGCAGCTCGAGGCCAACGGCTTGACCGCCGAGCAGGCCGAGATCGAACCGGAGGCGCTGAAGCTGGTCGTCAAGGGCTACACCCGCGAAGCCGGCGTGCGCAATTTGGAGCGCGAGATCGGAAAGCTGTTCCGGCATGCCGCGGTGCAGGTCGCCGAGGGCACGGCGGCGAAGGTCGTCGTGACGCCGAAGGACATCGCAACCGTGCTTGGTCAGCCGCGCTTCGAGGGTGAGATTGCGCAGCGCACCAGCGTTCCCGGCGTGGCCACCGGCCTTGCCTGGACGCCGGTCGGCGGCGACATCCTGTTCATCGAGGCGACGCGCGTGCCCGGACGTGGCAATTTGATCCTGACCGGACAACTCGGCGACGTCATGCGCGAGAGCGTGCAGGCTGCGCTGACTCTGGTGAAGAGCCGCGCCACGCAGATCGGGATCGATCCGTCGCTGTTCGAGAAGAGCGACATCCACGTTCACGTCCCGGCGGGTGCAACCCCGAAGGACGGGCCGAGCGCGGGCGTGGCGATGTTCACGGCGCTGACGTCCCTGCTCACCAACCGCACGGTGCGCAGCGACACCGCGATGACCGGCGAGATCTCGCTGCGCGGACTGGTGCTGCCGGTCGGCGGCATCAAGGAGAAGGTGGTGGCGGCTGCCGCCGCCGGATTGAAGCGGGTGATGCTGCCTGCGCGCAACAAGCGGGACTACGACGACATCCCGCAGAGCGCGCGGGACAACCTCGACTTCATCTGGCTTGAGCGCGTCGACGAAGCCATCGCCGCGGTGCTCGAACCGGCCGAGTCCAAGGTCGAGGCGGCGGAGTAAAGGCGATGAGTGGATTGCTGGAAAAAGCGAAGAGATCGCGGAAGGTGCAGCGGCTGCGCCAATTGCTCGATCGCGCGGTCGATCGGGTTCGCGACGCGCTGGCGGCACCCGGGCCGCGGCTTCAGCCGGTTCCGGTCCGGGTGAAGCGCCGCAAGGGCTGATCCCCTCCGCATCAGCCCTCGCGGTCACAAGACAAAAGGCCCCCTCTCGCGAGGGGGCCTTTGCTTTATCAGGCCACAGCGTCCTTGGCAGCCTTGACCGGGCGGGCGCGGACGATCTTCCGGGCCGGCTTGGCCTTGAACATCATCTCTTCACCCGTGAACGGGTTGGTGCCCTTGCGTGCCTTGGTCGCGGGCTTCTTGATGACCACGAACTTGGCGAAGCCCGGCACCAGGAACAGGCCGTTCTTCTTCAGCTCTTTGTGGCCAACGTCGGTCAGCGTCTCCATGACGCTCTTGACGTCACGCTTGGAAAGCTCGGTGCTGGTCGCGATCTTTTCGATCAGCTGCGATTTGGACATTTGGGTTGGCATCGTGTCTCCTCTGATTCGTTGCCGGTTGCATATTAGACCAACCGTTGAAGGCCTATAGCCTTCTGCACAGTTTTGTCGCGATTTTACGGGCTTTTTTGGCCCCCTGTGGCAAAAAACCCTGCTTTTTAGCTGCTTCCTGAGCGGAAGGAGCCTCGGTCAGCGGTTTTCGCCTTGTTTCAAAGGCCCGCAAGCTGCCTTGCTAAAGCTGATTCGATGCTTTCGACAAGCGACGACCGGCCTCTTTGTCGGAGACCGGCCGCGATTCACCCTGGAAAATAAGGCTAGACGCGCTCGATAATGACGGCGGGAGCCATGCCGCCGGCCGCGCACATGGTGATGAGACCGCGCTTGAGGCCGCGCCTTTCGAGCTCGTCGAGCACGGTGCCGATCAGGATCGAGCCGGTCGCGCCGATGGGATGGCCGAGCGCAATCGAGCCGCCATTGACGTTGACCTTGGCGCGATCGAGCTTGAGGTCGCGGATGTATTTTTCCGCCACCACCGCAAAGGCCTCGTTGATCTCGAACAGGTCGATGTCGTCAATGGTCAGCCCTGCCTTCGCCAACACCTTGCGGGTGGCCGGCACCGGCGCGTTCAGCATCAGGGTCGGCGAGTCCCCCATATTCGCCATTGCGACGACGCGAGCACGCGGCTTGAGGCCATGCGCCTTGGCGTAAGCGGGCGAGGCCAGCAGGATCGCGGCGGCGCCGTCGACGACGCCCGACGAATTGCCGGCGTGGTGCATGAAGTCGATCTTGAGGTCCGGATATTGCTGGAGAATGAGACCGCGATAGGTCGTGCCCTTGTCGTCGATCGCATAGTCGGCGATGGCGGGGAATGCGGGCTTCAGGGCGCTCAGCCCTTCCATCGTGGTCTGCGGCCGCGGATACTCTTCGTGATCAAGTGCAAGGCTGCCGTCCTCGCGATGGACGGGCACGAGGCTCTTCTTGAAGTGGCCGTGCTCGATCGCAAAGCCTGCGCGCTTCTGGCTTTCGAGCCCGAGCGCGTCGACGTCCTGCCGCGTGATGCCTTCCATGGTCGCGATCGCGTCCGCGCAGACGCCCTGATGCGATTGCGGATGCCGCGCACGCAAGCGAAGATTGCCGGAGTCCATCATCATGGGACCGCCGCCGCGACGTCCTTCCATCGACATCATCTCGCAACCGCCGGCGATGACGAGGTCTTCCGCGCCCGCCATGATCGAAGCCGCCGCCATGTTGACGCTGGTGATGCCGGAACCGCAGAAGCGGTCGAGCGTCACCGCGCTGGCGCGCGCGTCATAGCCGGCATCGAGCGCCGACATCCGACCGAGATCGCCGCCTTGGGTCGCGACCTGCGCGCTGCAACCCCAGACGATGTCGTCGACATCGGCGGTGTTGATGCCGGTGCGATCGGCGAGCGCGCGCAGCACGGTGGCGCCTAACTGCTGCGGATGAATGCCGGAGAGTGCTCCCTTGCCGGCCTTGCCGACGCCCCGCGGGGTGCGGCAGGCATCGATGATCAGCGCGTCAGCCATTGGCGTTGTCCTCTTTTTTGGATGTTGAGGCCGTTGTGAATCAGGGGGACAGCGGAGTCAATGCGCGGTGCCAGCCCCCCTCTCTGCAAAAAACTCGAAAACAACCCCATGCACAGTAGAAATGCAGGTGCTGGATGGTGCATCGCCCATTTGCGACGCGATTGACTCGTCGGGCAAAACAGGAGCAACAATTGATGATGGCGCAGCTCAGCCGCGAAAGACGGTGACAGACGGACTCGTGGATAGAGCCCCTCACCCCGCCCTCTCAGCGCGAGCGAAGCTCGTCGCGGCCCCGTAAGAACGGGGCGAGGGAGAAGAGCTAAGCCCCCGCCGCGTTATTTACGATCACGTTGCGATAGAAACTCGCGCTCAGCTTCGGCGTGCGCACCTGCGTCTCGAAATTGACGTGATAGAGCCCAAAGCGCTTGTTGAGCCCGAACACCCACTCAAAATTGTCCATCAGGCTCCAGAGAAAATAGCCGCGCACCGGCACGCCCTCGGCGGTGGCGCGCTGGAGCTGCGCGAGATAGTTGCGCAGGTACATGATGCGGTCGGTGTCGTAGATCTTGCCGTCGAGCGTCACTACATCGTCGCCGGAGGTGCCGTTCTCGCTGATATAGATTGCATCCGTCTTCCAGATTTTTGCAGCGAGCTTCGGCACCCAGTAGATCGTCTCCGGCGCAACGCGCAGCCAGTCCGAATTCATGTGCGGAAAGGATTTTGGAATGGGCAACGGCGCAAAACCCGCGCCCTGGTCGGACGGCACGATGTAGTGCTGCGGCGCGTAGATGTTGAGGCCGAGGAAATCGACCGGCGAGGAGATAATCTTCAATTCGGCGTCAGTGTATCTCGGCGCGTTCGCGCCCGCGAATTTCAGGAACGCGTCCGTGTAGCGCCCCTCCATGATGACGTTGAGATAGCCTGCATTCATCTCGCGCAGCGCAATCTCAGCGGCGCGGACATGCTCAGGCGTGTCGATCGCGGGAATGCAGGCATCGATGTTCTCGGCCGGCCCCACGCGCGTGCCGCGGCGGCCATGAGCGCGCACCGCCTGCACCGCAAGCCCATGCGCGAGCGCGCTGTTGTGCCTGATCTGGTTGATCTCGGCCTGCGGCAGCGTCAGCCCGGGCGCATCGATGCCGATGCCATAGCCGAAATAGACGAAGCGGCCGCTCTCGTTCAGCGTGAACACGTTCCTGACGCGATCGGTCAGATGCTCGGCGACATAGGCCGCGTAGTCGCCAAAGATCTTGCAGGTCTCGGTCGAGCGCCAGCCGCCAAAGCGGTCCTGGAGCGATTGCGGCAGGTCCCAATGGTAGAGCGTCAGCCACGGCTCGATGCCGTTCTTGAGAAGCTCGTCGACCAGGCGATTGTAGAAGTCGAGCCCTTTCGGGTTCGGCTTGCCGTCGCCGTCGGGAAACACCCGCGGCCAGGCCACCGAGAAGCGATAGGCCTTGCAGCCGAGCTCCTTGATCAGCGCAATGTCGTCCCTGTAGCGATGGTAATGCTCATTGGCGCGATCGCCATTGGTGCCGTCCTCGATCTTGCCGGCCACGCGGGTAAAACTGTCCCAGATCGAAGCCCCTCGCCCGTCCTCTTTGACCGCGCCCTCGACCTGATAGGACGAGGTCGCGGTGCCCCAGAGGAAGTTTGGCGGGAAGCTGCTCGCGCCGCGCGGGGTCGACGCGGGCTTGGCTTCGATCTCCAAGGGGCTTGCCATCCCAGCTGCGGACAATCCCGCGATTTTCGCGAACTGGCGACGCGAGACCTTATCCGACATTGATGCTGCTCCGGCTGTTGCGGCGGCACAATGGCGGGTCGGAAGCGGCTTGAGAAGCTATGCCGAGGCGGCGCCGGATACAGAAATGCGATCCGCGGCTCCCCAATCACATCTATTCCCCGGATTGCGAGCTTTCATGTCGCACCGGCCGGCCGAATGGATAAGCCATTTGACACGGACATTTTTCATGTTACATGCAAATCTATAATTTACATGTAACACGAAGGAGCATTGCTTGTCTGCCTGCCGACCTTATGACGCCGTTATCTTTGATCTGCTCACCGCCCTGCTCAATTCCTGGAAGCTTTGGAACAATGCGGCAGGATCGGAGGATGCTGGACTGCGATGGCGGAAAGCGTATCTCGGCCTCACCTACGATTGCGGCCCTTATCGACCCTACGAAGACCTCGTCCAGGCCTCCGCGCGGATCGCTGGGCTGCCGCAAGCCGCTGCGGAGAGGCTGGTCGCCCGTTGGAGCGATCTAGAGCCGTGGGATGATGTCGCCGATGTTGTCGGAGCACTCGCGCGCAAGGTGCCGTTGGGCATCGCCACCAACTGCTCGACGGCCTTGACCGATGCCGCGGTGACAGCCGTCGGCGTCAAGTTCGCAGCCGTCACATGCGCCGAGGAAGTCGGCTACTACAAGCCGCGTTCCGAGCCTTATCTCGACGTCCTGAAGAAGCTCGGAACGGATCCTGCCCGAACGCTCTTCGTTGCCGGATCCTCCGCGGATGTCCCGGGCGCGGCCGGCGCCGGCATGCCGGTGTTCTGGCACAACAGGGCCGGCCTCGCCTTCACGTCGGACAAGGCGCGTCCGATGGCGGTGGCAGACACGCTGCGTCCTCTTCTCGATCTCGTATGAGCCGCCGATGCCAGACCAGATGAGTGAGTCGATCCTCGATAGCTTGCGACGTCTGGAGACGCCCGGCCTGATCCTCGACGTTGATCGCGTCAAGAGGAACGCCAGCGCGATGCGAACGCGGTGTGCGGCACTTGGGGTCCAGTTGCGTCCGCACTTGAAGACATCGAAATCCCTGAACGTCGCCGAGATCGCAACGGGCGGCGCGCTTGGCCCGATCACCGTCTCGACCGTCAAGGAGGCCGAGTATTTTGCGCGTGGCGGTTACCGCGACATCATGTACGCCGTCGCCATTGCCGAGCCGAAGCTTCCGCACATCGACAGAATCCAGCGCGAGACGGGTGCGCGAATTCTCATCGTGATCGACACGGTCGAAGCTGCGGAAATGCTCGCGAGCAACGCGCCTTCTTTCGCACAAAGCGTCTCGTGCCTGATCGAAATCGATTGCGGTGAACACAGAAGCGGCGTGCTGCCGGAGACTGAGCTGCTCCTCCCGATAGCCCGCGTTCTCTCGCGTTCTCCAAACTTGAAGCTCGAAGGCGTGATGACCCACGCCGGTCACTCCTATTCGTCGGCGAACCGCGAGGTCGTTGAAGGCATCGCCGAACGCGAACGACGCGCTGCGGTCGATGCCGCCGACATCCTGCGTCGTGCCGGCTTTGATTGCCCGGTCGTCAGTGTGGGATCGACCCCCACCGTGCTGTTTGCCCGTCACCTGAATGGCGTGACAGAGGTCCGTTGCGGCATCTACCTGTTCTGGGATCTGGCGCAGCTTTCGCGGAATGTCTGTCGAGAGGACGATATCGCCGTTTCCGTCCTCGCATCGGTCATCGGCCAAAACCGCGCAAATATGAGCATCATCATCGACGCCGGCGCGCTCGCCCTTTCGAAAGATCTCGGCGCCAACGCCAATCTGCCGGACGTCAAATACGGTTATGTGTGCGATCCCGTTACGCTGGTTCGCTTTGCCGGGCTTTCCGTCGACGTCGTGCATCAGGAGCACGGCACCATCACCGTGCCGTCCCTCGACTGGTTCGAGCGTCTGCCGATCGGCGGCCTGGTCCGCGTCCTCCCCAACCATGCCTGCCTCACCTGTGCAGCCTACGACAAATACTGGACCGTCCAGGCCGGCAAACCGGTCGGGACATGGCCGAAGATCAACGGTTGGTAGAAGGAAATCTCATGAACGCGCAAATCAGACATACTCGCGTCGTCAATTCTCAGGCGCCGATGCCGCTCGGGCACTATGCCCAGGGCGTCCTGCATGGCGATACGCTCTACGTCTCGGGGCAGCTTGGCGTCGCGAAGGATACCCTGGCCCCGGAATCGATAACGGTGGGAGACCAGGTCGCCTACGCCCTCGACAACATCGAGGCGATTGCACGCACGGTTGGAGCATCCCGTTCTGACGTCGTGAAGGCGACGATCTACGTCACGGACATCTCCGATTGGGGCGAAGCAAACAAGGCTTACGCCGCCTTCTTTGGTGATCACAAACCCGCGCGGTCGGTCGTTCCCTGCAAGGAATTGCATCTCGGCGCAAAGATCGAGATCGAAGCCATCGTGGCCGTCGCTTGAGCAACTCAGATCAATTGGAACGTAGCGGCATGACGACCGCCGCAACACCCATGAAGCACGGCACCGCAGCGCCCATGCTGGACGTCGCCGGCCTGTCGCTGGGATATCAGACACCGGCGGGAATCTCGGTCGCGGTCAAGGACGTCAACTTCTCGGTCCGGCGTGGCGAAACGGCGATCCTTCTCGGGCCATCCGGCTGCGGCAAATCGACGATCTTGAAGTCCGTTGCCGGATTCATCAAACCGTTGCAGGGCTCCGTGACGGTCGCCGATCGGCGGATGACAAGGCCCGGCCCCGACCGTGCCGTCGTATTCCAGGAATTCGACCAGTTGTTCCCGTGGAGAACTGTCCTGGACAACGTCTCCTATCCTCTACGGGCGACGGGCAAAGCAAGCCGATCGGAAGCGCAGGATCGCGCCAACCATTGGCTCGGCATCATGCGGCTGGAAGCCGCGGCCCATAAATTCCCCCACCAATTGTCCGGCGGCATGAAACAGCGGGTCGCAATCGCACGTGCGCTGGCATTGGAGCCAGCCGTCCTGCTGATGGACGAGCCGTTCGGAGCGCTCGACCCGCAGACGCGGCTACGCCTTCAGCTCGAGGTGATCGAAGTGGTCAAGCGCACGGCTGCGACCGTCCTGTTCGTCACGCATTCGATCGCCGAAGCCGCCTTGGTCGGCCACGACATCATCATTCTCGATGGATCGCCGTCGAGCGTCGCGTCGATCGTCGACGCTCGCGGCGTCAGCGATCCGACCTCGCAGGAGGCACTGGAAGTGGGCCGACAGGTCGCTCAGTTGATGGGTCAGGAGGCATCCCATGTCATTGGTGATTGACGGCGATCTCGCCCCTCGCCGGCGCGGCTGGCGCGGTCTGCCGGTTTTGCTGAGGCGAGCGATCCAATTGGGCCTTATACTGGCCGGTTGGCACCTTTATGTTCAGACGTCCGACGTCAACCCGTTGATCTTTCCGCCACCCGGAGAGGTCTTCAGCGCACTCTGGCGCGGATGGTCGAGCGGCGCACTGGCCGGCGCGACATGGACCACGCTGAAGCTCCTCTGTATCAGCCTTCTCATCGGCATCGTGTTCGCGTTCGCCTTCACTGTCTTGGCGCGCGTCAACAGCTTCGTCGACGACGCCGTCGAATTGGCGACCTCGATACTGAATCCGCTGCCGTCGGTCGCGATCTTGCCTATCGCGATCATCTGGTTCGGGCTCAACGTCAATTCGCTGATCTTCGTCGTCGTGAATGCCGTTGTCTGGCCGGTGACGTTGAACATATCGACGGGATTCAGGACCGCCAACCAGACCCTCGTCAACGTGGGCCGGGTACTCGGCTTGTCGTGGTGGCGAATGGTGACTGACGTGCTGTTTCCCGCCGCGCTGCCTTACACGATGACCGGCCTCAAGACCGGCCTCGGATACGGCTGGCGAACGATCATCGCGGCGGAACTTGTGTTCGGCATTTCAGGCTCCAAGAGCGGGCTGGGAAACTACCTGAACGACGCCAGATATTTCCTTCGGACCGACGAGGTCTTCGCAGGAATCATCAGCGTCGCCGTGATCGGCATCATTCTGGAAGCGGGTTTCAACTGGATCGAGCGCCGCACGATCGTGCGGTGGGGAATGAAGCAGGCAACGACGACGGTTGAGGAATAATCCGGATTTTCAGACTTCGACAGGAAATAGAGCCATGATCGCAAGACGCACGTTTCTGGCTGCCGGCCTGGCAGCGCCTTTTGTGGTGCCCGCAAGATTGCGGGCCCAGGCCGAAGAGCGGCTGACGATCGCCGTACTCCCCGGTCTCGGCTATGCGCCCCTGACGCTCGCGAAGCATGCACGGTGGATTGAAGGTGCCATCCCCGGCTTGAAGGTCAACTGGCTCGAAATCGCCTCAAGCGCGGCGATCCGCGAAGGCATGCTGTCAGGCGACATCGACGTCGGGGCCGGTAGTGTTGCGCCGTTCCTGATCGGGCGCGACCGCGGTTTCAAGGTCGGCCTTATCTCCAGTCTTACGATCATGGATCTCCTGCTGCTAACCAATGATGCGGCGATCAAGACGCTGGGCGATTTCGACAACAGCAAGAAAATCGCAGTGACCGCACCCGACACCAATCAAGCTTTCGTTCTGCGGCTGGCCGCGCAACAGGTCCTCGGCGACGCCAAGGCACTCGACGGGAGCTTTCTGGCGATGCCACATCCGGACGCGCTGCAGGCGCTCGTCACCAACCAGATCGCCGGTTACATGGGGTCCCCGCCCTTCCAGAATGAAGCCATCAAACGCGGCTGCCGGACGCTGCTGAACAGCCGGGACATCGTCGGGCCCCTTACTTTCAGTATTTGCTTTGCGCTCGAGAAATATGGCAAGAACAGGCCAGCGAACGTACAGGCAATCAGGGATGCCGTTGGGAAAGGCATCGCATTGTTGAAGTCTCAGCCGGAAGAAGCTGCCAAAATGCTCGCAGCCGAATCCGGCGGGCGTCAGACCAGCGAGGGGTTCAAGGCGCTTCTGGCTGACCCGAACACGACGTTTACCGATGAACTCGTCGGCGTGCCCAAACTGGCGGAGTTCATGAAGAGTAGTGGATTTCTTCGCGGAGATGCCGGTCCGGCAGCCAGCATGATGCTGAAAGGTTAGCTCTCACTCATGTCCGATCTGCAGCCTTTGCGCCCCGCGACGCGGCTCGTCGACGCGGTTCACGAATCTCTTCGGGAAAGCATCCTGTCCGGCGTCCTGCCACCGGGCCAACCGCTCAGCGTGCCGGATCTTGCCCGCAGGTTGAATGTGTCGAGAAGCCCGATCCGTGAAGCCGTATTGCAATTGGTATCCGATGGTTTGGCGATTGAGCAGCCACGAAAGGGCGTCGTCGTCGCGACGATCGAGCTCAACGATGTTCTGGAGATCCACGAAATTCGTGAATTCGTCGAAGCCTTGTCCGCGCGGCTTTGCGCCGAACGGATCGATGCCGATGGCATCGCAGAACTTCGGGCCATCATTGCCCGTCAGGAGAAGTGTGTGGCCCGGGACGATGCCGCGGGCTACTTTCAGACAAATGCCGCGTTTCATGAGGCTATCGGCAGGTTTTCGCGCAACAACCGTCTCCATGACATCCTGATTTCGCTCGAAGGCCAGATGCGGATTGGGCTCCAGCGCGTTTCGTCGGACGGCGAGCAGCGAATCGTCAATGCCATCGAAAAGCGGGACGGTGATCGCGCAGAGCGGCTGATGCGCGAGCATATTGCCAAGACTCGAAAGCGTCTGGCGGAGCAAGTACGCAAAGCCAAGAGCCAGGTCGCAGCGTAACCTCGCTCCAAGCCCCGGCTCGCATTCGTCTCGACGCCAAATCCGGCGCGCCACCTCTAAAACGTGACCCTTGCGCCCTCATAAAACGCCCTTGGCCGGGCCGGGCTCAGCGAGCGCGTCGTTGAAGTCGGCGCCGCCGTTGGTGAAGTTGGGCACGGCGGCCGCCGACCTTCCAGGCATCGGTCACCGCATAGTCGATGCCGAGCTTGACGCGATGTCGCGGGATCGCGGGGATCTGGTTGCCAGGGGAGACCTGGATATTGCCGTCGGCATCGGCAAACGGGCTGTTCGAGCCACGTCCCTGGTTGTCTCGACTGCAACCGACACTCACATCTGTCGTCTCCGGCGTGCAGCGCCGATAAGGCATTATCGGACCAAACCATGGTTTAGCTTGAATAGAACCCGGTTCCCGAGGTCTCATCCGGATGGCTTGCACCGAAGCGAATCGGACGCGCCCGTGTGGATATCGGGACTTTCTGTGTCCAACTGTGTCCACGGCATGAAACTCGCATGACAAGACACCGGGAGATCCGTAACTTTTCGCTTTAGAAGGCGCACGAGGGGACAAGGGTGATTCACGCTGGCGTAAGCCCGATGGCGTTGCGTGGTGATCGGCACGGCCAAGATGTCGTTGCCGGCCTCTCGCCAGGCCTTTCGTTCGCTCTGGTGCGACATGCGCCGCGAGAGATGCTGCGCGTTTTCCGGTGCGGCCCTGTCGTCACCATGGAAATCCATTGGCCGTCGGGAGAGGCAGGCCTCTTCCTGCGATGCCGTATCGAGCTGAGCTCGAGAGACCAGTGGCGGCTGCGGCATCGGCGGCACGCCCATCAGGCTGCGAACCATCAATCTTCTCAATTGGCGATCCTGGCAATGACATTGCTGCTCGCCGTCTGCGGCTGGATCGCCGGAGGAGCCGAGGGCATGCAACGGGCGCTGTCGGGAAGCACGCCCCGTCCCGACGAAACGGTCATCTCGCGCGAGAACGTGTATCGCTGGTTCGGCGCCCGCCTGCTGTCGCCTGTCGAGGTGCCGGACCTGTTCGCCATTCTGACAAAAGTTTGCAGCCGGGCCGGCCTGGTGCGATTGCCGGATCTCTATTGTCTGCCGGCACCGCGCGACATGAATGCCTACGCGCTCGGCGGACCGGACCGCAGTGCCATCGTGTTGACCGAAGGCCTGCTGCGCGGCCTGTCGCGCGACGAGATTGCCGGGATATTGGCCCATGAAGTCGCTCATATCTGCAACAATGACGCCTGGACGATGGGCTGGGCGACAGCGTTGCGACACGCGATCGATTGGACCTCGCTCGCTGGTCTCGCGCTGCTGCGAACCAGCCATCATCACGGCGGCATGACATCGAGCCGGCCATTGGCGATGCTGCTGAGCGCAGCACCAGCGCTCGGCCAGCTCCTCGGACTTGCTCTGTCGCGCGTTCGCGAACTGGATGCAGATGCAACGGCGCTCGAACTGACCGGCGACTCGCGAGCGCTCATCGCAGCACTCGACAAGCTGGAGCGCCATCACACCGGCTCTGCACCAGGCCGCACGTCCGCATTCGTGCATGATCCGGCGCGCTTGCTTCGCAGCCATCCCGCCACCTCCGAGCGCGTCGGCACATTGCTCAACCTCGCCTATTAGCATTCGCTGAAGTTGACACATGCGCACATCGGAAGGCTCGCTGACCAGGCAAAGAGTGCTGACGAAAATCCGCGCGACTTGAATTTTTGCGGAGTTTGATCGCCGCCAAAATATCGCCGCGCTTTCGCGAAACTATTTTGGCTTGAGTACGTTTTTCGCGTCTCTGCTCATTGCAGAACTCGGGAGAAGCCAGCGTAATTGCCAAGCGTTTGAGCGGACGTAAGACATAAACGATAAATCGCTGGCCACCGTGCCAGCGAGGAAAATCCGCTCCCATATCTCTCGACGGCTAATTGGCCGCCCTAAAGCATCTTACCGTCGGCTTGTCACCTTGAGGGGACGCAACTCGCGCCTCCCAGGCGGAGCGACATTGCTTGCGGCGGAGACTTCCGTGCCAAGCATTTGAACTTGAAGCTCCAACGCCGTCGCACCGGCGTGACGGATAACTATTGCCAGCGAAGGGGTCGCGCATGCGGCCGGCCTTGGCAGGATTTTGGGCTGAGGGCACCACCATCGGAGACCAAGCGATGACCTATTATGACACCCTGCAACAGAACCTCGCGCATGGTTTGCCATTCGGACAGTCCGGTCCGCAACAATGGGGATCGGGAGCATTCGGTTCGCAAGGCGGCCAACAGTATGGAGGAGGCGGTCTTGGATTGGGCCAGGCGGCCTATGGACAGCAATACGGACAGTTCGGCGGTCAGCCGACCTTTGGCGCGTCTGGATATGGCCCCGGCTGGGGCGGACAAACGGGCTTGGGTCAGCAGCCCTGGGGCGGACAACAGCGCCAGCTTTCGCCACAGGACGTGAATGAGGTCGTGCGGCAATTGATACCGGCGCTGCCTCAAATTCTCGCGCAAGCTCAGACTCCGTTCGCAGGAATGGGCTATGCGGCTTACGGCCAGGCGCCGCGGCAGCTAAGTCCGCAAGACGTGAGCGAGGTCGTGCGGCAGATCCTGCCCATCGTGCCGCAGATCGTGGGAATGCTGCAGAGCCAGCCCCAAATGCAGCATTCGGCCATGCACGGCGGTATCGGTCAGGGTCAATTCGGAGGCCCCGGTC
>WNGR01004010.1_pt1 | contig 15955 bp, 10 predicted proteins | sample 5407581 | NCBI WGS metagenome assembly WNGR01 (sample SAMN13153383, study PRJNA577476) | soil metagenome | isolation source: 80 cm soil or saprolite under Garry oak tree replicate 2 | place: USA:California | collected 2016-06-15 | reverse complement strand
GACCCCGTCCTCGCCTTCCTCGAAAGCCTGTGATTATGCAGAACCTCTCGGCCCCGGCATCTGCGCGAGCCCCGCCCCGGCAAGCCACCCGCGCCACCCCGGCCGCGCCGTTCCGCATAATCCCCGGTTCCGCATACTGAGCCCAGCAGTAGAGATTGACCAGCCCGTCTGCCTTCTTGCCCGCGGACTCGTACACCGCATAGAAGTCGCTGGAGATCACCAGCCTGCGCGGCCCGCCGTCGCCGGCGTCCGTGAGCTGCCCGGTCTTCTCGTCGATGCCGGCGTGACGGGCCAGGACCGCCCCGGACCTCGTCGGGTCCATCACGAAGCAGGCGGTGTCCGGGCCGACGAACACCCACAGCCACCACTTCGCCGGGCCGCCGCCGTCGCCCGGGGCGAACACCCGCCACGTGGTTTCGTCCGCGTGCAGGTGCCACGAATCCCGCGACCTGGCCGTGATCGCGTCCGCCAGCGGGACCAGCAGCGTCCCGGCCTGCGCGCACGTCCCCGCCAAGGTGGCCGGGGAAATCTCCGCTCCCTGCCGGGCCAGGCCCGTCACCAGCGAATTCATGCTCCGCCCCGCGACATACCGCTCCGTCAGCAGCATCGCGATGAACCCGTCAGTGAACAGGCCCTTCCCGACCGCCTTCGGCGGGCCCGGCGCCATCACCGTGGCCGGCACCGGCACGAGCAGGCCCGCCGGTACCGCCTGCGGCAGTGCGCCACCAGCCGCACGATCACCTGCCAGTCCAGCTGCTCCCCGGACCAGTGATCCCCCAGCGGCGTGAACGGCTCCCCGCACTCCGGGCAGCAGTACCCGCCCCCCGGGAAATCCCAGAACACCTCGAACCGCGGCAGGCGCGAGTAGTCCCGCCGCCCCGCCCGCGCCCCCGGCCCCCGCTTAACATCCTTCCCGGTCCCGCGATCCCGTGCCCCGCCGCCATCATCATCACCGCCGCCGCCGGCCGCCGGCTCCGGAGCAGACTTCTCCGACGACCGGCCGAACAGCATCCGCTGCAGCACCGCCAGGCCAGCGCGGAGCTCCTCCAGCTCAGCGTCCCGCTCCGCATCCCGCTCCAGAAGCCGCGCGTTCTGCTCCCGCAGCCCCGCGATCTCCGCCCGCTGCCGCTCCGCCAGCTCCGACAGCTCCCGGTTCGCCTCCAGGGCAGCATCCAGCGCATCCAGCAGCGACGCCTCAGCATCCGGGACCACGCCAGCCGCAACCACGCAGCACAGCAAACACCCTCAACAGCCCCAGATCACGCACCAGTGCCAGCGTGTCGCAGCCGCAAGCCCCCACGGACGCCGACAGTCACGTCACACGATTTCCGAAGACTTACGCCACACCGCCGGACAGGATAAACTTCACATAACGTCCCTGTCCCCTGAATAACCCTCAATCTCTTGCCAGTTGCTCCTCAGAGGAAGCAATCCAGAGACGGTTCTCGATGAGGAACTCGTTGAGACCCTTTACTGGCCGTCGAGGGCAACCGATTGACTGGCTCTGTTCCGTGACACTAGCTGCAGTTGCTGAAGGCGCTCTACCAGAGTTTGAGGACAGTCGACCGCATCTTATTGAGGTCGCTCGATTCGTGCTGTTTGTCGGTACGGCGCCATTGTCGGTGCGGGCCTCGGCGGCCTCACCCTCGCACGCGTCCTCCATGTCCATGGCATCCCCGCGACGATCTACGAGGCGGAGCCCTCGGCTGAGACCCGCACGCAGGGCGGCCAGCTCGATATCCACGAGCACAACGGACAGCTCGCGCTCGAAGCGTCGGCCTCACCGGCTAGTTCCGCCCGATCATCCACGAAGGCGGCGAGGCTACGCGCATGCTCGACCAGCACGGGAAGGGTGCTGCTCGACCAGCCCGACGTAGGCACGGCTGGGCGTCCCGGGGTGCTCCGCGGAGACCTGCGCCGGATCCTGCTCGAATCTCTGCCTGCGAGACCGTCCAGTGGGGAAAGAAGCTCACCGACGTCTCGGCATTCGGCGACGGCGGGCACGAGCTGACCTTCGCAGACGGGTCGACCGTGAGCACCGAACTCCTCGTGGGTGCCGACGGCGCCTGGTCAAGAGTCCGGCCGCTGTTGTCGGACGCCAAGCCCGAGTACGTCGGCACGACGTTCATCGAGACCTACCTATACGACGCCGACAAGCGGCACTCCACGGCCGCCGAAGCGGTCGGCGGCGGCGCCATGTACGCGCTTACCCCGGGAAAGGGGGATCGTCGCGCACCGCGAGGCGGGGTAGATCCTTCATACGTACGTCGAGGTGAACCGCCCCGCCGAGTGGGTCACCGACATCGACATCGACTTCGCCGACGCCGACGCCGCGACTGCTCAAGTCGCGGCCGAGTTCGACGGGTGGGCGCCGGAGCTCATCGCGCTGATCACCGACGGCAAGACCGCGCCGATCCCTCGCATGATCTACGCGCTCCCGGACGGACACCGATGGGACCGCGTGCCCGGGGTGATGCTCGTCGGTGACGCCGCGCACCTGATGCGGCCGGCCGGCGAGGGCGCGAACTTGGCGATGTTCGACGGTGCCGAGCTCGGGGAGGCTATCGCTGCGCATCCCGACGACATCGAAGGGAAGCGGCACTCACCGCCTACGAGGAGGCAATGTTCCCCCGCGGCGAGTCAGAAGCCGCGGACGCGCACCTGATCCTAGAGCTCTGCCTCGGCGACCGCGCACCCTTCGGACTCATCAACTTCCTCACCGGCGCCCTTGAGGAGGAGCATCAATGACACAGGTAGTCCTGATCCACGGCTCACCTCACCTATGATCCGGCCTCCGGCGCCGTAGATGCAGGAACCGTGGGCTGGCTCCCTAGCTGGCCGGGCCTGGCTCGGAAGGGGTTTGTCGGCGTCACATTCCCGTGGAATGCCCGGCCTCTTGTGTGATGCCCCGTCCGTCGGGCAGCATCGCTACCACCGACACGCGGCCGTCTTGACGAAGGACGCCTATAGCGTCTCGGCGATTTCCTCTATCTCATTGCCCCATTCGTCGAGGTAGCGCACGTCGGCGTGACGGCCGGACAGTTCTACGACGGCGAAGCCCATCAGCGCCCATTCCTCCCAGCCCGTCGCGAAGCTCCGTGTCAGCTGGTAGCGCGCCGGCGATGCGATCGGCTCGTGGTGCGCGTAGACCGGGACGCCGCCGTGGCCGATCAGCCGCGCCTTGCCGACGTTCTGGTAGCCGTCCTCGTAGAGGACGCAGCGGTGCTCGTGCCCCCAGAACCACGCGTCGATGCGTCCCGAGTCCAGCGGGTCGCGCAGCTTCTCGCGGAGCTTCGGGCCGTCGCTGCCGTACGCGCTGAAGAGCTGATGGTGACTGAGGAGGACAGTGCGCCGGTCAGGGTGGGAGCGCAGCTTCTCCGCAACCCACGCACTCTGCGGGTCCGCCAGGGCGTGGTCGTCGTAGGCCGTGTCGAGGCCAAGCAGTTGCCAGTCGTCGTTCTCGAGCGAGAACCAGCTGGACCCGTCGTGCTCCGCGAACCGTGGGTCCTGTAGCAGGTGGCCGAAGTAGGCGTGGCCGCCCGAGTACATGTCGTGGTTTCCGTTGAGTGACCAGGAGCCGACGGGCTCGCCCGACGAGACTGGCCAGTAGGCGAGGAAGTTCCGGTCGTACTCGCGCTTCCAGCCCGAGTAGTAGACGTCCCCGAGGTGGATGACGTGCTGTTCACGACGGCCGATGTCGGGCTCGATGATCCGGCGCATGGCGTTGGCGACGTTCCGGGCCCTGGGGATGCCGCTGCCCCAGTCGGCCACGAGGACCAGGCGCGCGTCGCGTGCGAGCGGGCGCGGGCGCGGGCGCTCGGCCTTGAACGGGTGGGGCCTGCGCAGCGAGCGCCAGCCCATCGCGATGATGCTGTTCACCCAGCCGGGATCGGTGATCTCGTAGGCGCCGAACAGCTGGTCCTGTTCGTCGGCGACAGCTAGGGAACGGTCGGTGACCGGGTCCGGCAGCGGGGCCTCGTCGGGCGCCAGCCCCTGACCGATCGGCTCGGGCGGCTCTTCGACGGTGCCCGGCGCGAGCTCGTCGAAGTACGCCTCCAGCGCCGACTGCAGGAGGCTGGTGAACCCGTCGCGCGCGAAGTAGGCGACGTCCGCCAGGTCTGGGAGCGTCTCGCCGCCATCGAGCGGAGGCGGCGGGTGCTCCTCGGCGAGATGGGCGTCCGGGCCATGCTCGGCCGCCCGCATCAGCATCTCGCGTACCGCCTCGAGTTCCTCGCGCGACGGCGGCTCGCCATCCGGCAGATCGGCCTGCGGAGGCACCGCGTCGCCGTCGGCCAGCTGTGTGGACAGCCAGCCCGCCCGTGTCGCGAGGTAATCGTGGGTGAGAACCTGCTTGATCACTGCTCCTCCTCCTCGGCGTCGGCTCCGTCCGATCGGCGCATCGCGTCGTAGATGTCCGCACCGGTGGCCTCGTCGGCCGACGCGAAGTCCTCGACCGGGGCCGCTTGCGCGGCGCCGCGCACGCCCTCGTCCTGGGCATCCCACAGGGTGTTCAGCGTGCGAGCGGCGGCGCCTGCCTCGGCGAAGGTTTCCGGATTGGCGGCGAACGCCAGGTGCACCGAGGCGTGCAGCCGCCGCGCATCCCTGGGGTCCGGCGTCTTCTTGACGAGCAGGCCACACGCCTGCTCCTCGGCGCTGCGCTGCGCAACCTGGTCGAAGGCAAGCACGTCGGCCAGGGCGACGTTGCCGAGTGGCGCCAGCGGTGAGCACAGCAGCGCCTCGGCGACCGGTTCGCAGTCCGGGCGGAAGGCGCGCATGCGGTCTCCGCCGTAGTAGGCCGACCACCGTTGCTCCAGGTCCTGGGCAGGTCCGTCGAGCCCCATGTGCCCCAGCACCGCGAAGTTGAACGCCATCCGCAGGTCCGTGGTGGGGTACTTGCCCCATCCGGGCGCGGCGAGCTGCTGCTTGGCAACGGCGGCGGGATCGTCGACGAGGAAGCCCATGAGCGCCGAGACGAACGCCGACCCGGCGCCGAGGCACCCGTACACGTCGGCGAACACCTCACTGAGCCAGCTCCGCCACGCGGGGCGGCGCTCGTCGGGGATGTCGGCGCCCTCCAGCGCCGCCTCGACCGCTTCGGTGAGCCCGAAGTCCTGCTCGGCGACGTGCCCCACCTCGTGACAGACGACCGGCGAGTCCGGCAGGTGCTGGGCGAGATACCACGGGACGCCGACGACCGGGATCGGCAGCTTGCGGATGACGTCGCGCACCGACGTCGTGGGCAGGATCGCCCCCTCGACGCGCTCGGGTTCGTAGACGCGGCCGCGGCCCGAGGCGAACGGGCTCCACGCGCCGTTGAAGAAGCTCAGCGGCGGCTCCTTGTGGTCGGCCGTCGCGGCCAGCTGGAGGGGCTCATAGCAGGCCCACGCCAGCTCGTCCACCGCGTACAGCGGCTGCTGAAACCAGCTCACCGTCCGCAGCGCGAGCTTGCTGCGGAAGTAATCCCAGAGGCGGTGCAGCTCGAGGATCGACCGCTCGAGCTGGCGTGCCCGCGCGAGCACATCGTCGCCGGTTGCCGCCTCCACATCCTGTGCGATGCGCATGCGCATCGCGTCCAGCGCCTTGGTCACGCGGCGGATCTGCCGGTAGTGCTTCCGCAGCGGCTGGCCCCGCTCGCTGGCGTCACGCCAGCGGTCGAACTCCAGCTTGACGCTGGCGAGCTTGGCGTGCAGCTCGGCCCGGCGCCGGTCAGCGAGCGGGGCGCTGCTCACGGTCCCGTCACGATCCGATGTTGCGGGCGGGTCGCGATCAGCGCCGCGGGCGAGAAGCCGAACGCGTCGGCATCACCGGGCATGTCGTCGGCGAGCGCCCGGATCCCGGCGGTGACGGCGGCCACTGGATGCCCGGCGGCGAGTTCGCGCGGGAAGCCGCGGTACAGCGCGTCCTGACAGCCGAAGCGGACGAGCCCCGTCGCGATGACCGCCGGGACGGCGGCGATGGCCGCTACCTCAGCGGCGAAGGCGTTGCGCAGCAGTAGCTGCGCGGCCTGGACGTTCACGTGGGACACGGCGGGGGGATCGAGCACGATGACCGGCCGCGCACGGGCGGCGACCGCGAGCGCCGACGCGAGCCCGGTCGCGGTGAGCCGGTTCTGGTCGATCCCGGACAGACGGACCTGGCCCGCCACGCCACTCGAGATGTCGACGGCAGCTCCACCGCCAGCATCGACGAATCCGGCCGCGATGTGCACGACGCCCGGCGGGTGCTCGGCGACGAGATCCGCGAGCGATGTGAGGTCGACGGACTCGATGATGGACACACGCATTCCGGCCGCGGCGTACTGGGCCTCGATCGGCACGAGCGTCGTCTTGATCATGCCGGGCGCGTCGCGCCGATCACGAACCTGCGGGCGGATGATCAGGACCGTAGGCTGGCCCGGTTCCCGGAGGATCGGCTCCTCTTCGGCGTCCGGGCAGCCGCGGTACAGGTACCGGACCCGCGGATCACGCGCAAGGAGCGTGTTCTCGCCGTCCACGGCGGCGAGCTCCCACGGGACCATAGCGAGTGCCGGTCCCTTCGGCCAGAGCCGAAGGTCCGCGGACTCAGTGCCGAGGAAGTCGCCGGAACGCTGGCCGAGCAGCAGGACGTCCGCCAGTTCGGGGGCCGCGACCGCGCGTTGGGTGAATAGCTCGACTAGCTTCGGGTCGAGCGGCCCGGGGCGGGCGGCCGCGCGCAAGACGGCAGCGACGACCGGCGTGTCGCCACCGATGCGGGCCTCATGCGGCAAACCGCTGGCCGGCGCCCACGCTCGCACCACGAGCTCGTCGCCGTCAACCTTAAGGACGATGTCGAGCGTGGGATGCTCGGTGCGGACGGCGGGACGGTGCGATGCCGGATGCGCGGCGGGCAACTCCCGGGCCGGTTGCGACCCTGGCGCCTGCCGGAGTAGCGCCCGCTGCACGCGCGGGTTCTTGAGCACACGCCACGCGAACCACACGGCCGCAACCGTCGTCACCCCCTTAGCCACGTCCCGGATGCGGTCGTTGCCGATCAGCTCCTCGGTCGTCTTGATGGGCGACGGCGGGGCGAGTTCGGAACGCTCGTCGGGTCCGGGGACGCCGAGGGCCTCGGCGAGCTCCGTGTGCTCGGCGCGCGCGGCCGCCCGCCCGAGCTGGCGGCGGACGAACGGCGGCAATGCGCGCGCCGTCTCCAGGAGCCGCCCGCTCTCGGCGGGATCGCCCGTGATGCGCGCGACGTCGGCGAGGCGGACGAGGGCCACGCGCCGGTCGCGTTCCGGGTAGCGGTCCACCTGGCGCCGGAGATCCGGCTCGGCGAGCAGCTCGCGCAGCCGCGTCAGCTCGCCGTGGTCCAGGCCGGTCAGGGGCGGGCAGCGTTCGAGATCTTCGAGCATCGCAAGCCGGGCGCCAGCAGGCTGGATCTCCTCGAGCGCGCGGTTGAGCGCGACGAGAAACGCAGCCGCCGGCCCGCGCCCGGGCAGGCAGAGCCCCTCGAGCGCCGCGCGGGCGCGCATGCCGGGCGGCGCGTTCACCTCGGCGAGCTCCTTGATGACGTCCGTGACCAGCGCCTCGGGATCGCCGATCCCGCCCCGGGCCAGGTACTCCGCCCGGCGCAGCCGGACGGCACCGAGATCCCTGGCGGCCCGTTCGGCGGTGACGGTCTCGGCGCGCTCGAGCGCGGCATCGGCGAGCTGGAGGTCGTCGACGCGCATCTGGAACTTGGCGATCTCGGCGAAGCACCGGCGCGCGCCGTCGCTGGCGATGCTGTCCCAGACCAGCGCGGCGGCCTCGAAGTCCTCCTGCGCGCGGTGCTTATGTCCGAGCGCGGCGTGCGCCTGGGCACGGATTTCGCGAGTCTCGGCGAGCTGGATGCCCGCCTCCGCGGTATCCGTGCGCCGCGACCGTGCCTCATCCACAGCGGCGGTCGCGATTTGCAGGGCGCGGTCGGGATCCCAGCGGGCGAGCTCGGCCGAGGCGAGCAGGAGGTTCGCCTCGTGGCGGAGCCGGTCCCCGCGCCGGAGCGGGATCTGGGTCGATGCCGCCGACGTCGAGGGCGTCCCCACCCGCAGGTCGAGCGTGCCCCGGAGCACCAGCAGCGCGGCCTGGGCCGCCGTCCCGTCGGGAGCAATCGCGAGTCCCTGCTCGCACGCGCCGCGCGCCGCGTCGAGGTCGTCCCGCCCGTCGAACGCCGTCGAGCGCTTCCAGTGCAGCGTGGCGATGTCGACATCGCGCAGGCCGGTGCGGCGGCCGAGCGCGATCGCGGCTAGGTAGTCCGCGTCCGCGTCGTGCGCGCCGGTCAGCGCGAGCGCGTCCCCGCGCCGAACGTGCATGATCAGCTCGTCCTCCGGGCGCAGATCGCGCGCGAGTTGCGCCGCCACGACGTCGAGAGCTTGCGGCGGCGCCCCGTCGCGCACCAGCAGCGCCGCCCGGCAGGCGGCCAGCCGGGCGTCGTCGGCAGCAGCTGAGACGCAGGACGCCTGCTCGACGTCTCCGCGCACGAGGTCCCACAGCCGGCTGCCGCGCGCGGCGCCCGGCGCCGTGGCGCGGCGCAGGTTGGCGACCGCGCGCTCGACGCGCGCCTGGGCCACCACCTCTCGTGACAGGAGGTCCGGCTCGCGGGCGGCCAGGTCGAGCATCTCGTCGGCCAGTGCGGCGGCGCACTCGGGATCGGTCGCCATGTCGCGCGTCCGGCGCTGCCAGTAAGCGATCGCGTCGTCGACGTCGAGGACGAGACGATGGTAGAAGGCCTCCTGCAGGAGCCGCGCGCGGTCGCCTGGGTCTTCCGCGGCGCGCCGCTCGAAGTAGTCGATCGCGGCCCGGTTGAGCTTGGTGAAGATCGGCTGCTCGCGCAGGAGCGCGCGCATCGGCGTGACGACCTCCTCGTGGAATCGCAGGACGTCGGACTCGACCAGCTCAACCCACGAGTACATGGTCGCGTAGCGGCGTAGTTGCTTCCAGAGGTCTTCGGCGTCGATGTCGGCCGTGGTGTCCACAGGGGGAAATGCGTCGGCGATCGCGGAGCCGACCGGCTTGCGGTCCCGCGCGGGGTCGTCGTCGGGCATGCCGTCGCGGATGGCCTCCTGCAGGAACGGCACGACGACGTCACCGACGAAACGCCGGCTGAGCAGGCGGGGAACGACGCCGTAGCGCAGTAGCCAGCGGACGCGGGTGTCCGGGATTCGCAAGACGATGCGCTGCATGAGGTAGTAGAGGCGCGGCTCGCCGAGCTGCCGGACGACGTCCGCGGAGATAGCCGGATCCTGCGCGATCACGTCGGCGATCATCGCCAGCATGAGCGGCCGGGCGCCCTCGTTTTCGACGCCCGACGCGGCGATTGCCGCGTCGATGACATCTTCTCCGACCTCCAGCTTGCGGGAGGCGCGCAGGTATCGGCGCGCTTCGTCGGCGTCGAGCCGGTGCAGCGGCAGGTGCTCAACCGGGCCGAGGCGCTGCTCGAACCCGCCGATCTCGTCGCGCAGGTCGTAGCGCCCGGACATGACGATCCGGACCTCGGGAAGCCGCTGTGAGAGCGTGGCGAGCTCCCCGACGAACGCGTCATTCGCGCCCGGGGCGTTGGCGCCGCCGGCGTGAGTGATCACCTCGAGCGTGTCGAACACGATCATGACCCGGCAGGCGACCTCCGGCGGCGCGAGCACGGCAAAGAATTCGCCGCGCACGGCGTCGCGCAGGCGCTCGCGCTCGTCCTCGCCGTCGTCGCCGAGCTGGCCCGGGACCGACGCCTCAACGGCGAACTGGGGCAGCAGTAGCCGGGCGCGCTCGCGGCCGTACTGCTTGAGGAAGTCGTCGAACAATCGTCTTGCCCATACCGCCAGCGCCGAAAAGCTGCAGCCGGTTCGGGGTGCTCTTGTCGAGGAGGCGGTCGAACGCTGTTTCGGTGCCGCGCGGCGGCAGGAACCGCGACGCTTGCCGGTACCTCTCGCGCCAGAACGTCCGCGCGACGAGGTAGCGCTCGAGGCGGTTCTGCTCGGCGACCAACTGCCAGCCGCCGAGCGAGCCGCGGGCATGGACGAGATCGAGCAGCGCCTGGCAGGCCGGCGTGTCGAAGCGCGCGTCGGCCTCCGCAAAGAGCTCGCGCAGGAGCTCGATCGCCTTCGACGGCTCGGCGATGATGAGCTGGTCCAGCTCGTCCCGGCGGCGGCCGCGTTGACGGAAGTGCTCGACGAGGCGGGTGCTGAGCTCTCTGAGTTGCGGGCGGACCTCGCCGCCGGGCGCGAGGCGCGTGAGCGCCGCATCGCGCGCCTTCTGGCGCAGCCGGTACGCGCCCTCGCGGCCGGAGACCGGGCGCACGTCCGGGGACGCCACGACCTCCTCGAAGGCCACGTCCGGACCACCTTCGCGCAGCACCTCGAAGACCTCGATGTCGAACGTGCGTACCCAGGCGCAGCGATCGAGCATCGCCGCGACCTCCGGGGGCAGCTCCTGGCGGAGGAGCGCGTCGATTGACCCCACGGACTTGAGCCGCGCCAGCAGTTCCTCGGCCGACGTCATCTGACATTCCCCAGGAATAGTCGCAGGTCCTCGAGGGTCCGGGGCTTCAAGGACCCGTCCCAGCGGTCGATGACCGGCGCGAGAACCTCCCGGTCCGACGACCACGCGTCGTGGAATCGCAGGTACTGGCGCGCCAGGACCGGTATCTCGCACGACTCGAACGGCGTAAGCACCACCGCGTACCCGGGCTTCATGCCGCGCAGCAGGCTAGCGACGCCAAACCCGGCCAGCAGCAGCCCGATGGGGACGTTCTGATCGAGCACGACCGGCTCGATCAGGTTCGGGAAGACGTCGGCGCTGAATTCTCCGGGATCGACGGCCTCGGTGTGGTCGAGCGCGATCAGCAATTTGGGCTCGGCCAGCGACGTCAGGACCTCCAGGAACCGGCGGAAGATCTCCTTCAGGTCACGGGGATCGGAGTCGAACCGTGCACCTTTGTCGGTCACCTTGTCCGGCACCGCGTCCAAAGGGACGGGTTCCCCGACGCACAAGTGATTGAGCGCGCGCGTCCAGGGGTCGAACGGGCGCAGTGGGGCGCGCACACGGTGAATGCCCTCGCGGATGGCGCGCAGGACGTCGATGGCCGAGCACTTCGCGCCGTCATGCGTCCCGTAACCCGCCGCGAGGTCGACGTACACGACGTCGTGGCCGCGACAGGCGAGCTGGCGCAGCGTCCGCACCGCGAGCCACGTCTTGCCGACGTCCGATTCCCCATCGATGGAGGCGAGCGCCACGCCTTCGGCGGCGGGGGGGTCGAGACGCTCCAGAAGCGTGCGCCGGTGAACCTTGCGATCAACGAACGGCTGCCGCGGCAGGAGCATGTTGACGATATCCAGCCGCTCTTGGCCGATGCCCAGACGGGGCGGCAGCACGCGATCGGGCGGGCGCGAGAGCGTCAGCGTAGGCAGGCCGAAGTCGCGCTGGTCGGACCCGGCCGCGAGCGCTCTCCGGCGGCCTCTGGCGACCGCGACGTCGAGGGTGGCGTTCTCTAGCAGGGCGTCATAGAGGCCGCGGCTGAACGTTGCCGCCGCACCGCCGTCGATGTCACCCTGCATGGCGAGCACGGCGTACGCGCCGCGCAGCATGAAGGCGTCGGCCACCTGCCAGATGCCGACCTGCGGCCGCAGGTCCCCCGATCGGCACGCGTTGAGGGCCGCGATGCGCGGGGTGATCGGCATCGTGTTGACGATATCGTCGGCGGTCCAGTCCCAGCGCCCCTGGTCGTCGTTCATGACGAGCACCCCGGTTCCCCCGCTGGACTCGCCGTGGCCGATGAAGTGCAGGACGTGGGGCTTCTGCCGCTCGAGCTTGCTTAGCAGGAACTCACCGCGCGGCGGCTGCCTGATCACCTCGTACTCCACGTCGGGCCCGACCCTGTCCAGCGCGGCGTAGAGGTTCTCGAGTTCCTGCTCGACCTTCACCACCGGGTCGTCGGCCTCGGCACCGACGATGACCGTCACCCGCAGCGGCCACCAATCCGGCTCCGGCGGGGGGGCGGGGTTGAACTGCTGCGTGATCCGAGCGCACGGGTTCTCCGGGTCGGTGAACACCAGCCGATTGCCGATCCGTGCGAGCTCCCACGGGAGCATCCGCAGCTCCGGCGCGGCGGTATCGATATCGAGCAGTACGCCGAGGCCTTCGGTGCCGAGAGGGCTCTCACCGGGGTAGCGCGCGCGGAGCTCTGCCCACTTCTCGCCCACGGCGCCGTAGCCCAGCAGGCCGCCGAGGTAATCGCCGACGCGCTGGAGCTCGCCGAGCGACGGGAGCGGCCGTGATCGCACGAGGAGAGCATGAATACCGGCCTGGTCGAGCACCATGCCCCTGTCGTCGGCTGGGCGGTTGTCCTCGACGCGCGCACGCGGCACCGTATCCGATGCGCTCTCAGAGGTCTCGATGAGCTCGAGAGTCACCGAGTAGCCGTCGGCGTCCCCGGCCCTCAGACTGAGCTTGACCTGCCTCACCTCGGCCGCCCCCAATAGCCATTGTCAAGCCGCCGAAGGTGCCGCGCCGAGTCCGCGTGGGGGAAGTAAAGGGTTCGCCTACGGGGCGTCTCATCCGTCGGCGGCCGGTAGGTCGTGTGCACCCCGGCGGTATTTGCGTAGGCTGCCTCGCGGACGGCTCGGTCGACCGGCGCAGCACGCCTCGTGGTCACAGGGCTGCAGGACCTGATAAGTGCCTTTTCGATATCGGCGAGCGTTCTGTGCAGCATGTCAGGCCTCAATGGCGCTAGAATCGAAATTACGGCCTTCCCGTGCAGAATCGTGTCGGTGACAACCCTTTGCTCACCGGTTTCGACGAGGTCCAACCGGAACGACTTGCCGGACACATCGGCCCTCACTACTTTCACTCCCGCGAGGTTGCTGTCACTTGTAAGAGGGAAGACCGCGGGCATTTGATACTTTCCAATGGGCGTGAACGCGTCGGAAGTTGGACGCGGTTACCTCGGCTAGCACTGCAGTAAATACTTGTCACTCCATCCTCCTGACCATCCTGGCTTCGGGTAGGCATCGATGGGCGCAGGCTGTTCGCTAGTCATCATCGCGGCGCCGCCACCTAACCATGTATCTCACCCTGCGCGGTCTCGGCATTGTCGTTGATCAGTGCTGCGATGGCCGGGGAGCGGCGCAGTTTGTCCAGGTAGCGGCGGCGCGTGGGCCCGATGCTCCCGACCGGGATGCCCAGCCTGGCGCTGATCTCGGTATAGGGCACCGGAGGGTCGGCCATGAGCAAGGCAAGCAGTTGCTGGCATTCTAGAGGCATACGCGCGAACGCCTCGCGCAGCGCGGCATCGCGCTCTGCCACGATCAACTTATGTTCGGTCGGCAGGTCTCGCTCGTCTGCTATGTTTTCCAGCACTTGCTCATCGGCGGGCAGTGTGCGCAGAGTGCGACGGGCGCGAATGCATACTCGCATTGTGGTGGTGACCAGCCAACCGGGTAGCGCGTTGGGATCGCGGAGGTTGTTCAGTTGTTCCACCAAATGCAGCCAGATGTCCTGGACGACGTCCTCGGCGTCGGCGCCGGCTAGCCCGTACCGACGGCAGATCGACCAGATTAGCGGGGCGTAACGCTCGACGAGTTCCTCCCAAGCCCGTTTGTCGCCCCTTCTAGCGCTGGCCACCAGATCAGCGACCGATGGGTAACTGCTTACTTGGTTGGCGTCCTTTCGCCCGGGTGTACGCGGTCTGCGGCTGGCTTGCTTGCCGCGCTGGTACTGCCCGGCGCGATGTGCCGCTGCCGGGGAACTCGCCTGATCGGATGATGCCGCGGCGTTGGCAGTCTCGGTGGACATGATTGGATCTCCCCGTTTAGTGCAGAGCGACTGGTTCGGCCTGGTGTTGACTGGCAAATTGATGCCTGCCAATAGGTCGCCCTTGCGCCACTGTAGGAGCCCCGAAGGCATCTGGAGATCAGGTAAATCCCCAGTTCTGGGAGCCATCGCGGCTGCGGCACGACTAGGGATTTCCCTGATCACATCGTCGGCAGGTCGCTGTATGCTGGCCGTCGGCGGGGGCGGCCCGTACTCTAAAATGCTGGTCAGTCGAGAGGGCAGCCGTGTTGTCCGGGGGTCATCGCCAAGCTTACGGGACCCAAGCTTCGTTTCGAACGGTTGGCGAAAGATGATGACAAAAGCCGGTGAGCAAGCCGTTACGTCAGAGCTGGCCGAGGGCCGTTGGTAATAAGCCGAACGAGTTGGGTGCGCGAGCGGATCCCCAGTTTTCTGTAGACGCTGGACAGGTGGTACTCCACGGTTTTCGCCGAGACAAACAGCTGCGCGGCCGCCTCGACGTTGGTCGCCCCTTCCGCGATGGCAAGGGCGATCCGCAATTCCTGCGGTGTGAGCTGCTGCGGCCCGACTTCGTTCCGCGGCCCGGAGGTAAGACCAGTCGCGCGCAAATCGTCACGTGCCTGAGCGCTCCACGGCTCTGCGCCAAGCCGGTCGAACAGCGACAAGGCGGCGGTCAGCTCTGCGCGAGCCTCGGCGCGGCGGCGATAGCGGCGCAGCAGTTCGCCGTGTAGAAGCCGGGTACGCCCTTCCTGGAAGGGCTGAACGGCTCGAGCATGCCAGGCGAGCGCTTGAGCGAATGCCTCTTCCATGGCCTCTTCATCATTCGCGAGCAGACCCTGGCATCGGGCGGCGACCGCCGCTTCCGTGGGTCGGCCAGTTCGCTCTGCCTCCGCCGCCAGCACCTCGTATGTGCGCAGGCTACGACTCGTCTCCCCGGCTTTGACGAGCGCCTCGACCAGGTCCCCGGCCCAGCTCAGGAGCACTGGGTCGCGAAGCCCGTGGGCCGCCGTGAAGGCCGCCGTGAACTTCAGGTGTCGTGCCGCTTCCGGGGCGTTCCCGTTCCCGAGCTCCAGCAATGCGAGCGCGTTCGCGGCGTGGGCTTGGAAGACCTCGGCGCCTGCTTGCTTGCTCAAGGTGATGGCACGGGCAGCACTCGCCTGGCAGCTCCTGGCGTGGCCCATCCCCGCCTCTATGGCGGCGAGCGTCCCCAGAGCATGCGCCAACTCAATCTGCCGATCGGTCTCCTCGGCGAGTTCGACCGCATCGTGTGCGTTGGAGTAGGCGGCGGCCCAGTTCCCGCAGTGCCATTGCACGAGAGCGAGCCCGCGCAGCTCGTATGGCAGCAGGCCGACCGCGCCGGCCTCCCGGGCCGAGCCGATTGCGTGCTCGAGCAAGCGCGTGGCTTTCGCCGGCTCTTCCAGCGACTCCCAGGCGAGTGCGGCAACAAGGAGAAGCTGCTCGTTGGCTAGCGGATCCGAACTGGCCAGATGAGGCTCACAGCGGGCGAGTACCGACCGGGCCTCCGCCACGTCGCCTCCCGTGGCGAGAGTGAGCGCGTAGATTACCAAGGCGGGCATCGTGATCGAGTCCGGCAGGTGGGCCAGCGCTTCGACGGCCTGCCGCGCCGCGGTCGACGCCAGCCGTTGTTCTCCTAGTGCCGCGCTCATGAGGGCCGCTTGGGCGCGCATGATCGCCGACCACGTCGGGTCCGCCGCCTCGATCTGGTCCGCCTCGGCGATCAGCACGTCACGGCCGACGACGGCTTGTCCGCCCCACATCTCGATACGGCACCGCAGCTGCTGGGCCTCGGCCCGCAGCCGCCACTCGTTGGTCTCCTCCCGCACCTGGTGCAATAGCGTCAGGCCGAAGTTCTGCCGACCCGCCGCGAAGGACAGTTGGGCGGCGTTAAGTAGCCGCCGGGCCCGGGTGTCTCCGGGCGGGCTCAGCCGCGCTGACCGTTCGTGCATATCCATGGCGGTGGCGTAGCTCCGGCGCGCCGCCGCGGCCTCGGCGGCGTTGTCCAGAGCTGCAGCCACAGCTTCATCTGGACCGAGGGTGGCGGCCGCCAGGTGACAGGCATACTGCTCTTGCGCGCGCGGTGTGGGCAGCGAACTGAACTCTTCGGCGAGCGTCCGGTGAGCGGCCCGGCGCTCGGCGGGTGACGCCGACTGGTAGAGCGCTGA
>WNGR01007732.1_pt1 | contig 15965 bp, 14 predicted proteins | sample 5407581 | NCBI WGS metagenome assembly WNGR01 (sample SAMN13153383, study PRJNA577476) | soil metagenome | isolation source: 80 cm soil or saprolite under Garry oak tree replicate 2 | place: USA:California | collected 2016-06-15 | reverse complement strand
CGCTTTTTCCCGATGGAGGTGCGCGTGGAGGTGGCGGGATGACTGGCGACGATCAGCCGGACACGTGGGCCTCCTGCCATAAGGGGGATGTCCGGGCAATCAGAGAGGGCACGGGTGGCCCCACTTTCCGCATGGGTGCAGATCTCGACCGGAGGACGCGCCAGAACCGCCTGGACCGCAGCCAGATCCAGCAGCCCATAGTCACGACTGCGCCCGATGAGGCCCAGATCCATGTCCAGGACAACTCTGAGCACGGCGGCGTGGCCATACAACCCATCCAGCCGCACCAGGATTTGGGAGGGGAGGAGCTTGTGCGTGGTCGCATACCTGCTCATCACCTGGATCGCTCGTTTCAGCTCTGCGCGGTAATCGCCATTGCCCGCTCCCGCCATCCGTGCCCAGAAATTGATGCGTATGGGCGCGGCCCGAAGCGTCGTGCGGGTGCGCACCACTTCTCCACACTTCGCGTCCCTTGTACCCCGGGGCCGCCACCTGATCGAAACGGCGATGGGGTGCGGGAAGCGATGGGAGGTGGGGGAGCGCACGAGGGCTCGCGGCTTGCCTGGTCCCCTCGACATCCACGACCACATCCTGCTGGTCGCACCGATCCCACAAGCCGCCGACAGAGGCGAATGGGGTGCGTGCCACCAGATCTTCTTGAAACTGCGTGCGCCATGCCTCCACCGTTGTCTGATCAAGGGCGGAGAGAAAACGCGAGCGGGTCGAACGATCCGGCAAACGATGGCGCTCAAAGAGTGCCAGGAAGACGTCTGCAAAGGGGGAAAGCCGCTCATAAAAGGCCTGGAGGGTACGTTCGAAGCTTCGGGCATACCCCAAAAGCACGACCACGAAATCCATCGTGTCGTACGTCCCGAAACGTGCGCGCGCAAATGGCACATGCTTCTGGATGGCTTTCAGCAGCCCGACATGGGTCAGGACTTGAGCGAAAGCTGCCACTTCTCCCATCCAGGACGGGGGTGAGGGAGCCGAGTCATACTGGTGGTGTGTCCTCCTTTTTAGGAAACAGATATTCGCCGAGCTGGACAAGGAGCGAAAGCGGCGCCGGACCGAGAAGGCAGAACACGCTGCATCCAGGAAAAGAGCGGGAGGGGCGTGGCATGAACACCTCTCCTCCGGACACATGCCCGTGAACGGAACCAGGAAAGTACCATGAGGAGCACGTTATGACACAGACAGCCAATAACCATCATGCCGATTTGTCAGAGCAACGAGCCTACCTGCGCGCTCTGCGCATGGGCGCCTTGCCTGAGGATACCCCACGCCCACACTTCGACGCCCTGGAGCCCACCATTCAACTCATCGAAGAGATCGCCAGGAAGAGCCAGGGCAATGTGCGGGCCATTGAGCAAACGATCGCCACTCTGCTCGAGCGCATTCCAGCCCTGGCCGAGCTCATCGAAGGACAAGGAGACGAGCATCGGCCTGCAGCGGAAGAGACTCTGCTGGAGGAGGAGGGCATCCCCCTACTCCCGTCCGCCACAAAGGCGAACGAAGCGCGCGCCGATGAAGCCAGTCCTACTCTGGACGCGCTGATCGCCTTCTTCCAATACTGGTGTACGCGCAGCTACCAAGGCTACCACGAGGCGGTCGCCCTCTGGGTGCTTTCCACCATCGCTGCCCGCCGCGTCTCTCTGCCCTGGCGCAAAGGCATCTGGACGCCCCTCTACATCATGCTCGTGGCCACCTCCACGACGCATGCCAAGACCGAAGCGGCCTCTTATGGCCGGCGCATCCTGGAGGATTGCGGCCTGGACTACCTGCTGTGTCCCGACGAGATCTCTCCGCAAAAACTGATGCACAACATGGCCGGCACATCCCTGCCCAGGAACTACGCCGTCATGAGCGAGGTCGACCAGGAGTATCAGCGCTTACGACTGGCCTTCAGCGGCCAGCGCGGCTGGCTCTATGACGAGTTCGGCAACAAGCTGCAGGAGATCATCAGTGCCAAGGGCTATAACGGCCTCTTCTATGCCCTGCTCAAGCAGCTCTACGACTGCAAACGGATCTACGAGTACGACACGCTGGCCCGCGATAACGAGCAGATTGTTATGCCTTACCTCTCGATCCTCGGCACCGCCACACCGGCCTGCTTGAAACCCATCGCCGCGAAGGACAGCGCCACCTGGACCGATGGCACCTTCGCCCGCATCGCCTTCATTGTGCCGCCGAAGAACGAGATCAAGTTACAATCGGCCCCGCTGGAAACCTGTGTCGTGCCGGAAGCGATCAAAGCGGCCCTCTGTGTCTGGCACGAGCGGCTCGGCATCCCCCACTGCGAAATCGTCGAGACGGAACTGGTGGAGGCGGCCGACGAGACGACACCGGGAAAGGACAAGAGCAGGAAGTATCAGGATCGACCACTCTACCAGATCATCAAGGGGAGCCAGGCGCATGAGGCCTACTACCAGTCGCTCACCATCCTGGCGCAAGAGCACACCCTGGACGAGCGCTTCCGGGCCACCTACGGACGCCTGCCGGATATGGCGCTCAGGATCGCCATGCTCTTGGCCTCGCTGGAAAACGACAACCAGATGGATCTGCGCCACTGGGGCCGCGGGCAGGCGATTACCGAGCGCTGGCGGGCCAACTTTCACGAACTGATCGCCCAGATTTCCAGCGACGAAGAGAGGGGTGGCTACGGGGAGATGGAGGACAAGGTGCTCGATGCGCTGAGCAGGATGGGCAAGATGGCCACCTCACGCGACATCGCTCAGAAGAATACCGTCCTGCGCAAACTGGGTTCGCCGGAAGTGCGCAAGATCCTCGATGAGTTAGCCGATGCCCAGGTCATCCACAAGGAAGGCCATGGACGAGGAGCATGCTATGGCCTCAAGAAAGAAACGCCATAAGCGGTTTCCACATGATTCTGTGCAGACTGTGCATCTGTGCATCCGTCATTTTTCGCTTGTGGAAGTGGAGCAAAGTGTGCATGGTTACATGCAAGAAAAAAGGAGTGATGCACAGATGCACAGATGCACAGTCTGCACACATTTCTCCTCACTCCTCTTTTCTGCTTTAGTTGTTTCCAAGGAGCAATCGCCATGGTCGATACCCATACGATAGATGTGTATGCCTTCTACAGCAGATATGTTTCCCTTGTAGGCCGGCCTTCCACCTCCCGTTCTGATGGCAAGGAGTATCATGGCTCCTGCCCCTGGTGTGGCGGAACCGACCGCTTCGCCTTCTGGGAATCGGGGCGCTACTCCTGCTCCATTCGTGCCAGTGGGTGTGGACGCACCGGGCGGGATGTGATCGACTTCTTGCGCGCGTATGCAGGACTGACCCTTCGGGAAGCCTGCGATGCACTCGGCCTTGATCCGGGCAGCGAGTACACGGGACAGACTAAGTCTCCTCCTTCACCTGCTGAAGGAGGACCTCCGTCTCAAATGTGGCAGGAGCAGGCCGCTGCTGTCGTGCACCAGGCGCAGAAGATCCTCTGGTCTGGGCGTGGTCGAGCCGCTCTCACCTACCTGCGCCGGAGAGGCTTCAGCGATGACACCATCCGCGGTGCGCAGCTGGGCTACATCCCGCTCACCCGTGAAGGGAGATGGTTCCGTGACGCTTTGGAAGTCTGGGGCCTCTCATCAGCAGATGACGCAAACGCGTGCGTGTGGTTGCCGGAAGGGATCCTTATCCCCTGGTGGGCCGACGGACAGCTCTGGAAACTGAACGTACGCAGACTCTCCGGATTGCGTTATGGTGACGCAAAGTATGTGCAAATTACGGGAAGCGGCGAAGGCCTCTATAACGTGGACACTCTGCAGACGGATGTCCCTCTGGTGCTCTGTGAGGGCGAATTTGACGCCCTCTCAGGGCACCAAGCCTGTTCTGACCTGGCCGCATTTGTAGCCACCGGAGCCACGACCAGGGCCAGGCGAGCTTGCTGGGAAGAGCGCATGAAATGGGCGCCCGTGGTCCTGGTGGCCTACGATGATGATCGTGTCGACAAGAACGGCAAGCGTGCAGGTGATAACGGCGCCGCCTATTGGATGAAGACGTTGCCACAGGCCATTCGCTGGAGCCCCTGGGCGCACGATCTCAACGAGGTGCTTCAGTGCGGACAGGGTCTGCGTCAGTGGGTCGAGTGCGGGCAAGCTGTCGCCTCAACACAGGCCCTGCCGGTCCCCGTGATCCACAGCGATTCTTGCCTCATCCCACCATCATTCAGGGAGCGTCCGTGCATGCGCTGTGGTGGGCAGGATGCCCGCAGGCGAGACGATGGAGTCTGGTTGTGCACCTGCTACTGGACAGGGGAAAAGCAACCCGAACAGCAAGCCTTCCACCCATCCCTTCTATGAGCAGCGCCAGACTCATTGATCACGCATCACCACTTCGCCAGTGGACGAACATGGCGGGCGGCGCACCGAAGTGCTCTGGCTCAATACGAAAGCAGGCGAGCTGCCAACAACTGCCCTTATTCGAGAAGCGCTGAGCCATCGAGCAGCGTGTGCCATACTGAAGAGGAAAGGAGATGTTTATGAAGGCACTAACCCTGACCCAACCGTGGGCGAGTCTCGTAGCCAGTGGTGCCAAGCACATCGAAACGCGCGCGTTTCGCAGCAAGCACATCGAAACGCGCGCGTTTCGCAGCTCGTATCGAGGGCCGTTGGCCATTCATGCCGCCAGAACCTTCCCAACTTGGGCCCAGGCGCTCTGCAACCAGGAGCCGTTCCTTTCTGCCTTGCGCAGCACGGACAGCAGAGATCCGACCAAGCCAATTGCACCGCAACTGCCACGCGGATGTGTGCTGGCCGTCGCTCGCCTGGAAAACTGTGTGCCCATCGAAGAGATGGGGCTCCCAGCAGAACCGGAGCGATCATTCGGTGAGTATCGCCCAGGTCGCTACGCCTGGGTGCTGCACTTCATTACCCGATTGCCTGATTCTCTTCCCGCACGAGGAGCCTTATCCCTGTGGGAATGGCACCCTCCCCTTCCTCTCTCACCCGTCACTTGATCACTCCTGGTGGCTCAACCAGCCGCGACCAGTGACATTTCCTGAAAAACGACACATCATCGATGAAGCCCTCCTGTTCTTGTGAGCAGATGAGGGTCTTTTTAGAGCGGACACCTTGAAAGGAGACCTCTCACCATGGACGAAGCGTTAGCCCTCATCAACGGCCTGCTTGCCACAGAGCAAGCATGTGGACCGGTCAACGGCCTGGATGACCTCATGGGTCGCCGGCAGAGACGGATGACCATCAAGCAACACCTCACCTTGCTGGAGTTGGAACTCCAGAGGGTGCGTGAACAGGAGCACCGCCTGCCTGCCCTCCCACCGCTTATACATATGCACTGGGCGCAAGCCGTCCTGGCATTCCCCAACCTCGCCTTTCTGGAAGTGGATACCACCGGGCTCTCCGCAGATGCCGAGATCATCCGCGTCATGGTAATGGATGCACAGAGCAGCGCAGTCCTTGACCAGCTCGTCAAACCATCCAGGCACCTCACTGCTGAAATTTCGAGGATCACTGGCATCTCCAACCAGGACGTCGAGCAAGCTCCAGCCATCACTCAGGTCTGGGAGCGTTTACGTAAAGCCATCCAGGGCAGCTATGTGCTCTCCTACAATCTCGACTTTGACATGGGCAAGCTCAAAGAAACCGCGAGGCGGCACAATTTGGAGGAGGAACTCGCTATCATCGAGGAATGTCTGATGCAACGAGCCATGCTCTACTTTGATATCTCCTCCTATCCGAAGCTTGAGACGCTGTGCAGGCGCATTGGTCACCCACTTCCCGAACAGCCACGGCAAACGGCGCTCGACCGGGCACGAGGGCAAATCCATCTGCTGAGTGCCATGGCCAATGCCATCATTGGCAGAGATTCGGCAGCCTCACCAGACGCGGGCAGTGAAGTTGACCTTGACGACGAACCTGTTGATCTCGACGATCTGCCATTCTAAATGAGGAAGAGACAATATGAGTCAGATCAGAACACGTCTGGTATCACGGCATTGTATGCACTGTCGCTTGCTCAGGCGATGTCGGCATATTCTCTTGCAGAAGCGAGGCAGACTCCTGCATTGGTGGATCTGCGCACGCTGCCCGAAAGCCATCTGGGGTGAGGAACACAGGCACCAGGCTTCAGGGAAGAAGAGCGGCTCGGCCTGAGCAAACTGCTCAGCAAGGGGTTCACACAGGTGGTTCTGCCTGCTCTGGATATTCGCTTTTTCATAGAGGTGTCTGGCCTCGCGATGCCACCGCCAAAAATCGCTATGTCCATCATCTGAACTGTGAGAAACTGTAATGCTACTCATTGCCATCCAACCAGCCGATACACCACTTCCAGTAGATACGCCGGACCTACCCATAATAGCTACTCCCATTTCACCATCAGCTACAGCTCCTCCATAGAGAATCCTACTGACGTAACGGTATGCCCATTACGGGCCAAACCGCCCCTTGTGTAAACATCAGTCTATCGTTATAATTGGGAACGTGAGCAGCCAGCTATTAGCCATTGTATCGGTGCCAAGGCTACGGTGCACCGTAGCCAATTTTTCATTTATCTATACTAGGGGGCAATACATGACTACTACAGCACGTTCCGAAACCTCCTTCTCTTCCACTCTTCCTGGCCGCTACTACTATGACCCGGCAATTTATGAACTGGAGCAGGAGCGCATCTTCTCCCAGACATGGGTTTGCGTTGGGCGCGCCGCTACCATCTCCACTGTGGGCTCGTATCAGACTGCCAGCATCGGACGGGAAAGCATTCTCATCATTCGCAACCGGGACGATAAACTCAATGCTTTCCTGAATGTGTGCCGGCATCGCGGTTCTCGCTTATGCACCGGATCAACGGGACAGCTCAAAGGGTCGATCCAGTGCCGCTACCATGCCTGGACGTACGGGCTGGATGGACGGCTGATCGGGGCACCGAACGTACTGCATGATGAGCACTTCGAACGCACGGCATTCGGCCTGGTACCGGTAGCTCTAGAGGTATGGGAGGGGCTTATCTGGCTCAACCTGGCCGATGAACCGGCACCCATGGAAACGCAGCTCCATACGCCAATTATAGAGCGTTTTGGGAGCTACGCTCCGTTTGCCCGCTATGACGTAGGCAAGCTTAAAGTCGGCAAGACCATTACCTACGAGGTGCAGGCCAACTGGAAGCTGGTGCTTGAAAACTTCATGGAATGCTACCACTGCGGACCCATGCACCCCGAACTGTGCCAGCTGCTGCCCGCCTTCCGCTCCGGCAAATCCGATTATCTTGCTGGCGATGCGGCAACGTTAGCCAATACCGCCGAGGCCTTTACGATCACGGGCAAAGCCTCACGCCCGCCGCTGCCGGGATTACTCCCCGAGGACCTACGCCGCTACTATGGAATAGTTTTGACACCCAACATGCTGCTCAACCTGTTAGACGACCACGTTGTCATTCACACGCTGTGGCTGGAAGGGCCGACACGCACACGTGTGACCTGCGACTGGCTCTTCGATCCCGAAGTAATGACCCGGCCCGACTTTGACCCGCTGGATGCCGTTGAGATCTTCGATATCGTGAACCGCCAGGATTGGGAGGTATGCGAGCTGGCCCAGCTGGGGATGACCTCGAAGGCGTATAAGTCGGGCGGTATCTATGTACCCTCTGAGCGGCACATCCGTGCCTTTGCCGATTTTGTGCTGGAGAGGCTTGAAGGGTTCATGGTTGCTTGAGTAGAGTAAGTATATAGGTGTGCACCGATTTATGATCCTCGCAACGTTATCTCAACGATGCCCTAAACCTTATTCCCCTATAAATACCACTATCCTTAACAGGTGAAGGAAGATATCTCTTTTTGCGGTGTGAATGTATGCTAGACTTCCTTCGCAGGTCAACAACATGAATCTTGTCTCCTTCTCAATCAAGACAAAGGGTGCCCACAACTTTACCCGGCGGCTCTGGACGGTTTTTACACGCTTTGGTTTCTCTGAAGCACAAACACGCCGAGCATTGCATACCGTTATAAATGCCCTTCACCAGTACAATGCGGCACCGACATTCTTTATCCCAGCGGTGGTCTTACGCCGCCACCCCAACCTACTTGTCGAGATAGCTCACCGTGGTGCTGAAATCGGCATCCACGGGTACGTTCATAATGATTATCGCACTCTAAGCAAAGTAGAACAGCTTGAGCAAACAAAGCAAGCTACCCTGGTATTTCAGAAAACTCGTATTCCCTATGAGGGGTTTCGCAACCCTTACCTTGGCTGGACTGAAGATTCAGTCAATACTTTTGCGTCTCTCGATTTCACCTACGATAGTAATGAGGCCATCCTACACGATGTTATCGACCTTAATAGCCTCTCACCACTCATAAGAAGCGGATATGAAAAATCGCTGGCCCTGTTTCAAGCGATGCCCTGCAATGCATACACGCTACGCCCTCATTTTGAGGGAAAGTTGCTGCGCATTCCAACCAGTATTCCTGATGATGAGATGTTATTTGATCGCCTGCGTATTAGTGATCCAAAGGAGGTGGGGCGCATCTGGAGCCGGATTATGCAGCGCGTCTATGATCTCGGTGGTATCTATACGCTCAATCTGCATCCAGAACGCGCTCTCCTTTGCCAGGAGGCTTTGCATACACTTTTATCATTTGCCCAGGCACAGCCATTGCCAGTCTGGCTGGCTAGCCTGAAGGATATCGCCCGGTGGTGGAAGGAACGTAGCCAATTCAAATTAGATTTCACGCCACTGGCTACAGATCGCTGGCAGGTGGTGGCTACCTGCACTCCTCGCGCTACCTTGCTGGCACGACACCTCGTCATAGAGGGACGGCCAACCAGCGCCTGGTGCGGTATTGATAGCCGTGTGCAAGCTGACCGCTTTATCGTTGCCGCGGGACAATGTCCTTGTATTGCTTTATCACCCGAGACGCCGCAAGAAGTGTTTGACTTTTTGCGCAAACAGGGCTATCCTGTAGTGTACAGTTCCCAGGACACGGCTTCGGGATATGCTCTTTACCTCGATATTCCGGAAGGATTAGGAACGACACGAGAAGAGCAGGTACAACAGTGTAGCGTCATGGTGCAACAGATCGAAAATCTGGAAGCGCCTTTGCTTCGCTTCGGATGCTGGCCTGATGGGAGCAAAGCTGCGCTGGCAATCAGCGGAGATATAGACTCGGTGACGGTGCAAGATTTCTTCTTGCGCATCATCGAGGTCTACCAGTACAAGTGACGACTCCCCACGGTTTCCGAGCCGGGGGCTTCTTGAACGACCTAGCTGTGTCGCCCCACAGCGATAGTTCGGTTCAACCACACCAGCGGCTTATAAGCTCTCGACTGATGTATCGGTTGGCACACAAACGTTGGGACATTAGCGCTTTTACCTCGGGGAACGATTTACCCGAGAACCGCTGAAACGCTATTGAATTGTTCGTGTGCAAAGAACTACTCATACCTTCTTTTTGAAGAGAACAAAAGTGGAAAGTATTTCTCGCCTGCGGCGGCGCGGCTTTCATCCCAGTGGCTGAAGCCAGAGGCCTTGGTCGCGGTTTGGTAATGATACATGAAAAAAAGGCAGCATTTCCTAAGGCTACTCATCTTTGTCATGAGCATTCCCCTGGTAGCATGCACCTCCTATTCAGGAGGTCAAACAACTCAGACACCAATAGGAAAGGCATCTACGCCTTCCGTGGGCAATCAGGCAACGCAAACGCCAGGAAAAGCAGCTTCCATACCCCTTATTAGCCGCAGTGTTCCTGCCTTTGCTTCTTCTGCGTCTTATCCTGCTTCTAATGCCAATGACGACAGTTATGATACTACATGGCGCTCCCAGAGTACTCCCGCATGGTTAGCATATGATCTCTCCAGCGTTCCTGCTTCTCAACGCGGCAAAGTACTCGTTGCCTGGTATAACGAGACATACAACTACGATCATACCATCATTCGTTACGATGCCTACAATATGCCGCAAGATTACACTATTGACGTCAACGCCGGTCGCGGAGGAAATAGCCCCCCAGGTACAGGATGGATAACGCTAGTTACTGTGAAAGGGAACCATTACCACTCGCGTGAACACGTGGTTGATATGGCTGGGAAGAATTGGATTCGCATGAACGTTACCGCGGTTGATGGTTCAGTTCAAAATTTTGATGCCAGTATCAATATGGATATCTATAGTGAAAGCTATGGTGCTGTTGACGACTGGGTATTCTTCGGTGATTCTATTACTGCAGGAGCCATGGAACACTCAACTACTGGCGGAGTAAAATCTTTTGCTCAGCTTATCAATGCACGACTACCCAACCACTTTCCAGCACAAGAAGCAGGGGGCATTGCGTACCTTACAAGCGCTGATGGCGCTAAGTATATCAATACATGGCTACAGCTTTTCCCAGGCACGTATGTTGCGCTGAGTTATGGGACAAACGATGCAAATGGCTGTGTAAACGCGGATGATTTCTACAATAACTACGTTACTATGGTGCAGGCTGTCTTGCATGCCGGCAAAAGTCCGGTTGTACCCCGTATACCATGGGGAAGAACGGCAAACATTCAGAACTGCGGCCCTGCGCTTAACGCCAGGATCGATGCCCTAAACCAGGCATTCCCTCAGATTATAAAAGGCCCAGATCTATGGACCTTTTTTCTACACAATCAAAATCTCATCTCAAATGACAATATCCATCCAACGGATGCAGGCTTTGGGGCGTATCGCCAACAATGGGCAAACGCTATGCTCACAGAAGTGTATAAGAGTTAGCGCCTTGCTGTTTCATGCGACGTCGTTCGCCCCGGATTGGGGCAGCAAACCAACGGTTGCTGTGGGTATGTCATGCTGCTGCCGGGTGCTAAGCGAACCGGAGCGTATGTTCCAGACTTTTTGAGATATGCGTTCAAGTCCCCACTTGAGTGAATGCCACCCCATCATTATGAAAGGGGCCAGGTCATCCCGGGCGAACCACCCGGCCTCTTCAACTCCTCGATATGTGCCTAACCATTCGGGAATACTCAGCTTGCCATCGCGAAAGTACGTGGGTGAGGAGAGCATATCGAAATTCTCAACAACCCACTTGCGGCCTTCTTGTGGCTCACCAACCACGACGGGCTGACCCGTCAAGTCCAGGTAAAGTGCTCGCGCTACGTCCATACCAAGAGTATCGACGAGGAGACGGAAGGTTCTACCAACGCGTGGATTGACATCAATGGCCTTGTACTGGCCGGTCCGTGCATCGTACTTGTAGCCGATATCCAGAGGACCTCGATAGCCGATGGCCTTCATGAAGTCTTTGGTTTGCTTCACTACGACCTCATTTGTGACGCACACTCCTAGACTCGTCACTCCAGTGTACGCGGGATACTGGCGGATCATTTTCGCAGTGAGGCCAAACAAGCATCTCGACTCATCATCGAAATATCCATCGAACATACACACCGCTTGCGAACCACCGGGAAGGTATTCTTGCAGCATGATATTTGGGGCATCGGGCGTCTCCATCTCATCATAGAGCTTCAGCAAAGTTTTCGCGTCCTCGCAGGCGACCATCTTCACGCCTGTCCGCCGGCGCAGGGCTAAGGTATCGATGCCTTTAAGCATTACAGGGAAGGTTGCATCCTTGAGGAATTCCAGGACATCGGCTCGAGATCGAGGAAAGACCGTCTCCGCTGCAGGAATCGAGTGCTTTTTGCAAAGGTAGTACATCTGCTGCTTGCTGGAGAGAGAGCGGGTGAGCCCGGCGGGCTGCTTCGGAAAGAGGAACTCCTCCTGCAAAGCAGCCGCGTGGTCGGCGACAAAGAGACAACTATCATCATCTGTAGGAATAAGGATTGGACGCGATCCAATCTTGCGACCGAGCCGGAGCAGCCAGTCGATCGACTCGTTCAGAGATGCCTTGCTGATGTCCCACGTGAAGTTTTCTCGCCAGTAGCGAGATCGTGCAGCAGGTGAGTGGCGATCAGCGTGAACGCCGTATACCGGAACACCGAGACGTCCAAGGCTACGCGCAATGCCATGACCATGGTAACCCGGAGCGATAACGACAACGGGGACCGAGGTATTGAACTGGCGCTTCTCAGTGTGGGTCCTATTAGATACCATGGTGGCACTCCAAATACTTTCCCCTATCCGAGCAACAACCCCACGGGCTGCTTAACGACCTGACCCTGCTCGAAGCGGTAAATTTCATCGAGGTCATCGACGTGTGTCAGAATGTACTCAAGATCCCTGCTCTGGCCGCTGTTGCGGAGGTAATCGGCGCTTGCACCCTCGGCGATCACCTCAACAGGCAGGCCGCTCCAGCGCTCAACGATAGAGGCTGTCCGTGCGTCCTGCGGCTCGTAGCCGGCGGCGAGTAGTTTCTCGGCTATCCAGGCACAGCAGAGTTGATCCTCCTCACGGAACTCGCTCCTGGCTCCTGCACCGATCACTGCAACCGTCGGGTGATGTTCCGCCAGGTACGCCGCCTGTTCGCTGTAGTTGCGAAGACAGGCAACATAGACCGCCTGCCATTCCTCGGCGCCGCAAACGAGCCTCGTGCCGGAGGTAGAAAGGAGGATCATTGGGCGGTGGGTATCGGTGCGAACCTCCAGATCAACCGGGCTGTTATTCATGTCAAAGCCGTACGGCATATTCCCGCCGAGTTCGCCAACGAGGAGGGGATTGGTCAGCTTCGCGGCAAGTGGAACTGCAGCCCCGATCGAGGGAACAGGAAAGCATCTTCGACCGAGGGCAACGCAGGTGACAGCTACTGTTGTCGCTCTCATAACATCGACTGCTACAATGGCGTACCCATTGCGGTAGGACTTCACGCTCTCGGGAAAGCAATCGATCACGACGGTTTTTCGCATCACGGGCTCCTTTCTACATTGTCTCGCGGTTCAGCTGGGCGGGCTGCAGCTTGGGAATGGCGAAGGCATCAGAATGAAGGCCGCGTCGAAAGATCTCCACCCGCAGCAGTTCCTCCAAACGGACATTACACAGTTGCACTTGCTGTCCGAAATGCTCAAGGAAAGCAAACTGGCTGGGCTTATTGGGGGCTTCGAACATAGCGATGTCGAGGCCGAATGCATCCGCGAAGCGATCAGCATACCCCGCGTTCAACGAGCCGTCATCGCCAAACGTTCCCACGCCGCGTGCGCTCTCTCGCGCTTCAACGACGAGCTGTACTGCCCCTGCATCGAGCCAGCGATGTCCACGGGCAATGGCCTCCCCCAATGATTCCTCGGTGAACGGCCCTTCGTGCTTCTTGCCCATCTCGTACTGGACTTCAAGCCCGCGTTCATGGGCCATCTTCACGACTGCTTGCGGTGTAAGTGACAGCGTAGTGAAGCCTTCTCCACATTCAATCCGCGTGATACCCAGCCCCGCGCACAGATCGAGATACGCCTCGAGGTGCCCCTGGGCAACGGCTACCTCAAAGGGCCCGCCTCCCGTAACAGCTGGTACATTGTGGGAGCGTGCGGCTGCGATTTTCCGCCGGGTGGCAGATTCGTCGGCCACCTGCCAGCACGCCATCGAAATCTTCAGGGAAGCCATGAGATGAGCACTCTGATCAAGATGACTTTCTAGCGTAACTGGATCATAACCGGGATCAAATGGGCTCGTTAACGGGGGCAGTTCAGGTACACCGATTAAGCGCAAATATTGCAGTGTACTGAGCTGTGTACTAGCGTTTCTCATAATAAAACCCTCGCATTTCCTGATTAGAGTGCTACTTTGGCGTCGGAGAGAGGTTTCTCAGTGCTCATCGATTGCATGAGAGGTTGAGATGCCGATTTCCTGGCCAGAACAAGATAGTGTGCACCAGCAGAGCGGAATACGGGCACGCCGCCGTCAGCAAGACGCTGCAACCTATGATGGAGCGCGGTACCGAGCGGTTCTGGTACGATTGTACGACGAAAGAGTGAGAATGGCCCGAACCCGAGCGTCACGCCTCTGGCCTTGATGAGATCGAAGCGCGCCAGGATCTCGTCAATATAACGGCGCTTGTGCAAGGTCGAGTCGATCTCGTTTGATGTTCGATGCCAGAGTCCGGCGCGCTCAAGCGCGATCTTGATTCGTCGCTTGAGAGGCGAAAGTGCCGGATTCAGCCAGGGGTCAAGAAGGGTGTTCAATCGTGCCCGGTTATCAGCAGTGAGAATGGCATAGCCCTCGGGCTTTGTCACGCGACCCATTTCTTGCATTGCCAGTTCCGGTTGATCAAGCCAGGGAATGACTCCAATTGCGATCACCAGGTCGAATGCCCCATCATCGAAGTCCAGCGCATAAACACTACCCACGTCCAGAGAGAGCAGGTCGGTGACTCCAGCCTCTATCGCATGCCGGCGTGCCTGCTCGACCATCGCCTCAATAGAATCGATGGCGTGAACGCGGAACCCGCGCTCGGCGAGGGCAACCGCCAGGAAACCGGCACCGCAGCCAATCTCCAGTACCCGGGAGGTCGGTGCGAGAGCGAGGCTGTCGATCCAATGAAGCACCGCTATATGACGATTGCGGTGAATCTCGGCGTATACGCCACTGCTGGCATAGATATCCTTCCAGTACGACGACCGGGACTGGAAATAGGTATTGACTTTTTCTTGCTGTTGAGGGCTCAGGAACTTTTTCACGTTAAATACTCCCCTAGCTGCTGTCTGGAACAGTTTGCAGTGCTATAAAGATAGAATAGTTGAGGCTGGTTAATAACAGGTTCAGGAACAAGTTCAGGAACGGGTTACAATTCGAGTTGGGGTAGCGATCGCAACCACTATGCAGATTTGACTCCTGGCCTGGTTTGTTATCTTGCTGCAATCTTACTATCATAGGCGCTATTCCCGTTCAATATCCTTGTGCCTTGTCCACGACATTATAGAGAGCTGCGCCGGCTAAGTAGCGGCGCAGGTTTTCCTCGAAGATTGCCGCGGCTCGTTCGTCATAGTGCGGAGTCAGGCCGGCGCTATGAGGGCTAATGAAGACGTTAGGAAGATGCCATAGGGGATGGTTGGGGGGTAAAGGCTCCTCATGAAAAACATCCAGGGCTGCCCCCGCGAACTGTTTCTGCTCTAAGGCATCAACAAGAGCGTCTTGGTCACAAATATCACCCCGCGCTATGTTAACCAAAAAGGCTGCCGGCCTCATCGAGGTGAAGGCGGCTTTGTCGAACATTCCCCGGGTCTTCGATGTCAGCGGAACAGCGATGACCACGACATCGCACTCGCGCAGCATGTCGTGTAATTGATCGGGCGAGTAATAGCGCTCGGGCAGGGTCCCCTCAGGGTCACCGATAGCGGGGAACAGGAAGCCGTGATCACGATGGTCGGTGCCTCGTTGCATAGCCAGCACGCGCATCCCGAAGGCATTGGCGATCCGTGCTACTTGACGACCGATGCTGCCATATCCCACTATACCGATAGTTCTACCCCTGAGTTCTTCTGGCATAAAAAAAGAATGGCGCTCCTGGAGCGACGGCCATTGCTTTCGCTGCTGCCACTCAAGCATCCGAGGAAACCTCTGGAACCATGCCAGCACGACAGTGAGAACGTACTCCGCCATATTGATAGCATGTACGCCACTCGCCGTGGTAAAGATGACCAGGGTTTGAAAGAGAGGATGATTAAGGATATGATCCGGGCCTGCCGAGTATAACTGCACCCAGCGCAAGCCAGGGGCCTGCGCAGGAGATGGCAAAGGGGTAGAGAATGATGTATAGAGAATCTCTACTTCTTGCCAGAGCTTGTCTGGCATAGTTGTGACAGAACTGGGCGGCCATAGCTCAATTTGAAGGTCAGGCCAGCGGGTCTGCAACCGCTCCAGCCACTCTGCCGCGAAGGGTGCCGTGATGAGCATCTTACGGGACCTGTTGGTCATTTGAGGAAACTCCCCCCTGAGTTTTACCCATCCGCGCCTGAAGGCCCCTGCGTTCACCCATGGGGATGAAAGGCGCGCCGGCAGCCTCGCGGAGAAAGACTTTCCACTTTTGTGCCGCCTCAAAAGAAGAGGAGAGTAGTCTTCAAGCACCTTAAGAAAAG
>WNGR01004006.1_pt1 | contig 15965 bp, 11 predicted proteins | sample 5407581 | NCBI WGS metagenome assembly WNGR01 (sample SAMN13153383, study PRJNA577476) | soil metagenome | isolation source: 80 cm soil or saprolite under Garry oak tree replicate 2 | place: USA:California | collected 2016-06-15 | reverse complement strand
TGACGAGTTCCGCGCCACGCCCAACGCGGTTCTGTTCGGAACCTCCAGCTTCTGGCAGGGCGTCGACGTGCAGGGCGAATCGCTCAGTTGCGTCATCGTCGACCGCCTGCCCTTCGCCGTACCCAACGACCCCGTCGTGCAGGCCCGCATGAAAGCCATCGAAGAAGCCGGCGGCAAGCCCTTCTTCGACTACCAGGTTCCCGAAGCCGTCCTCACCCTCAAGCAAGGCTTCGGCCGCCTCATCCGCTCCCTCGAAGATCGCGGCGTCCTCGTCCTCCTCGACCCCCGCATCCGTAAACAGCGCTACGGCCAGACGTTCATCGCCAGCCTCCCGCCCTACCGCCTCACTAACACCATCACCGACGTGGAGGCATTCTTCGGATCCGATCCACAAAAGGACCGAGCTCCCAAACAGCTGTCATCCTGAGCGAGCGCAGCGAGTCGAAGGATCTGTGGTTGTTTTTCGCAACTGCCAACCACCGGCAAAAAATGGCTGGAAATACCGTTACTTCCGAATCGCCCACAACCAGCCCTTGACTTTCTACTATTGCGATAGTAGTGTTTCCTACGCCAATAGGAGATAGGATGCTCACGCCGAAATTGACGAATCTCGAATTTCAGATCATGGAGGTTTTGTGGGCCAAAGGTGAGTGTTCTATTCGCGACATCATTGATGCGCTCCCAGGAAAGCGTCGGCCGGCGTATACAACCATCCAGACGACGGTGTATCGGATCGAAGGAAAGAACATCGTGCGCCGTGTGAAAAAGGTGGGCAATTTCCATGTCTTTGCCCCGGTCATTTCGCGACAAGCGGTTCAGCGGCGGTTGATCGACGATATCCTTGCGCTCTTTGGCGGACGTGGCCAGCCGGTGATGGCGCATCTCATCGAAACCGGCAAATTGTCTCTAGACGACGTGAAAGAGGCGGAGCGACTCTTGCGGAACCAGTCCAAGGAGGGCCAGTCATGACAGCGTCCCATCTCTGGAATTCCACGACCATGAATGCCCTGATGACCCATCTTTGGCAGTCCACGGCGTTCGCGGTTTGGGTCTGGATCTTCACGCTTGCGCTGCGCAACTACCCGGCACGGGCACGGTTTTCGGTGTGGATGGCCGCATCGATCAAGTTCCTTGTGCCTTTTGCGCTGTTGACCGCATTGGGCAGTCACTGGGCCCTGCCGAATTCCCGGCCGCCGATGCACGGAACCTTCTACACAGTGATCGAAGAAATCAACCAGCCATTTGCGAGCAGTCCTCTGCCGACGCCTGATCCTGAGATGCCGGTTCATAATCTCGTTGACCGCTCATGGATTTTGGTCGCGCTTGCCGGGATCTGGCTTTGCGGCTGCATTGTCATGCTCATCCGTTGGACACGGCAATGGCACAGCGCCCGTCGTCTCGTGAACGAGGCGGCGGCCCTGGATCAAGGGCGTGAAGTGGATGCGTTGCGCCAGGCTGAAGCCAAAGCGCGAATAGGCAATCCCATTCCAGTCCTTGTCATCTCCAGACCCGTGGAACCGGGCATCTTCGGCGTAATGCGGCCGGTTCTCATGTGGCCAGCCGGTCTTTCAGAGCGGCTGGATGATGCGCACATCGCATCGATCGTGGCGCACGAACTTGAACACGTCCGACGCCGCGATACCCTGACGGCGACGCTTCACAAATTCGTTGAAGCCGTCTTCTGGTTCCATCCCGCGGTCTGGTGGATGGGCGCGAAGATGACGGAGGAGCGCGAACGCGCGTGCGACGAGAGAGTTCTCGAACGTGACGCGGAACCGCAAATGTACGCGGACAGCATTCTGAAGGTCTGCGCATTTTGTCTAGAGTCACCGCTGTCCTGCGTGGCAGGAGTCTCAGGTTCGGATCTCAGGAAGCGCGTCATTCGCATCACGAGCCATCGCTCCGGGGTGACTCTCACCTTCGGCCGAAGGGCTGTGCTCATGGCCGCTGCAGTATTGGCCCTCACGCTGCCCATCGGATTCGGAGTCGTCCGCGGGCAGTCGGCAACTGCAAACTCCGGGACCCCGGAACCCAAGAATGCCCATAAGGTACCGCAGTTCGACGTCGTCTCAATCAAACCTACTCCCTCAAGCGACGACAATACCCTGATACAGCAATTTCCGGACAGCACTTCGCTTCACGGAACCCCGGTGCGTATGATCCTGCGGTCGGCGTTCGGAGTCGAAGACGACCACCTCATAGGCGCGCCGTCGTGGGTGAACACAATTCGCTACGACATCGAAGCGAAGGTTGCCCCGGAAGATGCTCCCAAACTGGACAAGTTGAAAGCTGGGGACCGGAACGCTATGCTTATTCCCCTGCTCACGGAGCGTTTCAATCTGAAGTATCACCACGAGACGCGCGATCTATCGACGTATGCTCTCGTGGTCGCGAAGGGCGGCCCCAGGCTGAGCAAAGGAGAACCCGATGCTCCTCCTGGCGAGCAGGGCGCCGCAACAGGCCAAGATCATCCGGGCGACCCGACAAAAGAGCATCACCGAATCTTCTCCATACCTGGCCATATTGAAGCAGACAGCGTACCCATGTACGTGCTCGCCGACCCACTTACCCAATACCTTCGTCGTACGGTGGTCGACAAGACTGGGCTCACCGGGAATTACAACTTCACTCTGCGGTGGACACCAGACAACGCGCCATCGCCTATGCTGGGCGCTGCGGGCCCGCTAGGTGCCCCGGTCGATGCTGAGAATGCCGGTGAAGCTGCCCACGTCTCTCTGTTCACGGCGATTCAAGAGCAACTCGGGCTGAAACTTGAATCACAGAAGAGCAGCGTCGACGTGATCGTGATCGATCACATCGATCCGCCTTCACCCAACTAATCAAGAAACGAGATTGCAAGCCGAAAGCAGGTCAGCAGGACGCTTCTGAGGGCCTGGAAAGCAGATGGGGACATTGGATCACATTCCAATTCTTGAGTTCCGGTCGCATGACCGCCAAACCGGACAGAACCCCGTTCCAGCGCACCCATATGCCCCGCCATCGGCTACAAATGGTATGAAGCACCTAACGTGTCGCGTATGCAAATCACCTCAAAAGACGTACTCATCGTCGTCGATGTACAAAACGACTTCTGCCCCGGCGGCGCGCTTGCCGTTGCCGACGGCGACGCCGTCATCCCCGTCATTCACAAAATCGCCCCCGCTTTTCAGCACATCATCCTCACCCAGGACTGGCACTCTCCCTCTCACGCCTCCTTCGCCCGCGCCCACCCCGGAAAAAGCCCCTTCGACGAAGTCGAACTGACCTACGGCACACAGACCCTCTGGCCCGTCCACTGCGTACAGGGAACCCCCGGCGCCGAGTTCCACCCCGCCCTTCACCTGCCCCAGGCGGAACTCGTTCTGCGCAAAGGCTTTCGTGCCCAGATCGACTCCTACTCCGCCTTTTACGAGAACGATTGGACCACGCCCACCGGCCTCGCCGGCTACCTCGCCGAACGCAACCTCACCCGCGTCTTTCTCGCCGGCCTGGCCTACGACTTCTGCGTTGGCTACTCCGCCCTCGACGCCCGCCGTCTTGAATTGCCCGCAGTCGTGATCCGCGACGCCTGCCGCGCCATCGACCTCAACGGCTCCGTCGCGAAAATCGAATCCCAATTCGTGTCGGCCGGAGTCGAACTCACTGATAGCGTTGCGCTTCTGGCTTAGACGCACTGCAGACGACCTGTGCTCCGGCGAAATCACGGCAGTTCTTACGCTTCAAAACCTCCCGCTCTGCGCGTAAACCCAAACAATCCGTAGAATAAGATTGAATGGCTTTTACCGAACAATACGACGTAGTGGTGGTTGGCGCCGGGCATGCCGGCTGCGAAGCCGCCATGGCCGCAGCCCGCATGGGCCTCAAGACTGCTCTCATCACAATGAATCTCGACCTGATCGCCCAAATGAGCTGCAATCCCGCCATCGGCGGCGTAGCCAAGGGCCATCTAGTCCGCGAAGTCGACGCCCTCGGCGGCATCATGGGCGAAGTCGCCGACGCCGTCGGCATCCAGTTCCGCCTGCTCAATACCTCACGTGGCCCGGCCGTGTGGAGTCCCCGCGCTCAGTGCGACAAGCAGCTTTACCGCGTCAAGATGCGCGAAGTCCTCGAAGCCCAGCCAGGCCTCCACATCCGCCAGGCCGAAGTGGTCGACCTCGTCATCGAGGACTCAGAACCGGCCTCCACCACCTTCGAGGAGGCGGAAGAGAATCCCCGCCCCGTTCGCCCCCGCCGCCGCGTCCTCGGCCTCAAGCTCCGCGATGGCCGCCGTCTCCTCGCCGGCGCCACCATCATCACCACCGGCACCTTTCTCAACGGCCTCATCCACTGCGGCGAAGAGCACTACCCGGCCGGCCGCAGCGGCGAACCGGCCAGCGTCCTTCTCGGCGAAGCTCTTCGTGCCCTGGGTCTCCGCACCTGCCGCCTCAAGACCGGCACCCCGCCACGCCTCGACGGCCGCACCATCCGCTGGGACGCCTTCGAAGAGCAGCCCGGCGACCCGGACCCGACGCCGTTCAGTTTCAGAACCAGGAAGATCGTGCAGCCGCAGATCAGCTGCCATATCGCCTTCACCACGCCGGAAACACTGCGCCTGATTCGCGAAAACGTTCATCGCTCTGCTATGTACTCCGGCCAAATCGAAGGCATCGGCCCGCGCTACTGCCCGTCCATCGAAGACAAGATCGTCAAGTTCCCCGACAAGACCCAGCACCAGTTCTTCCTCGAGCCGGAAGGCCTCAACACCCACGAGGTCTACGTCAACGGCATGTCCACATCGCTGCCCATGGAAGTGCAATGGCAGATCGTCCGCTCCATACCCGGCTTAGAAGAAGCCGAGATGCTGCGCCCCGGCTACGCCATCGAATACGACAGCGTAGACGCCACAGAGCTAGACCGCACCCTCCGCGTCAAGAGCATGGAGGGCCTCTACCTGGCCGGTCAGATAAATGGCACCAGCGACTATGAGGAAGCAGCCTGCCAGGGCATCATGGCCGGTATCAACGCCGCCCTCTGGCTCAAGGGCGCCCCCCCCTTCACCATGGATCGCACCGAAGGCTACACCGGAATCCTGATCGACGACCTGATCTCGAAAGGCACCAACGAGCCCTATCGCATGTTCACGTCGCGCGCCGAGTTTCGTCTTCATCTGCGCATCGATAATGCCGATCGCCGGCTCACTCCATACGGCCGGCGTCTCGGCCTCATCGGCGACGAAGCCTGGGCGGAGTACGAGCAGAAGCAGGCTCGCATGTCCGCTCTCAGCCGCCTCCTCATCACCGGCAAAGTCGATGCAACTCAACTTGCAAACGCGGGTTTCGAAGCACTCACCGCGACAGCGGGTCAGACATGGGCGCAACTACTCAAGCGGCCCGAGGTGACGATCGAACCTGTTCTCGGCGCGATGCGCGCATCGTTAGCGCAGGAGCCGCTTCTGAATGAACTCTCCAGCGCAGTTGACCGCGGTGGGCCGCTGCCTTCGGTGCTGCGTAACGAAGCCCGCGCGGTCGAAACCGAAATCAAGTTCGTCGGTTATCTTGATCAGCAGAAGAAGTCCATCGAAAAGCTGAAAGCTGCGGAAGCGGTCACCATTCCGGAATGGATCGAGTACGGCACTATCAGCGGCCTGTCGCGCGAGATGCGCGAAACGCTGGAGCGCGTCCGCCCCATCACCATCGGGCAGGCTAGCCGCCTCCCCGGCGTAACGCCCGCCGCGATCAGCCTCGTTCACGTCTCCATTAAAGTCCAGGGAGTGCGGCGATCCGGCGCTTCCGTCGCTTGATCCACCCCGGGTTACCGCTGATGTAAAGTGGGTCATGCATTCGCATCGCCTGTTGTATGCGTTCGTTGTCAGCGTGTTGTTTGCTTCCATGACTGTCGCCCAGACACCTGCCGCCGCTCCCGTTCGCGCCCGCGATTTGGGGGTGCCCTTTGACGGAACCCCGGGTCCACTCAATGCGATTACCGATGTCTCCGGTGTCGAAGTCGGCGTCGCCACCCTCATTCGCGGCGAAGGTCCGTTAAAGGAAGGTGAAGGTCCTGTGCGCACCGGCGTGACCGCTATTCTCCCCCGCGGCGGCAAGAGCGCCGATCCGGTTTATGCCGGATGGTTCAGTCTTAACGGCAACGGCGAAATGACCGGTACAACATGGGTCGAGGAATCCGGATTCCTCGAAGGTCCAGTTGCCATTACCAACACTCATAGTGTGGGCACCGTGCGCGATTCCATGATTGCCTGGGGACTCAAGCGCGGAGCCTTGCGTCAGCCGTGGTCACTCCCGGTTGTGGCCGAAACCTGGGACGGATTCCTCAACGACATCAATGGATTTCATGTAAAGCCTGAAGATGTCTTCGCCGCTCTCGATTCAGCCAGGGGCGGACCGGTCCCGGAGGGCAATGCCGGCGGTGGCACCGGTATGGTCTGCTATGGCTTTAAGGGCGGCACCGGAACAGCTTCGCGCGTTCTGGCCAAGGATGATGGCGGATACACGGTGGGTGTGCTCGTGCAATGCAATTGCGGCCGCCGCCCTCAACTGACGATTGCAGGTGTCCCCGTCGGCAAGGAGATCTCTCAAGGAGTTCCTTATGCGGGCGCGACGTCACCAGCCGGCGCAGGGCAATCGTTTCCAGGAAGCGAAACCACAGGGGATGTCGGCTCCATCATCATCGTTATTGCTACCGACGCTCCGCTGTTGCCCCACCAGCTAAAGCGCATTGCACGCCGGGCCGCAATGGGACTTGCACGAACGGGCTCAACCTCCGGCAACGGTTCCGGCGACATCTTTCTCGCCTTCTCTACAGCCAACCCCCACGCCGATGCTGCACCCGGTCCCAATGCGGTCCAGACCGTCTCCAATGAGCGCATCAGCCCGCTGTTTACCGCGACGGTGGAGGCCACCGAGGAGGCCATCGTCAACGCCATGGTGGGGGCACAGACAATGACGGGAATCGACGGCCACACGATAATCGCCCTGCCGCACGATCAGCTTCAGCGGGTCCTCAAGAAGTACAACCGGTAAGTGGTCTGTCTGCGACTACTCTTTCTTGTCGCCCTTTGAGAACAACGGAATGTGGAAAGGGAATTCGGCGTCGGATTGTTTCTTCTTCCCCTTTGCATTGGGCGCGTCCTCGCGCAGCAACGTACGTTGCGAGTTGACGCATACCCACCCCCCGCGCATCTTCTCAAAAACGTGCGTGAACACACCTTTCTCGTCGACCTGCGCTGACCCCGCTTTGTGATGCAGAAGATATGTTCCGTTGGCCACGGAGGTATCTCCGAGCAGCCGCACCGTAATCACCCGCTGTTCGATATGCATTGTCTTGTCTTCGCCGGTGATCAACTGTGCCAACTGCTGGTTGCGAGTAGTAATGTCTCCGGTTGCGGAAATGTCGACAAACAATGGGGATAATACGAGTTCCAGGCTGTATTGGTCGCGCTGATTCACGGCATTCGACCACGTATCCTCAATCTTCTGAAACTCGTGGATTTCGGAACCAGTGTCCGACGTAATGGGGGATGTCGACTTGGTCGCAGCGAGACCCGAATTGGGTGTTTGTGCGAAAACAGCGCAGCAGGAAAGCAGAAAAGCAGGTAAATATGCAATCTTGAAAGTCATATGGGACGTACACTCCCTTCTCTAAGATGATAGCTCTTTGACTCTGGAGAGGCTGCGGAGGGAGCGGCAAAATGATTGGACCGAACGATTGGCGATCTGGGGCGGGCTCAATATAAGAAAAACGCGGTTTCACCAGAGTCGGATGCAAAGGCCTCTATAACAACGTCTGCAAGCGCTCCGGTTGATGCACGGTGATCAGCGAGTCTTCGATCGAGATCCAGCCATCTTTTCTGAATTGACCAAGGGTGCGAGTCACCGTTTCCCGCGTAGTGCAAGTCATCGAGGCCATTTCTTCGTGCGTCAACAGGAGCGGAAAACGGAACCCTCCGTTGAGGTGCTCACCAATCTGATTCCCCAACTCCAGCAGCAGGCGCCCGAGACGGCCGGCGACAGTCTCCGCGAGGGCGATGCGGCACGCATCCTGCAACGCAAATCGGTATTCCTGACAGATGCATTGCACGGCCCGCATCTGGGCCTCTTTGTGTGTGCGCAAAAATCCGAGAAATCGTTCCCGTTCCACCGGGCGTAGCTGCGCGCTCGTCAGGGACTCTGCCGAAACCTCGTACACTCCGTGGGACAAAACCGCATAAAGGCCGAGCATTGAGCCCGGACCCGCGACACGCACAATCATTTGGCGGTCGTGGGCCTGACCGGCGGTGAGCTTGAGATAACCGCTGCAAATGAGATAAAGGCAGAGCGCTTCGTCTCCCTGCTTGAAGAGCGGAGCATGCGAGGGAAGAGAAATCGTGCTGGTGGCCAATTCAAGATCGGCCAAAACCGAGCTACCCAGAGAGCAGAACCATCCCGGCCGTCGATTGGAACAAGCTGCGCAACCAACGGGGGATTGCCGGTTCACCGGCTTGTGTCGCACCTCCACCGTTACGATGTTCGCTGGGTCCGCCATGGTCTTGCTCCGTTCAATGTTGTATAAGCCCCTTCACCTTCTACTGATTTCCCGCCGCTCCCGTGCAGGCATATCGCTCAGGTGAAACACTCCGGGCTCGAATAGAGACCTTCGCACTATGAAAGTGTGCATGACCCCACATCGTGATGGATGTGACGAGCCTCACGTCTATGTCGTCTCGCTCGATCTTTACAAGTCGCGCCGACATAGCCCCTCGATCTGCCCAGAGATTCGATCCTGTTGTGATTCAGCATTTCGAAATGTGCCGTTCTGCACAGACTCATCACCAGAGATACGGTTGGTCCGCTCGGCAGTTCATGTTTTGCGGCCGCCAAGATCAAGGCACTGTTAAGTTGCTAAACGGTAATGGGCTAATGAGGCCGAGAACTGCGTTTCCGCTGATGGCCTTTGGTCCACGCGTGCGGGTAACAAGAAGGTACAACGAGGGTTTCCATCCTATGTGATAAGCATCACCGTCCATGTGTCAGTACAAAACGTACATTCAGCGCATGAAGTGATGCTCCACACAGCAGCCACTTTTGCAGAGAGCTTCTATTGACCGGCTAGGGCGTTTGCCTATGAAGGTGTACGCAATCGGCTGCAAGTTAGCTTAGCAATTCCAAAAGGGCAAGAGATCACGTAAGGCGGTATTTTTTTCATGATTAAAGGTGGGCCAGTGGCAAAATTGCCGAGTGGTGCGATTCCGCGCAAGTCGTCGGGATTGCGAGCTTGTTTGACTCTAATACTAGGCGCTGCATTTTTTTGCGCCGTTTCCTTGGCAGCCCCAGCGCCCGGTGCTAAGGCGGCCGGTTCGCAAGCGAAGGACGTAGTTGCCACGGATTTCGTCGGATCCGAGTCCTGCGCATCCTGCCATGAGGAAGTAAACAAGGGATTCGCTTCTAACCCGCACAGCAAGCTTGCGCTGGCGCATGGCAAGAACGGCGTCACATGCGAGAACTGCCACGGGGCCGGCAAGGCTCACGTGGATAATGGCGGTGACGTTACCAAGATCTTCAATCCCGCCAAAGCTACCGCGAAAGAAGTAGATGCCCGTTGCCTGGGTTGCCACCAGGGCCAACACGCAAACTTCGAGCGCTCTGGACACGGCGAAGCAAATGTAAGCTGCGTTGGCTGTCACAGCGTGCACGCGGGCGAGGACAAAGAGCACCTGCTCAAGGTCGCCCAGCCAAAGCTCTGCTTCCAATGCCATACCGACACCAAGCCCCAGTTCAACATGCCTTTCCATCACAAGGTGGAAGAAGGTCTTGTGAAGTGTTCCGATTGCCACGATCCCCATGGATCGTTCGGCAAGAAGGGCCTCAAGTCCAGCACCCAACAGGACGCGGTCTGCACTAAGTGCCACGCCGAGACTGCCGGGCCATTTGTATACGAGCACGACGTTGTCAAGACCGAGGGTTGCTCCTCATGCCATTCGCCGCATGGAAGTCCGAATCCGCGCTTGCTGAACCGCGCCAATGTGAACACTTTGTGTCTGCAGTGCCATTCGCCGTCGCCGAACTATACGACGGGCCTGCCTATCGGACCGGCGCACAATCAAAACCTGCAGTATCAGTCGTGCACCATTTGCCACACCAGCATCCACGGCTCAAACGTTAGCGCGGTTTTCTTCAACACCAAGTAGGTAAGGGGCGAGCGATGACAAAACAGACGATATCTTCGAAGAGTCTGGGTGGGTCGCCGGCCGGGTTGAGCATCTCCCGGTTGTGCACCCTTACCCTAGCGGCCATTCTGGCCACAGGCGGCACAGTTGCCGGTTATGCGCAAGCGCAGCCGGAAACGGCAAAACCCGCACAACCCGTTCCAGAAAAAAAGCCGGTCGCAGAACCCACCGAGAAGATTATTGGCGGGTACCAGGTCCATCAGATGGTCGAGTTGGGTGGACGCATCACGGAAAAGAGCGGCAGCAGCGCCATGTGGGCAACGATGATCAATCAGACCACCGGCATGCGCGTTCTCGGACATTCTCTCGAGATGCATTCCATCAACCCATCGAAGACCAAGTTCTTCGATACCTTGAGTTCCGCCAGTGGTGGTTACGGAGGCGACCCATACGATACGTCCTACTTGAATCTAAGCAAGGGGCGTCTCTACGATTTCACCGGCAGCTTCCGCCGCGATCGCAATTACTTCGACTACAACTTACTGGCGAATTCGCTGCTGGGGCCCACTGCCCTTGTTCAGGAGCCAGGTTCGCTGCATCTGTTCAATACCGTCCGGCAAAACACCGACACCATGTTCACTCTGTTCCCGGTCTCGATGTTTCATGTGCGGGTCGGCTACAATCACGGCACGCATGAGGGGCCGTCTTACTCCACGATGCATTTCGGCGGCGATGTGCAATTATTCCAATGGTTCCGCACCAGTCAGGACACCTACACGGGTGGACTGGACGTTAACCTGGCCAAGCGGACCACTCTCAGCTACGATCAGTTCTACGCTCTGGCGAAGGACGATACCAGCCTGACATTAGCCGGCGCTGACTTTAAACTCTCTGATAGCACGCCGGTGTCTCTCGGTGTCAACACCTTGGCCACAGCCAAGTGCGGCACTGCGGGCACCTCGAACAACACGCTTGAAGTAGTAAACGGCATTGTTAATCCGTTTTGCAGCGGCACAATCACTCAAACTGAGAGCACTCCGATCCGGACGACTTTTCCGACGGAGCAACTGCGCTTCGCGTCGCACTATTGGGACAAGGTCTCTATGAATGGCCGTGTTCTCTATAGCGGCGGAACAAGCAACGTGAACAGCTTCAACGAAACCTTCATCGGTTTCAGTTCCCGCACCCTTATTCGCGAAATGATCGACACAGGCGCATTGGCCAACGGAAAATTCTCCAAAGCCAAGCGCATCAATGTCAACGCCGACTACGATGTTGTCGCCGAGATCTCGCCGGTCCTCTCCATCTCCGACGCTGTCAGCTTCTGGGACTTCCGTATCCCGGCAAATTCGGCGTGGAACCAGTTCACACTGGTCGGCAAAGCCACGGTGACGAAGCCGAAAGTTGTCTTCGGTACTTCGATGCTGACCCCGCTCACTGATCCCAGCCTGACGGCTACCACAACTGCAAACAGTGCCGATGAAGTTATTAATCAGAAAAATATTGGCAACACTGTATTGGCCACTTTCTCCGTCTCGCCGCAGTTCAAATTTTCAACGGGATGGCGCATCAATTCTCGTAAGATCAGTAATCACGATGACCACCTGGGTTGGATCCAGAACTGGATCCTGCTCGGCATGGTTATGCAGCCGTCGCATTCAACCCGTTTCAGCCTGAACTACGAGCAGATGAACTCGAAGGCTGAGAACTCTTCGACGCCAACCAACACATACGTCCGCGACGCGCCCAACAAGAGCTATCACTTGCGTGCTCGCGCCACAGCGAAGCCTGAAAAGTGGATCAACTTTGCTGTGACCGGCAATGGCTTCTGGGGCAAGAATGATGATCCCCTGGTGAACCATCTGGAGCACAACTACGATCTCAGTTTTGCAACCCAGATTATTCCCACTGAGACCATAAGCTTCGACTTCGCCATCGCCCGTGATGACGTCTACTCGAGGACTGACCTTTGCTTCCTTTACTCAGCAACGCCGGTACCGAATGGAGCCCAGAATGCCGGCACATGCGTGCCGACCGCCGACAACCCGACAGCAACCAGCAACCTGCTCTTGGGCAACGGGCTCTATGATGCTCCGTCAACCTTCATCTCGGGAATGGTGAACTGGAATCCTACCCGCCGTGTCCGCATGAACGGGGGTGCGAGAGTCACCACCGTAAGCGGGACCGCAGAGATGCTGAGTCCGCTCATGGTTCCGGGAGCATTGCAATCGCAGAGGATTTCGCCGTTCGCCGATATGGTGCTTAACGTTGCGCCCCAATGGGCATGGCATGCCAACTGGGATCACCAGGGGTATTCCGACTCAGGCGGCTTCGGTCCCGCTTCACGCAATTTCAGCGGGCATATCGTCACGCTGGGAGTGAAGTACGCCTTCTAGCATCGAGGTGGGTTGGTGCGAAAGCGCGCCAGCCCACCTGCTGTCCCTCTTCTGATTTCTTGTTGTCTGGACTTCTCTTCATCCAGCGCCGCAAAACAACATAGCGCTGATTGAAGGGTTCTCATTATCAGGGATGTGTGAAGTAGCGAAGCTGGTCGCCAGCGAATTTGGGTTGCGCGTGCGAGTGAGAGGTGCTTGAATTCACTTGTCTCATTGGCCCGTTTATTTTCAAAACGAGATTGGGTAAAACCAAATCCCACAGGTGCTCTTTTACTGGCCCCGGGGTAATTGAAGGAGTGTGGCAATGACAAAATCGATTCGTTCTCAAGTGGTGTTGGCCCTTATCGTATCCTTGGCCGGTGCCGTGGGTTTCGCTCAGTCTTCGGGCGAAGCGGTTTACAAGGCAAACTGCCAGAGCTGTCACGGCAGCACGGGGACCCCAAGTCCGGGTATCGCCAAAATGATGAACGTCAAGCCCGCCTCAGATCCGGACATGAAGAAGCTCAGCGCGGCCCAGATGTTTGACGCCGTCAAGGCCGGCAAAGGCAAGATGAAGCCGATGAGCCCTAAGCTCACCGACGCGCAGATCAAGGACTCTGTCGCGTACTTTCGAACTTTGAAATAGAATTCAAACCCCGGCCCGCCCTTGTGGCGGGCCATTTATTGAGGAATTGAGGCCAGGTGCCAATATTTTTGAGGTTCCGCGAAAACTGGGTGCGTCCGGCGCTGTTCTTTGGCAACAATCCCACCAGCCTTGCCGGTGGCGCATTAACTACTGCTGCCGGCGTCACCATGATCGGTTATTGGGTCGTGGAGTTTTTTGGCCGTGGCTACAATAACCCATACCTGGGCATCATCTTCTTCCTGATCCTCCCGGCGCTGTTTCTGGGCGGGCTGGTGCTCATTCCCATTGGCGTGTTTTTCCGCCGCAAAGATCTTCAAAAGTCCGGACGCATTCCGGCGGTTTTTCCCAAGGTCGATTTGAACGACCGCATGTTTCGTCGCGGCATCGACATCGTGCTGGTGGCCACCATCGTCAACCTGCTGGTCGTGTCCATCGCCAGCTATCGCGGAGCCGCATACATGGATTCGCCGCAGTTCTGCGGCCAGTCCTGCCACGTGATGCATCCGGAGTACGCTGCTTATCAGGTGTCCGCGCACTCGCATGTCGCCTGCGTTGATTGCCACATCGGTTCTGGTGCGACCTCCTATTTCAAGGCCAAGGTGAACGGCACCAAGCAACTTATCGAGGTCACGCTGCGGCCCGTTTCAGGGATGGCGCCGAAGCTTATCCCCACCTATCCCTCGCCCATTCCATCGCCCGTGCAAAATCTGCGTCCTGCTCGAGAAATATGCGAAGGATGCCACACGCCGGCTAAGTTCATCGGCGAAAAGCTCCTGGCCAAATCCACGTTCGCTGACGACGAAAAAAACACGCAGACGCAATCCGTGGTGCTGCTCCACCTGGGCGGGCGCGATTCACTCTCGCACCTCACTGGCATTCACGGCGTGCACCTCGGGCACATCGAGTACATTGCCACCGACCAGACACGCACCACGATTCCTTGGGTGCAGAAGCGTAACGATGACGGCACAGAGACGGTATTTGCGACACCCGCGACAAACGGTGCCATGCCCACGGGTGAACGCCGCTTGCTCGACTGCGTAGACTGCCACAACCGCGCGGCGCACACTATGCAGACCGCAGAAGACGCTCTCAACCGCGCAATGGCTGAGGGTGCGGTAAGTCCAGAGTTGCCATGGGTTCACAAAGAAGGCCTGGAACTGCTGAAGGCAAACTACGCCACCGAATCCGAGGCTGCTGCGAAGATCCCCGCGCAACTCGCAGCCTTTTATCAATCACAGCACCCCGAGGTCATGGCTTCAAAAGCCAATCTCGTCAAATCATCCGGCGACGCCCTGGTCAACATCTTCACCCATAATGTGTTTCCCGAGATGAAAGTGACATGGGGAACTCATCCCAATCATATCGGGCACATGAGTTATCCGGGCTGCTTCCGCTGCCACGACGGCGATCATACCGCCAAAGATGGCAAGGCCATTACGCAGGATTGCGCCGCATGCCACAATCTGTTGGCTGTCGACGAGGCCAAGCCCAAGGTGCTCTCCGACCTGGGCATCCAGCAGTAAGGTCGATCACGGGCCGAGGCAGTTCAGCGAGATCGTTCATTCGCTGACGTGCCCGGCCCGTACTATTCCTGCTTTTATTCCGACTTCAACCCGATGTGGACCTTTCCTGAGCGAAGATTCCCGCGCTCGGCGACTGCCTGCCGCGATACAATCGGGGCCAAACGAATGTACAAGGCGGCGCTGTCCCAAAAGTGGTAGGGGCGAAGACCGCTCGATGCGGGATGATAAGGTGTCGTCCGATTATTGATTCCAGGAAGCGGCTCGTCGAACCGGGTTGTTAAAAAAGAGGAACATGGCACACACACAAAGGTTTGGCCTTCCGCTTGCGATCGTTTTGGCTGCGGGCGCCTCAGCGATCGTCGCCCAAACCCCTGCGCTTCATGCCGCAGACGAAGGCGGTTCCGCGGCTATTACGGCTTCCCGGCTCGCGGGGAACTGGCGGGCAAGTGCACCGGTGATGCTTCCCGGGACCAAGCCTCAGATTCCGCAGCCCGCAATTGATATGGGAGTTGTTCCTGCAGATAGGCGTATCGAGCGTGTCCTGCTTTTGCTTGAGCCTTCGGCCGCGCAACGACAGGCCTTGGACACGGAACTCCAGAACCTACAGACTCCGGATTCACCTCAATATCATCGCTGGCTCACTCCTTCTGCTTTTGCCTCGACATATGCAAACTCTGCGAGTGACGTGTCTGCGATCGTCGCTTGGCTTGAAAGCCAGGGGCTTCAGGTATCTCCTCTGCCCACGGGACGCGGCTGGATCGAGTTCTCCGGAACTGCAGCACAAATCGAGCAGGCCTTTCACACGCAGCTTCATTCTGTTGTCACGTCAAGCGGAGCGCGAACTGTAATCGCCAAATCGATTGCCCTACCCGGCGCACTACGGCCACTGGTGCATGGATTGGTATCGCTCGATGGCGCTGTCTCTGCTGCAGCCGTGACAACCCCGCAGCCGGTGGTTGTATCGGCGGAGTCGCTTGCGGCGGAGACATCGATGGCGCGGGCAGAGGCTCTCACCCCGCAGCTCGCTGCAAAGTTGCTTCACCTCGACGCCTTGCATTCAGCGGACTGGCAGGGGAAGGGCGAAACCATCGCCATCGCCGCGCGAAGCAATGTGCAGTCCCGGGATGTTGCCGCTTTTCGCTCCACATTTGGACTGCCTGCGAATGCGCTATCTGTTGTTCTCAACGGTATAGACCCGGGTCTCACCTCCGATCAGGCACAAGCCGCGCTGACAGCTTCGTGGGCCGGCGCAGCCGCACCCCTAGCGCAGATGGTTCTTG
>WNGR01005180.1_pt1 | contig 15967 bp, 15 predicted proteins | sample 5407581 | NCBI WGS metagenome assembly WNGR01 (sample SAMN13153383, study PRJNA577476) | soil metagenome | isolation source: 80 cm soil or saprolite under Garry oak tree replicate 2 | place: USA:California | collected 2016-06-15 | reverse complement strand
GTTCGGGTGTTCTACAGTGTACTGTCCGGAAGGGTGAGGTTGACGCCAAGGTGTTCGATGTCTTTCTCTCGACTCGAGTAGAGTCCAGCGTACAGGTTGAGGGGGAGGTCAAGACTGATCCGCGTGCTCCGGGTGGAAGGGAGATCGTTGTTCACTCAGGCAAGGTGGACTCTGCGGCCTTGGAGGAGTTTCCGATTGCGAAGCAGTTCCAAGGGCCCGATTTCCTTCTGGACAAGAGGCATCTCTTTGTCCGAACAGACAAGATGCGTGCCGTTCTCAAAGTCCGGGCGGTCATATTGTCCGCCGCCCGCTCGTGGCTTGACTCTCAGGACTACCTCGAAGTGCAAGTTCCGACGCTAACATCAGCAGCTGTGGAAGGCGGGGCGACGCTGTTCGAGGTGAAATACTTCGACGAGAAAGCGTACCTCACGCAAAGCTGGCAACTATACGCGGAAGCGTTGATCGCGGCCGTCGGCAAAATCTACACGATCGCTCCCTCGTTCCGGGCGGAAAAGTCCCGGACCCGTAGGCATCTCACAGAGTACTGGCATCTAGAGGCGGAGGCGCCGTACGCAGACCTTGACCGCATAATGGAAGTTGAAGAGCAAATGTTGAGCCACATCGTTGGACAGTTGCTAGAGCGAACGGGCGAGCAATTGGCCTTGTTCGAGAGAAAGCGAGAGGACTTAGAGAAGGTCAAGCCCCCATTTCCTCGGATCACCTATGATGATGCATTCAAGATGATTGGGGGAGAAAAGGCGGGAATAAAATGGGGTGATGATCTGGGCTATGAGCAGGAGAAGATTCTGACGACGCATTTCGATCAGCTCTTCTTTGTCACCCGGTATCCGAAGAAGGCGAAGGCGTTCTATCACAAGCCAGATCCGTTGAACCCCGAGGTCACGCTCTCCGTGGACCTCTTGGCGCCGGAAGGCTACGGTGAGATTACTGGTGGAGGGCAGAGGATAGAGGATTACGATGCGCTTGTGGCGAGGATCAGGGAAGAGGGCTTGGACCCGAAGAGCTATGCGTGGTACTTGGATCTGCGGAAGTTTGGTAGCGTTCCTCACTCAGGATTCGGTATGGGACTGGAGCGGGTTGTATCCTGGGTCTGCAGGCTTGAACATATTCGGGACGCAATCGCTTTTCCACGGCTCATCAACCGGGTTTATCCCTAGGCTCCGTCATTGAGTGAGGTCGAGGAGTCTCGAAAGGTGATGATCCAAAGGTGTGGAGGACTTTCTTTGGTTCTGACATACCCCCGGGGGGGTCGAGAAATAGTTAGTAGAAAAAGAGAAGATAAGAGGTCGAAGAGAGGATAGAGGATTCCTCCAAAGAAGCTGTTTTGTGTCGCGGGAAATTTTTATTTTCAGAATTCTAGGAAGGGTCCCTTCGCCGTGTGAAGCGTTTCTCGGCGAGAATATCGTCTTTTCGCGCAGAACGAGCCGATCACACGTTTTTCAGCGAGCGTTCATCTGTATCATTGCAAGCGTGAACTGGGCATCATATGGGATCCCCCTCCAGGATTACTGATCTGGGCTTGTTCTGAACGATTTCTCTGGTCAGATATGCTATCTTTTCTACTCTGAAAAGTAGGAATGCTCGTATCGTCTGAGACGAAGTCTCAGAGCTGAATCAGGCTCCGCCCTGAGCCCGCAGGGCTTCAGTCTTGATCCTTTCTGCGATCTCTATGCTGGCTCGTTTCTGCGCCTGCCGAGTCTCCGCACCGATATGGCACGTGACTACTGTTGTCCCATCAGGAAGACCGACCATTTCCCTCTCCCACTCATCCGTCGGCGGTTCCAAGTGGAACACGTCGAGTCCCGCGCCTGCGATGTGTCCCTCCTTCAACAGTCTGAGCAGAGCCTGTCCTTCAACAATATCTCCTCTTGAAGTGTTGACGAGGTACGATCCCTTGCGCATCATCCTCAACCGTGCCTCGTTTAGCAGACGTGTATAGTGACGATGTCGCAACGCCGGAGGAGATCTTCCATCGAGTCTGTTATCTCATAGCTCAAGCCCGGGACTCCGCGGGGCCTAATGACATCGTAGCCCAGAACATTTGCTTGGAACCCTACCGTTAGGATTCGCGAGACTTCGTTCCCGATGCGCCCGGCTCGTCCGATAATGCCAATTTTCTTCGATTGCAGTTCTTCGCCTATCAGCTGATTCTTTATCCACCGACCCTCCTTCATGCTACGATCCGCGAACGGAATCTTGCGGAGCAGACAGAGCATCAGCCCAATTGTGAGCTCGGCAACGCTCGTTGTGGGAGCGCTTGGGGTGTTGAGAACGGTGACTCCTCTTTCCTTCGCTGCTTGAAGGTCAATATTGTCGAGGCCGACCCCCGCGCGTCCGACGATTTTGAGTTTAGAGTTTCGAATCAGACCAGCGTCGACTTTTGTTCTGCCTCTAACTATCAACACATCATAATCATTAATGACACTGGCAAGTTTTGTCTTGTCGATTCCGGGCTGATTGTCTACAGTGAAACCGGCGTCTGAGAGAATCTTGACGCCCTCGTCATCGATCGGGTCAGAAATCAGTACTCTCAAGGCACACAGTCAACCGTTAGAAACGGTCGTTGATGTCTTCGCTAGTAGCGGTTTGAGCTTCCTCAATAGCGCTTGTGCCGCAATCGTTACCGGGTCCCAGACAGGCGCGAGGGGCGGCGAATAGCAAGTCTCGATCTCCGCAAACTCCTGAACTGTCAATCCGAGATGGGCTGCCATGGACGCTAGGTTAGCCCTAAGCGTTGCGCCCTCTTCGCCCACAAGCTGAGCGCCGAGGAGCTTCCCGTTCGCAGGATTTGCGAGGAGCTTCACAGTTAGATCCTTGCCACCCGGATAGTAGGAAAGCCGTGTCGATCCCGTAATTCTGACAGAAACCGGGGTGATTCCGATTTTCTCGGCCGCAGAGGTTGATGGGCCGAGGGTTGCTACTTCGAGCCCGAAGAGTTTGACGGTGGTCACGCCAGTCGATCCTGGGTATCGTGCCTCGCCTCCGGCTGCATTTATGCCTGCAACCATCGATTGCCTGACCGCCGTCGTGGCAAGTTGGAAGAACACGTGTCTCCGAGTTATCAGGTCGAATGTTTCGATGCAATCGCCGGCAGCGTAGACATTGCTGGCTGAAGTCAGCATCCTTTCATCGGTTCTAATCCCACCAGACTCGCCGAGAAGTATACCAGCCTCCTTCGCGAGTTCGGTATTGGGCCTAATCCTAATCGCCATGATAACAGCATCAACTTCGTACGTACGGCCCGAGATTCGAACACCGCTCACCGTTCCTCCGTCTCCGAGAATCTCCTCTAGGGTCGATTGCAGATGATATTCTACACCGTGCTCCTGTCCTTTCTCCCTAACAAGAGAGGCCATGTCAGAATCGAGAATGACCGGAAGAATTTCTGGGACTATCTCTGCTTGCAACACAGCGACTCCTCTTACGAGCAAGGCCTCGGCCATTTCTGAACCGATGAGACCTGCACCGATGATCGCGACCTTCCTTGCTTTCGCTTCTCCAAGATAATTCGCGAGTCCTTCCACATCATTCATAGTTCGGATGGTAAACACGCCGTTCAGCGCAGAACCCGGAACGGCGAGGGTGGTCGGGCTGGCGCCGGTCGTGAGGATGAGATTATCGTATTGAAGTTCAGTTTTGGGATGATCTTGCGACTTGAGCTCCACAACACGATGGTCGGGGCGAATCTTTGTCGCAGTGACTCCGAGCCTGAGGTCTATTCTGTTAGTATGTTCGTAAAAGTCCTCATCATAACCGATTAGCGACCGCATTGTGGGGACTATTCCGCTGAACGCATAAGGTAGGCCGCATCGAGAATACTCTTGGAGAACCTCGTCGCCCACTATTGTGATCTCTGAAGTCCTATCAGTCTTCCTCGAGTAGAATGCGGCTGTGGTGCCGGATACTCCGCATCCCACAATGACTATTCGCCTAGGCATAAGATTCCAGACAGGGAATCGTCCGATAATGGTTTCTCTTGCGTTGACGCCTGGAACCTAGAGCTAGTTTAAAGTGGAGGATTGAGTCATGCCAAGACGAGGATTATGACAAAGGCCACCATGGATAACTTCTTGAAAAATGGCAAAGGACTCCTCCTTGCGTACGATCAGGGCTTCGAGCATGGCCCGTCTACTGACTTCAACGAGAAGAACATTGACCCCAACTACGTACTGGACATCGCAATCAAAGGCCAGTTTACTGGGATTGTTCTGCACAAGGGAATCGCCGAGAAATACTACAACACCAAAATCCCTCTGATAATCAAGCTCAACGGAAAGACAAGCCTTCCTAAGGGTGAACCCATTTCTTCGCAAGTCTGCAGTGTCGAGGAGGCAATTAGCCTAGGAGCAAAAGGAGTCGGCTACACGATCTACCTCGGAAGCGCGAACGAGAATATCATGCTACAAGAGTTCGGCGAGATTCAAGAAGACGCACATGAAGAAGGAGTACCCGCCATCGCCTGGATCTATCCTCGGGGAGAGGCGGTGAAGAACGACACATCTCCCGAAATCGTCTCGTATGCCGCAAGAGCAGGTCTAGAGATCGGCGCGGACGCTGTCAAGATCAAATACTCAGGAGACCCGACAAGTTTCCGATGGGCAGTAAAAGCCGCTGGACTCGCTAAGGTGTTCATGTCAGGCGGACCAAAGGCTCCGACCGACGAGACATTTCTCAACCAAGTGAAGGGAGCAATAGACGCCGGTGCAACTGGACTAGCGGTTGGGAGGAACGTCTGGCAACACGCAGACCCCTTGAAGATGTCGAACGCGCTCCGAGAGATCATCTTCAACGGTAAAGAAGTCGACCGCGCGCTTCAGATGGTTGCCGCAGAATAAGGGTTCGGTTAACTCTCGAAGCCATCTCTTGCCATTTTCGCTTTCTGAGGGCTTAGGTTCATGCAGCCGCTGAGAGGATTCCTCTTAGTTGTGAACTTCAAGACGTTCATTGAAGCAACCGGCAAACTCGCGATCGAGCTGGCAAAGATGGCAGAAAAGGTATCGCGAGACACCGGAGTAACCATCATAGTCGCTCCGCAGTTCACTGATATCGAACCCGTATCAAAGACGGTAGACATCCCGGTTTTCAGCCAACACATTGATTCTATTAAGCCGGGCGCGCACACGGGCCGCGTACTCGCCGAAGCTGTCAAGTCAGCAGGTGCAGAGGGTTCGCTGCTCAATCACTCGGAAAAACGGATCAGTCACTCAGAGATCTCCGAAAGCCTGAGACTGTGCGTTGACGCTGACCTCCGATCAATAGTCTGCGCGGATACTACAAAGGCCAGCGTGGACCTCGCTCAGCTGAAACCCGACATGATCGCCATCGAACCTCCCGATCTGATAGGAACCGGCATTTCAGTTTCAAAAGCGCGACCCGAGCTAATCACCGAAAGCCTCTCGCAGATTAGAAAAGTGAATCGCAGCGTAAGGGTACTGTGCGGCGCAGGCGTCACAACTGCCGAAGATGTTTCAAGGGCGCTTGAGCTCGGATCTGAGGGGGTCCTGGTGGCAAGTGGGGTGGTCAAGAACAAGGACCCTAGAGCGGTTCTTGAAAGCATGGCGAGTAAGATGCTCTCCTAACGGAAAGATTTGTTATAGGCGTAGACTAAATACGACCACGCGCTCAGCCTTCAACTTTGACGATCATGGCCCGCAACGACAGGACAAGAAATGACTTTCTTCTTCGGGTCTTTGCCTACGGATCTGTCATATCCACATACGTCCTAATCGTCATCGGCGGATACGTCACAACAAGCAATTCGGGACTCGGGTGCGGAGAATCATGGCCATTATGCAAAGGTGCAGTCTTTCCTTCCCTGAACAACCCTGAAGTCATCATTGAACTCTCGCATAGGCTGTTTAATTTCGTCGTAGGAGTCTTCATCCTGGGGATGGCTATGTTGGTTGTGACAAGGTTCAGGAGAGAGAAGAATATCGTTCTTCTATCAGCAACCAGCCTCGTTGCTCTTGTTGCGCAAGTGCTTCTTGGAATGGTAACAGTCACTACATCTCTGAATCCCATCGTCAGCGATGCACACCTCGCACTGGCGTCAGCAATCCTCGCCATAGTCGTAGCTGACGCGGTATTGGTCAGGACTCTTACATTGAGACCGGCTGAAATGCGGGAATAATAATCGATCGAATACCGATATAGCTAGTGCAAAACCCTTTAAAAACAAAAGACTCGGGAGCAGAAAAGCTCAGAGAATCCGCGGATGGCAGTCTCCAGCACTCAGGTACAATTCGACTCCCTCTTTGGCCTCTTCACTTATCTTGCTGTGGCAGTTGGAATAGTCGTCTTCAGTCTTCTGATCTACTTCATAGTCAAGTACAGAGAGAAGCCATCTTCACGACAACCAGACGATACCCCGATTCTAGGCAAGATGCCCATTTCAAGGGGACATGCCAGAAGCGTCGTGCTTACACTCTCTCTCTCGACCTTAATCATTGTGCCTCTCATAGTTGGAAGCTTTGGCGCGATCGACAATATCCTGACGCCGCCCCAGCATGTATGCCAGGGTTGCGCAATTGAGGTTACTGCACATCAGTTCTATTTCCAATTCACTTACGACAACGGAACCAAACCATATCAAACTCGTGACCTCCTTCGTGTCCCGGTGGGGGAGAATGTTCGCCTTACCGTCACTAGTGCGGACGTCTTTCACGATTTCGGAATAATTGGTTACGATATCAAGACGGACGCTATTCCAGGACGCACCAATACTATTTGGTTCAACCCCGATAAGACGGGCAACTTCACCATCCAGTGTTTTGAATTCTGCGGGGTTGGCCATTATAACATGAAGGGTACGCTTATGGTCATGTCGTATGCAGCCTACTTTTCTTGGTACAATAGCACGGTAGTACACTAGAATGGCCGAGCAATTACTGGCCTCTGCTAAGAGATGGCTCTACTCTACCAACCACAAGGATATCGGGATACTCTACATCATCACGTCGCTATTTCTGTTCGCTGGTGCGGGTGTACTCGCGCTGACGATGAGGACGCAACTCTCAGTCCCCAACAATACCGTATTCACCGCCAACGTCTACAATCAATTCGTTACCGTTCACGGACTTTTGATGATTTTCTGGGTTCTATCACCGTTAGCTTTTGGTTTTGCAAACTTCATCATTCCCTTACAAATCGGCTGCCGAGACTTGGCCTTTCCTCGGCTCAACTCGATGAGTTATTGGTTCTTCCTGTTCAGCGGCGTGATGATGATTCTAAGTTTCTTCTTCGGAGCGGCTCCAGACCTTGGCTGGACACTCTATTCACCCCAGAGCGCCGCCCAGTTTAGCCCAACAATCGGATTCAACGTGGGAGCGGGTGCTCTAATCTTGATGGTCGTCTCGATAACGATGAGTTCTATCAATTTTCTCGTTACGATGTTCAAGATGAGGGCTCCCGGGCTCAAGTTGAGGTACATGTCTGCGTTTCCGTGGGCTATTCTCGTAACCATTTTCATGATGCTCTATGCGTTCCCGTCGTTTCTAGCCGCCGTTGTTCTCCTCTACGTCGACAGAGCTTTTGGCACCGTCTATTTCTCATCAATCCAGGGCGGTGCTCTGCTCTGGGACAACGTGTTCTGGTTCTTTGGGCATCCTGAGGTCTATATCGTATTGTTTCCGGCCATTGGAATAATTGCAGACATAATTCCCACTTTTGCTAGGAGGCCGCTCTACGGCTCCAAGTATGTAATCGGAGCGTTGATCGCAGCGGCGATGATCAGTTTCGTGGTCTGGGGACATCACATGTTCGTCACGGGAATTGGGCTAGTCTCAACAAAGTTGTATACGGTAACAACAATCGCCGTGTCGCTCCCATTCGATATCATAGTGATTTCACTTATCGAAACTCTCGGGTTTGCCAAACTCCGCCTCAAAGCTCCCGCGCTCTTCGCGTTAGGGGCGGTGGCAAATTTCATAGTCGGAGGGATTACAGGTGTCTTTCTCGCTTCTGTTGCGCTGGACTACGCACTCAGGGGAACCTACTTCGTTGTCGCTCACTTTCACTACATAATGGTGGGAGCGAGCATTATCGGTCTCATTGGGGGTCTGTACTACTGGTTCCCCAAGATTACAGGTCGAATGTACGATGAGAAGATGGCTAAGGTCCACTTTGTGCTCTCTATGATCGGATTTCAGGTTCTCTACTTCCCAATGTTCCTACTGTTGGATATGCCTAGAAGAATAGTAACCTATTCGCCACAGGCCGATTGGGGCCTCCTCAACCTCACCGCAACCCTGGGAGGTTTCATCTTCGGCGGAGCTCAACTTCTACTATTCTACAATTTGTACCGTAGCTCGAGAGTAGGCCCGCCCTCTGGTCCGAACCCTTGGGAAGCATGGACCCTTGAGTGGGCCCTCCCCTCACCTCCGCCTCCCCACGATTTTGACGTTATCCCAACATTCTCCGCGGATGGGACAATCCACTTCGGAACTAGCCTTGGTCTTCCCAATGGATCAAGCCCGCCCAACGGAATCGGCTATCCAAACGGCTCGTCTGTCGGACACGGCATTCCCTTTCCACATTCTGAAGGCCTCAGTCCGTGGCCGATTCTCATGGCGTTCGCGGCTTTCATCTTCTTCCTCGGTTTGACAATTGGAAAGCCTGCAAACCCACAACCGGTTAGCTATCAGCCGTTCTGGCCGCTGATCGCGGACGGAGTCATTTTGGGAGTAATCTCCCTATTCGGCTACAGCAGAGAAAAGTTCTCTGTCCACGAGGATGCACACGTCGAGAGTTGGCCTTTCAAACAGGTTCCAAACATGAAACTCGGAATCTGGACATTCCTCGGAGCAGAGGTGATCTTCTTTGGGGTTCTGATAGGTTCGTATTTCTTCGTAAGAACCAATGATGCCGCATGGCCACCGGCAGGCACGCTCTTCGACATTAGGAACGGTTTCGCCATGACGCTCGTCCTGCTTACCAGCAGTCTCACGGCGATAATGGCTCTTGCATCCGCTAGGGCAGGAAATCGGAGTAGCCTCATTGCGAGCCTTGGAGGAACTCTCGTTTTAGGTGCTGCCTTTCTGTACATCAAGGCGGGTGAATGGTTCAGCCTAGGCGGGAGCGGCGTCTTCCAGAACTATTCGCTTCCAGCAACTAGTTACTTCATTACAACTGGAACCCACGGGGTTCACGTCTTCGCGGGAATGTGCATGACAGTGTACCTGCTCGCCAACGCCATAAAGGGCAAGTATGTTAATGGAGATCACACCACACTCGAACACTTCGGACTTTACTGGCACTTCGTCGACATCGTATGGGTCTTCCTCTTTCCCTTATTCTATCTCATCTAGGTGAGCAGCGTGAACACGAACTACCTGTATCTCATAATCTTCGCAGCTCTAATTGGGGAGACCGATATCGAAGTGAATCTCTCCTCAATAATTCCAGCCTACAATGAATACGTCACGGTGCTTCTAGGGATTGCTGGCACCAAGGCAATTCTGATCGCGATGTTCTATCAGCACCTGAGATATGAGCCAAAATCTCTCTCTACATGGGTCATAGTAGGGCTCGTGATTGCATCTCTTCTCATGGGTCTCAGTTTTGTCCAACTTCACGTTGGTCACTAACCGATGTCGGAGGATATCTGTAGGTGAACACAAGCTAGAAAAGTTTTGAGAGATACGAGTTGGAACTGAGAGGACGCGAATCCCATTTCTCTTCTCCGATCAAGATTTCCTTCCTAGGTGGGCTCACAATTGTTGCATCTCTCTCGACCTATCAGTTGATCATTTCCCTTTATCCCCTCGATACTCGAAATATTGAATTGCTAGCACAGACTGCCTACGTAGTTCTCGCCTTGGTATTGACGGGCATCTGCCTAACGCTCGTCGGAGCTACCCGGTTTTTCATGCGCAGTTTGTCCCAAAAGCGGGAAACCACGCCTTCTCAGACAGTCATGGTTCTTTCGCTAGCACTCAACGAGAAGCTTTCGTTCCGAGCATTCATTCTGGCTTCTTTGATCTACGGAGTATTCTTCGCCTTCGTTTCGAGTTTCCTTGTGTTTCAACCTCTCGGACGCTTCTCCGAAACTAATGGAGTTACCATCCCCTCTGCGCTGTCTGTAATCTGCTGTGGCCCACTGGGACAAATGCCCCAATTCGTAGTTTATCTAACTCAACAATTCGCTATTCTGGTCGTTCCAGTCAATCTGATACTTCTCTTCGCAGTGTCATGGCTAGTAGGGCTAAACGCAGCTATCGCAAGCTACGCATACAAGCATCGATCAAGTAGTGTTGGCAGCCACTGGATGGGGGGACTCGGCGCAATCGTTGCACTCTTTACTGCCTGTCCGACTTGCGCTGGGTTCTTCCTTTTGACAATGCTTGGCTTTACGGGCGCTGTTACTTTCGCGCTAACGCTATCGTCTCTTCAGAGCCTGTTTATTGCCGTAGGGCTTCCTCTCCTCGTGATAGCGCCGATTGTGACCGCCCAGAGAATCCCGAAAGGCTGGATGATTTCCTGCATATCTGTTAGAGACGCTCAAGTCGGCCTCTCAAAACCATGAGAGTGTGCCGTTTCTATGCACGATAATAGAGTCCTCTGATCATTCATCTTTGAGGTGAAAGTGTCAGACCACGGAATCACCCGTCAGCGAGTAGACCAATACATTCCTGAAAGAAGGAACGATGGATTGGAGTGTTGCCAGTTGACTTATCGGACGATTATGACTCCGTGCATCCATGGGTGGAAGTAGCAATAGTAGTCGTAGGTGCCGGCAGTGTTGAACGTGAAGGAGAAAGTTGCTCCATGAGTCAATCCCGATACGCCGGAGTCGAAATTGACGCTCGTATTGCTATTGGGCCCGTTCGGGCAAGCCGTAGTGGTGGAGTAGCCCGGATTCGTCGACAAACAGGCTGTCACCGTATGGGAGAGGCTTCCTGTGTTGGTCCAGAGCACCGTAGTGCCGGTCGTAATAGTAAGTGTGCTGCCTCCGGTGCTGTTCTTGAATCCACATGTTGTGGCATCACTGCAGGGTCCGTTATCCCAAATCGTAACGGGCGTTCCCGTCGGGGGGGTTGGAGGGGGTCTGGTGAGAATATAGACGCCTACGCCGACAACAACGAGGATAACAACTATTATCACGGCGAGAACCATCGTTCGACTCTTTGGTTTCGGTGATTCGCCAGGTTTAGGCCCTTGTTCCAATTTTTACACGTAAAAGTCGTGCCGGGAGCGTTCTTGCTATAAAGCTTGTTTTTGACATCTACATACAGTTTGACGTCGGCTTTCTATGTTATCCACAACCGATTAAATAGCGGTGCACCGGGTCGAAGAGTCCAAACTTACTGGGTCCGCGAAAATGAGAAAGTTTCCACCTTCGCTTGAAGCCTGGCGTGATCCAATCGAGAAGACCATCAACAAGACATTGAAAGCGAATTTTGACAGACGTGACGCCAATCAGATCATTAAGTACATGTTTAGAACTGGTGGAAAACGTTGCCGGCCATTGTTGGTCGTGCTTTCCGCGGAAGCGTTGGGCGGGAAACCGGAGGAGGCCCTTGAGGCAGCTGCCGCGATTGAGATCATTCATGCCGCGACCCTGGTCTTCGATGATATGATCGATAAGGATCAAGTCCGTAGAGGAGCGCCGACCATTCACATGGCGTTCAGCAATGAGAAAGCATTGACCTCAGGCCTCTTTCTCGCCTCGAAAGGAGTCCAACTTTTGTCGAACTACAAGAATCCTGAAGTAATGAGGATGATTGGAACGACGCTCGTCGACATTAGCAAAGGAGAACTTCTTGACATTCTCGGTGATTTCAACGCAAGTGTGAGCGAATGTATCGCAATTGCAGACTTGAAAACAGCCTCACTGTTCGGAACTGCAGCAGGAATAGGGGCTGCCATCGCTGGCGTTGATGGAAGAGATCTGGTCGGTGTTCAGAAGTTCGGGAGATCGTCGGGAATGGCGTTTCAGATCCAGGACGATATCCTTGATTTTACAGATGGATCTGATGAACCCGTCTTGAAAGCGCCGAACATCGTTACCTCGCATTGCCTCCACGAGGCTCCGCGTCCCAGCAGTAATATTGAGTTATTGAACTCGAATCGAAAGACTTCGAATAGAGAGATCCTGAAGATACTCAAGAAGGCAGGGTCGCTTGAATTCGCGAGATTGAAGGCCAAGGAATATGCGGGCAATGCGAAGGAGTCACTTGACAAAGTATCAAGCCTTGAGAATCGAAAGACTCTGGATGATTACGCTGATTATCTCTGGAAGAGAACAGAATAGCCCAAAGCGATTCTCTAATTCAAACGTTTATAATGAGTCAGACCCGGGCTTGCGAAAATAGGCGGAGTCAGCAACAACTGTGGTCTCCCAGGGGATACCCGAGGAAACTGGCTACATCATCTTCCTCTTCGCCGCGACGTTAGCGCTCGTTATCACTCTAAGACTAGTGATCAGTCCACGGGATCCAAGACCCACTCCCGAAAAGAGGGCCCCCTTTGAGTCGGGTCAGATTGCAACCGGTCCTGGAAGAACTCGATTCATCATTCAGTACTATCCCTACATCTTGATGTTCGTAGTCTACGACGTCATTGCCATGTTCTTGTTTGCATGGGCTTTGGATCTCAGAGCTTTGGGAGCAGCTGGAACAGTTCCGATCTTGACTTTCATGATGGTTGCGCTTGTTCCACTAGGATATGCTTTGCATTTAGCGGGTCAGAGGGAGAACTGGTAGAAAACACTTGTCGGATCCTGTTAGCCAGATTCTCCAGTTGGTAACCAGCACATATTTCCTCGAGATTGTAGTCTTTCCCGGTCTGATATCAATAGCCATTCTAGGCGCTTTCTTCACGTGGTTCGAGAGAAAACTGACTGCAAGAGTACAACTAAGGATAGGTCCCCAGTACTCGAGTCCGGTCGGGGGAATCCTTCAGGGGTTCGCAGACATCATCAAACTACTTTTCAAAGAACTAATCATCCCAGAAGGCGCGGATCGATTCTTCTTCATCATGTCTCCCGTGACAGCACTAATAATTGGCGCTGCACTCCTGGGTCTAATCCCCTTCGCTCCAGGGGTCCAGATTGCCAACGTAGAAGTTGGTCTACCGGCCTTCCTGGCGATCGTGACTCTCTCGCCAACCATCGTACTGCTTGCTGGGTGGAGTGCTAACAGCAAGTTTCCTTTCATCGGGGGTCTCAGGGCGCTGTTTCAACAAACAGCCTACGAAATCCCGCTATGGCTCTCAGCGTTGGGAGTAGTGATGATAACTGGAACTCTGAATTTGACCGGGATCGTCCAGTTTCAGCAGAACAATGGATGGCTCATTCTCCCGCAGGCGTTGGGAGCTGTCCTGTTTATCGTAACCTCGACCGCAGAGATGGAACGTTTGCCATTCGATCTCCCGGAAGCAGAGTCAGAGATCATGATGGGGTGGCAAGCCGAGTATCCGGGACCCTTGTTCATGCTCGTCCAGGGTCCTGCGTTCATCAAATTGTACGCTTTCGCGGCTCTGTTCTCGACACTATACCTTGGCGGCTACTTGGGACCTGCGATCATTCCTCCGATCGTCTGGTTCTTTCTCAAGACAATCGTGATTATAGTTGCGATCATGCTCTTCAGGTCGACATTTCCGCGTGTTCGTCTGGACCAATTGTTACGTCAGGGATGGACCACGCTCCTAACGCTATCAATCGTCAATATTGTAATCGCATATTTCGTCGTCGTTGGAGTACCCGCGATCTGACAACAGATGACGGACCTGACATTCCTAGCCTTAGCCACGGTGACCGTAGCGAGCGCCGTCCTTGCGCTTGAAGCCAGAGATCTGGTCTATGGCGCAGCTGCCCTAGGAATCTCGTTTCTCGGCATAGCCGGACTCTTTTTCCTTCTTGACGCTTCATACACTGGAGTTTTCCAGATTGCTGTGTATATCGGGGCAGTGGTCGTCCTAATATTGTTCACAGTCATGCTGGTCGGCCCCCAGCTCGGTGAGCCTCCACTTGAACTAAAGAGACTCTCACTACTCACAGCACTCTTAGTATCGCTACTGCTCGGAACAGCAGGGTCCTTGACAAGCGCCGCTGCGTTCCCTGGCCCCGACAATTGCGGCACTGGTTGTGATCTCACTCGTCTTAGCACCACCCTCATCAATCAATACGGCGTTCCACTCGAATTCCTCTCACTCGTCCTCGCCGCAGCCGTCATCGGCGCATTGACCCTGTCCAAGGCAGACAGGAAGGGTTGAACACATGGAACCACTGACTAGCTTCTTCGCCGTCTCGGTTATCCTGCTCGGTATTGGAATCTATGGACTAACTACCAAGAGGAATGCTCTCAGGATATTATTCTCAATAGAACTGATCTACAACGCGGCAAATCTCAACATCATCGCCTTCGCCAGGCTCAGAGACCCGCCGATAGTTACCGGTCAGGTGCTGGTTCTGTTCACAATTGCACTAGCAGCTATGGAAGCCTCCGTGGGACTCGCTATCATCATGCTAGTCTCCCGGCTGAACCTCGACATTGACCTGCGCAAGCTCAACCGACTAAAAGGTTAGAGAAAGCAATGACTTTTCTTCTGATAGGTGCGATAGTTGTCCCTCTAATCGGCGTCCCGGTTGTTTACTGGTTCTCTCTCCTTCTGAAACACAGGGCCGGGTATGTCGCATCGCTTCTCTCACTCGTACCTCTTGCCGCGGTCTCAATCGCGGGAGCTGAAGGCTCGTCCTCTCCCCAAGGATCTTATTCAGAACTGTACTCATGGTCGCCGATTGGAACCTTCGGTCTGAGAGTCGACAATCTCAGTCTGCCAATCCTGCTCATCATCTCATTGTTAGTAACACTGATCGCGCTTTTCTCAGTACCTTACATGCGTCAGAGGATTGGTGACGATCCTGGGCGCTACGGGCTCTACTACAGCTTGTACATGCTTTACTCGTTGGGAATGATTGGGACCGTTCTCGCAACAAATCTGATCGAGTTTTATCTGTTCTTCGAGATCATGCTAGTGCCCTCTTTCTTTCTGATTGCAGAATGGGGATATGGCGAGCGGGACAAGATCTCGCTTACCTACTTCATCTGGACGCATGTCGGTGCCTTGGTGCTACTCGTCGGCATACTCGTGACGGGATTCTTGGCCGGAACTACAGACATGGATTCGGTCGTAAACAACTTCGCCGCGAACCCGTCCACCGTCCCTTCCCTGGTAAGGCTGGGAGTCGTCGGCGCCATGTGTTTCGGGCTCTTCGTCAAGATCGCACAGTTTGGCCTTCACGCATGGCTGCCCTCGGCTTACGCTGAAGCACCTACGCCAATAAGCGCCCTACTGTCTGCGGCCATGACAGGAATAGGAGGATATGCGATAGTCCGGATAGTCATGACAATCTATCCATCGGGATTTCAGGCCCTCTCAGCGCTCTTTGCGGGTTGGGCTCTAGTCACAATGTTCTATGGCAGCGCGATGGCTCTGGTCCAGGACGATGTCAAGAAACTGCTCGCGTACTCCAGCATGAGCCAGATGGGCTACATTCTCTTCGGACTGGCGACCTTTACTTCGATTGGCATATCAGGTTCGATGTTTCAATACATCAGCAACGCAACGGCGAAAGGAATCCTGTTCATAGCCGTCGGTGCGATAATGCTTCAATTTCGTGAGGAGCGAAGCATGAGTAAGATGGGAGGACTGGCAGGTAAGATGCCGATAACCGCGTCTGCGGCTTTCATCGGGTCTCTGGCACTGATGGGTTTTCCATCGACTAATGGATTCTTTTCTGAATTTCTCCTGTTCCAAGGAGGCTTCTTACGTGCAACAAGCGCGTTCTCGGACTATCGCGTGATCGTCGCTATCCTAGGAGTTGTCGCGACGGCATTTACTGCAGGATACTCCCTACTCGCCCTCAGGAAGATCTTCTTCGGTCCCTCCAATGGAGACACGGCAAATGTCAAAGAGGCGCCTTGGACAATCACTGTTCCACTCATCA
>WNGR01004005.1_pt1 | contig 15971 bp, 24 predicted proteins | sample 5407581 | NCBI WGS metagenome assembly WNGR01 (sample SAMN13153383, study PRJNA577476) | soil metagenome | isolation source: 80 cm soil or saprolite under Garry oak tree replicate 2 | place: USA:California | collected 2016-06-15 | reverse complement strand
TGAAGCGGTTTGCCGCACATCCCCACAGCATCTTATGTGTTTTTAGAGAGATATCCAGTTTGCGACCCTCAACTGGGTAATGATAATACAATAGAAAAGACACTGACACTTAAATGGACCAGTGTGCCCCACCGGAGGAATTCAGACGGAACCGACGCTGTCGCCAATTTTATACCTCTTCCTTGCCCCATCTGGAAAACTGTATCAAAAGTTCCAACAGCTTCTTGCTGAAGATGACGTCTGTCAGAGGAGCCAACCTCCACTTCTCAAGCACCGACGACCAGGGCCGAAACACCCGCGATACGGTCTTCCCGCTGAACACTGGCCGATGGTGGTGCAGCGTGTGGTGGAGCAGAAGGAACCGCTGCGCACCGTAGCCGCCGCGTATGGAGTCTCGCACGAAACGATCCGTCGCCTTCTTCTTCATCTGCATCAGCAGCGTGGACAGCAAGAAGCGTAACGGTACACCCACTGGTCTCAGTCCCTCAAAGCGGCATGCCCTCTTGCGTGTGCCGATGGAGGGGAGCCACTGTTCCCTTGCTCGGTCTACCACCATGACACCGTCGCGTGGGGCAGCGGAGTAACGCCGGTAGCCCGATGCCCTCCAAAGCGATGGCTTGCCCACCGGATGCGGCATGTTCCTTGCATCTTCCCCGTGAACCATCTGCGAGTGCAGGGACATGACGGGGAGAGTCAGGTGTGCGCTGCTGGTCCCATCGGCACACCACAAGCGTAGCACAGGAGGGCGGTCTAACAACGGGAGGTACCTGGACAAGGGACGGGAAAAGGCGGCAAGCAGGATCACTTGTGGGGTTTGTGCAGGCTCTCCACCTGCACTCCAGGCGGAAGCGTGGTGGTGTCCCGTAGCGCAGGACACCACGTGTGCCCGCATTTCGTGACACGAGAACCATCATCTTCGTGGATGGCCAACACGAGCCTGCAGGAGGCTTTCCAGTAGGAGGTGGCAAGCTCGGACCTGGGCGGGACGCGGCGAACAGGTGGGAACCATCTGGGAAGCAACCGGGAGTGCAAACAAGGCACTCCTGGACCGCTACTGCCTCCAGAGGATCATCCAAGAAGCCAGTCCTCGGGATGCGAACCCGCGACAGCCTGCTTGGAAGGCAGGGTGTCACACTATTGCCGCTCGTTTGCTATGAAGCTGCGGTGGTGGAGTTGTTCGACCCGCTTGAGCCCATCGGCCCACGCCTTGGCCAGCAGGCGTGGGATGGCTGGGTTCTCGGCCTCTTGCCAGGACCTGATTTTGAGGTGGCGCATGCGTTTGCCACTGCCCACCAGCAATCCCTCTGGATCAGGCAAAAAGCCGCCGAAGAAGAAGCCGAGATCCAGATGCTTTGCAAACACCGTGACGTACAAAATCCGGTCAAAGCCGGACTCGGTGGGACCATAGCCTAAGGCATCATGATAGATGATTTCGTGAGCCTCGGGAGCCACTGATCCAATCAGTCTGCGCAGCGTCTCGACCGTCGGCTTCTTCTCGCTGGGAAGGTGCTCGAGCCAGGCTCGAACCTCTTCAGTTGGTGTGCTGACGTTCATGCTCAAACTATACCATACTGAGGTTGGGCGTCGCTACCATCCTGGCAAAACCAGTGATACCACCCATCCTTGAGCGAGCGAGGCAACTGACCCTTACGGGTCTGTGTTCGGTTTTGTAGAATGAGAAAACCCTGAAGGTCTACCAGGGCTGTTGCAACGTCGGGTAGTGGGTCAGATTCAATGCCCACTTCAGGTTGACACCTGGTGGAAACACCCGTATGATGATGGAGGAGCATTCCCGACGAGACGGCGAAAGGAGGCGCCCATGACAGATGCGCACGGAACAGCCAGCACGCGCAACTCGACATGGATCAAGGCGACGCCTGAAGCGATCTATCGAGCCTTTACCGATCCCGCAGCCCTGGCGGTCTGGCTTGCGCCTGGAGACATGACCGGCGAAGTCCATCGTTTCGACGACCGAGTGGGTGGAGGGTATCAGATGTCGCTGTACTATCCTTCCTCCGAAACAACCTTCCGCGGCAAGACGAGAGAGCGGGAAGATCGATATACGGCACGGTTTGTGGAACTGACGCCCCCGAGAAGAATCGTCGAAGCGATTACCTTTGATGCGGTCGATCCGGCTTTCTCAGGAGAAATGACCATGGAGGTCACCTTTGAAGCCGAAGACGGCGGAACAAGCGTCACTATCGTCTTCAAGGACATTCCGTCGGGTATTCGACCTGAGGACAATGAGGCGGGCACGTGGTCGACTCTCGAGAAGCTGGCTCGCTATGTCGAGTAGGGAGCCAACGAGAGATGTTTGGGACCGCAAGCCAAAAAAGTGACCCACTCCCCACGGTCGGTTGCTCTCAAGCCACCCTGCCGGACGAGCGCTTGATCGAGATGAGAGACGCCCATCGCCCCTGGCATGAGCGAGGGTGGTCTCACCTTATCGAGCAAAGAGTCCAAGCACGAGAGTGCTGAGGACCGCCAACAGTTGCGGCGTATGGCCCATACAAATCTGAGCGTGGGCCTTGCTCCACTCTTCACATGCCGCTCCACATGGACTAAATAAAGCGTCGAAACAAAAGCGGGAAATATCATAGAATAGAGGGCAAAATCACCACGCCAAGAGGACCGAAGATGAGCCGACCAATAACTCATACTCTATTCTTCCTCGAGGTTTTTCCACGCCGACGGGCCGAAGCTCCTTTTCCAAGAGCACGCCTTTTAGCTGACGATGATTTGAGATGCGGCCGAGCCTGTTGCACATGCGCATGACTCTTGATGTCACCACTATTAGTAATGTTCCCAAAATTTGGACCCGCCAGTAACGAGCCCCAGCCAGTGATAAGGTACTGCTGGATAATGTTGAGGAGCAGTGAAGTCAAACGGTAAAGCGCAAGACCCGCAGCAAATTGCCATGCAATGAAAATTGTGACGAACACCATCACAAACGGCAGAAGAAACTGCACAATCTGGGTTAGTTGCATCGCGGCATCTCGGATTTCAGTGACGGTATGCGGCTGCGTCATGCGCATCTGCACAAAGGTCACTACCCCGGTCAAGATCGGCAGAATATGGGTCGGATCAGGAAGCCCCAACGAGATATGCCAGGCGCCATTGAACGCAGTAAACCAGTTGAGGTCGATATTTGGCAGGCTCGTGAGCTGGGGCAAGAATGGATAGATGATGCTGTTAAGATGAGCAAGCTTTGCGTGGTTGAGTACAATATTCAATGCCGAGAATAGGCCGATGAATATGGGGGCCTGAACCAGGAGTGGCAAGTAGGGAGAGGTCGGGGTAATTCCGTGCCGTTTATAAAGCGCCTGTATCGCCTCATTTTGGGCTCGCAGGTCTTTTGCATGCTGCCTGCGTATCTCCGTCAGCTCTGGTTGCAGGGCAAGCGTGGCCTTCATCGACCGGAGTTGCCGACGGGTCAGAGGGAGCAGCAAGAGGTAAATGACGAGGGTCAGGACGATAATCGAGAGGCCAAAATCACCGAAGAAGTGATAGAGTACCATGAGAGCATTAAAGATGGGATAGGTAAAGATGAGGTTGAAGAATGAGATAATCGGGTTCACGCATTCCCTCCTGGCTTCTTGCTTTTGCAAAGCCGGCTTTGCCCGCGGCTCTAAATCGGGAAAAACTCATTCCGATGTATTAGTCCGTTTGTCACTTCTTCTACGAGTCAGCTAGCTTCTATGTTGTAGATGTTTCTTATACTCAGGTATACACCCAAAAGGGAGGCAACGTATGTTTGAGCTTGAAAGCCAGCGTTTACGCCTGCGGGAAGTGGCCGAGGACGACTTGCCCGATTTGCTGCCCATCTATCTCACCAATACCGAGGTCATGCAGGCCTCAAATGACTCCCAGGGAGAAACGATGCAATATGACCTTGAGAGGTTGCACCATGACTGGGAGCAGGTACAAAGCACTCCTGGAGAGTATATGTTGGGAATCTATCTGAAGGAGACGGGAGAGGCCGTTGGCGTTGCTCGCTACCTCGAGCGAAATCCTGCTGATGGAGCTCGCTGGCTCGGCACCCTCTTTATTCATCGTGCTTATCATCGACAGGGATTGGGAACAGAGGCCTTCAATCGTCTGGTCGAGTATTTTCGTGAGGAGAAAGGTTGGACGATGCTGTGTCTGGAGCGCCAACTTTAATTTGTTTCTTCCTTGCTTAGATCACGCTCAAGCATAACCTATCCTGCCAATCTAGCCAGTAGATCCTCCTACTTGTTTTGCTAGACTCTCCTGGTTGATCTCTTTTATTCGCCTCGTATATCTGATCTGTTTGCCAATCAGAACCGCTTCAAATAATCTTCCTTTTTGCGTTGGTATCATACAAGCAAGCAGAGTGTAGTAGAAAAAGGAAAACACATCCATCTGCTTCCAGAAGACAGAGAGAGATGCTGAAAAGAGGCAGAAACCCGGTTGGTTTGAGACACATATGTTATTAAAAAACAGAACACGGTGGGTGGGCGTGATTGCATGAGGGAGGAAAGTGAAGAGCATCTACTTTCTTCGTCTCCTCTGGCTGTATTTGATGCGCTAAAAGGGAGGTAGACCAACGTCTCCTCTGACTGTCCAGATTACCAATATCAGCCGCCAGCAGGTCTCTTCGGTTGAGGTGAATACCCCTTTCCTCATCTGCAAACCAGGGGACTTTGCGGCTTTTGATGAAGTTGAGGAGAACCGATTGTGGTAGCTGCAAGAACGACTAGCATTGTCATTTATCGACTGAAAATCACCGTTTTCCAGATAACTTGCCACGCTGTCAAGCGCCTTCAGGGAATCGGCTCTCTCATAGAATGTGGCGTGGCATTGGAAGGATGACCTTTGTTTTTGCCTGATCGTGAACGATCAGGCAAACGATCCTGTTTGTACTTCTCCCGCGCGGTCGTAGGAGGCGACGATGACGCCGCGCGGCGACGTTTGCGCTTCACGCAAGGTAAATGCTGCCGCAGTCGTGCCTTCGGCAAACAAGCGCTTGCCCATGCCCAGCGTGATCGGGAATATTTTCAACCACAGCTCGTCCACCAGGTCGTGCTTCAAAAGCGTTTGGATCAAGGTACCGCTGCCGTGGACTTGTAATTCAGGCCCGTCTTGCTTCTTGAGCTTTGTGATCTCCTGGACAACATCGCCAGATAGGAGCGTAGAATTGCTCCAGTCGAGCTTGAGGGGTGTTGTTGAGGCAACGTATTTCTTTGCGTTATTGAGTCCGGCCGCACCGGGGTCCTTCTGGTACGGCCAGTACGCCGCGAATATCTCATACGTCTTCCTGCCAAGCAATAAGTCAAAAGGCCTGCTCATTTGCTCGGTCATGGTCTTGCCCAGAAAGTCGTCAAAGTAAGGAACAGTCCACCCGCCAGACGTGAAGCCGCCAGTCGGGTCTTCCTCTGGCCCGCCGGGAGCTTGCATGACGCCGTCAAGCGTTATGAAAGAGAGGACGATGAGTTTTCTCATGGTTTCAATACCTCCTCGGTTATGTGCGTGACTTCGCGAGACGGAAGTCAGAACTGGTGACGTGTGTGTCCGCGTTGCTCTTGCGCTACGGCCACCCGACGCCCGGTGCGGGTGCACAGGTGGTGAGGATCTGGCCTGTTCGTGCCTGGTCTGCCAGGTTCTCAGGGCCACGCCACTCGGTTGCCACCAGGAACAACGTCCTCTTGTCAGCGCCTCCGAGTGCGCAAGCGAAGCAACCACGGTCCAGCTCGATGGTCTGCAGCACCTCGCCACCTTCGCGTACATGCACACACCTCTGGTTTGGAACGTCCCCGTACCAGACCGCGTTTTCCGCGTCGAGGCAAATGCCGTCAGGGGCGCCGTCGCCCAGGTCGGCCCACACCCGCCGGTTCGACAGGCCGCCGTCTTCCTCGATGTCGAAAGCCGTGAGTCTTTTGCCATAGGACTCGGCCACGATCAGCGTCGCGTTGTCGGGCGAAACGCACATGCCATTGGGGAAGGCGACACCATCGGCGACCTGCCGGGCCGAGCCATCAGGGGTGACCACAGCGATGATACCTGGGGCGAACTCGCCGCCCGGAAAGTCAAAGCCGATGTTGTTGAGGTAGGCGTTGCCCCGACCGTCCACGACGATCTCGTTCCAAGGACGGTCAGAGAGGCTGCCAAGGCTCGCATGGGTCACAAGCCGCCCGTCGGACTCCCTGCGCAGGAGCAGTCGATCGCGCGCCGAGACGACAAGCAGGCGCCCATCGGGCAGGAAGTCGATGCAAAAGGGAAAGGACTGGATGCGGGTGATGACTTCGCTCTTGCCAGAGAGATCGACGGCAATGACTTCTTGAGCGCCCCAGTCCGAGAACCACAGACGGCCCTCGTGCCAGCGAGGCGACTCACCGAACACGAGGCCAGTCAGCAAGGTGTGCAGTTCAGGCATGTGCAGACTCCTTTCATTCACCAGATTACAGAACCTCTGTTCTCCTTTTTCTGTTTGCCACATGTCGTGTAGAAACAGGAAACGACAAGTCGATCAGAAAAAACTTCTCGAATCGTGCTCTCCTACAAACATGGCCAGAATTCATGCACCTATTGTAGCCAGTTCTGCCAGATCTCACACCGACCATGATGCTCCTCGCATCGGGCGCGTCAAACGCCGCGTTCCTGTTCCGGTTTTTTGCTCAATCTGACTGCCCACCCTTTTCCAGCATCATATGGCGAGGTGTCTGGAGCCCGCCCCAACAAGCGCCCGGCGTGCAGGCTGAGCCAACTTCACCGGCAGATCGCTTTCCGCCTTTCTCATCCTGCTTCATCTGTCTGATGCTCCTCTCTCAGCATCAGGTCTATGGCTCTGGTCGTCTGGTCTTTGAGAAGTATAGCATGCGGACCAGAAAAAAACTTCTTCTATCTTGCTCATCTTGCCACGCAGGACTACCACAGCGCATTGACAAACACGCGTCTTCCAACACGATCTAAACGTGGCAAAGAGATGGATGCTCGTCATTCCAGTCTGGGCTTTCTCTGAAGACGGTCCCAGACAGATCCACTTTTTCTCTCGGCTTTCCGCCACTTTCTACGGTAAACAATGATGCCGCTCTAGAAGCTATCCCAGGTATATGTGCGCCATGTTATAGTAGCAAAACTGGTCATGGTGTTCTTTACAAATAGCGTCAAATGCATGAACCACTTGACAGCCGTGCTTTACATCACCATGGTGGATAATTCATCCTTCCCTCCTAACCGCTTGACAATCCCCCGGTGAAGAGTATTCCTGTCGTTCCATCTGGGTCCCCGCACACCAAATGCGGCACACATGCTCATCCACTCCTGCGATAGATCCTGGCTCCCGGCTGTCTCCCGCTCTTCACGAGTGATGGCTTGAATTTGTACTTCTCTGCGTCTCCCGGCTCATGGTGGCCAGTGGCTTGAGGTGGTTCGTCAAGGGCGGAAAGTGTCCCAGTGGCAGGTGGCGGCGGGGCTGTTCTCTGGTCAGGTGAAGAAAAGCTCCCGGCGGCGCAAGCTGCTGCGGGGCACGCACGTGATGCGCCTCGGGACAGGCGGCGCTCTTACGGTCGCCGGGCCGTCGTTGGGTCTCTCAGGACGACTGAACACCGCTTGTATCGAGAGGGTGAATCTCATTGTCCGCCATGAGGTATCAGCGCTGGCGCGTCGCACCTGGGCCACGGCGAAGCTCGCTCCACAACTCTTGGCCCATCTGGAATGGTGGCGAGCTTCCTATCATGTTGTGCGACCCCATACATCTTTACGGGTGGCGCTCGTTCAGCCACGAGAACGGGGTGGCAAACGTCTGGCACAACGCTACCGGCAGTGTACTCCAGCTATGGCAGCGGGTAGAACCAACCGGCGCTGGACAGTGCGGGAGGTGCTGTGCCATCCTCTGCCGGGTTGTGTTGCAAAAATCTTGGGGCAACACGATGAGCGTGCAGCTCCTCTTGTTGTTGGGCTTAGGCAGCCACTGCAAACAGGCGGGCGATGAAGATGACCTGCCCGCTGATGTCTCCTTTGCCCACGCCTCTCACCTGCCCCTTCCTGATCATGTTCATCACCTCGAACCCCTGCAAGGTTTGCTCTGCCGTTTCCATAGAAAAGAAGCCCATCCCGGGCTTGATCAGCCGCTTGATGAAGCGATGATCTTGCGCCACCTGATTGTTCAAGTATTTGACCTGGTCTCTCGTTCGACCTGCTCGGGAAGGAACCCAGCCGCTTTGAGGTCAGCAATGGCTTTGGGATAGGCAGCATGCCTGTCGACATTGATCACCCGAGAGACTGGCGTGATAGTTTTCGGACCAGCCAAAGCAGGAGCGTGGATCGCCTGCTCCGCGACCGGATGGGTTTTAATGTGGTCGGCAGCGTTTGTCGAGTTCAGGAGCATCCCGCTGCACCCAGCGAGAGATCGTCGTGTGATCGACCTCGAGTCCCCGTTCCCGCATCATCTCTTCCAGGTCGCGAGAGCGGAGCCGCATACCTCAGGGACCAGCGCACGCAGAGCAAAATGCTGTCAGCTTCGTCATGACGCCATGTGAACGGATTCTGCTTGTTCATGAAGGGAACTCCTCTGTTTTCTTGAAGAGAAGCAGAGCTTACTGCTCTGTCAAGGGAGATTTGCAACAGAAGAGAGAAGCTGGTATCCTTGGGCTTAAGAATAGTTCACCTCAAAGTTCAAGGAGAGAAAAATGCAAGAGCGCCTACACAAGTACGAAGTGGAGTTGAGTAAAGAACAGCGTTTTATCCTGCAGCAACTGATTGCCAAAGGTAACGCGCCAGTGCGGAAACTCGCCCATGCCCGTATCCTCCTCAAGATCGATCGCCACGCCCCAGGCCCCCGATGGACCGATGAGCCGCTCCACCGTGATCCGCATTCGCGAGCGCGATGTTCCCAACGGGTGAGATGATGCTCTCAACCACCGCCTCCATACGCAAACGCGAGCACGAGCCTTGGATGGAGAGCAAGAAGCTCATCTTATCGCCCTGTCCTATAGTCCCTGTCCTGCGGGCCAGGCGAGCTGGACCTTGCGGAGGCTTTCTGATTGTATGGTAGAACTGGGCTATGTGGAGCACGTCGGCCATGAAACCGTGCGCAAGGTGCTGAAAAAAACGAACTGAAGCCGTGGCTCAAACAGTGCTGGTGTATCCCGCCTGAGGCGAGCGCCGCATTTGTCTGGCGCATGGAGGATGTGTTGGAGGTCTACACTCGTCCCTATGACCCACGCTTTCCGCAGATCTATATGGATGAAAGCGCGAAACAGCTCCTCCTTGACAAGCCAGAGAGCCTGTCCATGCAACGAGGACAGCCTGAGCGTGTCGATTACACGTTTGAAGCAGCAGGCATGGGCAAGATTTTCCTGGCGTGTGAACCACTGACAGGACAGCGGCAGGTGAAAGTCGCCGAGCATCGGACCAGCCAGGACTCTTGCCCATTTCATCTGCGAACTGGTCGACGTGCACTATCCCACAGCTGAGAAACTGGTGCTGGTTATGGATAACCTCAACACCCATACGCCGTCCTCCTTGTATCAGACCTTTGCCCCAGCCGATGCGCGCCGCATCCTGCAGAAGCTGGAAATCCATTATACACCGGTGCATGGGAGCTGGTTGAATATGGCTGAGATTGAACTGTCGCCCCTAGCGCACCAGTGTCTCTCACGCCGCATCGGAACACGGGAGGAACTGGATCGAGAAGTCCAAGCCTGGCAACAGCGTCGCAATGAGGAAGCCATCACCGTCAATTGGCGCTTTACCACTGCAGATGCGCGTATCAAACTCAAGCGCCTCTACCCCTCACTTGAGAAAAAGAAGCCCTCCTCTTCAAAGGAGCATCTTGCAAATCATCATTAACAGAGTATTAGCAGATCAACTTTCTTTTTGCAACACAGCCTTCCTGCCTCGCTGGTGGGGGAGATCCGACGAGCACGTGGACAAATCTCCCTGACCGAGCAATTCAAGACCCAAGCCAAGGTCGAGGGACAATGGACCATGTTTGGCTTAGCCCAAGAACTGGCGGTCTACCGAAACTGGCTGTACACACGAATACATAATGGGATGCTGCCGGCGACACGCCACGGCGGGAAGGTTCCGCTTTCCCTGCCTTGGCCGGATTGAGAATCTGCTGGAGCAGACTGTTGAGCTGGCGGGTGCCAGCCTCTCCACGGGTGGTCGGGCAGAGCACCTGCACCTGGTGCACCGGATCGATGCCGTGCCTGGGCAGGTATTCCCGTACCAGATGCCCAATCCCTTCTGCTCCCAGTTGCGGCTCTGGGGCTTCCAACCAGAGACAATCGGACTCGGCGAACTTGGTGGTCGGGGTGAGATGCGGGAACTGACCGGCATTGATCCGGTGGGCATTGGTGACGATGTGGCTCTCGGCCGTCTGGCGGAAGATTTCGGTCAGTCGGACGACCGGGATCTGCCCGGAGGTGATGAGATCCTGTAAGACCATGCCTGGCCCCACACTGGGCAGTTGATCGATATCCCCCACGAACACCACCTGGGCTTCACGAGGAATGGCTTTGACGAAGGAATGAGCCAGGAAGAGATCCAGCATGGACGCTTCATCGACGACTATGGCCTGGGCTTGAAGTGGGTTGTCCTCGTGGTGACGAAACTGCATCGTCTTGGGATCAAAGGCCAGCAGGCGATGGATGGTTTTGGCTTCACGCCCGGTCATCTCGGCAAGACGTTGGGCGGCTCGCCCGGTTGGCGCTGCCAGGAGCATGGATTTGCCCATGGCGCGCCATAAGGCGACAATCGTTTTGGTCGTGAACGTCTTGCCGCAGCCGGGTCCTCCCGTGAGCACCAGCAGGCGCGAAGAGGCCGAGAGAAGCACCGCTCGCCGTTGCTCCTCGGAGAGGACCATGCCCTTTTTCTGGGTGTAGCCATCAATCCAGCGCTCTACCCGCGGCACGTCCACTGCAACAGGGCTGCGGGCAAAGGTGGCCAGACGTGAGGCTAAGGCCACTTCCGTATGGTAAAACGCAGGTGCGTAGCACACTTGTTGGTCTGCAAGGTCTCCATACCCTGGCTCGACGATCAATTGCTGGGTCTCGGCCATCTGCGCAATCAGTCCAGCGACACGGTCCGGGTCTACCGGAAATTCGGGAAGGCCTAACTGCTTGGTGGCCTCCTCCACCAGCTTCTGCTCTGGCACAAAGCAGTGCCCATCCTCGGCTGCCTGACTGAGCAGATAGAGGAGACCGGCTCGGTAGCGTACGTCAGAATCGGGAGCAATGATATCTCATTAAAAATGACACCATTTGAACTGACTTGCATTGCTCATGAAGGGAACTCCTCGGATGTTCCCGAAAGAAAGCAGAGTGTGCCAGAGCTTCGGCCTTTTTGCAACAGAACCCTCTTGCCTCGCCGCCAGGAAACCTTTTATTCTTGGCACTCGATGCGTATTGGATCGGTCACTCCGACGACCACAGGCTGAGGTTCCTCATTCACGTGGAGGCGAAAGACGTCAGGCCGCGCATAGTGTCCGACGACATCAAAATCGTATTTTCCACGTGCGATGTCTCCCAGGTCCAGGTCCGCCGTCAAAATCCCTTCACTCGTGAAGTTGGGACCGGCGAGCATCTGTCCCAGGGGATTAACAATACAACTGCCACCACGCGAAAGGATGGTCTCTGGTTCATCACCAAATGGTGTGTCGTAGGGGGTTGGATAGTCGCAGCGGCGTGCGAACTGGTTGCAGGACAAGACAAAACAGCGGCCTTCCAGCGCGATATGTTGCATGGAAGCAATCCATCCATCCCGCCCATCGGCTGTCGGCGCACAGTAGAGTTGGATGCCCTTGCTGTACATCGTCATGCGCAGCAGTGGCATGTAATTCTCCCAGCAAATCACCGCACCCAATCGCCCAATGGGCGTATCGAATACCGGCAGGGTCGAGCCGTCACCAAAGCCCCAGATGAGTCGTTCTGAAGCGGTCGGCATGAGTTTGCGATGTTTTCCCAGGTAGGAACCGTCGGGAGCAAAGAAGACGACGGTACAGTAGAGGGTCCCACCGCCGCGTTCAATCACGCCGATCACCAGATAGGCGTGACTCTGCGCCGCACTACGAGCCAGGTCCTCCATGGCCAGGCCCGGAATATCCACGGCACTTTCCCAGTAGCGACGGTATTGTTCGCGTCCTTGGGGGGAGCGATCCCCGACCACCGCACCGAAACTGAGACCACGAGGATAGGCCGAAACAAACGCTTCTGGGAAGACCACGAGGTGTGCCCCCTGGCTGGCAGCATCTCCAGTCAGTGTGCGCACCTTTTCGAGGGTCCGCTCTCGGTCAAATGCAATCGGTGCCGCCTGGACCACAGCGGCACGGATCACTCGTGAGTGAGGTGTCATGAACTCTCTCGCCTCCATGATATGTATGCCCTTCTGGAAGCGTACCTGATTCTTGTGCAAAAAACAACCCTTGATCGAGCACAGTTTACTCCCTCTCTGGATGGTGGATAATTCAGCCTGCGCTCCTATCCGCTTGACCATCCCGCTTGATCCTGATGATCCTTCCTTTTCATCTTCCTCATGCTCCACATTTCAAGCGATGAGGATCCTTATGACGGTTGATGTGTTCTTGCTCTTGTTCTTCTTCATGCTCTCTCTGGCACAGCTTTGTCATCTTGACTGGACCCATCGCAGATTGGGGTGGGGAGCGACAGGATGAAGCAGCCTGTCTAGACGGTCGAATAAGGGTAAAACCAGCCCGAAACAAGTTCGCAAGGGCTATTCGAATGATCCATCATATCTAATGGCTGTACCAGAGAGCCAGCACCGGGAGGAGACGCCGAGGCTAATAGAACTAATGTTCTAATAATACTAGAGAGTTGAATAAATAATCGAACCGGAACCGACGGGCATCGACCCATCGGTCGCACCTGGCACGCATCTCTCTTGAAAAGCTCTGTTCTCAGAGAGAAGCTATCCCTGTTTACAACACGAAGTCCAGCTCTACCTCTGCAGATCCTTCTGGTGATCCTCTGGTTGTCTCTCGTCCCCAACGTCATCCAGGGACAGAACATCCTCGCTGGAAGATCCCTCCATCTGAATGGCCGACCGTGCTTCGTCGTGTTGAGCAGGGCGAACCACTTCGCAAGCTAGCCGCAGAGTATACCGTCTCCTATGAGACGATACGGCGCGTGGTTCGTGCTGCTCGGAAGCTGCAAGCAGGCTTAGGAAAGAGATGGGAAGCAGCTCTCAAGTTTGATGAACATCCCTACAATTCTTGTCGAACAATCCTGGCTCCTTCAACCAACGCACAGAGCTTGCCAAAGGCTACTTCGCGTGGCAGGTACTTCATGCCGCAATCCGGAGCCAGGATCAGGCGCTCCGGCTCTACATACTGCAAGGCCAAACGTATTCTCCCGGCCACTATCTCCGGCGTCTCCACCTCCATGTCGCCCAGATTCAAGACGCCCACAATGATGGTTTTCTGTGCGAATTGGCGGAGGACCGAGAGATCAAGGCGTGGTTGAGCCGCCTCAATCGAAATCTGCCTGACAACACAATCACGCAGCTCCGTGAGGAATGAGTACTGGGGAGGTCGGTCATGAACGATAGCGGCATACCCGAAGCAGAGGTGCAGTGCAGTTGGTCCTTCAATTCCTTCCAGCGCCCGATTGATGACCTCTACCCCGTACGCCCTGGCCTTCTCCGGCCTCGCCTGCAGATACGGTTCATCAATCTGTACCACGTCGGCTCCTGCGGCCTGCAAGCTTTTGATCTCCTCATTGACGGCTGCCGCGATATCCAATGCCAGCGCTTTCTCATCACGGTAATAGTCATTCTGCGCCTGCTGGGTGACAGTGAAAGGGCCTGGCACGGTGATCTTGATGCGGCGGTCAGTGTTGCGTCGCAAAAACTCAACGTCGCGCACTTCAACCGGATATAAGCGTCGGATCGGGCCGACAACTCGCGGGACAGGGTTGGGGTGGCCTGTACGGTCCAGGGCCACCCCCGGGTTATCAAGGTCCATCCCGTCTAATGCAGTGGCGAAGCGGTTGGAGTAACTCTCCCTTCGTATCTCCCCGTCAGAAATAATGTCGATGCCTGCACGCTCCATGTCACGAATGGCGAGCAGGGTGGCATCGTCCTGGGCCTGTTGCAGCAGCGGCTCAGGGATGCGCCAGATTTCACGTGCCCGGATGCGCGGCGGTAATCGGTTCTGCAAGTTCTTGCGATCAACCAGCCACTCTGGTTGAGGGTAGCTTCCCACAACCGTCGTCAAAAGTCTCTCAGTCACACTCTTTTCTCCTTACCACAATGGTGCACTACAGCCACCAGGTTGACTCGCCCGCTCACCGGCCCTCGTCACGTGGTGATGTCCGGGTAGGGCAGCGACCAGTGCTGGAGTTTCCGCGCGTACTCGCGCTGGAACCCCAGCGGCTCCGCATAGTCACGCTCGAACAAGGCGATACAGAGCGTGAGTGTCAGGAAATGGTGCGCTCCAAGCTCGAACAGCTTGACGTAGTCATGCGTCGCCAGCGCCTCGCGCTCTTCGTCGGTAAACTGCTGCCACGAGCTGCGTTCGACCTCGGGCAGGTTCAATATAACGTTGGCCCGCTCGGCTTCCCACCAGGTGACGGTTCCGCGAGGGTCTTCGCGGTAGCGCTCAACCAGCTCTGGGTCGCGGTCGATGGTGAAGAGGAACTTGTTGAGGAGATACTTGCTCATGCGTCCACTCCCTTCGGATACCAGGTGAAGTACGCTTCCATCGTGTGGAACAGGTCGAGTGTATCGGCGTAATCGGCCCTGGTTTCACCGGCCACGCCCATCATCAGCATGAAGTCGAGGAAGCCATGCGTGGCATTGCCTGGCGTCCAGAGGCTTTCGAGTGTCACTTCCCGTAACGCGCCTTCAATGTCGCCATTAGCGATCCACGCGACGGCTTTGCGGTCGAACTCGGGGTCAGGTCCATGAGGGCCGAACTGGCGCGGGCCACCAAGTTCGAGGGACAGGTGGCCGGTTCCGATGACGGCGACGCGTTGGCCGCTGGGCCAGGACTCGATGAGACGGCGCAGGGTGCGGCCCAACTCGACGAAGCGCCAGGGCTGCGGAAGCGGCGGGGCGAAGATGTTCGTGTAGATCGGCACGATGGGCAGATCTGCCTGCGGGCGCATCGTGATGATGGGGCAGGTAATACTGTGGTCGACGCGCAGTTCGTTGCTGAACGCGAAGTCGAAACCGGCATCGAGCCCGGCACGAAGCAGATACGCTGAGAGTTCTTCGTGTCCCTTCAGCACCATACGGGGCAGCCCGAATTCGCGCTCCTCGTTGTAGTAATTCGCGTCGTAGAACGGCGCTTTGCCGATGAGGAACTGTGGCATATTATCGTAGAAGAGCTGGTGGAAGTGGTCGGAACCGACCATGACCAGGACATCCGGGTTGGCCCTGGTCAGCGTCTCGCGGTAGGCCAGCACCTTGCGCACCCACTCGTCCGCAAAGTCGGGCCTGCTCTCCGGCGGTGCCGTGCTGGCACGATAGAAGAATGGGTGATGAGTGGTGGCGAGGACAGCGACAAGGTTTGCCATAATTTCCTCCTTCCAACACGGCCTACGCACATGGCGGGCGTTGGGTGAATTGGACTAGCGTTATTCTGGGATGTCGTTGCTGGCCGCCGGTCGATACACGGCGTTCCGGTCGATCGCAGCGTAGATGTCGGGTGCGATGGGATGACGCAGCTCTTCAGCGAGGTGACCGAGCAGCCCCGCCGCACGCGCGAGCAGGGCCACACCGCGCAGCAACTCAGGCGGTAGCCCGATGTCAGCAAGCGCGGCACCAGCCACTCCGGCACCGTTGAGCGGCAACGTGCGGCCAAGCACCTCGGCATGAACACGACCAATGGCCTCGAACAAGCGCAGGTGCGGACCCCGCAGGCCCTCCCGCTCGGCAATCTCAATGATCACGGCGGTGCGAGGATCCACTGTTTTATGCACCGGGTGACCCAATCCGGGAACGAAGCGGCCAGCAGCCCACTGCTCGGTCACTGCCTTTCTGGCAAGTGC
>WNGR01024880.1_pt2 | contig 15973 bp, 20 predicted proteins | sample 5407581 | NCBI WGS metagenome assembly WNGR01 (sample SAMN13153383, study PRJNA577476) | soil metagenome | isolation source: 80 cm soil or saprolite under Garry oak tree replicate 2 | place: USA:California | collected 2016-06-15 | reverse complement strand
CTGCCCTGGCCGCGGTCGGATGGGAGGATGGCCCGCGCCGCGGGCGCCTACTGCGTGCTTGACGCCGGCGAGCTGGTCCTGTACCTCGAGCGTGGCGGTCGCTCCCTTCTCACGAGCGGTGCCGTCCGCGTCGAGCATCTGCGAGCCCTCATCGAGTCGGCCGTCCATGGAGGCAGGATCGAGGTCCAGCGCGTGGACGGCGCGCCCGTGATGCAATCACCGCTGGCCGCGCTGCTGCGCGAGGCCGGTTTCACGTCCACGCACCGCGGCCTGGTCGCCTACAACCGCGCTCAGGCCGCGGGTACGATTACCTCTCCGCCGGGGAGTAGCGCAGCTCGGTAGCGCACTTGACTGGGGGTCAAGTGGTCGCGGGTTCAAATCCCGCCTCCCCGACCAAATACTGCCCTCCTCGATACCGGATGTCGCGTCATGGTGATCCGAACCAGGTGGTCAGCGCGTCGCGCAATCCGGTATCTGTGCCGTCCCCCACCCAGGCGACATGTCCGTCGGGCCGGATCAGCACGGCAGTGGGGGCAGTGACCGCGCCAAGTACCGGAAGCTCCCAAACACCAACGTGTTCAGCGTCGATCAGCTGAACCCGATCCGCCCATGGCGTGATGTCGATGCCGCCGTGCTCACCGAAGTTGAGCAGCACCGGCCGGGCATCGTGGAGGAGGCTGAATACCCGCAGCGGGCCGTTGGCGGTGACCAGGTCGAGATCGGGCATGCGGCGCCCGAGCAGCGGGTGTCCCGCGCCGAGGTCGTAATGAATGTCCAGGCCGGACATCATCCCGGCGACCCGCTTGCGTGGCTCGTCCATGCTCAGCAGCTCGGTCACGGTGTCGCGCAGGGCCTCGGTACGTTCGTCGGAGCGGAGGAGCGCGGTTTGCGCCATGGTGTTTCGCAGCGCGCGGGCAGCGACCGGGTGGCGCTCGGCGTGGTAGGTATCGAGCAGGCTTTCGGGCGACGTCTCCTTGACCACCTGGGCCAGCTTCCATCCCAGATTCACCGCATCCTGCACACCGATCTGGAGGCCCTGTCCGCCCACCGGGGGATGCACATGCGCGGCGTCGCCGGCCAGCAGCACCCGTCTGTCGCGATAGGACGCCGCCTGCCGGGTCATATCGGTGAACCTGGAGATCGAGGTGGGACTGTGGACCCCGTAATCGGTCCCGTATACGGCGATGAGCGCCTCGCTGAGATCGCGCAGGGTGGGCTCACCGGTGTGTCCGACTTGCTGTTCTGTGACCAGGACCCGCACCGGTCCATCCTCCGACCTGGACAAGCCATGGACGCCAACAGCGTCGCGGCGGAGGCCCCACTCCGGCTCCTGGTCCATCTCGACTTGAGCGATCAGGCTGCTGGCAGTCGGGTCCCAGCCGGGGAACTCGATGCCGGCTGCCTTACGGATCAGGCTGCGTCCGCCGTCGCACCCGACGAGATATTGGGCCCGCCGCGACAGGCCGTCGGACACCGCGACGTCGACGCCGGTGTCGTCCTGCTCGAACCCGGTCACCTCGCGTCCACGGTAGATCGGCACCGCCAGCTCGTCGACCCAGCCGGCCAGGATGCGCTCGATGTGGCTCTGCCACAGCCCGAGCCCGTAGTTGTAGCGGGTGGGAAAGTCGCTGATGTCCAAACGGATCCATGCGAACCCCGCGACCTGCGCCACCTGCCCCTGCGAGAGGAACCGATCAGCGATTCCACGTTGATCGAGAACCTCGATGGTGCGTGAGTGCAGACCGCCTGCGCGCGAGCCGATGAGATCCTGGCCGGCGCGCCGCTCGAAAATGGCAACGTCAACCCCCGCCAACGCCAACTCGCCCGCCAACATCAGCCCTGTCGGGCCTCCTCCGGCGATCACCACTGAATGCTCGGTCATACTCCTGGGCCTCCGCGCAGGAAGGAGGCGCCAGCGTCGCACGGAGCGGGGGGCTTGCGGCAAGCCCCGGGGTGGGTGAGACAATGAGCGTACGGAGCTGCAAAGTCCGAACGCGGGAGAGTCCTAAAGACGGACCAGCAACGGGACGGACGCTGCCGGAGGGCGTCGACCAACCGCGCGACTACGACGGTTCTCGTCTAGTGAGTGGGTGAAGCGATACGGGGAGCGCACTCGGGGTGGTCGCTCTCGAACAGCACGCGGATCGCCTGGATGTACTCATCGGCCAGCTGTCCTCTGCTGCCGAAGTCCGCTCTTAGAAACGAGTACTCACCAGCGATATAGCCAACACCCACGCCGAGCGTGAACCCGCCGGCACTCAGGTGATGGAGCGTGGGCGCCTGTTTTGCGACCAGCACCGGGTCGCGCTGTGGGAGCACCAGGATTCCGGTAGCCAGGCGAATGGTTTCAGCGCGCGCGTCGGTTGCTGCCCTTAGGGGGCATTGCAGCGTCAAGCAACGTCATCACCGCGGAGTGCATTGCCCCAGCAGCAGCATCGCGATCCGGGTCCATCCGTGCCGCGACTGCGGCGCCGTCATATAGCAGCAGCAGCCGTCGACCCAGCTGTTTGGGGTCGCTTGCGCCGGCGGCCACCGCGAGCTCCGCGAAGAGTGACAAGAGCCAGGCACGGTACTTCGAGGCGACGACCTCGCTCGCATCGCCCGGCCGGGCCTCGGCGGCGGCGCTGATGAACCGGCACCCGCGGAACGCTGACCCCGCCAAGAGCTCTTCAACCTCCGCGAACACGCCGAGGATTCGCCCTCTCGGTGTGTCGTTTGAGGCCAGGATGCGAGCGATGCGCGCCTGCCTTCGCCGCATGTGCTGCTCGAGGTAGGCGCGCACGAGCTCCTCTTTGCTTCCGAATGTGTTGTAGAGCGATGCCTTGGTGACGCGGGCCCGTTCGACGATCCGGTCCACGCCGACGACGTGCACGCCTTCCGAGTAAAAGAGATCGTCAGCGGCGGCGAGCAAACGGTCTTTCGCGGAAACGCGGGGCGAGGGCTTCAGTTCGGCGCTGCTAGCCGGCGCGTTCGTGGTCATAGCCATCTCGTCATTGTACCGACCGGTCTGTTTAGCCTAAACAGCAGTCCGGCCGCCATCGACGGCGATGGTTGCGCCCGTGATGTAGCTGGACTTTTGGGAGGCCAGGAACGCAACAACTTCAGCTATCTCCTTGGCCTGCGCGGCTCGATTGAGCAGGGTTGTGCCACCCAGCCGCTCGGTTCGATCCGGTGCCGCTCCGCCGGTGAACACTGGTCCAGGTGCGACCGCGTTGACCCGAACACCGCGTGGGCTGAACTCGGCGGCCCAAGCACGAGCCAACGCAGCCTGCGCTGCTTTGGTCGCCCCATACGCTGCCCCGCCGGCAAGTCCGATCTGGCCGGCCATGCTCCCCAGGTTGATGATGGTGCCAGTGCCACGCTCGACCATCCCGGGTGCAAGAGCGGCCACCAGGAAATACGCCGACCGGACATTGCTTGCGAACAACGCCTCGAAGGTTGCGAGATCCAGGTCGGCCGTTGGTCCGAACCAGGAAAAACCGGCATTGTTGACCAGCAAATCGACCGCGCCTACCTCTTCGGCCAGGCCCGCGATGTCTGACGGCGCAGTCAGATCGGCCGCCACGAATCGCGCCCGCCCACCGTTGGACTCGATCTCTTCGACAGTCGCGTTTCCGCGAGACGTGTCACGGCCGTGCACTATGACGTAGAAGCCGTCGTCCGCCAACTTCAGGGCGACCGCTCGGCCGATGCCGGAGGTGGCACCAGTTACGAGTGCGACTGGCGGGTGAAGATCGCTATCCGGTTGGGCGCTCATGGATGCTCCTTGCCAGCTGGCTGACTGGATCTATGTGATTCGTGGAATATACAGACCGTTCTGTGTATTCCACACCTCTGTTCTGCTTAAAGCCAGGAGCTCAAGGAGCCGCCCAAATGCCGATGATCGATGTGTACGCCGCCGAGGGAACGTTCAGCGACAGGCACGCGCTGGCCAAGGACCTGGCCGCCGCGGTGATGCGGTGGGAGAAGGTTCCGGACATCGCGATGTTCCGAAACAACACCGCCGCCTTCGTCCACGACCTACCCGCCGAAGCCGTGTCCAACGTCGCCGGTGACAGCAACTACGTTCGCGTGCAGGTCCTCACGCCGATCGGGGTCCTGGATCGTGACAAGCAGCTCGGCGTGGTGCGGGAGCTGACCGACATCGTCGCCGCAGCCGCCGGTGACCCACAGCTGACCGAGCGCACGTGGGTACTGATCACCGAATCGCCCGAGGGCGGTTGGGGCATCAACGGTCACGCCAACACGGGCGCCGACATCGTTGCCGCCGCTCGCCGCGCGCTGGCCGGCAAGTGACCGTAGCTGCTCCGGTCAGCGCCACGCTGCCAACCTCTGAAGAGGTGGGGTCGCGTCGCGGCAGGCTATCGCCCGCGATCGCTTTCGTGGCTGTCACCGCCGTCTTCGTGCTCTTCGCGGCGGCGGCGAGCGCGCCGACACCCCTTTACGTCGTCTATCAGAAGGAGTGGGGTTTCACCGCCACGACCCTGACCGTCATCTTCGCGGTCTACGTCCTGGGCCTGATCGCCTCCTTGCTGATTGTCGGCGCTCTTTCCGACCACGTGGGTCGGCGGCCGGTGCTCGCCGCTGCGGTCATGCTCGAAGGTGCCGCCTTCGTCCTGTTTCTCGTCGCGGGCGGTGTGACGGGCCTGTTGCTGGCTCGGCTAACGCAGGGAATCGCCACCGGAATGGCGTTCTCGACGCTCGGAGCCACGCTGGTCGACCTGAACCCGCCCCAGTCACCGGGCCGCGCCGGCCTCGTCAACGGCGTCGCGCCAATCAGCGGCCTGGCGATGGGAGCGCTTGGTTGCGGTGCGCTTGTTCAATTCGCACCGGCTCCGACGCAGCTCGTATTCGCAGTGCTGTTGGTCGGCGCAGTTCTAGCCAGTGTGGTCGTCGCCCTCATTCCTGAGACCTCGGCACGGCGCCCGGGCGCCCTGGCATCGCTTCGACCCCGACTCTCGGTTCCGAACCACATCCGACCTGATGTCTACGCCCTGGTCCCGATCATCGTCGCCAGCTGGGCGCTTGGCGGACTGTATCTCTCGCTCGGTCCATCGGTCGCGGCCGGCCTGTTCGGCCTGCGCAACCACGTGATTGGCGGCCTTGTCGTGACGCTCCTCGCCGGCGCGGGAGCCGTAACGGCCTTCGGGCTGCGGGCATGGCCGACCCTGGCAGGCGTCGGAACGATCGTCGCAGGCATCGGTTTCGGCGGGTCTGCCCTGGCGTCGTTTGGAACCCTGGCCCGTCTGGCCGCGCCGAGCGAACGCAGCGAGCTGTTGGCTGTCGCGCTCGTGATCGCATACCTTGCCTTTAGCGTCCCTGCTGTGGCGGCCGGCTTTGCCACGACCTCTGTTGGGCTTCATGCCACAACGGTTGTTTACAGCGTTGGTGTCGTTGGCCTGGGCGTCATCGCGTTGGCAGCACAGCGCAGGCGCGCTCGTACCACGAGGACGCGATCATGAAGTCGGACGCAATGAGGGCTGATCAGCACGCTGGACCACAAACAAGTGACCCCGGTAAGTCCGTTCGGCTTGCGCCTTTCGAACCCACCGAGGCCACACCAATCATTGCTCGCGCATGCTGGGGAGCGCAATCCGGGGCTTGTTGCCAGGCGACACTATGTGGCCGGATGGCCAGCCTACGCGCGCTTTGCGGTGGTCTCGGTTTCTTTCGCCTTCTCGGTCGCCTCGGCTTCCTTCGCCTCGACGATCTCGCCTTCGATGTTGATCTGGATTTCGTTGCTGACGATCAACTTGCCGTCCAGGATCATGTCGAACCGCATCCCGAAATCCTTGCGGTTGATCTGGGTCTCCGCGGCGTACCCGATCCGATGACCCATCTGCGGGTCGTTGAACTCGCCGTACTTGACCGCGTTCAGCGTCACCGACTTGGTGGTGCCCTTGATCGTCAGGTCGCCGGTCACCTTGTAGCGGTCACCGCCGGTGTGCTCGATCTTCGTGCTCTTGAAAGTCATCGTCGGAAACTTGTCGATCTCGAGGAAGTTGGACGACCGTAGGTCGTTGTCGCGCTGTTCGTTGTGGGTCCGAATGCTGGCGGTGTTGATCGTCGCTGCGACCGTCGACCGCTCCGGGTGCTCGGGGTGGAGCTCCCCGCCGGCGCTCACCTCGGCGAAGTGGCCGCGCACGGTCATCATGCCGAGGTGCTTGGCCGAGAATTCCACCTGTGTGTGATACGGGTCGAATTTCCAGATTCCCATCAAAATTCCTCCCAACAAACCAATATCCACCCCGCGAGGGCATCATCCACTTAACAACCGGTTGGAGGCTCCACTTATTTCTACCTCAATCGATCCGAATCATGCAGGCGTAAGCTGCCAGCCATGAGCGAAAGCTTCGTGCCTGGTCTGCGCTACAGCTCAGGCGCCCAGGAGCTCTGGGCGCTGCTGGTCGCGACCTTCGCGAACTGGGAAGAGCGCATCAACGCCGCCGCGGCGGACGCTGACCTGTCACCCGTCTCCGCGTGGGCCCTGGTTCAGCTGGACCCGGATCACCCGATGTCCCAAAAGGCCCTCGCGCAGCGCCTGAAGTGCAATCCGTCGACCGTCGTCGACCCGACCGACCGGCTGGAAGAAGCAGGCCTGGTCGTCCGCAAGCCGAATGCAGCCGACCGCCGGATCAACGTGCTGGTCGTAACTGCCAAAGGCGCGCGGGTAAGGGACGAGCTCATCTCCCGCCTCTTCGAGCCTCCCTCCGCATTCTCCCGGCTTCCCGCCAGGGAGCAGGCCCGCTTTCGCGACGTCATGCGCGAGGCGGTCAGCGGAGAGTCCGCCCAGACCGTCAGACGAAGTCGGCACCATGCACGCTAAGGGCTAAGCGGATGTACGAGCCTGCGATCTGGCGCGACTACTTCGTGATGGTGGGCGGCGGCGCCGCCGCGCTCACGGGCCTCGTGTTCGTTGCGATGACGCTTCACCTGGAGGACATCGTCCACCACCCGGTTCACCGCCACCGTGCCCGCACGATCCTGACGGGACTGACGGCGGTGTTCCTGCGCTGCGGGCTTGTCCTGATGGGTGGGCAGACGCGTCAGGCCGTGGCGGTCGAGCTGATCTCCGTGCTCGTGGTGGTCGAGGTGATCCTCTACCGAAGTACTCGGGACGCCTTCCAGTCCGCCGACACGCGTGTGCTGCTGCGAGCTCTCGGCAGCTTCGCCTGCCTCGTGACAGAGCAGGCCGGCGCGGTGTTCCTTTTCTTTGGAGCGACCTGGGGTCTGTACGTGGTGGGCCTCGGGATGATGGCATCGTTCGTGTTCATGGTCTCCGGCGCTTGGCTGCTTCTCGTCGGCGTGGAATCGTCACAAGCAGGCAGGAAAATCGCCGAGCCCGAACGCCTCCAGCCATGATGCACTTCGAGCTGCACGCCGACGACAAGGCCCTCGCCTGGTTGGCCGCTCGCCCATCGGCCGGCTGGGTCATTGCGTATGACCTCCATCGGTGCTGTGGAGGCGGCAAGATCTGCGAGGTCAGAGTGCGCGAGCGCTCGGCGGGCGACAGGCAGGACGACTACGCCACGGCGACGCTGCCGGAGGGAACCAGGATCCTGGTCGACGGCCGAGCTGCGAAGCGACTGCCGGCGCGGTTCGGGTTGACGGTCCGCGGGCTCGGCCCGCTGAAGCACCTCGACCTCGTGCTCAGCGGAGAGGAGTGGGGCGAGCTTCTCTACTCCTAGCGACGCTCGAGGATGATCACCGGGATCAGGCGCTCGGTCCGTTTCTGGTACTCCACGTATGAAGGCCAGATCTCGGCCATGGCGGCAAAGAGCCGGTCACGCTCTTTCCGGTCTTCGACGACCCGGGCCCGAGCTTTGAACCTCTCGATTCCAAGGCCATCCGTCTTCGCGACTTCGACCTCGACCTCGGGATTTGCGTTGAGGTTTCCGAACCACATCGGGTGCGTGGGCGCGCCCCCCTTCGAAGCGACGACGATGTAGTTGTTCTCCTGGCGGCCGTAGACGAGTGGGGTCGTGATGAGGTCACCGCTCTTCGCGCCTTTCGCCGTCATGAGCAGGACGTGGTCGCCCCACATGCCGACCCCCAGACCTTTCTTTTCATGAAATTCTGCGATCGTTTTTTGGTTGAAGGGAGATGCTTTCACGCCTTGAAACGTAACCGTAGCCAGTAGTGCCAGGCGGCGTGATCTTTCCCGATGCGGCCGCGACCGTAGGCCGAACACCACTGGTCAAGCTCGGCCGCATCGGTGCCGGCCTGCCAGGATTGCTGCTTGCGAAGCTCGAGATGAGAAATCCGTGCGGAAGCGTCAAGGATCGCCTCGGTGTCGCGTTGATCGAGGACGCTGAGCGAGGTGGCACGTTGAAGACGGGCATGACGATCGTCGAAGCGACGGGTGGCAACACCGGCATCGGGCTGGCATTCGCAGCCGCAATTCGGGGCTACCAACTGATCCTCACGATGCCCGCGGCGATGTCGGCTGAGCGGGTGGCTTTGCTCAGGTTTCTTGGCGCCGACGTGGTCTTGACAACGGGGATTCTCATGGCTGACGCGGTGGCCAAGGCGCGCCACATCGTCGCCGAGCGCAAGGACGCCGTCATGCTCGATCAGTTCGCCAATCCGGCCAACCCAACGCTCCACGAGCGGACCACCGGGCCGGAAATCTGGGACGACACCGACGGAGCGGTGGACATGTTCGTCGCCGGCGTGGGCACCGGTGGGACGATCACTGGCGTCGGCCGGTTGCTCAAGCGGCGCAAGCAGGCGGTGCGGGTTGTCGCGGTGGAACCTGCGGAGGCGGCCCTTCTATCAGGCGGAAAGGCAGGCCAGCATCAGATGCCTGGGATTGGAGTCGGCTTCATCCCGGAAGTGCTCGATCGATCCGTCATCGACGAGGTGATCGCGGTGACTGACGACGCCGCGTTTGCGGGCGCCAAGCGGCTCGCGACGGAGGAAGGTATTCTCGCGGGCGTGTCCTCGGGAGCCGCACTGCACGCCGCCCTTGCCGTCGCAGCCCGCACGGAGAACGCGGGCAAGACCATCGTCGTCCTGCTCGCGGACAGTGCGGAGCGCTACATCAGCTCGCCGCTGTTCCGCCGCTAACCAGGCACCGCGGCTCGCCGCGGTCCGATTAGTTTCCATCCCCGCCCCAGTCTCTATCTTGGAAGAGAACGATGAACAGCGTTGCAATGCAGGTGAAGGCGGTTCGGGCCGAGGTCCGGCCCATCGTGCAGGCTGCGATGAAGATGGTCAAGGCCGTCGCCCCAAAGGCCGAGGAGGTCTCATACGAGATGGCCCCTCCGCGGTCCAAGAGCATGGTGTGGAAGCTGGCCCGGTACAGGGTCGGCGGCGAGAACGTCGTCGGCGTCGGCACCCTCACGGCGCACTCGATGCTCTATTTCTATCGCGGGCGGGAGCTCGACGATGGGAGCGGCCTGCTCCAGGGCGGGGGCAAGGACATGCGTTTCATCAGGCTCGAGTCACCGGCCGACGTCGATCGATCGGCGGTGAAGCAACTGGTCCGGAAGGCGTTCCGGCTCGCCCAAAAGTAGCTAGATCCAACTGGCTCCCTAGAGTGGAGCGGGTGAAGGTCACACCCGCCAAGCCGCCTGTCGCGCCCCAACGCCCCCACGACCTCGAGGCCGATGGCGATCGCCGCGTCGATCCCTACTACTGGCTCCGGGACAAGCAAAACCCCGAGGTGATCGCATACCTCGAGGCGGAAAACGCCTACGCCGACACCGTCATGTCCGGCGTCGCCGACCTTCAGGACCGGTTGTACCGCGAGGTCGTCGGCCGGGTCCAGGAGACCGACTATTCGGCGCCGGTCTTCTACAAGGGCTGGTGGAGCTACACGCGGACGGTGGAGGGTCTCGATTACGAGATCTACTGCCGGCGCCGCGGGTCAATGGAGGCCCGTGAGGAAGTGATGCTCGACGCCAACGAGCTGGCCAGAGGACATGAATATTTCGAGCTCGGCTACGTCGAGCGAAGCCCGGACGAAAACCTCCTCGCTTACGCCGTCGACCTGAACGGGTCGGAGCTGCACGAGCTTCGTTTTCGCGACCTGGCCGCGGGCCGCGATCTTGGCGACGTAATCAATGGGGTTTACTACGGTGCGGCTTGGGCGGCAGACAACCGGACGTTTTTCTACGTTCGGCCTGATTCCACGATGCGTCCGTACCAGATCTGGCGGCATCGCGTTGGCGACGACGCCGCGCAGGACAAGCTCGTGCTGCAGGAAGACGACGAGCGCTTCGAGCTGAACGTGGAGCTTTCGAAGAGCGAGCGCTACATCTTCATGTCGAGCTCGAGCCAGGTATCGGGCGACTGCCGCTTTCTGCGGAGCGATATGCCGGACGAGGAACCGGTCCTCATCGAGGCGCGCCGCGCGGAGATCGAGTACACGGTCGACCACCAGGAAGACCGATTCCTGATCTTGACCAACGACGGCGCCACCAACTTCAGGCTGATGGCGGCGCCGCTGGCGAGCCCGGGTCGCGCCCGGTGGACCGATGTCGTCCCGGTGCTCGATTCCTCAACCGGCATGCTCCATGTGGTCGACCAGCCCGACTCCGCCTACACGGCGTATCCAGGAGCGAGCCCGGACTATGAGAGCAGGGTGATGCGCTTTTTCTACACCTCGCTCACCGCACCGTGGTCAGCGGTCGATTACGAAATGGAGACGAGGACGCGGACGATCGTCAAGGAGCAGCCCGTGCGGGGCGGCTACGATCGCGAGGACTACGCCACGGAGCGTGTGTGGGCGACATCTCATGACGGCGTCAAGGTTCCGGTCTCGCTCGTGTATAGGCGGGATCTGCGTCGCCAAGGGTCTCCTTTGCTGCTCTATGGGTATGGCGCATACGAGCACTCCAACGACCCGATGTTCGACTCCGCCCGCCTGAGCCTTCTCGACCGCGGCTTCATCTTCGCCATCGCGCATGTCCGAGGCGGCGGCGAGATGGGGAGGGAGTGGTACGAGAACGGAAGGCTGCTGCACAAGCGCAACACGTTCGAGGACTTCATCGCCTGCGCCAGGCACCTCGTGACCCAGGGCTACACGTCGCCGGAGCGCCTCGCCATCCGCGGGCGCAGCGCGGGCGGCCTGCTGATCGGCGGGGTGCTCAACATGAGGCCAGACCTGTTCGGCTGCGCCGTCGCGCAGGTTCCTTTCGTCGACGCCCTCACCACGATGCTGGACGACAAGCTGCCCCTGACGGTCAACGAGTACGACGAGTGGGGCGATCCGCGGCAGCCGGACTACTACGAGTACATCAAGAGCTACTCGCCCTACGACAACGTGCACCCTGTGGAGCACCCGGCGATCCTCGTCATGGCAGGTCTCAACGATCCTCGCGTCTCGTACTGGGAGCCGGCGAAGTGGGTGGCGAAGCTGCGGACATGCGACCGCGGCGATCGCCCGATCCTGCTCAAGACCCAGATGGGCGCCGGGCACATGGGCCCCTCTGGACGCTACGAGTCGTGGCGGGAAGAGGCGTTCGTGATGGCGTTCGTGATCATGTCGACGGAGGGTATTGCCGTCGAGTCGGCGACGGGGTAGCATAGGTCGTCGACCCACCTGTCCGGGTGTGTCTATCTCTAAACGGAGTGTGCTAATGGGCGAGACCGAAAAGATCCGCTTCACCGTCAAGGGTGAAGCGCGCCCAGCCGCACACTGTTGAGTCTGGTCCGGTAACCGACACCTAGAAGCCAGAACCTCAAGCAAGGACCGTGCGGTCGTTGGGCACCGCAGCGGTCCTTTTGTTTTGTCAGTTCGAGGTTTTTAGGAGTTGGTCATGAACATCCCGGCGATTCAGATTCAGGGCGTCAGGAAGGCGTTTCGCCGCCGCGAGCGCGAATCCGGCGCGCCGTGGTGGAGACTGGATTGGAAAGACAAGGTCGCCCTGCACGAGCTCGACCTGACGGTGGAAGCCGGCGGCATCACCGGCATCCTGGGGCCGAACGGCAGCGGCAAATCCACGCTGATCCGCATCCTCGGCACGCTGCTAACGCCCGACGCGGGCAAGGCGCTTGTCTTCGGGTCGGACGTTGTGACCGAGGCGCTAGAGGTCCGGCGCCACGTCAACCGCGTTTCGGTCGAGGCCGCGTTCTTCAAGGAGCTGAGCCCCTGGGAGAACATGCTGTACGCGGCGCGGCTCTACGGAAGTGGGAGCAGAGGAACGCGCCGGCGGGTGGTCGACGTGCTTCAACGCCTCGGCCTGCCGCTGGACGTGATCGACCAGCCGATGAAGCAGCTGTCCCGCGGCCAGCAGCAGAAGGTCGCGATCGCACGCAGCTTCCTCACCGCACCTTCACTCCTCCTGATGGACGAACCTACGACCGGGCTGGATCCACGCTCCAAGAAAGAGGTGCAGACCGTGCTTGAGCAGCTGCGCGCCGAGCGGGACATCACGGTCCTGCTCTGCACCCACGACATGGACGAGGCGGCGGCGCTCTGCGACCGCGTGCTGATGATGGACGGCGGCAGGGTCCTGGCCGACGGCACCCCGGAGCAGCTGTGCCGGCAGTTCGAGGCCGGCACGCTCGAGGACGTGTTCATGCACCTCACGGGTAGGACGCTCGAGGCCGAAGAAGAGGAAGAGGAGGCGGGGATGCCGTCATGAGCACGGGAATCCAGCACGCCGAGCTGAATGCATTCTTCGGCTTTGCCGAGCGCCAGCTCCACGTCGTCAAGCGCTACTGGGTGTGGGAGGTCGTGTGGCTCTTCTACAGCCTGGTCAGCGTGCTGTCGATCGGCTTCCTGGCCTCTGGGCTCGGCTCGCTCGGCGCCGCGAACGGCTCATTCGATCTTCGCCGCGCCCAGCTCTACCTGCTGGTCGGTGCGCTGCTGTGGGGCTACCTGTCGCTCGTCTTCATGGAGGCCGCGTACGCGATCGCGTGGGAGCGGTGGGAGGGCACCATCGAGTACACGTTCATGGCTCCCGTGCGTCGCGTGACGCACCTGATGGGGATCTGCCTGTTCGCGATCGGATACGGCCTGGCCCGAACGCTGGTCGTCTTCGTGATCGCCACGCTCACGTTCAACCTCGATTTCTCGCACGCCAACTTCGCGGGCGCGCTGGCCGTGCTGGCGGTATGCACGGTGCCGCTCATCGGCCTGAGCATCTTCACGTCGGTCCTGCCCCTGCTCTCGCCACAGAAGGGGGAGCAGATGTCGATCGCGCTGCAGGGCTTCCTGCTGCTCGTGTCCGGCGTCTACTACCCGCTCACGGTGCTGCCCGTTCCGATGCAGGTCGCTGGGGCGGCAAGCCCGCTGACCTACGCCCTGGCGGGCATCCGGGAAAGCCTGCTGCAGGGTGCCGGAATCCGCGAGGAGCTGCCGGCGATCGGGATCCTGTTGGCGATGGGCGCGGTCATGATCCCGACCAGCATCTGGGTCTTTTCGTGGGCGGAAAGGCGGGCCAAGAGGCTGGGCCTCCTCAAGCGAAGCGGGTAAAGAGAAGTAAGCGGTCTTTCGTCGCTGCCGGGGCACCCACCAAACTAATGTTCGTCATTGTCACAATTGGGCCCCAAGTGTAGTGGCTGCCTGATCCATCGGCCCAATATGCTGTGCCGCCGCACCCATGGGCCGCTTTGGCCTATCTAGATGTTGTGGTAAAGGTATTGACAGGCTTAAGCGGCGTTGTTAGTGTCTGCGGCGAATCGCGGTGATCAGTGGGGAGAAGTGGTGAACCCAACAGACATTGACTCATACGTCGCACCCTACGTCCAAGTAATGCACGCCATACACCTCCTCTACGCCACTTCTCCCCGCAGCCGCGATGGGGCGGATGACCTCAGGGTCAATCACCGCTTCGACAAGCACGGCAACCGTCTCCCCCTCGAGCTCCACGGCTGCGGCTGCAGCCTTTGCGCCCGCAGCCAGCGGCGCCGGCTCAACTTCTGGGAGGCCCGATGAGTGTTCACCGGAGCGCATCGGGTGAAGGTGGACGACAAGGGGCGGCTGGCGATCCCGGCGCAGTTTCGCAAGCAAGCGTTCTCGCGATCTATCCACCGGACCTGTGGGCGGCGCTGGCCGACCAGCTCAAGACCCCGCTGCCGGGTCCGGACCAGCGCGCGCTCGCGCGCACGCTGTACTCCATGTCGGACCCGTTCGAGCCGGACGGCCAGGGACGGATCAGCCTGCAGCCCGAGCAGCGACGCCTGGCGGGGATCGAAACCCCGTCGACAGTGGTGGTGATCGGCATGGGCTCGCGGGTGGAAATCTGGCCCGAGGGCCGATGGGACAGCTACAACGCAGACGCGTCAGGGCGCTTTACCGAATTCGCTGACAGGGTGATCTCAGGACATTAGTCCGCACGTTCCAGCACTTTCACAAGAGGTAATAGAGCTGCTCCAGCCCCGAGCGGGGGCGGTCGCGATCGACTGCACCCTCGGACAGGCGGGCCATGCCCGCCAGATCCTGGAGAGGATCACACCTGGCGGCCGGCTGCTCGGGATCGACCGCGATCCTGCCGCGGTGCGGGCCGGCCAGGAGTCGCTGGCCACGTTCGACTCTGCGGGGGTCGTTGTTTACGGAACGTTTTCCGAGCTTGGCTCGATAGCAACCCAACACGGTTTCAGCCCAGCCGACCTGATCCTCTTCGACTTCGGTCTCTCCAGCACCCAGATCGACGACCCGGGACGCGGATTCAGCTTCCGCGCAGACGGGCCGCTCGACATGCGGATGGACCCCACATCAAGTCTCACGGCCGCCGAGATCGTCAACAAATACAGCGTCGACGAGATCGAGCGGATCCTCCAGCAGTACGGCGAGGAGCGTTGGGCTCGCCGGGTCGCACAGTACATCGTGGCGCTGCGCCCGCTCCGCACCACACGCGATCTGGCTCAAGCCGTCGAAGCTGCGATCCCGCGCAAGGCCTGGCCCCGCGACATCCACGTCGCGACCCGGACTTTTCAGGGCATTCGCATTGCCGTCAACGACGAGCTCGGCGAGATCGAGGCAGGACTCAGAGCAGCTCTTTCGACACTCAAACCCGGTGGTCGTATGGCGACGATCAGCTTCCACTCCCTGGAAGACCGCTTGGTCAAGTCATTCTTCAACGTCGAGTCCAAAGACTGCATCTGCCCACCCCAGCAGCCAGTCTGCACCTGCGGCCACCGGGCCACCCTCCGCATCGTCACCCGTCATCCAGTGCGGCCCTCCGAAGAGGAGGTGGCCGCCAACCCCCGCGCCCGAAGCGCCCGCCTCCGGGTCGCGGAAAGAATCTGACACCTCCAAGTCCCAGCGGCCGGCTAACCCCTCCGGCCGCTGGGCATTTATCAGCAGAAGCCTCTTCCCCGCAAGCGGGGAAGTCCCGGCGCAGCCGGGGATGGGGAGAGCCAAACATCCAGCAGGAGTTGTAGCAAACGTCTTGACATCGACCCGAATACTGGCCCGAAGGCGCCTCGGCACGAGTGGCGCCGCGCCGCACGTCACCGCCCCACCCAGGCGGCGACGGCGCACGCGCGGTTTCGTCCAGACCGCCGGAGCGGTTGCAGCCGAACGGCTCCACGTGAGCGTTTTCGGCCACGCCTACGTCGGCGTCGGCGCGGTCCTCATCGCGTTGCTCTTCTACCTCGCGATCGCAGCCCAGATCACGCAGTCCTCGTACGACATGTCGCGCCTCCAGGATCAGCAGCGCCAATTGATCGCCGAGCAGGACCAGCTCCGCTACCAGGAGGTCACCCTCCACGCGCCGGCGCAGGTGCAGCAGCAGGCGGCGCAGAGCGGGATGCAGCGCGTCGTGCCCTCGAGCTACGTCCCTGGCAAGCAGGTCGCGATCGACCTCGGCGCGCCTGTCGGCGCCTCGCCTGCGGACATGACCCCGCTCTGGCTTCGGGCCGTGGCGGCGATCCTCAACGGCGCGGGCGGAACTCGCGACGTCATGGCGGCGACCAAGAAGTAGATGGTCACAAGGGCGCTCTCATCGAGACGCCCTGGAAAAGTCGAACGTGTTGGTTCCGCGCGCCTGCGCGTCATCTCGATGCTTGCCATCGCCAT